>OCTA010000626.1_pt1 | contig 32317 bp, 33 predicted proteins | sample 1538991 | NCBI WGS metagenome assembly OCTA01 (sample SAMEA3539302, study PRJEB22396) | soil metagenome | biome: tundra; feature: field; material: soil | place: USA | collected 2010-05 | depth 0.15 m | reverse complement strand
AATGTTGTGACTATTCGCTATGCGACTCAGCCCTATGCGAGCGGCCTGCAATGGCTGAATCCGAAGCAGACGGCGGGCAAGAAGCAGCCATTCCTGTTCAGTCAGAGCCAGTCTATTCATGCGCGGAGTTGGATTCCGATTCAGGACTCACCGGGTGTACGGGTGACCTACGACGCGCGCATCCGGACTCCGAGCGGTCTCAAAACGGTGATGAGTGCGAAGCGCCTGCCCGATGATGGCGATTCGCAGCGCTTCGAAATGGATCTGCCAATACCACCGTATTTAATTGCCCTTGCGGTCGGCGATATCGTGTATGCGCCGCTGGGACCGCGCACCGGGATCTATGCCGAACCGGCAGTTCTCGCTAAGGCGGCGCGCGAATTCGAAGATACCGAAAAGCTGGTTGAAACGGTGGAGCGATTGTATGGCCCTTACCGCTGGGGCCGCTATGAACTGCTGGTGCTTCCGCCAAGCTTTCCGTTTGGGGGCATGGAAAACCCGGTCGTTACCTTCGCAACCCCCACTGTCATTGCGGGGGACAAGAGCCTGGTCGGCCTGGTTTCGCACGAACTGGCGCACTCGTGGTCGGGAAATCTGGTGACGAATGCCACCTGGAGCGATTTCTGGTTGAACGAAGGGTTCACAACGTACATCGAGAATCGCATTCAGGAAGAAGTGTACGGCGTGGAACAGGCGCTGATGGAACAAGTGCTCGATCGCCGTGAGATCGAGCGGGAGTTAAGCGCGTTTGAAGCGCGCGATCAGATTCTGCATATCGATCTCCACGACAGGGACCCGGACGATGGCTGCACGCGCGTTCCCTATGTTAAAGGCGCTTTGCTGTTACGGCAGATGGAACAGGCGTTTGGCCGCGAGGTCTTTGATCGCTTTCTGCGCTCCTACTTTGAACACTTCAAGTTTCAGAGCATCACGACGGACGAAGCGCTCAGCTACATTCGGCTTGAACTCTTCGATCGTTATCCCGAAAAGGCGGCCAGCATCCCGTTAGATCGATGGGTCTTCGAACCAGGACTGCCGGAATCCGCGCCGCGCTGCCGGTCCGCGCGATTAGAGAGAGTTTCCGCAGCCGCTCAAGAATGGGCAGCGGACAAAATTCCGGCGCGCGACATTGATGCAAACGGCTGGAATTCCCAGCAGTGGCTCGAGTTCCTAGAGGCTCTCCCGCGTCCGGTCAGCGCTTCGAAAATGGCCGAACTCGACGAGGCTTTTGGGCTGACTCAGACGGGCAATTTCGAAATCCTGGATCAATGGCTGGTGCAGGCGATCGCGAGCCACTACGAGCCTGCTTACGCCCGCCTGGAGGTGTTTCTGCTGGAGGTGGGACGCATGAAATCGATCCGCCCGCTGTACCGGGAGTTGATGAATACACCGAGCGGCCAAGCGAAAGCGCGCGAGATCTACGCCCGCGCCCGGCCTTTGTATCATCCCATCGCGCAAACGGCAATGGACAAGATCGTTTACCGGTAGCGTCTACTTTTCGAGCAGAAAACTGCCGGCGAACAGCGCATCGATGCCCGAGGAATAGAAGCTTCGGACCGCATCCCGCGGCGCGCACACAAGCGGATCTCCGAACAGATTGAAGCTGGTGTTATAAAGCACCGGCAGCCCCGTCGATTCACCGGCCGCGGTCAGCAGGAAGTGAAAGAGAGGGTTCTCTTCCTTCCGGACGGTATGCACGCGTATCAAATCGTCACCCAGAATCGCGGCGTTGAATTTTTCGCGATGCGCCGGTTTCACGCGGCCCACGGTAGCCAGATAACCCGCGTTGGGCCCCACTTCGAAATACTCTTCCGCCAAGTCCGCCGGAACGGATGCCGCGAATTTACGGAAGCTCTCGCGGTGCTTGATGTAAACGTTCAGGTTCTCGGTGGAGTAGGGATTCAACGGCGACGCAAGAATACCGCGGTTGCCTAGCGCGCGCGGACCAAACTCCATACGTCCCTGCATCCACGCCACAATTTTGTGGTCGTTCAATGCCTCCACCGCTCTTTGAATCAACTCGCCTTCCGTCTCCAGAAAATGAAAACGCAGCTTGCAGTTTTCCAGCACTTGCTTGATTTGCGCGGGTTGGTAGGCGGGCCCCAGGCAGAGCGTGGTGAAAGGCACTCGGGTCTCGTGCGCGTAGAAGTTATGCCACGCATAGAAAGCCGCGCCCAGAGCGGTTCCCGCATTGCCTGATGCAGGCTGCACGAAAGCGTTTCGAAAATGCAGCTCTAACGGCCGCACCAGCAATGCATTCAGCCCCAGCCCGCCAGCGAGGCAGACTTGTTCCGCCGGTTCGAGCATGGCAATCAAAGTCTCCGCCACCGCAAATTGTAAACTCGCGGCGAGATTCGCTTTGGCTTGAATCGAGAGCTCTTCGCCGGACTTGAAGCCGATGGCGTCGAAGAAACGAGAACTGAATCCGCCATGCGTCAGGCGGTCCGAATCGAAGAAGCCGCGCTCCATTTGCGGCCAGGCCGAGCCTCCCCGGTGCAGAATGTCACGGAAGACCTGCCAATGCCGGGGCTCGCCTGAAGTGGAAAGCCACTGGATCTTGTGCTCGTCGGCGCGCGCTTCAAAGCCAAGCAACTCGGTCAGACGGCCGAACAAATCGCCGAGCGAATCCGGGAAGTAAAGCTCCCGGACTGGAGTGAGTTGCCGTCCCTCGCCTTTGAACAGAACGGCCGAGCGGAAATCCCCCGCGCGGTCCACGCTCAGCACCGAAGCGGAGTCGAAGCCCGATGCATAGTAGGCCGAGGCGGCATGCGCATGGTGATGCTCCACGATCAAGATTTCGCTATGCGGAAAGCGGGAGCGCAGCTTCAATTGAGCCGTACTCTCCGGCCCGAGCGCGAAGGGGCGTGCCACCGCGACACAATCGACGTCGTCGGCGCGAATGGCGGCCACATCCAGCGCTAATGAGAAGGCCTCGTCGGGGAAAGCGCCCGGCCGGTCCTGACGAGAAACCTTCGATTGTTCGATCGCCGCGACAAGCTGGCCGCCGCTGATGACGCAGCAGGCCGGATCGCTTAGCAGGCCGCCCAGGCCGACGATTGTCGGAAGCATGTTCAAACTCGCCGCAGCCTCTGAATCACCCGCTCGCGCCCGATGCAGGCGAACACGGCGAAGGCGCTTGGGCCAACTGGCTGTCCGGTGAGCGCGGCGCGGCTGGCATTGATCAGGACACCCGCCTTCACGCCGTGCTCTGCCGCCAGTTTGCGCAACTCGGCTTCAACATTCGCTTCGTTGAACTCGGGCATTGTCTCGACGCGGTCGGCAAAGGCATGCAGCATTTCCCGCGCGCCAGGTACGTCCAACTTGTCAAGCGCTTGCTTCTCCATTGGAAAATCGTCCGAGAAGTATGCGCGGCCTTTACTCGCGAAGTCCAGCAGCGTGGAGAATCTTGCGCGTATTGTCTCAATGACGCGATGAAAGAACGGCTCGTCGCAGTAAGGGGTCAGCCCGTTATCCGCCAGAACCTTCCTCACTAACGGAGCGAGCGCAGACACCGGCATAGACCGCAGGTGCTGCGAGTTCAGCCACAGCGCCTTCGGATCGATCGGGTCTTCCTCGCTGAAGTTCACAACCGCGTTGCTGCGATGCACTCCCTCGAAGGCAAAGGCGTTGGTCAGTTCGTAAAGCGACATCTGCTCGCGGTTGTCCTTGGGCGACCAGCCGAGCAGCGACAAGAAGTTGATGTAGCCTATCGGCAAGAATCCCTTATCGCGATACGTGGCCACGCTCACGACGGGTCCGTGTTTGCGCTTGGAAAGCTTGGCGCCGTCGGGAGCCGTCAGCAGCGGGAGATGCGCGAAGCGCGGCATGGAGCGTCCCGCCGCCTGAAAAAGCAGAATGTGCTTATAGGTATTCGACAGGTGATCCTGCCCGCGGACAATGTGCGAAATCTTTAAGTCGATATCGTCGGCGCAGCTCGCCAGATGATAGGTAGGCATGCCGTTGCTGCGCAGCAAGGCGAAATCTTCGATATCTCCCGTCAGTTTCGCTTGCGGGCCGTACACTTCATCGACGAAGGCCACCTCATAGGGCGGATCGCGATTGACACGGAAGCGGATCACGAACGGCTCGCCGGCAGCCGCGCGCGCATCGCTCTCCGCCCGCGACAAGCCGCTCATCTCCGGATTGCAGAGCCATGGCCCCTCGCTGTGCGGCTTCCCTTCCAGGTCCAGTGCGGCAGGCTTGAAGTCGCGGTAGGCTTGGCCGCGGGCAAGCAGATCATAAGCCAGCTTGCGGTGCAGATCCAGACGCTCCGACTGGCGATAGAACTCGTCCCAACCAAGCGCCAGCCAGTTCAGGCCTTCGTAGATGGAATTCAACGACGCCTCGGTATTTCGGTCTACGTCGGTATCGTCGATCCGCAACACCATCGTGCCGTGGTGCTTCCTCACGTAGAGCCAATTGAAAATGAATGTGCGAGCGCTGCCAATGTGCAAATACCCAGTTGGCGAGGGGGCAAATCGGACCCGGATCATGAAGCTTCAGTGTACGAAACAGCCTAACCGGCTGCCGGAGGTTCAGGCCTGGGCTTCGTGTCGCACTTCCAGTCTGGAATGCAGATCGACGAATTGCGCGGCGGTGAGTTGTTCGGCGCGCAAACCGGCTTCAGGCAGGTAGTCCGTGGCTGCCCCATAGAACGGCCGCAAGTTGTTCCGTAGAGTCTTGCGCTTGTGGGCGAAACTGCGGCTCACCAGCTTTCGCAAAGAGGGGAAGTTCTCGGGAAGGCTGCTCCGGCGCACGAAACGCACTCCCGCCGAATCCACTTTGGGTGGCGGGGCAAACGCGGACGGAGGCACCTTGCAGATCAGTTCCACTTCGCAGACCAGTTGCACGCAAACGGAGAGGTAACCATAGTCCCGGGTGCCCGGCTGCGCCACGATTCGTTCGGCCACTTCCCACTGCATCAGAAAGACCGCGCGGTCAAACCGGGCGTCCAGGTGGAGGAACTTCTCGACGATTGGCGAGGTGATGTAGTAGGGCAGATTGCCGGTGATCACGGCGGCTCCCCACTGCGTGAGATCGGTTGCCAGCACATCTGCTTCGTGCACGTTAAGCTTTGGCTCAGCCGCAAATTTCGTCCGTAGATATTGCACGAGGGACGAGTCCAGTTCGACCGCGTGAATCTCGTCCGCGCACAACAGCAGATGCCGGGTAAGGGCTCCGCGGCCGGGGCCGATTTCAATTACACGAGGGGCGCGCTCACCGCAAGCAGCGGCAGCCAGTTTTTCTAGAACGGAGTCGCGGATGAGGAAGTGCTGGCCAAGCTTTCGGGGCAAGCCTCAGTGTAACGGCACTAGCGTTGAAGCCGGGACCGGCCGTGCGAGCCATTACAGGCCGGCCGGAATTGCTTAATTAAAGCATTCTGCCGGGCGCCGCGGGATAAAGCGGAGCAAACTTCGAAAGTGAAGCCGGTGGGTTCACGCGACTGAACGGCACCCGCGGAATCCGCCAGCACTTGCAGCAGGCTCGCCCGGATGTTAGCCGATTCACCGATAAACACCCATTCGCGGTTATTGCACAGGCCATAGACGCCGGAGGCTTCGGGCGCGTTGTTTCGGATGGACACGACGGTCAAGGAGCGGGCTGCGCACTGCGCAAATGACACTGCTTATCTCGATTCGGGCGTTTCGGCCCAGCGCAACTGCGAAGTGGCGGGGGGCTTGCGCACGAAGCGGCGGGGAGCAGGCTTCATAGCTTTTAAGGCGGCGCGTTTTTCACGGTCCATCAGCAACGCGCGAAGGTCCGACTCAACCACCCTGTAATGCTCGAATTTGTCCAGTGAAGGGCTGCCGGCCGCCACCGCATCGGTAAGCATTTGCAAACAGAACATCGGCGCATCCTGCACCGCGACCCGGTTTCGGGCGAACAGCGGCAGATCTACTTCGATCGAGCAAACAACAGGAAGCTTGGCTTGTTCGACTCCGTGGAAAACGAACGCTCTGACAGCACCGAGATGGGTGAATCCCTGGTAAACAAAATGCATTATGCGGATCTCCTTGCGCGTCGCTGGTGAAAGCGCTGCGGCGCATTCAGGCTAAGAGGGCTGATTCAACTTTCCGGCTTAGCCCGGATCAGTTGTGCGCGCGATATTGCCCGCCAACTTAAGCATAGCCCAAAAACCCTAAGCCGTCAAGCTAAATCCTTGTAAACCAATCCGTTAGCGATATTCCGAAGGGGCCAGCCAAGGCCTGATGAACGGCGCCTTCAGCCATCGCCGGACCCACGAAGTCGTATTCTGTAGAACAGATCCTGATGCGAGCAAATGTCACTCCGAAAATTTTAGAGAACAGGATCCGCTTTCTGGTCGTTGACGATGAACTGGTAATCGCCCGCGACCTGCAACTGCAGATCGATCGTCTTGGCTATCACGTCGTCGGCGTGGCACCCTCGGCGGCGCAGGCGATTTCGCTCGTGAAGGAGAGAAAGCCGGACATTGTGCTGATGGACATCCAACTCGGCGGGGGCACCGATGGCATTCAGGCCGCCCATCATATTCGGGAAGCCTTCGGCGTGCCCAGCGTTTTCATCACGTCTTACGCGGATGAAGAAACTCTATTGCGGGCTCAGCTGGCGCAGCCTCTTGGCTACATTTTAAAACCCGTTAGACCCGGCCAACTCGGCGCCACGCTCTTGATGAGCGTCGCCCAGCACAAGCTTACTCAGGCTTTGGGAGAAAGCCTAACGTGGTTGCGGAGCTTGGTGGGCCAAATACCGGAGAGCGTCTTTGTCGCCGACCGCCATGGAGCGGTGAGCTTTATGAACCGGGCGGCGGAACTACTGACCGGCAGCCGGAGCAAGGACTCCGTCGGGCAACAGTTGAGCGAGGTGCTGCGGGCCTACGATGCCGATTCGAGCGGGAGCGGCATCAGCGGTCCAGCCGATTTCGGCAACAAAAGTCCGCGGCGCGCCGTTGTGACGGCCGCGGACGGACGGGAGACGCCGGTCGAATACACGATGTTCGAGCTCACTACCGGAAACCAAATTCCGCCTGAGCGGATTATCGTCGTGCGGGATATAACGGATAGATTGCGGATCGAGCGTCTGCTGAAGGTGGAGCGGGATTCGCTGGCGGTGCGGGTGGCGCACGCCGCCGAGGAGCTCGACCGGACAAAAGACCAGCTCCGCGCGCTGGCCGCCAGCCTGATGCACGCCCAGGAAGACGAAAGACGCCGGATTGCCCGCGATCTTCACGACGACATTTCGCAGCAGCTTGCCTGCTTGCAGATCAAGGCGGAACATCTTGCCAATATCGCCGCCAGCGACGAGCGTTTCCGGGACGAACTGGCCACGCTCCGTTCCCTTTTCCATTCCTTGTCGGAGCAGGTTCGCAGCCTTTCGCACCGGCTGCATCCATCCACGCTGGATCTGCTGGGTCTGCCAATCGCGATTAGGAGCCTGGTGCGTGAGCTAGGCGAGCGGAATCCCGAAATGGTCGTCAGCACCGCGGTGCCGGAGACCCCAATTACGCTTTCGTCGGATATAGCGATCGGCGTCTACCGGATCGCCAGCGAGTGCCTCCGCAACATAGAGAAGCATGCCTCGGCCTCCGCCGTTTCGTTGAAACTCTCCTGCCGGAGACAAAAGCTTCGTCTGGTCGTCAGAGACTACGGTTCAGGGTTTAACCCGTACGAAGCGCCGCGCGGTTTGGGCCTCATCAGTATGCAGGAGCGGGCACTCGCGATGGCCGGAACGCTGAGTATGTTTTCCATACCCGGAGAGGGAACCTTGGTCGCGCTTTCCGTGCCACTGGGGGAAAACGGTCAGGCATGACTCGGCCAGGGCGTCCCAGAACGCCCAAGCGGCTGTCGCAGAAGGGGACCTGCTGGAGCCCGCTCAGCGTTCGACCTTATTCCGCGCTGAAGGCTGAACTTTTCGATGGTAAAGATTCTTGTACAGTCCGCATGGGAACAAAGAGCCTGGCGGGCGTTTCCGGAAATGGGATAAATCCGAAGCCGGTATAAAAGCGGCGAGCGTTTTCATCTTTCGCGTCCACCACAACGGCCAGTGAAGCAATTCTTTTGCTGCTTTCCAACGCGAGATGCAACGCATCGGCCAGCAAAGCGTTCCCCAAGCTCTGCCCTTTGAAGGAGAGATCGCGCGCTAACCTTCCTATGAGCGTTGCTGGAAAACGGTCATAAGGAGGGAGCTTGAGTTTTTTCAACATCTCCGGCGGCAGGTCGTGGCCCCGAATGACGTCGGCCGACAACGTATAAAAACCCGCAATGCGGCCATCTTCCGACAGCACCACATAGGGCGCCGCAACGCGTCTGCGGGCATCTTGACCGGCCCGTTGTTGCAGATATCTGTCAAGCGGCTCAACTCCACACGAGAAAGCTGCCCGCAGGCTGTCATGCTCAGGCCCAAGCGCTGCACGACGAAAAACTTGGCGGGAAATGGCTTTAGCTCACAACCGTTTGCGAATGCCGCGCCATGGCGTCGCGCAGCCTTTCGTTAGGCGCCGGAGGATTCAACAGCGCTTCCACAAACGCAATTCTGTCACGGTACGTCAATTCCAAAAACTCGTTTTCCCGCACGGTTCGGTTCGCCGCTTCGACAACGGTATGGACCACGAAATCGGTCAATGTGCGCCCCTGTAGACGCGCGGCTTCCAGGCAAAGCGCTTTCGTCTGACGGCTGACCCGCGCTTCCAAGCGCTCCACCCGCTGCGCCGACCGAGATTTAGGACCAGTAACAGGCATTAAAATATTCTGACTTCCAATTGCCAGTGTACGGCAAATGGCGGTACAAATCCAGCAAAATCCTTTGACTTTGGCGATGCTCCCATTCTTGCATCCACGGCCAATCGTTCAACTGCCGTTCTTCAGCGGAAACCGTACGCGGAAGCGGGTTCCGTTCTCCCGCTCAACCGACAACTTGGCCTGCAGTTGCTCCGCCAAAGTTGTCACAAGCTGCAGTCCCATGGTTTCGGGGTTTGCCAGATCTATGTCCTCCGGCAAACCGGTTCCGTTGTCTTCGACTTCAATCAGCATGCTGTCCCCCGCTTCGATTAACGCCCGAACATGGATCAGGCCAAGCGCTCCGTTTTTCGGAAAGGCATGTTTGATCGAATTCGTTAGTAACTCGTTAACGATCAGCGCGCAAGGAACCGCTTGCCCGATGCTGAGGTTGAGGGGGTCGGCGGAGACCTGAATTCGCAGCCGGTTGCTTTCCACGGAGTAGAAGCTGCTTAGGTCCTGGGCCAACTGATTCAAATAGCGGTCGAACTCTATGTGCGAGAGATCGGCCGCGCCGTACAACAGTTCGTGAATGCTTGCGATCGACTGAATGCGCGTTCGCATTTCATCGAGGGCCGCCGCAGCCTGTGGATCCTGAAGATGTTCCGACTGTAAGTTCAACAGGCTGGCCACTACCTGCAGGTTGTTCTTCACGCGATGATGGACCTCGCGCAGCAGAACCTCTTTCTCATGCAGGGAAGCGCGCAGCCGTTCATCGGCCGTCTTGCGCTCGGTGACGTCGCGCATCAGTTTCGAATAACCGCGCAGCCTGCCGCTATCGTCCCGAATGGGGCTGACGATTCCGCTGGCGAAGAAACGGGACCCATCCTTGCGCAAGTGCCATCGCTCGTCTTCGGAACGCCCCTCTTCGCGCGCCCGGGTCATTTCCTTTTCCGCTTCGCCGGTCGCTAGGTCCTCCGGCGTGAAGAACAGCCGCGCGCTGTGCCCGATGATCTCCGAATCCGAGTAGCCCAGCACCCTCGCCGCGCCCGCGTTCCACGTCACGACGCGGCCGTCCACGTCCAACTGGAACAGGGCGTAGTCCTTGACACTTTCCACGAAGAGGCGGAAGCGATCCTCGCTGTACTTGAGCGCCGCCGCCGACTGCCTTTGCTCCGTGACGTTGCGGATGTTCATCTGCAGCACCGGCCGGGAGCCGATTTCATAGCGGCTGGCGACGATATCGACCCACACGGAACGTCCGGAAGCGTGCACCAGCGGGACCGCGCTCGCGCGCACGGTGCCCTGCTTCATGGTGTCGTCCACCAGCGTGGAGCTAATTCCGCAGGCCGAGAAGAGAGCGAGTTGTTCCACTTTGCGCGACACCAGATCTTCGCGCGAATAACCGGTCAGCTCCCTTGTGAACGGATTGACGTCGGTCACGGTCGAGGTTTCCGGATCGACGACGATGATGGCATCCTTAGCGGCTTCAAACAACCGCAAGTAGCGCATCTCCGCTTCTTCACGCCGTTGCGTAATGTCTTCAATCGCCAGCAGAACGATGCGGGAGTGATCCTCGGGAATGGGTATGCGGCGGCCGTTCAAGCGCATATTGCGGAGCCCGATGTTGGGGAAATTGCCGGTAATCTCGAAATCGGCGAAGGTCTCGTTGCGAAAGAGCGCATTGCCGATCAGCTCGCGAAGCCGTGGATTGTTCCACTGACCGCTTCCCAGATCGTAGAAAAACCGCCCCACCGTTTCTTCCCGGCTCACTTGGAACATATCGTGGAAGGCGGTTGTGGCGCGCTGCACGCGCAGGTCGGCGTCCAGCACCAGCAGCGGCTCGCGGACGGTTTCAATCATGCCCTCCGCATAGTCCCGCGCCTCTTCGGCAGATCTCAAAGCGCGCTTCAAAGGATCGATATCGAAGAACGCGATCACTGCCCCGTCGATCCGGTTGTCGAGAGTGCGGTACGGCCGAATCACCACCGAGTGCCAGCGGCCTTCGTCGTCTTGCACCTCACGCCGGTCCACATTCAACTTTTCGAGCACCGAGTGAATCAGACTTTCGATTTCGTTGATTTGTATCTTGCCCCGAAGATGTCCGACCGGGCGTCCCAAATCGACAGGACCCAGATTCAGCAGTTTCTCGGCGGCAGTCGTAAAGCGGCGCAGGCGCAGGTCGTTGTCCACCATCACGATTGGAATCTGGACAGCGCCCAACAGATTCTTAAGATCGTTGTTGAGCGATCCCAATTCATGGTTGCGGTTCTGCAGTTCCTCGTTGACCGTAGTGAGTTCTTCGTTCGCGGATTGAAGCTCTTCCTTGGTGGTGCCGAGCTCCTCGTTCGCCGAACGGAGTTCTTCGTTGGCGCTCCGGATTTCTTCGTTGGCAGCCCGCAGTTCCTCCGCGTGTGCTTCATAATCTTCACTTAGATTGCGCAGGTAATCGCGAGTCTCGGCGAGTTCGCGCTGGAGTTGCCGTATGAAGGATTCAGCCTCATCCCCGGGGGGCATGGGGGCTTCCGGAAGAGGAGCCTTCTCGATAGGGCGGTCGAGTGTCTCGAACACGACCAGATAGTGCGTCTCAGCGGCTGAAGCGCCGGCAATAGGCGTGACTTCTATGACCACCTCGCGCCGGCCGGCCGCATCGTCAAGGAAAACACCCGATTCGCGGACCGGCGTTCCCTTTTCGCGGGCGTTTTGCAAGGCCCGCCGGAGGGGAAGCATCAGGCTTTCGCGGGCCATGCGCAACAGGTTGAGGCTCGGCTCGCCCGGGCCAGGCTCCAAGTACGCGCTGGTGCGGCCGCGGAACTGCAGAATCCGCAAATCCGAATCGACAAGCACGCCATCCGGCGAGTACCGGCTCTGAATAACGCGCTCGACTTTCTTCTGCATATCAAGATCCGTGGCGGCTTCCCTGGCCCCCGAGTTGCCTGAATCGACCGGGGTGAAAGGGCGGCCCAGCGATAGATCCAGCGTCATACGCACACTGACCGGCTTTCGTCCATAGATGTGGGCCGTCTTGTCCCGGACAGTAAACAAATCTTCCGCCAGGAACGTAGACTCAGCGCTGCCAAGCATCAGCAAACCGTCCTGATTCAGACTGTAGTGAAAGATTGGCAGTACCCGGCGCTGCAGTTGCGTTCCCATGTAGATCAGCACGTTGCGGCAACTGATTACGTCCATGTGGGAGAAAGGCGGGTCTCGCGCAAGGTCCTGCCGCGCGAAGACGCAGCTTTCGCGAATCGCCTTGCTGATCTGAAAACCGCCGTCCACCTTAAGGAAGAAGCGGTTCAAACGTTCGGGCGACACCTCATGCGTGACAATTTCGGGATAAACTCCCGAGCGGGCGCGCTCCAGAGCCACTTCGCTGATATCGGTCCCGAAGATCTGCAATGGGGAGCCGAGCCGGATTTCTTGCAGCAGTTCGTATAGTGAGATCGCGATGGAGTAGACTTCTTCACCCGTGGAGCATCCCGGAACCCAGACGCGGACAGCCTGGTCCGCGCGTGGTTTCCGTTCCAGCATTCGTTCCTTCACCAGTCGAGTCAAAGCCTCAAAGGTTTCCGGCTCGCGAAAAAAGCTTGTGACTGTGATTAGAAGGTCGCGGTACAACTCCCGCACTTCTCCCCGGTGCTCTTCCAGATAGCGCACATAATCGGAGAGCTTGAGCAGTTTGTGAACCATCATCCGTCGGCCGATCCGGCGGCGAATTGTGGTTCTTTTGTAGGGGAAAAAATCGACTTTCGTTGCGTTCTGAATAATTCCGAACAGCTTTCTCAGATCGGCTTCTCCTTCGGGTAAAACTTCGGCATCGTGCCGGTCGGGAGCTTCTGAAATCAGGTAAGGATGCTGGCCCAGCCTGGTTAGTTCGCGGGCAATTTCGGCGGGCGGCATAACGTAATCGACAGCGCCCGTCGCTACCGCGCTTCTCGGCATGCCTCCAAAGCGGGCGCTTGCTTCGTCCTGGGCAAAGGTGATGCCGCACTCGGCTTTGATCGCCCGCAAGCCTTGGCTCCCATCCGAAGCATTGCCGGAGAGAACGATTCCAATGGCCCGGCTGCCCTGGGCCTTGGCAAGGGAAAGGAAGAAAATGTCGATCGGCAGATGCAGACCGCGCTCGCGGGGAGCCAGATGAAGCTGTCCGTCGCGCAGCTCCATGCTGGTGTTCGGTGGAATGATGTAGATTTTATCCCGCTCCATGCGGAGGCCGTCGGTGACGGTAATGACCGGCAGCGGCGTCCCGGTTTGCAGAATGTCGGATAGATGGCTCTCGTAGGTTGGATCGAGATGCTGTATCAGCACGAATGCCATGCCTGTGCCGGCGGGCAACGCGGCAAGCAGCTCTTTGAAAGCGTCCAATCCGCCGGCCGAAGCGCCGATGCCTACCACTGGGAAGCCATTCCCGCGAGGGGGACTCACATCGCCGGTTTCTCCGCCGGCGGTTCGTTCTGATTCGAGAGGGGCAAACCTCGATTGCGGAAGAGAAAATTCGTCCATGCTTAAGGGCTCTTGTGACCTGTGGAAAATTCCAGTGTATGCCTTGGGCGGTCTAATGCCGGGGCGGCTTTCAGGTAGTTCTGTCCGCTTCGCAGGCGGCGTTAGAGTCGCTTACACTCTTAGTGAGCAAGCATGACGGACCGGGAGCGAGTTGAACGCGCGCGGGTTGGCACGGACGAGATGCGGCTGGAGTTTGTTAAGACTGAGTTGGAACTGGGTTCCACCCTGCTGGAGCTGGCTCAAACCGAATTGAGCTGGGAAAGCAAAGAAGCTGCGGACGAGGTTCTGGCGAAGGCCGAAAAGGCCTGCTGGGAAGCCAGCGAACAGATGGCCAAGGCAAAGCTCCGGAACCAGGATATTTCGGCGCTTGAGGGGGATTTACAAAGCCTTCAGGACGGGCTTGACGCTCTGCACGCCCGGATAGAAAGGGCTAAGAGGAAACGGGATACGGACGCCTAGCGGCTGGGAGGTTCGCTTGGCTTGAGGCCCGGCACAAGAGAGGCCAGAATTTCGTCCGTCGAGATATCGTCGAATTCTTCCGATTCTTCGGCAACGTCGAGACCTTCTGGATCGTTAGGATTGTCCTTCCGCTGCAAACGGCGCGCGAACTTCTCCTGTTGTTTCTCTTTGCGCTGTTGTTCCTTTTGGCGTTTGTTAAATGTCTGCCGCCCACGACTCGCCATCCCTGCTCCTTCGGATACCCAACCAAGCCATCTGCCTGGAAAGGCGACGGCGGCTTCCGTCACTCCAAAATGCCGCCGTCTTGCCCAAATTAACCTGTCACGAACGCCCGAACGGTATGTCCGGCGTTACTAATTTAAGGTTACCAACGAGGTCCACGGCTGCCGCCGCCGCCACTGCCGCCCCGGTTGCCGCCGCGTCCGCCACCGCCGCCACCGCCGCGGTTAGCGCCAAAGCCGCCGCCGCCACCGCCCGCGGGCTTGGGACGAGCTTCGTTGACGTTCATGGCTCGACCGTTTAGTTCGGCCCCGTTCAACTGGGAAATTGCCGTCTCGGCATCGCGGCGCTCTGTCATCTCGACGAATGCAAAGCCGCGGGATTGACCGCTGTCGCGGTCGGTAACGATGTTGACTCTCTCAACGCTTCCGTACTGCGAAAATGTGGCCATAAGGTCTTCTTGAGTGGTCTGGAAATTAAGATTTCCGACAAAGATGTTGGTCATTGATGTTCCTTACAAATAGCTAAATCGTCTCTGTCGGACTGCTCTAGAAACCAAACCTGAACATGGTAAGGGAGGAAGGACGGCCTGAAGGTACCCAAAATGAGGACGCGCAAAGACGTCTTTACTGTAACATGTCACCGGTCTTTTTGGAACATCTGCCAATTGCGGGAATTTGCCAGTATTTTTTCGTTTGAAAGGCAATGGCTTCTGTTGGACACTGGTCCGAGGCGGGCCATTTCGGGCAGCCCTGCCTCCGTAGCGCGAAACACTAGCAGTTCTCTCAGGTCGTCCGAGATAGACTAACATTTAGCCCCAAGCGTGCCGCGGCGCTGGGCGGCTTAAGACCTCATGAAAATACACGAGTACCAGGCGAAAGCAATCCTGGCCAAATTCGACGTCCCCGTGCCGCGCGGGGAAGTCGCCTACACGGTCGAAGAAGCAGAAGCGGCGGCGAAGAAGATAGGCGGCAGCGTTGTCGTGAAGGCTCAGATTCACGCCGGCGGCCGCGGCAAAGGAGGCGGAGTTAAGGTCGCCAAAGATGCGGACGACGCCACCGCGGTTGCCAAGAAGATCCTCGGAATGACGCTTGTCACGCATCAGACGGGCCCCGAAGGCCGCGTGGTGCAACGGCTGCTGATTGAAGAGACGCTCCCCATTGAACGCGAGTTGTATCTGGGCATTGTCCTCGACCGCGCCACGGGCAAGAACGTGTTCATGGCGTCGAAGGCCGGCGGCATGGAAATCGAAGAGGTTGCCGCGAAGACTCCGGAACTGATCCTTAAGGAAGAGCTGATTCCCGGCCTGCCGCTCCAGCCCTTTCAGGCGAACAAGCTTGCCTTCGGCATGGGCATCCCGGCGACCAGTGTGAAGGCGGCTTCGGCGGCCATGATTGCGCTCTCGAAGGCTTACGACGCCATTGACGGTTCGCTCGCCGAGATCAATCCGTTCATCCTCACCAAGGACGGCAAGGTATTCGCGCTCGATGCCAAAATCAACATCGACGACAATGCCCTTTACCGGCATAAGGATCTGGTGGAATTGCGCGATCTGAACGAAGAAGATCCGCTTGAAGTGGAGGCGTCCCGCTTCGGCCTGAACTACATCAAACTCGACGGCAACATCGCCTGCATGGTGAACGGCGCCGGTCTTGCCATGGCCACCATGGACATCATTAAGTATGCCGGCGGCGAACCTGCGAACTTCCTGGATGTCGGCGGCGGAGCGAGCGCGGAGCAGGTAAAGAACGCGTTCCGGATCCTGCTGTCCGATCCGAGCGTGAAGGCTGTGCTCATCAACATCTTCGGCGGGATTTTGCGCTGCGACACGCTGGCAACCGGCGTAGTCTCCGCCGCGAAAGAACTCGGCATCAAGATTCCGATTGTGGTCCGCATGGAAGGCACCAACGTCGAACTCGGACAGAAGGTCTTGAAGGAATCCGGCTTCAACTTCACGGTCGCCGACGGCATGAAAGATGCAGCAGAGAAAGTGGTGAGGCTCGCGCAATGAGTGTACTAGTCAACAAAAAAACCAAACTTCTATTTCAAGGATTCACGGGACGCGAAGGCACGTTCCATGCCGACCAGGCGATCAAATACGGCACCAACGTCGTCGGCGGAACAACGCCCGGCAAGGGTGGCCAGAAGCACCTGGACCGGCCCGTGTTCAACACGGTTTGGGACGGCGTGAAGGAGACTGGCGCGAATGCGTCCGTAATCTTCGTTCCGCCGCCATTCGCCGCCGATGCCATCATGGAAGCCGCCGATGCGGGCATTGCGCTGGTGGTCTGCATCTCGGAGGGCATTCCGGTCAACGACATGATTCGGGTGTGGTCGTACTTGCAAACCAAGCCCGGCACACGCCTGGTCGGCCCCAATTGCCCTGGCGTAATCACTCCTGGCCAGTGCAAAATCGGCATCATGCCGGGGCACATTCATAAGGCCGGCCACGTTGGCATCGTGTCGCGCTCTGGAACTCTGACCTATGAGGCGGTGGGCCAACTCACCAAAATCGGCATTGGCCAGTCAACCTGCATCGGAATCGGGGGTGACCCCATCATCGGCACGAACTTCGTGGATGCGATCCGGCTCTTCAACGATGATCCCGACACGCACGCGATCATCATGATCGGCGAAATCGGCGGCAGCGCCGAAGAGACCGCCGCCGCGTATGTGAAGGCTAATGTCAGAAAGCCGGTGGTGGGATTCATCGCCGGACAGACCGCGCCTCCGGGACGTCGCATGGGGCACGCCGGCGCAATTATTTCCGGCGGAGCGGGCCGGGCCGAGGATAAAGTCGCGGCTATGAAAGACGCCGGTATTCTGGTGGTTCCTTCTCCCGCGTTGATGGGTGAGAAGATGCAAGAAGCGCTGGCAGGTCAGACCGTCTAATGGCTTTAGAACGAACTTTTGCGATCATCAAGCCCGACGCGGTGAAGAACAATCATGTCGGCGATATTCTAACCATCGTCGAACAGAATGGCTTTCGCCTGCTTGGCATGAAGCTTCGCCGGCTGACAAAGCAGGAAGCGGAAGCGTTTTACGGAGTGCATAGAGAGCGACCTTTCTTTCCGGGGCTGATCGCCTTCATGACGGAAGGTCCGGTTGTGGTGCTGGCTCTTGAACGGGAAGACGCGATTTTCAAATGGCGGGAAGTGATGGGCTCAACCAATCCGTGGAACGCCGCCGAAGGCACGATCCGCAAGCTCTACGCCGAGAATATCGAGCGCAATTGCGTTCACGGATCGGACGCTCCCGGCACTGCCGCCGTGGAGATTCCGTTCTTCTTTAGCGCCGCCGAACTGCTGTAAATGACGGGGCCCGTACAACCCGAAACCGTTCTGGTAACGGGTTGCGCGGGCTTTATCGGAAGCCATCTCACCGACCGGCTGCTGCAACATGGGCACAACGTCGTGGGATTGGATAATCTATCGCGCGGCACTCGCGCCAACTTGGAACAGGCGCTCAAATCGCCTCACTTCACCTTTCTTGAGACCGACCTTTCGGACCATCCCTCCTGGCGCAATCTTCTGGCCGGGCACAATATTAAAACCGTGTGGCACATGGCCGCCAATTCGGACATTGAGGGCGGCGTGGCCGATTCTAACATCGACCTTCGCGACACTTTCATGACGACTTTCAATCTCTTGACCGTGATGCGTGAAGCGGGCATTCGGAAGCTTGCCTTCGCTTCCACTTCGGCGGTTTATGGCATGCTCGACGCCGTGTTGAGCGAAGAGAGCGGCCCGCTATTTCCGATTTCGAATTATGGCGCGATGAAACTCGCCTCCGAAGCGATCGTCAGCGCGGCGGTTGAGAGCTTTCTGGAGCGCGCCTGGATCTTTCGCTTTCCGAACGTGGTGGGTTCGCGCGCGACGCACGGCATCATTCTCGATCTGCTGAAGAAGCTGGCGCGCAATCCGGCGCAGCTTGACGTGCTGGGCGATGGCCGGCAGCGGAAGCCCTATCTGCATGTCGCGGAATTGATCGAGGCCATGCTGTTCGTTCGCAACAGAGCGGCGGACTGCTTGAATTATTTCCTAGTCGGCCCGGAAGATGAAGGCATCGAAGTAAACCAGATCGCGCAGGCGGTGCTGCGCGCGGCGAGGTCGCCGCTCCCGATTCATTACACGGGCGGCAGCGCCGGCTGGGTGGGAGACGTACCCAGGTTTCGGTATTCCGTCGCCAAGCTCAGCCGCTTGGGCTGGCGTCCGGCCTTAAGTTCGCGTCAGGCAATCGAACGCGCCGTCACTGAGATTCATGCCGAGTTGCGGGTGCAAGCCTAATCGTGCAGGTTGTCATCATCGCCGGCGGTAAAGGCACCCGGCTCAAAACGCGATCGGCGGGACTGCCGAAGGCGATGCTGGACATCGGCGGAAAGCCCCTGCTTGCGCATCAACTGGCGCTCGCCGAGAAGCACGGGATGAGGGACGTTCTTCTTCTTACCGGGTTCGGCGCGGAGCATATCGAGAGTTATTTCGGAGATGGATCGAAGCTGGGCTTGCGCATCGCCTATCGCCGTGAGCCACAAGCGCTGGGGACCGCCGGGGCCGTGCTCGATGCCTTCGACGAATTGGACGACACGTTCCTGGTCATGTACGGCGATACGATGCTGAATGTCGATCTCAGACGCATGCTGGACGCCCATCCCGAGAACGCCGCCGCCACGCTGTTCCTGCATCCAAACGATCACCCGCGCGATTCGGATCTGGTGGAAGTCGATGCGGCAAACCGGATCACGGCGCTCCACCCGTATCCGCACCCTCCGGACAAATACTTCGGCAATTTGGTGAATGCGGCGCTCTACGTCGTAAGGAAGAGCGCGCTGGCGCCGTTCGTAAACAGTCGCCCGCACGACTTCGCCAAGCAGCTCTTCCCTGCCCTGTTAGCAAGCGGTGCGCACTTGCATGGCTATGTCAGTCGTGAATACATCAAGGACGCCGGAACTCCCAAACGCCTGGACCGTGTGCGGCTCGACCACGCGGCGGGACGCATCGAATTGGGCTCGTTCGAAACGCCCGCGCCCGCGGTATTTCTCGATCGCGATGGCACGCTGAACGTCGAGCGCGGCTGGCTCACCGCGCCGGAGCAGGTTGAACTTTTGCCGGGCGCGGCGGATGCGGTCAGAGCGATCAACGAGTCGGGTCGCCTGGCCGTGATCATCACAAATCAGCCGGTGATTGCCCGCGGGGATTGCACCGAAGCGGAGCTGAAAACGATCCACGATAAGCTCGAATGGCTGCTCGGCGAACAACACGCTTACGTTGACGCCATCTACTACTGTCCGCATCATCCCCATGCCGGGTTCGACGGAGAGCGTCCTGAGCTGAAGTTTGCTTGCACGTGCCGCAAACCCGCCGTCGGACTTCTTGAACAGGCAGCGCGTGAACTGAACATCGATCTCGGCAAATCCTGGATGATCGGGGACCGCGCGACGGATGTGCAGGCCGCTAAGACACTCGGCATTGCCGCCGCGCAGGTCCGCACTGGCCCCTTCGCTCACGACCGGATGCACGCCTGTCAGCCGGACGGCATTTTCGATGACATTCTCGCTGCCGTCCGCTTCATCCTCGGCAGCCAGCCCGCCCGGGTATGATCATCACCCAAACTCCGCTTAGAATGAGTTTCGCCGGCGGCGGAAGCGATCTTCCGGCGTTCTACCGCCAATTCGGCGGGGCTGTCGTCAGCACCGCCATCGATCAATACATCTACATCAACGTAAATAAGAAGTTCGATAACGGCATCCGTGTCAGCTACTCCCGAACCGAAGAAGTGGCGGCGGTCGCGCAAGTCCAGCATCCAATCGTTCGCGAGTCCTTGAACCAGCTTGGCATCGCCGGCGGAATAGAGATCACCTCTATCGCCGACATCCCGTCACGTGGCAGCGGCCTTGGATCTTCCAGTTCGTTCACCGTCGGACTGCTGCTGGCGCTGCATGCGTATCAGTCGCGCTATGTCTCGCCTTCCGAACTGGCCAGTGAGGCATGCCGCGTCGAGATCGATTTATGCGGCGAGCCGATCGGCAAACAGGACCAATATGCCGCCAGTTTCGGGGGCCTGAACTTCATCCGATTCGAGCCGGACGACAGCGTTATCGTGGAACCGATTCTCTGTTCGGCGAAGGCCGCCGCCAAGCTCGAAGCTTCGCTCGTTACTTTTTACACGGGGCAGACCCGGCAAGCGTCGTCAATCCTGGCGGAACAGGCTCAACTGGCGGAATCCGAACGGCCCACCCAGCAGCTGCTGCAACGAATGATGGAACTTGCCTACACGCTGCGGAGGGAATTGAACAGTGGGAATATAGATGCCGTCGGTCAAATCCTGGACGAGGGCTGGCGGCTGAAGCGGCAGGTGCATCCTTTGGTAAGCAACTCCGCGATCGATCAGTGGTATGCGGCGGCCAAACGAGAAGGGGCGATCGGAGGGAAACTGCTGGGCGCGGGCGGCGCGGGGTTTCTTACATTCTTCGCGCCCCCGGACAAGCACGAGGCGATCCAGCAAGCCCTCGGCTTGCGCCGAATAGACATCAGACTGGAACGGTCGGGCAGCCGGGTGCTGCTGTACCATGACCGTTCCCGTTGAGGAATTAACCGAACAAAATGAAACGGCATCGCGCGGAAGGTTAGACCGCGGACCGCCGGCCAGTAGATCTCTTCAGGCCAGTATGCTCTTAAGCCACCTTCGCTTCTAGCGTTTCGGGCATTTCCAGCGCACTCGCCAGCGCCCTGCGTGTCTTTTCGGCGAGACTCCGCAGTCGGGCATGCTTCGGACGGCTAAGACGTCGTTCGACACTGCGGCGCGCCCTCAGCAATCGAATACGAACGGCTGTTTCGGACCAGCCATGCTTCTGGGCAATCTCCTGAACCTTGTAGCCTTCGATGTAATGGCCTTCCAGCACAACCCTGTCGTTCGGCTTGCATTCGTTTAAGATGCGCTTCACATCGATCGCAGCAACATTCATACGGGGAGGAGCTTGCAATTCGGGCAGAGTTTGGGTTTGAGGTTCGCGCCTTAGGTAAGTTCTGTGAATATTCAGGGCGATGCTATTCGTCCAGGTAAGGACCAGATTGGGATCTCGCAGCTGCTCCCGGCGTTCCCATCCTTTCGCCCAGGCCGCCTGCGCGGTGTCGAGCGCGGCGTCGTACGAGAGACCGCGCGACACCAGGAAACGCACCGTCAGATTGAACCCTTTCTGATAAGCTTTGCCGTACTCTTCTGTAGTCATTTGTTAGCTCCACCGCTCCTAGATTCGCTTGAATTGTGGTTTCATCGTCGCCCCTTGAAATGAGAGGCGAAACGCGATTTGACAGCCTCTTTGGACCATCTTTTCCGGGTTGCTTTCGCCACCGGTTTGCGAACATAATGTTAGGCAGTTTTCATGCCAGACCCGTTATGAAGGTTTGAGGTTGGCGATTTTGTGAGCCGTTTACCCTTTATTTTCATTGGGTTACACTGGCAAAATAAGGCTTTAACCATGCTATAAGCCGAGCTGACTTAAGCGCTCGCGCTCAGAAATTCTTGCCGAGAGTGAAGGAAAAATTGCCCGAAACTATAGCAGCAATTACCGCGATGATTTCAACTCGAAGACGAGGGAGGATTGCCGGGGTGTTAAACACGGTGTTAGAAACGTTCGGGCAGGCCAGCGAAGGGGAAAGCGCGCGCCGAAATCCTCACGCACCACTTCGGCGGACCAGAAACAGACGGTTGTCGAAATGAGCCTCGGTGATTCGGTCGATGGGCGCAAACTCACCGACGCCCGCATCGGCGAAGAGAATGTCGGAACGGCCATAGCTGTTCCCTAATCCGGGCAAAAAGCCGATCAAGGTCTTGGAGGTTGCCGGCATCGGAATGGATCCCGGTTACAGCCGATCCGATTTCCTGCACCTCAGATTTCCTTTCGGTAACGAGAAGAGGAGTTCCGTTCGAAAGCGGACCCACTCTACTCGTCCAGCACATTAATCTCAAAATGGCGACCGCGAGCACAAGCGAGAAGAAGCCTGGAAATGCCAACCCCGCTCACCGGATATCGGAGTATTCCCAGCGGTCGCGGAGTTTTAACCGGTCTTTCGACTCGTAGCGGCCGAGCTCGTTCTTCGAACCGCTGGCCCAAATGCAAAGAAGCGAGTGCCCAGGTCGCTGACCTTCGTGCTGGCTCCACCGAGCCAAAACCGATTCACCGGGTGAGTAAATACCCAGTAGACGATTCGCATGCCAATCAGCGCAACTGGCGCAACGGGTGTTAACCAAAACGCTCGCGCTCCGGAAGGCGTCAGCAACAGCAGCACCAGCACACCAATTACTCCGCCTGCCTCACCTGAAGCACCAGCAACATTGAAGCCGGGAGAGTAAATTAAATTGGGTTGCACAGTCACCTGCGCGTCTCTGTTTAGCCTCATCTTGCCTGGGAACTCCAGGGCATGAGCGACTGCGGGAACCAACGCCAAGGCGGAGAGCAAAAGGGAAAGGACCCGTCGTATGACGCGATACATCTTCTGTCTCTCCCTGTGGACGCGGACACGAAAATGCGTGTTTCAACGTGTCGATGAATCCAGGTTCACGCAGGCCGCATATTGACCGTCGCGGCCTCCATATACCGTCGTCGCTCCGTACAGAGCCGCGCCCACAGGAAGCGCCTTTTCGGACTCCTACCGCGGCCTCTTTAGCACTCACCGACATTCAGAACGTGAATTCCTGGATAAACGGAGGGCTCTGCTCGAAATCGCTGAAACGAATCCACGCCGGCCGCACCACGAAGTACGCAATATCGGGCCAGCTCATGTGGCCCCGTCCATCCGGCCAGGCTTTGAAGTAAATCTGCCGATACCGCTCCAACTCCGGTAATTCCAACTGCTCTGCCCGTCCCTCGTACTGAACTGTTTGCTCGCCGGTCCAGCCAAGCACCAGGGAGCACGCCGATCGAACGCAAAGATTGCGATATTTGCGGGACGTACTAACGGTATCGAAGACGATCTCGAGTTCTCTCGTCACGGCTATTCCCACCAGGGCGGCTTGCGGCGCTCCATCGTGCACCGATCCGAGAACCCCTAGCCTGAATTGAGTCATGAAGGCGTATAGATCCGCTTCTGTCACAAGTGACCTCGGGGATTTGAAAACCCCTACTCTCTCTCTTGTCCAAACAACGAGCTCAACTGTCTGGCCAGTTCCGCCAAGGCGATATAAACATTCAGCAGACCCAGACCACTAAGCGCGCCGCGAAAGAATCCGCTCATCCAGAAGCGCGCCAGAATCGTAGAATTGATCGGAAAAAGGTTTATTTCCCAGATCCTCGTCCAGGGAACGAAAATCAGCGGCAGTCCAAGTTCCAGCGCGAAGACTACCAGGCAAAAGCCCGGCACGCGGCGATGCCAGGTCATGAACCGGCTCGTCTTGGGCGGCGCGGCCTCGGCGTTCTTTGCGGCTTGCGACGCCTCTGCCCTCATTGCGCTTCCCCGCCCGTCGCGAACATTTCCGCCTGCACTGGCGCATCGGTGGCATAGCCGTTCCAATACACTTTTTCGCAACTGGCGCGTACCGGTTCGAAACTGAAGCGATGCAGCATCGTCGGACCGTGTTCCCGCAGCGCGCGCCGGTGATCGGGAGTCGAGTAGCCTTTGTTAGATGCGAGATTGTACTGCGGGAAAACCTGGTGCCACTCGTCGAGGCAGGCATCGCGATGAACCTTGGCGACGATGGAAGCCGCCGCAATGGCCCGGCACCTTGCATCGCCATCGATCAGCGCTAGTTGCGGGGTAGGCAGGTCGAGCTTTAACGCGTCGATGAGCAAGTAGCCTGGCCGTATCGAAAGCGCTTGAACGGCGCGCAGCATCGCCACTCGCGAAGCCTGGTAAATGTTGATCCGGTCTATCTCGAACGCATCCGCTCCGCCGACAGCCCAGTCAATACAGCGCGTTTTGATCTGCGCCGCCAGTTCGACTCGCTCACATGCCGGCAAAATTTTGCTGTCCTGGAGCCCGCGTATCGGCCGCAGCGGATCGAGAATCACGGCAGCCGCGAACACCGGACCAAACAGACACCCCCGCCCCACTTCGTCCACGCCGGCAATGTTTGTGTAGCCCTGTTCGCGGGCAATGCGCTCGTAGGAGCTGACACAGCGGATAGAACTAGAGTTCCCGCCGCTGCCAGCTGCTTTGCGGCGCCGAAGTTCGACCTTTCCGGCAACAACTCGCGCCACGAGGGCTAACGGGAGACCTTGCCTAGACGCGTTCTTTCAGCCGTGCGGCTTTGCCTTTCAGCCCGCGCAAATAGTACAGTTTGGCGCGGCGGACCCGGCCCGTGCGCACCAGATCGATGTGATCGATGACCGGCGCGTGAAGCGGGAAGATACGCTCGACGCCTTGGCCGAAACTAACCTTGCGGACCGTAATGGTCTCGCCCATGCCCACATTCTTGCGGGCAATCACCGTGCCTTCGAAGGCCTGCAACCGCTCCTTGTCGCCTTCCCTGATCCTGACGTGAACGCGGATCGTGTCGCCCGGTCGAAACTCCGGGTGCGCGGTCGAGCGCGTGTGCTTGCTGATGAACCTGCTGACAAGTGCGTTTTGCATGTTTCCTATCCCTGCTTTTCCGGCGAGCCGTTGCCGATCAAATCGGGTCTCAACCGCTCCGTTTTCCCGCGCGACGCCGCCCTGCGCCAACGCCTGATTTCCTGGTGGTTGCCGCCCAACAGCACCTCGGGCACCTTCCAGCCGCGAAACTCCGCCGGTCTGGTGTACTGCGGGCAATCTAATTCCTGGTTCTCCTCGCTAAAACTTTCGTTCCGAGAAGACTGATCGTTACCCAGAACGCCCGGCAACAAACGCGCGACGGAGTCCACAATCAACGCCGCGCCCAGTTCCCCGCCGCTCAAAACAAAATCGCCAACCGATAGCTCATAATCGGCCAGATGCGCCGCCACCCGCTCGTCTACGCCCTCGTACCTGCCGCAAATCAAAAGCAGATCCTCCAGGCGCGAGAACTCGCGGGCCATCGCCTGATCGAAACGCCGCCCTTGCGCCGACAAGAGCACCACATTCTGTCCCGGCCCGCGCTCAGGCAATACCGACTCAACCGCCGCAAAAACCGGTTCCGGTTTCATCAGCATCCCCTCGCCGCCGCCAAAGGGCCGATCATCCACCGTCCGATGACGATCGTATGTCCAGTCTCTCAGATCGTGAACATGGATCTCCAGCAGACCGGAAAGTTTGGCGCGCGCTACCACTCCGTATCCGAACGGCCCCGAAAAAAAATCCGGGAAAATGGTAATAACGTGAAATCTCATCCAGCCCGCGCCCGCTCGGCGTCCATGCATGAGGGGCGCCCGTTTACAATTCCAACAATCCCTCTGGCAACTGAACCGTAATCGCTCGCGCTTCCAAATCCACCTTCTGGCAGATTGCATCGACAAACGGCACCAGCACCTCCCGGCCATCCACGCTTACTTCAAGCAGCGGCGGGCCGCCAAAACGTTGCCAGCCCGCGACCGTGCCGAAACACTTCCCACTCGCCGCGTCTAGCATCGAACAGCCGAGCAGATCCGATTGAAAGAAATCGCCGTCCGGCAGGCTAGCCCGCTCCGCCCGCGTGACCCAAATGTCCGCGCCCTTGAAACGCGCCGCCGCATCGATCGAGTCGATTCCGGCGAACTTAAGCACCCAGTCGCCCTTGTGCTCCCAGGCATTTTCGACGGTCACCTCGACATCCGAGCCATTCGCCAGCCGCACGCGCGCCTGTTTCAGGCTTTCCAGCCTGCCTGGCACATCGGTCTGTGAACGAACCAGCAGTTCGCCCTTGATGCCGCGCGGTCGCATCACTTCCGCAATTACGACACGCTCAGCCTCCGCCGGTTCGGCATCCATCGAAACAAAATCCATCACTCAAGAATCTCGAGCGAGAACCTGCGATCCAGTTTGGTCCCAACCGCCCCTAGCAAAGTCCTGATCGAGCGCGCCGTGCGGCCTTGTTTGCCGATGACTTTTCCGAGATCCCCCTGGGCCACCCGCAACTCGAATATCGTGGCGTGTTCCCCGGCAATTTCGTTAACCACCACGCCGGTGGGCACATCTACCAGCGCCTTGACGATATCCTCGACCAGCGCCTTGACCCCATTACTATCGTTCATGTTGGCCTTCGATCAAAAAAAGAATGCACGCGGCGAAGACTTTGTCACAGCCGTCCGCCTTTATTTGCAAGGGCCGTAGCCCTTGTTGCAAGAGCCGCCGGCTCTTAGACGGCAGGCTGCTCAGCCGCCGCCGGATTCTTCTTTATTAAACGCGTGACGGTATCGGAAGGCTGTGCGCCGTTCTTGACCCAGTGATCTATCCGATCGTGCTTCAGATTAATTTGCTTCGAGATCGGATTGTAAAAGCCTACAACCTCTACGGAGCGGCTGTTCCGCGCGCGCTCTCTCTCGATCACCACGACGCGATACGTCGGTTTCTTCTTAGCCCCGAAACGCGCCAAACGAATTGCTAACATCGTAACCTTTTCTTTTCCTATTCTTACAAATTGTGGAACGCTGCGTCGGCGCTGCAACCACCGCCGCGCCTAAAACCCTGGGAAGCCTGGCAGCTTCAGTTTCGCCATTCGCTTGCCCAGGAACCCCGCTTGCCCGGTCAGACTCTTCATCATCTTACGCGCCTGGGCGTACTCTTTAAGCAGCGTATTCACGTCCTGCACGCTGGTGCCGCTCCCTTTGGCAATCCGCCGTCGCCTGGCGCCATTGATGATCATATAATTCCGCCGCTCCTTGGGCGTCATGGAATCGATGATCGCGACTACCCGGTCTATCTTCTTCTCATCGAAATCGGCGTCCTTCAGATCTTTCAGCGGACCGATATTCGGCATCATCTTTAACAACCCGCCCAGCGACCCCAGCTTGCGAACCTGTTTGATCTGCTCCCGGAAGTCTTCGAGCGAAAAGTCGTCGCCAAGAAGCTTTTCCTGCATCTTCTCAGCCGTTTTTTGGTCGATCGTTTCCTGAACTTTGTCGATCAGCGACAACATATCGCCCATGCCGAGGATGCGCGAAGCAACCCGGTCCGGGTAAAACGATTCGAGCGCATCCGTCTTCTCGCCGACTCCAACGAACTTCAGCGGCTGACCCGTGATCGAACGTATCGACAAGGCCGCGCCGCCGCGCGCGTCGCCATCCATCTTCGTCAAAATCACGCCCGTGATTCCAAGCCGTTTGTGAAACTCATCCGCCGACTTCACAGCATCCTGGCCAGTCATGGCATCGGCCACGAACAGAATTTCGGTCGGATTCAGCGCTTCCTTCAGTTCGTGGAGCTCCTGCATGAGCTGATCGTCGATATGCTGGCGGCCCGCCGTATCCACCAAAATGACGTCGCGCCCGGCCTGCATAGCTTCCCGCCGTGCGGAACGCGCCAGTTCGAGCGGCTTGCTCTCTTCCGGCGCGCCTTCGTAAATCGGCGTGTTCACTTGCTTGGCCAGAATGCTCAACTGGCGGCGAGCGGCCGGGCGATACACGTCCACCGACACCAATTGCGGTTTCGAGCCTTCCTTGGTTAGAAAGCGCGCCAGTTTGGCCGCACTGGTCGTTTTGCCCGACCCTTGCAGGCCGACGATCAGGATCACGGTGGGGGGCTCGCTCGCAAATCGCAACCGCGACTGATGCGTCCCAAGCATCTTGATCAACTCGTCCCGCACGATCGCGACAACCTGCTGCGTAGGCGAGAACGCCGAAAGCACTTCCTCACCCATCGCCTTTTCCTTCACTTGCTCGATAAACTGCTTGACCACCTTGAAATGAACGTCGGCTTCGAGCAGGGCGACACGAATCTCGCGCAGCGCCTCCTCCATATTGGCGGCCGTTAATTTTCCTTCGCCGCGCATGTTCTTAAAAACACGCTGCAGTTTATCGGTTAGGTTGTCGAACATTGCTTAGGCTAAGTGAGCTTACGTCGATACTTCGAGTGAGCGAGGCGCTAAAGAGACACACTTCTACTCTGGGCAGGAAGCAGGCTTCTTTCCAGTATAGACGGTGAGGAACTGTTTGTCTGCTTGCCTGTTGATGGAAATTTCCTTCCTCTTTGCTCCAACCGTGTAGTTTTTACAATGTTCCGTTGTGGCGTGCCGCTGCCCTTCTGAATCGGTCTCAAAAACCTGTTTTTGCGATCTTTTTTGAAACACCAAAACTCAGTCACAAAAATCAGATAAAAATTATCTCCCTTATTTTCATTTATTTGGCGACTTTTTCTCAGGCCGGAATGGGGTTCGCGGCGGCTATCGTCGTGGCCGAAAGGGACTTAGCCAAATGCAAATCTTCAGTTTCCTCTGCTCCATACACCAACCAATCATCATCGAGCCGATCCTTAAAATGATCTGTGCTCTCCTCGGCATTTAACAGCCTAAATGGGTGGACGGAGTTCCATCCTACAAACGGACTGGAGCACGTTGCCGCTCTGGTAAAGACTTTCAAGCTCCGACAAGGTACCAAGTAAAATATACTTGGTTATCTCTCCCGAGAGTGGTAGAGTACTGGTAGACGAGCTTATCGTTTCTAGGACTATCTGCCACTCTTTGGACGGGCTGACCAGCCACATGTTATGCGGCTGATCTCAGCCTTGCGCGCGTTCGGCGTGCTGGGACTTACATTCTTTCCGCCATGTGGTTCTTTGGCTCAGCAAAGCACCCTCCCCCCGGCCTACACTTCAGCGATGAAGCGTGGACGCGAGGAACGTACCGGCGGAAATATCGCCGCGGCGCTCCAGAGCTTTCAAAAGGCTGCGGACGTGGCGCATTCTCTCAATCACTCGCGTGAACAAGCATCAGCGCTCCTGGCGGCAACCGGCTGCCAGCTTCGCCTGTATCAATATCGACAGGCGCTCGATTCGGCAAATACCGGCCGCCGGCTCGCGCTGGATGCTAAGGACGATAACCTGGCCGGGGCAACGGCTAACAACAAGGCAACGATCTATTCACAAGTTGGTGACAACCTTTCCGCGGCGGACGCGGCAAGGGAAGCGGTAATACTCCTGGAGCATTCGCCGCGAAAAGATTACCAGGCGCTTGCCCTCTTAAACTATGGATATATTCAGGCCGAACTACAATTGCCGGAATCAGTCGATACGCTCAATCGAGCGGTAGCCGTAGCTCATGATGCGGGTTTGGTCGCCATAGAAGCGAAGGCGCTGGATGTGCTAGGTGACTCACTGGTTGATCTCAATGATTTTCCAGGCGCGCACAAGGCGCTCGCCACGGCGCGCCGCCTTTTTGAACAGCAGCATGACAACGATGGGCTTGGCGCTGTTGATGCTGAACTCGCCGAACTGAGCTACCACGAAAAGGCATATGGCAGCGCTCTGACGCTCCTCGATCAAGCTTTTGCTACTCACAGCAAGATTATTTCTACTCTGAGCCCGTACTGGTCCGGGCATTTTAGGGGCAAGATCTTGTTAGCGCTGGGACGTCGCACCGAAGCTCTCTCGAATTTCCAAAAAGCGGCCACTATAGCGAGCAACTGGCGGCGCGACGTGCTTCCCGCCGATGCCACCAGCAACCGCACCGCAGTGGCGCTGCACGAAGTGTATGGGGATTACATTGAACTTGCCGCCCAACTGGCTATCGAGCGCCACGACCCTGCTCTCGCGCAACAGGCCTATAGTGTTCTGATCGAGAACCGGGCATCGAGCCTGCGGGAACAGATGCTTCTCGCCCTCGGCCGCGAGATGCAGCTCCCGGCTCGTTATTTCGAGTTGCTTTCCACTCTTCAATCCACCCAGGCATCGGTCACCCTTGGGCCAAACTCTAACGGGTTGCCGGCCAATAAGGCGAAACTCGACAGCATTCGACTTGAGCTGACCGATCTCGAAAACAAAATCGGCCTACAGCGCGAAACTTTCTCACTAACGGTCGAGAAGGGTTTACATAAGACTTCACTTAGAGATATCCGGGAGAGCTTAGGCGGCACGGAATTGCTGCTTAGCTTTTGTTTGGGCAAGACCAGGTCTTTCCTGTTTGCGATTACGCGAGACGATATGAACCTTTACGAACTGCCGCCCCAGGACAGAATTGCCGCTCATGCAAGCGCGTTCTCGCAGGCCGTGCAGAGAGGTTCCTCCAGCGCTGAAGGCTCCTTGTTAAGCCGCGAGCTCTTCGGGAAACTCGCCCCTCGCGCCGTGCAAAAGCCGGAATGGTTGATCGCGGCCGATGGCGCGCTGCTCGATAGCGTTCCGTTCGCCGCCTTGCCCCAGTCGTCGAAATCGAACGCACCGCTCTCGAACTCTCATTCGCTCCGCTTTCTGCCGAGCGAGCTGCTGCTGACCGCCGCCAAAGCACCCGCCCCGCAACCAAGGTTCGTTGGGGTAGCCGATCCTGTTTACAATCTGGCCGACTCGCGCCGCGCCCGCTCATTTAGTTTCCTGCAGGTGCAGCACGCCGATAGCTCCGTGACGCTCGCCAGGCTCGTGGGAAGCGAACGCGAAATCCGTTCGGCCGCCAAGCTTACAGGCATCTCGGACGTGAGCCTCCTCGTTGGATCCAATGCAACGGGTAAGAATTTGCGCGCTGCCCTTGCGAAAGCCCCGGAAATTTTGCACTTCGCCGTTCACGTGGTCAGCCCCCAAAAGAGGAGCGGCGGTGGAGACGAAACCGCGCTTGCGCTCAGTCTCACGTCGGATAACTTGCCCGAACTGCTTACTAAAGAGGTTATTGCGACCTTACGGGTCCCAGGTAGTTTAGTGGTTCTGAGCGGCTGTTCTTCTCAGCAAGGCGAAAATCTTCCCAGCGCTGGCATCATCGGACTCAGCCGCGCCTTTTTACTAGCTGGCGCCGCCGCCGTCGTCGTTAGCGCTTGGCCAACTCCCGACGACTCGGGACGTTTCTTCACGGCCTTCTATCAACATCTACAATCGCAGCCAAAACAGGCCGACAATCCCGCCAGACGAGCATCGAACGCCCTGCAGCAGACGCAAATAGAGATGCAACAGAGCTCCGGATACCGGAGTTCGCCATCGTTCTGGGCCGCTTATTCTCTGATCTCCAAGGAGTAATTTTTATGTTTGGGACGCAACAATCGCTCAGCTCTACTCCCAGGCCGCCGCCTGAAACTGAGCCGGAAACCGGCGAAGCTTCCGCCAGATCCGGACCGGCATCCGTAGACTGGGCGGCCCTTGTCGCCCAGGTCAAGGAGGGCGAAGACGCCCGGCATCCGTAGACTGTGCGGCCCTTGTCGCCCAGGTCAAGGAGGGCGAAGACGCCGGGATGGAGCAGCTATACAAGCTCTTCAGCCGCGGTATTCGTTATTATCTTTGCCGCCAACTGGGGCCCCAAGAACTGGAAGACAAGGTTCATGACACCTTCTTGATCGTCGTCAATGCCATTAAGCGCGGCGATCTTCGGGAACCCGAGCGCCTTATGGGGTTCGTGCGCACCGTAGTCCGCCGTCAGGTCGCCGCTTATATAGAGACCGCCGTTCAAACGCGCCGCGAGCAGACCGACCTCGATACCGGCGTGGCCGTTGCGGACCGTAAACGCAATCCCGAGCAGGAAGCCATCCTGAAAGAGAAATCGCAGTTAATGAAGAGCGCCCTAGAGTCGCTATCCAAACGGGATCGGGATATCCTGGTCCGTTTCTATCTGCATGAGCAGCCGCAAGATCAGATCTGCCGGGAGATGGCCCTCACCGAAACCCAGTTCCGGCTGCTAAAATCCAGAGCGAAGGCAAAGTTTGGAGAGATAGGCCGGAAAAAACTGACGGGTAACGGAATTTTCTCTGTTTTCGTGAGAACTCATTCCGGGTGAAGACACTTACTCCACAGAAGTTTAAGGAGAGGCAGGCAAAGCCCGATCATATGCGAAACTCATATCTCGAACATCCAGCGGAAGAGGTCTTGGAACGTTTTCTGCTTCAGCACAGCGATGAGGAAGAACTGGATACGGTGGAAACCCATATCCTAACCTGCGAATCGTGCGTTACCCGGCTTGAAAGTCTGGAAACCCAGATCGCAGCGATGAAGCTCGCTCTACAAGATATTCACCAACAAGAGGTTGCCAAGGCATTCGCAAAGCAACAGCGTGCTTCCCGCAGTTGGTTTTCACTCCCCCGTCTGTCGATGGCCGGCGCCGTTGCAGCGCTGGCTCTCGGCATCGGCATTGCGCCGCAGTTCATGACGCATAACTCCCCCGTCGCCCAAGTCAGCCTGGTGGCTTATCGCGGACTCGAAACTCCAACCGTTCCCAGAGATCACCAATTGCAAGTGCATCTCAATGCCAACGACTTAAATCAGGAAAACGTCACGGTTCAACTGGTGGATGAACGCGGCTCACAGCTGTGGAAGACCGCGGCAGCCGTCAAACAGAACGAAATCGACGTCGAAGTCCCTCAGATCAAGGTCGCCGGGACTCACTTCTTTCGGATTTACGCCCCGTCTAAGGATGGTGAGGGCGAACTGCTCCGGGAGTTTGCTTTCAACGTCAAGTAA
>OCTA010000623.1_pt1 | contig 32443 bp, 34 predicted proteins | sample 1538991 | NCBI WGS metagenome assembly OCTA01 (sample SAMEA3539302, study PRJEB22396) | soil metagenome | biome: tundra; feature: field; material: soil | place: USA | collected 2010-05 | depth 0.15 m | reverse complement strand
GGGGTTCTCCGTCGTCGGTTGGTCTTGCAACCCCTTCGACGAGGGAACCTCCTCACAAATTCCCCCGGCTACGCCTCATTCCACCGCTCCGACATCGATCCCGGCCCCGGAACCCTGCGATCCCTCAAGGCTTCGGCAAGTTCTCGACGCAGACGTTCAACAGTCCTTCAGGACCATTCCAGGTCCACTTCTACCAGAACCCGTCCACAGGCGAACCGTTCTACGGCCTCGATTTCAAGGCGATGTTCAGCGGAAACAACGGGCCGACGTATTTCCAGCCGTACAGCGGGACCGCTCCATGAAGGTTCGTTGCGTCAAATTGCTCGATTCCAGTGGCCGCCCCGTGGAGCGCTCCGCATGGGCGAAGGTCGGCAGCGTGTATCACGTGCTTGAGCTCTGGGTCGAACCAGGCCGGGCGAGGATTCGCCTCGTCGGCGAGGAACCGACTCCCGCCTTGTTCGACCCCGAGATGTTCGAGGTGGTCAGCGCGATGATCCCTGCCCCGTGGGTGGTTACTTCACCGAAACCTGGCTGTCTCTCGCTCGCACCTGAAGCTTGGAGCGGAGCGGGCTTCTGGGAGCGATTCTTCGACGGCGAGCCCGAGGCTGTTGCCGCGTTCGAAGATCAGCGGGCAAAGATCGTCGCGGCCGATCCATGACGCGCCGGGCGTCGAAGGCAGCGTCCTGGTGGTGCGGTCTCGCGGCCCTCCTGATCGTCGTGGGGATCTTACTGTCGCCGATGCGGGCGATGGCGGCGACGGCTCCCATGCTCGTGGTGACCGTACGGGTGGTCTGGACTACCGCGACGACGCAGCTTGGGGGGGCGGACGCGGTACGACGCGAAGCCGCACACCCGTCCATCAACGCCTACGATGCGGCTCGCTCCCGGTACGACGACCTCTCAAACGCGCGTGTAGCGCCTGGCCTCGGAGAGGCCGGTGCGTACGACGGCCACCTCGAACACGCCGAGCGGCATGAGCTTGGCGGTGCGGGAGCGATCCAGGTCACCTCCTTCGACGCGCCTGCCGCAGAGGGGGTCGCTTCGAGCGCCGCGAACGGTCCACGACTCGCGATGCAGCTCGCGCAGCAAGAGGCGGAGTCGGCTTTCACTGCGACGGGCGAACTCTCACCACAAGCTATCCAGGGAGCGACGCGGCTCTTTGCTCCCGGCGAGCTTGGAAACCCAGCGATTCCGCAAGGGTTCGGGAAGTTCACAACGCAAACGTTCCAGAGTCCCTCCGGACCGTTCCAGGTCCACTTTTACATGGATGCCTCCTCGGGCGAGACGTTCTACGGGCTCGACTACAAGGCGATTTTCAACGGAGAGGGAGGGCCGACGTACTTCCAGCCCTTCAGTGGGAGCGCGCCATGAAGGTTCGATGCGTCAAGTTGCTGGATTGGCAGAAAAAGCCGGTGGATCGCTCGGCGTGGGCCAAAATCGGCGGCATTTATCACGTCTTGAGCCTCTGGATTGAGCCTGGCCAGACCGGGCTTCGGCTGATCGGGGAGGAGCCGACACCAACGCTCTTCGAGCCCGAGATGTTCGAAGTGGTCAGCTCGATCATTCCGGACACGTGGGTGATTACGTCACCGAAGCCGGGATGTCTGTCCCTTGCACCCGCGGCATGGAACACGCCGGGGTTTTGGGAGCGGTACTTCGACCGCGAACCCGACGCGGTAGCGTGCTTCGAGCAATGCCGAGCCAAGATCGTTGCAGCCGATCCATGAGGTCCTCGGTGTGGAGGGCAGCGTCCGGGTGGTGCCGTCTCGCGGCGCTGCTCGTCCTCGTCGGCATGGTGCTGTCGCCACTGCGCGCAAGGGGGCAGCGACGATCGCTTTGCTCTTCGTCTACGGGGCGGCGGTCGAGCCTTCGGCTCCGACGCGCGTCGAGCGCGTAGCTTGGGTACGACGAGAGCCGACGACAGGGCCGAAGTCTATATATGACGAGGCCCGCGACTCGTACGACAGCTCCGCGAACTTGCGCGTGACCGCTGTTGTCCGCGGCAACAAACACCAGGAACAGGCGCAGCGTGTCGCGGTAGCTCGCCACCGTCGAGCGTCGCAGGCCTCTCTGGGCGACAAGGTGGTCGATCAGGAAAGCGTGCACGACGGGACCGAGCACAGTCCCGATCACGGCGACCCCGGAGGCAGAAGAGCCGGGGCGGCGTAGCCTTGGAATCGCTCGTTGGCTTCAGCGAGGAGCTCGGCCGTGACCGTCAGGTACACGGCCGTCGACTGTGGCCGCACGTGCCCCATGAAGGTCGACAATTGCTCGAGCCGATCGGCGGGTCGGATGCCGGCTCGGTACCAGCGAAGCAGGGTACCAACGGCGAACGAATGACGGAGGTCGTGAACGCGAGGCGTGGTCGTGCCATGCGGGCTGGCGATGCCGAGCTGTGGCAGCACCTTCTGGCGGAAGACGTTGCGGATCGTGTTGGTGCTGATGCGCTTGCCGCTGGCGTCGAAGGAGAACAGCAACGAGGCGGTCGAGCGGGCGGCCCCTGCTCCGAACCTCTTGTCGAGGAACGAGCGCAACATCGCCGCCATCTTCGGCCCGAAGGGAACGAGCCGGGTCTTCCCGAACTTGGCTGCGCGGACCGTGAGGATGTTGCGCTTGAGATCGACATCGCCGACGCTCAGCTGCGCGGCTTCGCTGATGCGCAGGCCGAGGCCGTATAGGAGTGCGAAGATGGCGTGGAAGGTCGGCCCTCGCAGCCTCGCGCGCGCGTTGTCGGGGAGGCGGGAGGCCGCTTCGAGCAACCGCCTCGCCTCTCGGGCGTCGAAGATGTGCGCAAGTCGGCCCTGCACTTCGCGTCGCGCTCGTGATCGAACCGGAGTCTTGGCAATCATCCTGTGGGAAACGAGCCACCCGAAGAGGCGGGCGACAACGCCCAGCAACGCGTTGTACGAGCGCGGCGGGACGCGAGGTCGCGACGCCATGAACGCGTCGACCAGCTCGCCTGTGATTTCCTCGATGGCGACGATCCCGCGGTCGACGAGGAACGCATCCAGCAGCCGGAGACTGCGGTCATCGCTTTCGTACTTGCGTCCGAGGGCTCGCTTCGCGGCCAGGAAGGCCTCGATTCCGTGCGCCAACGGGCTCTTGAAGCCGGACCACCGCGGTTTTCCCTGCGACCGGCTCACAACACGCCCTCGCCGTCGCCCAAGGCGACCTCGCGTAGACTCTCGACGGCGACCTTGCCGTAGACGCGCGTCGACTGCGGCGACCGATGCCCGACGTAGTCGCCGATGGTCTTGAAGGGCATCCCGACGTCGACCAAACGCTGGACGCAAGTGTGACGGAAGGTGTGCGATCCTGGTCGTGGTACGGAGACTCCCGCGGCGCGGAGGTACCTCTTCGCGCAATGGCTGATCACCGAGACCGTCGCGGGGACAAAGGGAGGCGCCGTACTGACGAACACCTGTCGGTGACTGCTGCTCGGCCGCGCGCCCTTGAGGTAGGCGGCGATCGCCTCGCCGACGGCATCGGAGATTGGATACGAGGTCGAGTTCCCGGCCTTCCGCGCAGAAACCCGCAGCCTTCCTTGGCGCCAATCGATGTCATCGAGCGCCAACCGCGCGACCTCGCCGGCACGAAGGCCGTACGAGACCAGGAGAAGCAGGATCGCGTAATCGCGCTTGCCGAGCGCGCTGCGACGATCGACGGTCGCCAGGACACGGCTGACGTCGGCCCAGGCGATCGACCGCGGCAGTCCGGCGTCTCGATAGATGAGCGGCCCCTCCACGGTGCGGCTGATGTCCATGTCGATCACGCCCTCGCGATGCATGAACCGAAGCAGCGTCCGCAGAGTCGTGACGAGGCTCAGCATGCTGGCGGGCGCAAGGGTCTTCGCGCTCTCGGTCACGAAGGCCGTGAGGACGAGAGGAGTGACGTCGCCCAAGTGAGCAAACCGGATCCTTGCGAGGTACCGCTCGAACGACCGGAGATAGTGGGCGTAGTGACGCAGCGACTCCGAACTCAGCCCCCGCTCATCGCGAAGGAAGGGGAAGAACCCGGGCACCTCGCGCAGCAGCGGCAGCGGCACGCTCGGGCGTCGCGCGCCGACGAACCCGGACACCGTGAGCCGGAGCATCTGCTCCACCGGGATCCTGGTGGCGTGGCAGATCCTGCGCAGCTTGATCTTGCTCGCGTGGCCGCGGTGACCGCCGCCAGGTACTCCTTGCGCCGCTCCTCGACCTCACGGCGCAAGGTGGCGAGGGCGGTCGCGTCACTCATGGCGGCCGCGCAAGAATAGCGCGGAGCGCGTTCTACTTCCTCTTGCGGCTCTTCCTCGCCGCCGCCGCGGCCTTGTCGATGTCCGGTGAACCCGCCGTGCTCTTCGGACGAGCCCCCGCGAGCTACGTGACGGGTGGGATCGCCCTGATGTCCAGCCAGAACGTGTGAAGCACTGCGTCCATCGCGGCCAGCAGGTGACGCGTGGTCTCGAGGACGGGCTGGACGAATGACGTGGCCTTCTCGTTCAAGCCGTCGCCATCCACGACCTCGGGCCACGGAAAGAGGAACGAGTACCGCGTGAACTCGCGGTACGACGTCCCGAACTGCGCCGCGTCGTTGACGATGATCTCCCCGGACATCCCGCGGTGCGTGCGAAGTCCCCGCACGGCGTACGACTCGGTGCCCGCTTCAGGGTTCGCGTCCTCCGGCCGAACGTGAGCGCCAAGGCTGTTGCGAACAGGCTCCAGGATCTTCTCGATCGAGTTCAGCTTCTTGATGAGCTCGAGGAAGCTCCTGTAGAGCGGTCGCCGGTGGAAGTGCTGGAGCGCCTGTCTCTTGAGGGTCCTACCGATCTCGGCGTCGAAGAGATGCTTGGCCTCCAAGACGCTGACGGACAGGCGCCGCAAGAAGTACGCAAACCGCCACAGCGCGTCGGGGTCCCCGTCGGCCACCAGGTCTCCGACCGCGATGCGTGAGTTGTCGCACTCGTAGTCGAGGTCGTCGCGAATGATCGCCAGGCGCCACATCGCGGGGCTCCGTGGATTCTCAGGGGGAAACAGCTGCGCGAGGACGCGGCGGTGACGCCTGAGCGTGAGCTCTACGTTCCACTGCTTCGCGAGAGCATCTCTGTCGAGCTTCATGGTCGGCTCCGAACCGTAGGCGCTCCTGCGACGCGAGACCATCGCGCCCCGGCAACTGTCGCGACAGTTGACAAGATCACATAGATATTGACGACATTCAACAAGTCCGCTACGGCAGAGTCATGGCTCGCACCGGACGGCCCGTCGCCGACACATCGCAGATCACGGTTCGCGTTCCGAACGCGGTCCTTCGGCGCGCGACCGCGCTCGTCGAGCTCCTCTCCGGGAAGGGCTACGCGTCGGGTCGCGCGAGCGTCTTCCGTGCCGCCATCCTCCACGGCCTTGACGCACTCGAGGCCGAGCACGGTATCGCTACGAAGCCGAAGAGAAATCGTTCGAACGATCCACGTCGTGCGCACAAGTGACGAGGCCACAATGCCGAAGGAAGCAACCGGAGAACTGCGACACCTGGCCGACGGCTTCGCCGCTCGGGTGACCATCGAGGGCCGGGACCGGCGCGACTTCATCCTGACGACGTGCGTGAACGAGGACGACGCGCTCGTGCGCTGCAAGGCGCTCGCGAGCATCGCCGCGAGGCTACGGAGGGCTGGGCACGCCGGGGAGATCGAGCAGCTCCTCGAGATGGGCGCCAAGGCTCGCGCAGGACGCCCCTGGGAAGCCGTCTGCGTCGCGGTCGACACCCTCTGCGCGGGACAGGCGCGCGAGAAGAGTGCGTGCCCGACGTTCGGCGCGTTCGCGAAGGAGTGGACCGACGGAGACCTCGCGAAGAAGTACCCCGACCACGTCCGAGAGAAGCGATCGGCGACGCGCGACGAGGAGTTGCTGCGTTTGCATGTGCTCCCGCACGTGACCGACGTCCGGCTTGACGACTTCGCGCTCCATCACGCCGAGGTCGTGATGGCGAACCTGTCGCCAAAACTCTCCGCGGGTACCCGTCGCCACGTCGCCCAGGTGATGTCGCGGCTGATGAACCTCGCCGTCTACCCAGGTAAGTGGGTGAAGACGACCCCGATCCCTCGCGGATGGCTGCCGAGGCCCGGGGACGAGAAGGCGAAGGAGTGCCTGTACCCGGACGAGGAACGCGCTCTGATCACTTGCGTCGACGTCTCGCTGCTGCGCCGGATGGCCTACGGGTTCCTCACGCGGGAGGGCATGCGGACCGACGAGCTCGCGCGGCTCACCTGGGCAGACGTCGACCTGGTCCACAACCGCGTCGATCTCGACGAGAACAAGACGGACAAGCCTCGCGCGTGGGACATGCGTCCCGACGTCCTCGAGGCTCTCGCGATTTGGCGCAAGCACTTCCGCCCCAACGCGAAGGCGACTGACCGCGTCTTCGTCGACGACGAGGGCGTGGGCCTGAACGTCGACCACCTCGCGGCGCAGCTCCGCGACGACCTGAAGGTGCACGCTGAGGTCGACCGGCCGAAGCTCTTCGCCGGGTCGAAGAACCGGCTCCGGATGCGTGCCCACGATCTTCGGGCCACCTTCATCACCGTCTCGCTGGCGAGCGGCCGCACCTGGGAGTGGTGCCAGCAGCGCACCGGTCACGGCGACTCCATGAAGCAGAAGTACAGGCGCACCGCGGCGACGTGGATCGCGCAGCAGCAGGGCGACCTGGCGCCCATGCACATGACCATCCCCGAGCTCGCGGTGCACCGGTCGATTGCCCCACGATTGCCCCACGGCGGTGGATCGCCTGTTGCGCAGCCATTGCCCAAGTCTATGAAAGTGCACGGGACGGGAGTTGAACCCGTACGCCTTGCGGCGGCGGAACCTAAATCCGCTGCGTCTGCCAGTTTCGCCACCCGTGCGGTGAATCCATGGGGAATTCGTGGGGAAATCCTAACCGGAGGTTCAGTGGACGCAAGCTCCGGGATCGCCGCTTAGAGAGGCCCGAGCTCCCCCAGGTTCCAGGTGCGCGCTTTGCGCCGGTAGCGCTCGATCATCGAGTGCCCGTCGTGGCCGGTGCGGTCGGAGACCCAGGTCTCGGTCTTGCCCGTCGCCAGGGCGATCGTGACGAACGTCGCGCGCAGGTCGTGGGCGCGGAAGCGCTGACGCGTGTCGGAGCCCTCGAAGAGCTGGGCGCGCTCGACGCCGACGCGGCGAAAGTCGTTGCGGATCTGCTCGGCGAGATGCTCCACGTTGAGCGGCACGCCGTTCTCGGCGAACACGGGGTCGGTGGGCTCGGTATGGGGCCGGCTCCGCTCCTTCCAGCGCGTGAGAGCCTCCGCGACATCGGGCCGCAAGTCCCAGTCCCGGGGATCGTCGGTCTTGTCCTTCTCGAGATTGACGCGTCCGTGCTTCAAGTCCACGTCGCGCCAGCGAAGGCGGGCCATCTCCTCGGTCCGCATCCCCTCGCGCGCCAGAAAGCCGTAAGCGAGACGGCGCAGCAGCGGCACGTCGGGCAGCGGGCCTGCCTTGCCTTGCTCCACCGACGTGCCCCCGAGCAGCAGGGCGTCCTCGCCTGGGTAGAGGCACTCCTTGGCTTTCCGCGGGGGCAGGGAAGGGAGCCAGCCCTTCGGGATCGGGCTCGCGCGGCGCCACTTGCCCGGGTACACGGCGAGGTGCAGGAGGCGCGAGATGACCTGCGCGACATGCCGGCGACTCGCCGCGGCCAGAGGGCGCTTCGCTCGCGCGCTCGTGTCCGGCAGGTTCGCCATCACGCGCTCGGCGTCGTGGAGGTCGAATTCGTCGAGCCGGACGTCGTGCACGTGGGGCAGGACGTAGAGCCGGAGCAGTTGCTCGTCTCGGTTGGCCGACCGCTTCTGGCGAACGTGGTCGGGAAAGCGTCGCGCAAGCTCCCCGCTCGTCCAGTCCCGAGCGAACGCGCCGAACGTAGGCACCTCGGCGCTCGGGGTCGCGGCGCCGCTGCAGATCATCTCGATCGCGTCGACCACGGCTTGCCAGGGACGGCCGGGGCGGGCCGCCGCGGCGCCGCTTCACGATCTTGTCCTCGTGGCCGGCCTCTCGAAGGCGCAGCGTCATTCGCGCAAGCTCGGCCGTGCGCGCCTCCGCCTGCTCCTGGGTCAAGCAAGCCGCGAGCAAAAACTCGCGCCGCCGGCGGCCCGCGACGGTGACGCGGGCGGCGAAGCCCTCTGTGAGACGCCGCAGTTCACCTTTCGCGGAGCGGGGCATCGGTCCTCCTTGTATGCCAGGGGTCCTCGGCGTCCGCCACGGCGCACGGGCGGTTCATCGTCCCGCGCTCCGGCGCATGCCGACGGACGCGAGCACCGCGTCCACGTGGGTAGGGGTCAAGGTGTCGTCGTTCGTGGTCGACCTTGTGTCGTCATCGCCGCCCGTCGACAGGGCTCGGAGCGCTCCTTCGGCGACGTCCAGAGGAATCAACACCGTTCGGCCGACGCGAACGACGTCGCCCGCGCACTTGGGCACGAGCACCTCGAGAAACTTGCGAGGGCTAAGCCCCATACGAGACGCCATTCTCGGAGCGACTTCCGGTCATCCCATCCGTGTCTCTCTCGGCGACAGCGAGTATCCCAACGTTTTCGCGGCGAGGGGTACCTGCGCACGTACGATGCCCTGTTCATCGCGTACGTCACGAAGGATTTCGGTCCGCTGCACGCCGATCTGAACCTGGGCGAAAACGTCTGGCGTCTCGAGGGCGACCCGCGTCCACAGCACTGGGTCGCCCTGGCGCTCTCCATGAACCTGCCGCCGCCCTTCGGCGTGATGGCGGAGGGGTACTACTTCACCAACGCGTTCCCCGTCGCGACGCGCGATGGTGGGTTCCTCTTCGCGATCGATCATAGCCCCGAGCCTTGGCTCGTCTTCGATTGCGGCGGCGACGTCGGTTTCTTCCCGTCGACGCGCGCGTACAGCCTCTTCATCGGCATGACGATCGTGCCGGTTCTGCTCTGGCGCGATCCGAACCGACTCCCGCCCGCTGCTGGCGCTTCCGATTGAGTTCGAGCCCGCGACCCTTCGTAGTTTGAGCGTACAAAGCGGATTGAGCGTTCGGTGGCGCAGTCGTAGGGGCGGCCGGCGTAATCACCGCCGCGTTCCTCGGCGACCAGCGTTTGCCAGGTGCAAGGACATTCCGCTTCGCTGGCGCCGGGCCGTCGCCCTCGCGATCTACGCGTACACCCGTGACCGGGAGGTACGCGTGCTGCGCTGGGCGACGTCGACCACGGGACGTGACCCGCGCCTTCAACCGGAGGGACCTGGCGCCTTCGCGCCTTGGCGGATCTCCCGTCTCTTGCAGGAAGGGCTTGGCCGGTCCGCACGTCAAGAAACGCGGGCGAGGCCACGTAACGCCCGGACCACGCCTTTGGCGTCCCCTGTTCGAGAAGGCCGACCAAGTTGAGCGGAGCAGCGTTGTGATGGCGCCGGCGCGACTGCCCTCGTCGATGCACAGCGACGCCCGCGCTTCCCTGCCGAGCCTTCGATGACGCGACATTCAACGCCGCGGCGTCACCCGCGTCGATCACCGCCGCCTCCCCGGTGTCGACCGGAGGGACGCAGCTCGCTCCGACGAGCCGGTGGCTCCATGGCGGCGATCGACAGTACCCCGCCCCATCCCCCGATCCGACGAACGCTCCGCTGACCGGGCATGCGCGACTCTGGCTCCCTGTCCCCCAGCACTCATGCCCCGAGCTCATCGAAGGTGGTCTTCGCCAGTTCGTCGATCGCGTTCATGAGCGCCCGGGTGCCGAGGTTCGGCTGCTCGTCGTGGCGCAGGTTGCGCGGGGGGCGGGGGTTGTCCGGCATGATTCCTCACCCACCGGTCAGTGGTCGAAGGTGAGGTCAAAGAGGGCGTGGCGCGGACCGACGAGCTCCTCTTCGTTCTGGTCACCGGCGATGCCCTGCACCTCGTCGACATCGGCACCCACAAGTCATTCGGCGACGTGCGGCTCGCCGAGATCATGCACCGGAACTTCCCCGCAGCGACCGCAGCGACGCCTTTCGTGGCGATCGGCTCCGCGTCCCGCGACCCTGGCCCTCCGCTAACCGCGAAGGAACGGCTCGACGCGCGGGAGTCGGGCGTGCAAGCGCCGGTCATCATAGACGGTCAGGCCTTCTTCCCCCTCGGAGGGATCGCCACCTCCGGCGACAACGTCCGCGCGGTCTCCGCGGGCGACAACCTCCATGGCCACGAGTTTCTGAGCACCACCGCGTGCGAACCTTTGCCCCCACGATGCCGGACCTCCCGGTCGCGTTCATCTATTTTCGACCCACTACACTGGCGTGTGTCCCGTTCAACTCGAACCCGCGCATACTTCGGAGCGGCATTCTCATCATGCCGGATTCGCCAACCGCGCTCATGCAGGTGATGCGCCTCGTGAGCGAGGCCAAGCTCGCTGAGCGCCGAGTCCTCACCTCCGTGGAGGCGCAGATGCAATGGCTCGGCGAGGTCACGACTCCGAAGGAGCAAGCGCGGCTCGGCACATTCCTGGCTCGCTCGAAGAGTTAGCGGCGCGCGTGGCTGCCCTGCTCGCTGGCTCGAGTGGCTCGATCTGCCCCGGGCGGCCACCCACCGGCACATCCTCGCTCTAGAAAGGTCCGAGCGCCCTCGACCGGGCTTGCGATGCAGGGGCACGCGATCAACTCTTTGGCGGTTCGGGATTCGTCCATAGGGGGGTCGATTGTCCGCTGACTCGAGACAAGAAAACGGCGCGAGCAGGTTCTCGCCGGACTGTGGGCATGCGAGTACGTCGCGCATCCGCGCCGACAGGCTCGTGGGGAAGCCGCTCCGGGTATTGCTCGTAGAAGACTCGGACGATGACGAGATCCTGATCGTGCACGAACTGCGGCGCGGCGGATACGAGCCGGTCGTGACGCGAACGCAGTCTTCGCGCGAGTTCATTGCCGCCCTCGAGGAGGGATCTCCCGACGTCATCATCTCGGACCATGCCATCCCCGGATACGGCGGCCTCACGGCGCTCGCCGACCTGAAGGCGTCGGGCAGGGACATCCCCTTCATTCTCGTGTCGGGGACGGTTGGCGAGAACGTCGCCGTCGAGGCGATGCGGGCGGGAGCGCAGGACTACGTCTTGAAGGGAGACCTCACACGCCTCCCGGTCGCGGTCGAGCGCGAGGTGCTCGATTGCCAGGTCAGAGCCGAGCAGGCGCGAATTCGCGAACGACTCTTGATCTCCGAGCGCATGGTGTCGATCGGAACGCTCGCGGCGGGCGTAGCGCATGAGATCAACAACCCGCTCGCGGTCGCGATGATCAACCTGGAGTGCGTTCTCGAAGCCCTGGTGCCCAAGCCGGGCGCGGTCGTCTCCAGCGACGTGGCCGTGGTCGCAGAGCCGCTGCGGGACATCGACGAAGCCCTCAAACGAATCCGCGACATCGTGCGCGACGTGAAGCTCTTTTCGAGACCGCAAGAGAGCAAGTCCAGCGCCGTCGACGTGCGTTCGGTCATCGACTCCTCCGTCCGCATGGCGTGGAGCGAGATTCGACATCGCGTTCGCGTGGTCAGGGAGTTCGGCGCCGTGCCGCTCGTGACTGCGAACGAATCCCGCCTCGGTCAGGTCATCTTGAACATGATTGTGAACGCGGCGCAGGCTCTGATTCTGACCGAGGGACGGGCAGACGACAGCACGCTCCGGCTCATCACCCGCACGGCGGAAGACGGGCGCGCGGTCATCGAAGTGGCCGATACCGGATGCGGCATCTCCAAGGAGAACCTCGAACGCATCTTCGAACCCTTCTTCACGACGAAGCCGGTCGGCGTGGGCACGGGTCTGGGCCTGGCCATCTGCCACACCATCGTCGCCGAGCTCGGCGGGGAGATCGAGGTGGACAGCGAAGTGGGTCGGGGAACGACTTTCCGGCTGCTGCTTCCTCACGCGCGCGCCGTCGACGTGATCCGGGACGGTCGCATTGCGGGCGACGACAGGCTGCCAGGCGCGCGTCCTCGTCGTTGACCACGAGGGGGCACGATGCATCTCGTCGATGCCGTCGGTGTGGCGCATCGTGTACTCGAGCTCCTCGGCGACCCGGAGCAGGGCCACCATCAAGCCGACCGCTCCGCCGACCTCGTACGCCCGCGTCGGCTGATGATGCCACGCGACGACCTGACATACCGACTCGGTAGCGATCGCTAGTGGGCGATGGCTAGCGGGCGCTTCCGTCAATTCTCTGACGGCAGGTCGGGTCGCAGGCCGATGAAGCGTTGACGCTTCTTTGTCCGCTCACGAGTTCCGAGCGATATCGCCGCGCGGCACGCACCGTGCACTTCGTGGCTTCTCGCACCGAACAAGAACGGCTGCAATTGGCGCGGGGACGAACCTCCGACTTCCCGTTGAGACGTGCGCTTGCCGCGCCTCTCGCGTGGTCGCAGGCGAAGCGTGCGCGTCCAGTCGAGATGTTCGTGTGGCTTGCTCCATCCGCGAATGCAGCACCTAACAAAAGGACAATCAAGATGATCAGATTCAGAGGTGGCCGATGGGCCCTGCTGGCGACGCTGTCGACTGTCGCCGGAATGACGGTCACGGCGTGCGGTGGCAGCGACAACGGCGGCACCAGCACCGGCCTCGACTCTGGCACGGATACCGGGTTGCCGGGCGACGACGCGGCGATGGTCGACGAAGGCGGAATAGTCACGCCGATGACGGACTCGGGTGTCGGGCCCAAGATCGACTCGAGCGTCGGGCCCAAGGTCGACTCCGGCATCGGGCCGGTGGTCGACGCCCGCGCCGACTCGGCCGCCGACGCGACCGTCGGACCGTCGGCTCACTTCGCCAGCGCCACGGTCGACTTCGGGAACGGCGATTGCGGCGGCACCGCCGTCGGCAAGCCGTTCCAGATCTCGAACAGCGGCAGCGCACCGCTGACGGTCAACGCCGTGTCCACCGGCGCAGCCTTCTCCGTTACGCCCTCGACGCTCATGATCGCCGCCGGCGCGTCCGGCACCCTCGCCGTGAGCGCATCGGTTCCGGCGGGCTCGACCGCGGCCACGCCGCTCGCGGGTTCGCTCAAGCTCACCACGAACGATATCGGCAACGCGAGCGTCACCGTCAACCTCTCGGTCACGCCGCATGGCGGAACGCTGGCGTGGGCCTCGACCTCGCCGTCGAGCGCAGACTTCGGAACGGCGACGCTGAACGCCGCCGACACCGCCATTCCCCTGACGCTGACGAACACCGGAAATGCGTCGCTCTCGCTGACGCTCGGCACCCCATCGGATCCGCAGTTTTCGCTCACGCCGGTCACCGCGACGCTGGCGGCCAGCGCGAGCCAGGTCCTGAACGCCGGGTTCACGCCGACGAAGAAGACGCACTCGACGGCGACCTCGACCTTCACGGTCACGGGCCCCGTGTGCGGCACGGGCATCACCCAGCTCTCGCTCAGCGGGCAGGGCGGCGTCGGAAACGTCACCGGGTACCCGACGGCGGCGGTCGACGTCGGATTCGGGGCCTGCGGCGGTGCCGCCCCTGCGGCGCAGACGTTCGCGCTGGCCAACGCCGGAGGCGTCCCCGTTCACATCACCGGCGCGGCGTTCACCGGGACCAGCGGCTTCACCACGAACGCCCACGGCTTGACCATCCCCGCCAACGGCTCCGCCAACGTCACGGTCAACGCGCCCGCGATACCGTTCCCGTCAGCCGTCCCCGGCACCTACGCGGCGACGCTCACGCTCACCACGGACATCGCGGGCGACTCGCCCCACCAGATCAATCTGACGGAGGAAGCGCAAGGCGCCATCCTCGCGTTCGACACGTCGCCGACCCCAGGGTTCGGCAACTTCGGGGCCGTCCCTGTCGGGACCTCGTCGACGCAGAACTTCAACGTGGTCAACAACGGCAACGCCCCGTCGACCGTCACCCTCACGACGCAGGCGCCCTTCAGCGTCGCCAGCGCGTCGTTCGGCCTCGACGGGTCGGGCTCCGGCACGCAGGCCAACACCGCCTCGTTCGCGCCGTCGACCTACAGCGGCGCGACCGCGACGCTCGCGCTGGCCGGCACGAACCTCTGCCAGCCCGTGCCCACCCCGATCAACTTCACGGGCAACGGCGAGAACGGCGGCGTCGCCATCTCGGCGCAGTCGCTGACGTTCGCCGCAAACTGCGGCGCCACCGCGTCGCCGTCGACGTTCACGATCGCCAACCCAGGCAACCAGCCGATGACGTGGAGCGCCGCTCTACTCGGCGGCGTCAATAGCCGCTACACGTTTGCGCCCACCGGCGGAACCATCAACCCGACCGACGCGCCGACGACGGTGACGGTCACGCCGAACCCGATCCCCCAGTTCCCGGCGAACCCCAGCCCCTCGGCCTTCGCCGACACGCTCCAGATCACGACCACCGTCACCAACGATAGCCCGCACAGCGTCGCGCTCTCCGAGACGCCGCTGGGCGACATCTTGAACATCCAGCCCCAGGCGCTCGCCTTCGGGCCGGTTCCTGTGAACTCGACGTCGCCTCCCCAGAGCTTCGTCCTGGTCAATGCCGCCAACCCCGGCTCGGACCCGGCGAACGTGACCCTCGTGTCGACCAACCCGACGCAGTTTCCGATCGCCTCGACGAGCGCGACCGCGGCTGCCGGCGCGACGTCCGATCCGATCAGCATGACGTTCGTACCCGGCACGTTGCCGGTCGCCGATTCGACGGCCGTCTCGCTGACCACGACCGACGTACTCTGCGCGCCGCTTCCGCTCCCCGCCCTCTCGGCGAACGGCACCGGCACGCTGGCGCAGGTCGTCATCAACGTGACGCAGCTGGCCTTCGGTAACGTCAACTGCGGCGCTCAGGCGAGCCCGCAGCAGATCATCCTGACCAACACCGGCAACCAGGACTACACGGTCACGAAGATCGCCCTGGGGAACGCGGCGCCGAACTACACGTTCGCGATGGTGCCCGCCAACGGCGTCTCCAAGGCGAGCAACGGGAACCAGGTCGTCATCACGGTGACGCCCAACGCCATTCCGGCCAACGTCGCCAACCCGGCCCAGTCGGGCCCCGTGTTCAGCGACGTCATCACGATCACGACCAACGCGCAGAACGATCTCCCGCACGCCATCCCGCTCTTCGAGCAGGCGCAGGGCGCTGTCATCGACAACAATCTGGCGAGCACGAACTGGAGCTTCGGGACGGTCAACTACGGCTCGACCGGCACCTTCAACGTCGCCATCCACAACGCGGGCAACGCGCCCGTGCAGATCGCCCTCTCGGGCCTGGCGCAGAGCCTCTTCGGTCTCGCCAGCAACCCGACCGTCGAGGGAGCTTCGCCGGGGTCGACCTCGATCACGGGCGTCTTCACGCCGAATGCCCCCTCGGGCAGCTGGGCCGACCAGGGCACCCTGGCGGTCACGCCGACCCAGGGCAACGTCTTCTGCGAGCCGCTCCCCGCGAGCTGGGCCAACCCGGTCTCGTTCTCGGGAAGCGCCAGCAACAACCCGACGACCACCGTCTCGGGCAGCCTGGTGTTTCCGGCGGTCAGCTGCGGCGCGGCGGTCCCGGGCTCTCAGCAGATCACGATCTCCAACTCGAGCAGCTCGGCGCAGTCGTTCTCGGCCACCTTCGACTACGGCACGTACTACCAGTTCGTGGGCGCGAGCACCGGCTCGGTCCCGCCCGGGGGAACCGCGACCGTGACCGTGCAACCTCTGGCGTCGGTCACGGCGCCGGGACCCAACACCGCGCCGGGCTCGTCGCAGTTCGACGACCGCGTTCGCCTGACCGTGGGGAGTTCGAACTACTACGTCCCCGTTGCGCTGACCCTCAACGGTTCGGTGCTCAAATACGAGTTCAATAACCCGCCGTTCTATGGCAACAGCAACGGCGGCTCGCAGATCTACCTGACGAACAGCGGCAACGTCCCCGCCACCGTTTCGGCCTCCTTCGTAGGAAGCGCGAATCCGGGTTGGTCGACGAGCCCGGCCTCGCAGATCATCCCCCCCGGTAACGGCAACGACATCATCAACATCCTCTTCGGTGGCGGCCAGAACGACATCTTCGTTCTGCTCTACAACGGGCCGGTTTCGTGCTCGAGCCCCGAAGACACCGGGACCTTGACGTGGGTGGCGGCAAACCAGTGCCAGCCCCTGCCGCCGGCAGCCACGTTCGGTTGCTCGAACTGAGCGGGCAATACGCGCTAAATCGGCGCTCACGAACGTGAGCGCTGATTTAGTCAAACCTGGGCGAATAAATCGGGCGAGCGTGATCGAAGATCACGCTCGTCGATTTAGCGCGCGGTCTCTCTTCGGCCCCTCTGCCTCACACGCCCGTCAGCGCGCGCTCGGCCGGCAAGTTGGTGCCGGGCAGCCACCGCCCGGTGATGATCTCGGTCGCCAGCTGTTCGAAGACTTGCTCGGAGAGCGAACGGGTCCGAATCGCGTGCAGCGGCATCAAACCCCCTGGTGGGAAGGCCGGCGTGACAATGGTCGAACCCCTAGTACAACATGCGCGCGTTCTCCCGGCCGGTGCGCTAGAAGCACGAGACCCATGGTCGATACGGTGACCCTCAGGAACGCGCTCCCGAACTGTCTCGCCGAGACGGACCTTCGCTCGCTCGGGTCGAAGTACGAGGGCAAGGTACGCGACAACTATACCCGCGATGGGCAGCGATTCATCGTCGTGACGGATCGGATCAGCGCCTTCGATCGCGTGCTCGGGACCATCCCCTTCAAGGGGCAGGTGCTGAACCGGCTCGCCGCGTGGTGGTTCGAGAAGACGAAGAGCATCGTCCCGAATCATGTCGTCGGGGTGCCCGATCCCAACGTGCTGCAGTGCGTCGAGTGCGAGCCGATCCTCGTCGAGATGGTGGTTCGCGCGTACGCGACCGGCACCACGTCGACGAGCCTCTGGACCAACTACGAGAAGGGCGTCCGCGTGTTCTGCGGACACCGCCTCCCCGAAGGTCTGAAGAAGCACCAGAAGCTCGCGGCGCTCATCTTGACGCCCACGACCAAGGCGCCCAAGGGCGAGCACGACGTGTCGGGCTCGCGCGAAGAGATCCTCGCCACCGGAAAGGTGACGGCGAAGGACTTCGACGAGGCCGCGGTGCTGGCCATGAAGCTGTTCGAGGCCGGCCAGAGCCTCTGCGCCGAGCGGGGCCTCATTCTCGTCGACACGAAGTACGAGTTCGGCCGGACGCCCGAGGGGCGCATGGTCGTCATCGACGAGATCCACACGCCCGACTCCTCGCGCTTCTGGCGCGCGGACACGTACGGAGAGCGGTTCGCGGCGGGCAAAGACCCGGAGCCGCTCGACAAGGACTTCGTGCGCCGGTGGTACAGCGCCCAGGGGTACATGGGCGACGGCGAGGCCCCGCCCATGCCCGACGAGATTCGCATCGGTGCGGCGGAGCGTTACATCGCGGCATACGAGCAGATCACCGGCGAGCCCTTCGTGCCGAACACGGAGCCGCCGGCCGCCCGCATGGCGAACCTCGCGAGTCACGCGAGTCATGCCAGTCACCAGCAGAGCGGAGCCAGCCGATGAAAGCCACCGTGGTCGTGACGTTGAAGCCCGAAGTGCTCGACCCGCAGGGCGACGCGGTGCGCCGCGCGCTCGAGAAGCTCGGTTTCCAGGGCGTGAAGGGCGTGCGGGTGGGCAAGCTCATCGAGATCGAGCTCGACGACGCGCAGGCTCGCGCGCCGGGCGTTGCGGACAAGCTGCGGAAGATGGCCGACGAGCTCCTCGCCAACCCGGTCATCGAAGACTTCGACGTCAAGGTCTGAACGCGCCGGCGTTGCAGGCGCGTCACATCCTGATCGGCGTCGGCATGAAGAGCAGGACGAAGAACGCCAGGGTCAGGATCGCGATGAGCGCCCGGCCGCGGCCGAGCGGCTCTTCTCCCGTGGGCGGGTGATCGACGGTGGTGCTCGACGGGCGAAGGGCGCCCCAGCGAGCCTCCATCGCGATCAGGACGCCGAGGCCGAGGAACCAGGCGGCCCACACGGCCGCTGAGCTCCTGTCCCGGAAGAGGCCCGCGAGGACGGCGAGTCCGAGCGTGGCGAGTACGCGGGTGCGAAGGTCGAGCGGCGAGGCGTCGCTCGCGTCGGGTTCCACGCGTCGGGTCGTAGCCGCGCGCGGTTGCGAAAGGCTCCCGAGGATGGCGAGGGCCTCGAACCACACGAGCCAGAAGAGGGAGTCGTTCACGTGGTGGCCGAGGTGCCAGAGACCCAGGCCGGCGCTCACGTCGCGCGCGGCGAAGCTGGCGATGCTGACGAAGAAGAAGACGAGCATCGATCGGTGCACCCACTGCGCGATGCGGTTCTGCTTCGGCCCGAACAGCGCAAACGCGACGTGACCGGCGTCGAGCTGGCCGGCGGGGATGAGATTGATCATCGTCACGAACATCCCTCCCCAGCCCGCGAAGGCGACGGGAGACAGCATGAGGTCCGAGCCCGGGGGGACCGCCGGTGCAAAGAGGTGATCGAGCAAGCGCGTGAGCAGCGATTCGCCGAGCTGCAGGCCGGACTCGGCGGTCTCGATCGGGACGACCTGCGAGTGTGCGGTGCCCCACGCGTAGAGCGGAATGGCCAGCGCGAGGCCGGCGAGGGGCCCCGCAGCGCCGATGTCGAGCAGCGCCCGCCGGGTTGGAATGCTCGACCGCATGCGGATGACCGCGCCCATCGTGCCGAACGGAGACAGGATGGGTAGCGGGATGAAGAAGGGGAGCGACGCGTCGACCTTGTGGCGTCGTGCGGCGATGTAATGACCGAACTCGTGCGCGAGGAGGATGCCGAGGAGCGCGCCGGTGAACTGCGTCGCGTGGACGAGCGCCACCCGGAAGGTCTCTTGCCGGTCCCACTGCGTGACGAAGACGCTCGCGACCGTCGCGGTGAACAGGAGCGCGTTCGCTCGCCACGCGAAGGGCGCCAGCGTGCGCGCCGAGTCCGGCGCTGAAGGCCGGCTACTCGAGCGAGTCGAGGGCGTCGCGGAGGGCGGCGGCGAGTCGGCCGAATCGGGGGGCAAGGCGGGCATCGATGGTTCCTACATCGGTGTGTAGCCGAAGCTCGCCGCGCGCAAGGGTCTCGTCGCTCCGCACTTCGACGGACCCGAGGTCGAGAGCACCGCTCGCGAGCAGCCGTTTGAGCTCGTCCGCGTCGAGAGGGTGGGCCTCGACGAGCGCGCGCCTCGCCCCGCGGGTCTCGTCGAAGACCGCACGCGCCAGGGCCGCGATGTGCGACGGGTCGAGCGTGAGCGACGCGCCGAGCAAGCGCTCGGCGAGGACCACAGCCAGAGCGATCACGCGCTCTCGGTCGCGACCGCGCGTGGACTCCTCCTTCTGTCGCAAGGCGAGCCACCGGGCCGTGAGCTCGGAAGACGCTTCTTCGCGTGCTTCGCGCGTCGCGGTCTCCACCGCGTGTGCGGCCTGCGCCCGCGCGCCGGCCATCAGGGCTTCTGCCGCGGCCCGCGCCTCGACCATCACGCGCTCGGCCGCCAGGCGCGCATCGAGCTCTTCACGAGCGACGCGTCGCGCGGCGGCGGCCCCGGCGCGCGGCGCGAGGAGCGGTTCGCCGCGCTGGGCTGCCGATGCCGGAATGATGCGCCCCCTCGCCGTCACGCGAGCCTCACGGCGTCGATCGTCATGGCCAGCTCGGAGATGACGCGCGCGAGCCCGCGGGCGCGCGCTTCACGCGAGGCTGCACCGAGCTTGCGTAGCCACTCCGTCGCCGGACCGTTGCCGGGTCCGCCGAGCGCGCTCGCGACGTCGTCGACGGGCTCGCCAACGAGCACGCTCACGGCGACGAACGCCGTCTCCCAGGTAACGCTCGGCGCTGCGTTCACGGGCGACCCTCGTCTGCGAGCTTCTTCAAGTGCGCCTTGACGCTCAAGAGCGCGATGGGCCACCTGCTCGCCGGGACGTCGTCGTACGCTTCGGGCAGGATCTGCTCGGCGGTCGGAGAAGCGAGCCCCCCGGCGCGCAAGGCGGCGCGCGCGGCGACGATCTTGGCCTCGCGCTTCTTGCGATGGGCCACGTAGCCGCGAAAGAGCACCGTGGGTTGGTCGATCGGTTCGCCATGAGCTGGCAACGCGACGCGAGCGTCGAGCCGACCCAGGCGCTCGAGCTGCTCGAGGTAGGCGCGCATGTCGCCGTCGATCGGATCGATGAGGATCGTCCCGACGCTCGCGACCATGTCGCCGGCGACCACGGCCCGCTCGTCGGCGTTCCAGAGGCACACGTGTCCCGGCGCATGACCCGGCGTATGGAGAACCTGCCACGCGTCGGGCACGGGTCCGTCGAGGACGAGCGTGTCGCCGTCTTCGAGGCGCCTCGCCACGGGCGTCGCGATGCGCGCCGCCGTCTCGGCGTGGGCCCAGAGCGGCACCCCGAGCGCCCGCAGCAGCGCGTCGGCCCCGCCGACGTGGTCGGGATGGTGATGCGTCGCCACGACCGCCACGAGCCGGCGCCCTTCGGCCTCGAGCGAGCGCGCCCATTCGATCCACGCGCGCTGCTCGTCGGCGAAGGGCGTCGCCGGCTCGACGAGCAGCACCTCCCGGGCGCCGAGCGCGTAGCTGTTCGTGTGCGTCGCCGGCGGGAGCGTGGGGGTGCGCGCCGCGAACAGCGCGATCGAACGGGCAATCTCTCTCGGTCGCATGATCCGCGTGCGCTGGCCTCTCCTCGGGGCGTCTGCCGGCGGGAAAGACCTCGGCGCCCGCGCCCCTCAGCGCTCGACGACGACGGTCAGCGCCTCGCCGCCGCCGATGCAGATGCTCGCAAGGCCGCGCTTGTCGCCCCGGTCTTTCATGGCGTGCAAGAGCGTGGTCACGATGCGCGCGCCCGACGCACCGATGGGGTGTCCGAGCGCGACCGCGCCCCCTCGAACGTTGACCCGTTGCGGATCGATCCCGACGAGCCGGCTGTTGACCATCGTGACGACCGCGAACGCCTCGTTGATCTCGAAGAGATCGATGCGCTCTTTCGTCATGCCGAGCTGCCCCAGGGTCTTGTCGATCGACTTGGCCGGCGCGGTCGTGAACCATTCCGGCGCCTGGGCCGCGCCGCCGTACCCGACGAGGCGCGCGAGCGGCTCGAGCTTGTGTTCCTTCACCGCCCGCTCGCTCGCGAGCACGAGCGCCGCCGCCCCGTCGTTGAGGCTCGACGCATTCGCCGCGGTGATGGTTCCGACCTTCGAGAACGCCGGCTTCAGCGTGGAGAACTTCGAGGGGTCGCCCTTCGACGGGCCCTCGTCGTCCTTCACGACGGCTGGCTCGCCCTTCTTCTGCGCCGCGCTCACCGGCTCGATCTCGGCGGCGAAGAGGCCCTCTCGCTGCGCCGCGAGCGCGCGGCGGAAGCTCTCCTTCGCAAACTCGTCTTGCTCGGCGCGGGAGACCTTGTATTCGGCCGCGCATTTGTCGCCGCAGGTCCCCATGTGGACGTCGTCGTACGGGTCCCACAGCCCATCGCGGATCATCCCGTCGACGAGCTTCGCGTCGCCCATGCGGTACCCCGTGCGCGCCCGCTCGAGGTAGTAGGGCGCGTTCGACATCGACTCCATTCCGCCGCAGACGACGAGGTGCGCGTCGCCGAGCGCGATGGCGCGGGCGCCGAAGATGAGCGCTTGCATGCCCGAGCCGCAGACCTTGCTCACGGTCGTCGTCGGCGTGGTGTTCGGGATGCCGGCGGCGAGCGAGGCCTGCCGGGCGGGGGCCTGCCCGATACCCGCCGAGAGGACATTCCCCATGAACACCTCTTCGATCGCATCGGGCGTGAGCTTCGCTCGCTTGAGCGCACCCTGAATGGCGGTCGCTCCCAGCTGGGGCGCGCGAAGCGAAGAGAGGGAACCGAGAAACGCGCCGATCGGCGTGCGAGCGGCGCTCACGATGTAGATGGCGGCAGATTCCGACATGGGTGGCCTCTTCGCGTCTGGCGTCTCGCCTATCTTGAGATCGCCTGCGTCTTCCCGTCTAGGAGCTTGTAGCGTAACCCCCTGGGTTGCGCGCCTCGAGACGGTCCTGTAGCGTGCCGCCCCCCGAGGAAACCCATGGCCGAGACGAAGTTTGCCGAGTTCATCGCTTCGAAGAAGCTCGATACGCGCCGCATCCTGGCGGCTTCCCACCGGATGGAGCAGCTCCAGCCGGAGGACCGCATCATCAAGCTCAACAAGCGTCGCGCTCGCGCGGCCGAGAGCGGCGACAGCGCGCCGAAGGAAACCAGGAAGCCCCGCTCGGGCCGGCCGGTGACGCCTCGCGCCATGACCGCGGCGCTGACGGGCGGGAAGCTCAGCGGCCCTATGAAGACGCGGCTACTTCTGGCCGTCAACCACCTCCTCGAGCTGAAGAAGCAGGAGAAGGTCGACCTCCGCCTGCTCTTCTGATCGCTCGCTGGCGTGCGTGGGGTAGCTCCCGCTCCAGCGGTTGACCCCGAGGGCCTGCTCGGCCCCGCACCGGCTCGTGACGCCGAAAAGTGGGCCGCCTGGTGCGCTCGCGGGCAACCTCGGCGAATGCTCGTCATGGCGGCTGCTGTGGTCTTGAGTCTCGTCGTGCTCGACTTGCGTGATCTGCTGAATCGGCCCAGGCAAGGGTGAAGGCGCGCGATGAGCGGCTCCGCCGCGAACGGGAGCAGCGCCCGTCGACGCAGGCCGTCAACCTTTCCGATATGGCGGCTTGATCGGGCCGCTTGAATGAGCCAAAGGCTGGAGCATCCAATAGAGGTTAGTGGGTGCAACGCTTTTCCCCGCTCCGTTCGTCTCCCCGCTCGCTGCCTTCGTTGCGGCGGCGCCGCCTACTCGCGAGCTGAAGTCGCGCATGTGGGACGAGGACAGACTCATCGCACGCGCGGCCGCTGACGACGAAGCGGCCTTCCGTGATCTCTACATCCGTCATCGGGGCGACGTCTCTCGGCTCGTTTATCGAATGCTCGGGGGTCGGGGCGACCTCGACGACGTCATTCAGGAAGTCTTCGTTCAGGTCCACAAGAGCCTCAAAGACTTTCGCGGGCAGTCGAAATTCAGCACCTGGCTGCACCGCGTCACGGTGAACGTCGTCCTGATGCACCGGCGCGCCGCGCGCAGCCGGCCCGTGTTCGCCGACGAGCCTCTCGGAGAGGCCCTCGTTCACGGCGAAGACGTGGCGCCCGACGAAGACGTCGAACGCCGAGAGCGCGTTCGCGCCTTCGCGCGCCTGCTCGAGAGGCTCGCCGAGAAGAAGCGCGTCGTCTTCATCTTGCACGAGCTGGAAGGGATCGCCCCCGTGGAGATCGCCCAGATCGTCGGCGCTCCCGTCTTGACCGTTCGCACGCGCCTCTTCTACGCGCGCCGCGAGCTCGAAGCGATGCTGGCTGATGAGCCGTCGCTATCCGGACTCAACCTCCGGTTCTCCAAAGCTCCTGGCGCCGAAGGCGCCGAAGAGGACGTATGAGCCGCGCGCTCGACAAGATACTCGCCGAAGCCCGCAGGGACTTCGGAACCCGTGAAGCGAAGGCGGTCGACTGGGACGCCGTCGACGAAGCCCTGTTCGCGCGCATCGAGCGAGACCATCGGTCCGATCGCGCTCGCCTCGCTCCGCAACGGCGGCGCGGACTCACGCTCGCCGCGGTCGGGCTTGTGGCCGCCGCTGCTGTCGCCGTGGTGATGGCGGGAAAGGGCCACGACGCGGCCGACGCGGGCGGCTACGCGGTGACCGAGGGCGCGGGGACGATCGTGGCGATTGACGCCGACGGGCACGATGATTCGCTGTTGATCGACGGAAAGCCGGCCGCGCGTGGCGCCGCTCTGCGTCTGGGCGACGTGCTCGAAACGCGAGCCTCTCGGGCGACGCTCGAACGACCTGGAAAGCTCACGGCGACGCTCGAGCCGGGGTCGCGCGCCGTCGTGACGCACGTGCACGGGGCGCTCGTTCTGGCGCTCGAGCAGGGCGCTATCGAAGCCCAGGTCGTGCCGGTGGCGTCCGGCGAGGCGTTCGCCGTCGACGTCGAGAGCTCGCGGGTCGCGGTGCACGGCACCCACCTGCGGGTGGCGCGCTCAAGCGACCATGTGGTAGTCGACCTGAACGAAGGCGTGATCGCGGTCGGCGCGGCTCCGCGCTCGGGCTCGGTGATCGGGACGCTTGTGAACGCGCCGGCTCACGTCGAGTTCCTGGCCGGCGACGCCATCGGGACCCTTGCGCAGACGCACGACGCCTCTGCGGTGCGACGCCCCGCAGGCGCTCGCATCGCGACGGCGGCTCGTCCCTTCGGGTCACCCCGCCCAGACTCCTCGGGACCGCGTACGTCCCCGGCGAGCCCCGGTGAGCCCCGAGCCGAAGGGCGTGCGCCGGTCGCTTCGAGCGTGACCGCGAAGCCGGTCGCCTCGAAGCTCGAGCTGAGCCCGGAGGAGACCATCGTGTATGCCGTGCGCGCCTGCATGGCCGAACGACTGCACTCCGACAACGTGACCGTGGTGGTGAGCACGACGCTCCATCTCGATCTGGCCGACGACGGCGTCGTTCGTGCCGCGCGCTTCGAGCCGCCAGTCGCGCCTGACGTGAACACCTGCGCCGCGCAGGCGATCTACCGCGCGCGGTTCGGCCACGGCGGCGCCGCCGTCGTCGCGGTCGACTTCTCGAATTGAGTTCGAGGGGAGCCGGGGGGCTCCCCTCGAGCTCCCCATCCGGGAGGGCTTCGCGCCGGCTTTGCGGAGGGGTCGCGCCGGCGTTGGGGGGGCCAACGGCTCGAGGGCTTCGCGCCGGCGTTGGGGAGGGGTCGAACGGCTCCCCGTCCGGGAGGGCTTCGCGCCGGCGTCGGGGCGCTATCAAACGGCTATTTAGCGCGGGTCAGCTCGGTGATCGCGTGCGTCTCGCGCGCGCCGATGAGCCCGAACTGCACGCCCATCCCGCCGTCACGCGTCCAGCGCACGACCCCCGGCAGCATGAACGGCGCCTTCTGCGAAGGCAGCGTCACGTGCACCGTGAGCTCGCTCGAGAACGGGAGCGGCTCGGTCGTCTCGATGAACATCCCTCCGAGGGAAATGTCTTTGGCCCGCCCGCGGACCCGCGTGTCCGAGCCCTTCCCGACGAACTCGACGGATGCGTCGAGGACTGAACGCTGGTGGCGACGAAGGTCGATCACGGTTCCCCTTTCCGAGAGAATGCTCGAAGCATAGCATCGAGTTTCCGTGCGCGAGGAGACCGGTTCCAGGCTGGCCGAACTTCGCGACGGAATGCGCCTCGCGGCGATTCCCTTCGGCGTCGCGATTGCGCTGGCGATGCTGCTCGTCCCGCGCCACGCCGCGCCGGGGGCGGATGACGTCCCCGTTCCCATTGCCGACGCGCACGCCCTCGCACATTCGGCGGAGATCGATCACGACCTCGCCGAGCGTGCACGCCGCGAGACCTTGCCTGGCGCCGTTCGCGGTCTCGGCTCCGCGATGCGCGCCTACCATACGCTCGAGGCCGCGCTCGACGGCGCCGATCCGTCCCGCCTCGTGGCCGCCCGACGGGCGATCGACGTCGCGCTGACGGAAGCGCGCGGTCCCGGCGAGGTACGCGACGAAGCGATGCTTCGTTTGCGCGCGCTCGAGCTCGAAGGGTTCATCGCCGAAGTGCGGCGCTTCGAGGCGACCGGCACCCAATCCGCCGAACTCTCCGCGCTCGCGGGAGGCTTCGTGAGCGCCATGACGGTCGCCGGCTGGTGCGAGGACCACACCCTCTTGCCGGACGAGTCGGCGCTTCGCACCATGTACAAGCAGATGTGGAACGGTCTCGTCGGCTTCGAGGGGCGGCCGGGCTTCGAGCCTTCTCTCGACGAGCAGCGCGCCCTCTATGCGCTCTTTCTCTCGTCTCCCCACCCTTCGGCTGCGATGCGCGACGCGCTCGACGCCGCCCGGCGTGGCGCGTCGAGCCCCAAGGCATGCGCCGCGGTCGTCGAAGCCGAGCGCTCGGCCACCGAAGCCTGGCGCCTCGAACACATCGCTCGCCTGGCGTCGATCGATCCAACCTATCCGGAGGCCTTCGCGCGCGGGGTCGCGGCGTTCCGCCGTGCCGACTACCACGCGTCCGCACAGGCATTCCGGACGTGGCTCGACGGGCACACCGACGGGCCTCTCGCGCTCCGTGCGCGCACGTTCCTGCGCGCCGCCGAGGCCGGGCAGGCCGAGTGAGCCATGCGCGCGCTGCTCGTCGACGACGACCACGAGCTCGCTCGCTTGCTTCGCGAGTACCTGGGCCCTCACGGCGTCACGGTCGATCACGTCGACGAGGGCGCGGGAGCTCTCGAGCGGCTCGCGAAGACGACCGAGCCCTACGACATCGTCCTCCTCGACGTGATGCTGCCGGGTATCGACGGCTTCGACGTGTGCCGACGCATCCGCGCCAGGCAGGCGATCCCCATCGTGATGCTCACCGCCCGGGGCGACGACACCGACCGCGTCGTGGGCCTCGAACTGGGCGCCGACGACTACGTCCCGAAGCCCTTCAACCCGCGCGAGCTCCTGGCTCGCATGCGCGCCGTCCTGCGGCGCGCGCAGCCCGCGCCGCCGCCGCCGTCGGAGCCGGCCGAGTTGCCCGGCCCCATCGTGGTCGGCGACCTGACGGTCGACGTTCCCGCGCACAAGGCCACCCTCGGTGGCCGCGAGCTCGCGCTCACGTCGTTCGAGTTCCGGGTCCTCGTCGTCCTCGCACGCCGCGCCGGCGAGTCCGTCACGCGCGAGGAGCTCGCGAGTGCTGTGCTCCCGCGCCGCGCGCCCGACGGTGCGCAGTACGACCCGAGCGTCGATCGCTCGCTCGACGTCCACGTCTCGCATCTCCGCCAGAAGCTCGGCGACGGCCCGCGCGAGCCGAAGCGGATCCGTACGGTCCGCGGCATCGGTTACATCCTGGTCCGCCCCTCGTGATCCTCGCAGCAGAACGCGGGCGTGCCCTCGTAAAAGGAGTGTCCGGCTCGTCGCGGGGGCGCCAAGATGGGACGATGCGGCGCCCGCACTCGCTCCGGTCTCGCCTCTTCCGCTGGTTCTTCGGTGCGATCCTGCTGGCGATGCTCACGAGCGCGCTCGTCGTCTCGACCACGCGCCCCGAGTCCATCACGGGCGCCGAGGCGCTCGCCCACAACGTGGCCGACCGGCTCGCGCAGAACTGGGACGATCCCGAGGCGACCCGGGCGTTCGTCGCCGAAGTTCGCGACGTCACCGGCTTCGACGTGCGCCTCGTCCGGGATCCGCGCCGCCTGCCGCTCCACGTGCGGCGGGTCGCCGAGCGCGGCGGGGCCATCGCCCCGGACGGCCCGGAGCACATCTTCGTCCCGGTCATGCGGAGCGGACAGCTCGAGGGTGCGCTCGAGATGGAGAAGTTCGGACCGCGGCCGGTGGCGTGGGCCTGGTGGCGGTTCGTGCTCGCGTTCTTTCTCGTCGTGGCCGCGCTCTCGGCGATGGCCGGCGGGGTCGCCAACCAGCTCGCGAGACCGCTCGAGCACCTGGCCCACGCGGCCGATCGAATCGGCGGCGGGGATCTCGGGTTCCGGACGGACCTCGTCGGCGGCAGCCGCGCAGGAATGCGCAGGTGGGTGGCGCAAGAGGTCCGCGACGTCGCCGTCAGCTTCAACCGGATGGCCGATCGCATCGAAGCGATGGTCCGCGGCCAGCGCGAGCTCCTCGGCGCGATCAGTCACGAGCTCCGTTCGCCGCTCGGTCGCGCCCGGGTGGCGCTCGAGATTGCACGCGATCGCCTCCCACCGCCCTCGAGTGATGCGAGCGGTCGGTCCCCGGTCGCCGCCCTCGACGACGTCGAGAAGCAGCTTGGCGGCGTCGACGCGATCCTCGGCGACCTGCTCGACGTCGCTAGAACAGGCCTGGCCGATCTCCGCACGGAGACGCGCGGCCTCGTGGACTGGCTCGAGGCGCGCGTGGCCGAAGAGCCGTCCCCGCCTGCGATCGAGCTCATCGCCGGCCCCGACGCGCGCGCCATGGTCCTCGCGTTCGACGCGGCTCTCCTCGCCCGTACGGTCCAGAACCTCCTCGTCAATGCGCGTGCCCATGGTCACCCCGCGGACCGGCCCATTGAGCTCCGGGTCTCGTTCGAACGCGACGCCGCGCGCGTCGTCGTTCGGGATCGCGGGCCGGGCTTCTCGGCAGGCTTCGCCGAGCGGGCGTTCGCACCCTTCGTGCGCGGCGACCCGTCGCGGGCGCGCCCCGTGGCGGGCCCTGGTTACGGCCTGGGGCTGACGCTCGTCCGGCGCATCGTCGAGGCCCATGGCGGCCGCGTCTTTGCCCGGAACGCGGCCGATGGAGCCGGAGCCGAGGTGGGCTTCGAGTTGCCCCTCGCGCCGTCTGCTCACTAGGTTAGGCTATAGGCTATAGGGTCGCGGATCGCGATGCGCTCTATCGTCAAGGTCGCCTGCTGGTTGAGCGTCATCGCTGGCGTCGTCCTCGGCGCGCTCTACGCGCTCCTGTTCGACGTATGGGTCGTTCCCACAGACGACCCGATGCTCTCGGTGTCGATCGCGCCGAACCTCGCGCCGGGCGACGTGCTCGTCCTGTCGCGGCAGGGGTCCATCGGCTACGGCAACCTGCTCCGGTGCTCCGATCCGCAGGCGCCGGGGCGGTACGTCATCGCACGGGCCATCGCGCGCGGCGGCGACAAGATCGACATCGAGAACGAGATCGTCAGCGTCGACGGCCGGCGAGCGTCGAGTCCGCGCGGTTGCGACACAATCCGGCGCACGCTGCGCGACCCGAGCAGCGGCGACGACATCGACCTGACCTGCATGGTCGAGGACTACGGGGAGGTCGCGTTCGACGCGCTTCGGGTCGCGACGCACCCCGTGCCGGCGGCGTCCGCGACTGTCGAGTCCGGCCGCTGGTTTCTCGTTAGCGACGACCGGCACCTCCACGTCGACTCGCGCGACTACGGCTCCGTCGACCCTGAGACGTGCAAACACGTCATCTTCCGGATCGTCAGCGCCGCGGGCTTCCGCGACGCGAAGTCGCGCTTCAGCATCATCTGGTGACGGTGTTCGCCTGGATTTCTTGGTAGTCTCGGCTGCGCATCGCCATGGAGATCGAGCTCGGCGTCGCTTGCGGTCGGTGCGACCGGTACAACGTGCTCGGCTCCGGGGTGTGCTCGTGCGGGCAGGCGCTGGCCATCGGCCTGCCGCTGCCGTCGGCCAAGGCGGCGGTCAAGTCTGCCGCCGAGGCGCCTCCGCCATCGCTGTTCGAGAACGACGTCCTCAAGCCGCGCCGCGTCCCGGGCGTCGCGGCGGCCGGTCCGCCTCGTCCCGGCGCCACGTCCGGAGCGGCCATCGCGCCCGCCGTGCCTCGCCCGGGCACGACCACCGCGGCGGTTCGTGCCCAAGCGATGGAATCGGCGTTATCTTCGTCGAGCGCGGCGATCGAACAGGTATCAAGGACCGGCCACGCCGCCGGCGGCGAGCTTTCTGAGGAGGAGCGCATGGAACAAGCCAAGAACTATGTATGCAGGTCGTGCTCGACGCCCGTCCCCTTGAGCCACAAGTTCTGCGGCCGGTGCGGGGCCGCGATCCCGCCCGACATCATGAACGCGCGTACGCAGTTCTTCGGCCAGTTGCAGACGCCCGGCAAGGCGAAGCTCATCCTGATCCGCGGCGAGGGCGTCGAGGGCCTCAGCTACCAGCTCAACGCCGAGCAGCACATCGTCGGCCGCAACGGCCAGCTCGTTTTTCCGGACGACCCCTACGTGTCGCCCCGGCACGCGAACCTCTTTTACCGCAACGGCAAGCTCGTCGTGCGCGACGAGGGGTCGCTCAACGGCGTCTTCTGGCGGGTGCGAGGCGGTATCGAGGTCGCATCGGGAGATCTCTTCCTGGCCGGCGAGCAGCTCTTTCGCATCGAAGGCCCGCCCCGTCCGAACGACGGCCCGGCCCCGGACGGTACGTACTTCTACACGTCGCCGAAGCACCAGACGCAGTTCAAGATCTCGCAGGTCCTCGAGGGCGGCGGCCTCGGAATGGCCGTCTCGGCGCGAGGCACCGTGCTGCAGATCGGGCGCGAAGGCGGCGATCTCAATTTTCCGGGCGATCTCTACATGAGTGCCTCGCACTGCAAGCTCGAAGACACCGGCGGCAAGCTCACGCTTACGGATCTGAGCAGCCGCAACGGCACCTACGTTCGCCTGAAGGCCGAGCGGGAGCTCGCGAACGGCGACTACCTGTTCATCGGGCGCAAGCTGTTGCGGGTCGAGATCACGCCGAGCTGACGGCGGCGCGAGCGACGCTCATGTCGAACACGTTGAACCGCCTCGCCCGCGAGACTTCGCCATACCTCCGGCAGCACGCGGACAACCCGGTCGACTGGTACCCGTGGGGTCCAGAGGCGCTCGAGCGCGCCCGGCGCGAAGACAAGCCGATCCTTCTCAGCATCGGCTATTCCGCCTGCCACTGGTGCCACGTGATGGAGCGCGAGTCGTTCGAGAACGAGGCGACCGCCCGGCTCATGAACGAGTCGTTCGTGAACGTGAAGGTCGACCGGGAGGAGCGCCCGGATCTCGATCAGGTCTATCAGCGGGTCGTTCAGCTCATGGGCCGCAACGGCGGCTGGCCGCTGACCGTGTTCCTCACGCCCGACCAGAGGCCCTTCTTCGGGGGCACCTATTTCCCGCCGGCCGATCGCTACGGCATGCCCGGATTTCCCAAGGTGCTTCAGTCCATCTCCGAGGCGTACCGCGCGCGGCCGGGCGATGTGACCTCGCAGGCCGACGAGATCACGCGCGCCATCCAGGAGGTCGCGGCGGGCGGGGCGGCGACCAGCGCGGCCATCACGCGAGAGTCGCTGGGCCGAGCGACGCACAAGCTCGCGGCCCGCTTCGACGACGCGAACGGCGGCTTCGGGCGGCGCCCCAAGTTTCCCAACACGATGTGCCTCGAGGTGCTGCTCCGCGCCGGCGACCTGCCGCGGGTGCGCAAGGCGCTCGACGCGATGCGCGCCGGCGGCATCTGGGACCACCTCGGCGGCGGCTTCCACCGGTACTCGACCGACGAGCGCTGGCTCGTTCCGCACTTCGAGAAGATGCTCTACGACAACGCGCTGCTCCTGCGCCTCTACGCCGACGCATGGCGAGCTACCGGCGAGGAGCGGTACGCCGCGACCGCGCGGGCCATCGGAGCGTACGTCGCTCGCGAGATGACCTCGCCGGACGGCGGGTTCTACTCCACCCAGGACGCGGACAGCGAAGGCGAAGAAGGCCGCTTCTTCGTGTGGACTCCGGCCGAGATCGACGCTGCGTGCGAGGGCGACGCCGTGGCGGCGCGGGTGGCAAAAATCGCCTTCGACGTCACCGAAGACGGCAACTTCGAAGGCAGCGGCGCCACGGTGCTCTCGATGCCCGAGCCCATCGACGGGGTCGCCGCCGCGCAGTCGATGACGCACGACGACGCCCAAGCGGCGCTCGAACGCGCGCGCACCCGATGCTTCGAGGCACGAGAGAAGCGCCCGAAGCCGTTCCGCGACGAGAAGATCCTGGCGAGCTGGAACGGCCTCATGGCCGGAGCGCTGGCGACCGCCGGGGCGGCGCTCGGCGATCCGGCGCTCGTGAACGCGGCCGAGCGCGCTCTCGGGTTGGTCGAACGGCTGCTCGTCGTTCCCGAGGGCGAAGGGGAGCACGCGCGCGCGCGCGCGCTTCGCCACTTCAAAGACGGCGTCGTGAAGGGGCCTGGCTTCCTCGATGACCACGCGTTCGTGGCCGACGCGGCGCTCGACCTCTACGAGGCCACCGGTCAGCCGCGATGGGTGGCGCTCGCGCGGTCGCTCGCCGACGCGATCCTCGCGCACTTCCACGAGCCCGAGACCGACGCGTTCGCCTTCACCCCCGACGACGGCGAGGCCATTCTCGTCCGCCCGAACGATCCTTTCGACCACGCGGTGCCGGGCGGCGTCTCCACGGCCTGCCGGGTACTCTTGCGCCTCGGCGCGCTCGTCGACGGCGATGGCGAGGGCAAGTACACCGGTCCCGCGACGCGCGCGATCGAGAAGCTCGCGGCGGCCGCCTTCGAGAACCCGTTCGGCATGAGCGTGACCGTCATGTCGGCCGATCGCCTCGCGCGAGGTACGGTCGACGTCGTGTTCGTGGGTGCGCCCGGCCCCGCGCGCGAAGCGCTCGCCGCCGCCGCGCACCGCGTGTACCTGGCAGATCGCGTCCTCGCGTACGTCGATCCAGCCGATCCGCGCAGCCTCGAGGCGTGCCCGGCGCTCGGCGAAGGCAAGCCCGCGCAGAGCGAGCCCGTCGCCTACGTCTGCCGCGGCAGAACCTGCTCTCTCCCGATCGCCACCGCGACCGAGCTAGGCGCCCATCTCGTCGCCGGTAACCAGTAAAGAGTCGAGCTGCCGCCGGCTAGACGGAACGGGTCCGGCTCGGCGGTCGCCGCGCGGAAACGCACTTCCCGTGCGTTGAGCACGGCGAGCGTCGAGACGGGCCCGTTCCGTCTAGCCGGCGGTAGCTCGACCTACTCGGCTCCGCGCCGCTGGCGAGGCCCGCGAACGTCGCGGTAGGCCGGAGGACGCGACGACGCGGAGCGGCCCGGAGCGGCCA
>OCTA010000622.1_pt1 | contig 32459 bp, 35 predicted proteins | sample 1538991 | NCBI WGS metagenome assembly OCTA01 (sample SAMEA3539302, study PRJEB22396) | soil metagenome | biome: tundra; feature: field; material: soil | place: USA | collected 2010-05 | depth 0.15 m | reverse complement strand
CCGGTTCCTCCATCCGAACATCAGGCGATCAGAGGATCAATAAAGTCGTGACTCCTTAGCCGCCTGGCGGGTCGGAGACCAGCGACCGGTGCGGATCGCGCGATCGAGCGTCACCCTGGAGCGATCGCTCGAGGAGTGGGTCGAGGCGGATCCGTCGCTCGTGGTCGACGGGCTGCTGATCGTCGGTAGACAGGTCGGGCTCGCGGCCGGCCGGCTCGACCTGCTGGGAATCGACCCGAGCGGCCGTTGGATGGTGGTCGAGATCAAGGCCGGAAGGCTCTACCGGGACGTGCTGACGCAGGCACTCGACTACGTCGCATCGATCCACAAGCTGCCCGCAGAACGCCTGCGGTCGATTGCCGAGGAGTACCTGACACGGCACCCGACTCCCGGCGCCATCGATCGGCTCAGCGCAGCGTTGGCGGGCGAGGCCGACAACGTGCCGCGTGAAGTGGCGGCAGTCGTCGTGGGAACCGCTCGGGATGCTGGACTGGAGCGCCTGATCGAGTTCTTCGCGACCGGTCAGGGCATCGCGATCGAGGCCATCACGTTCGAGGTATTCGAGCCTGACGACGGCAGCATGATCTTGATCCGCGAGATCACGGAGACCGCGAGCGAGCCCACGGCCGAACCGGTGCCGGAGCCTCAGCGACTGGCGACGGTGCTCGCACACGCCGAGGCCGCCGGGCATCGGGCACTGTTTGAGGACATGCTGGCTGCCGCACGGCGGGTGGGCCTTTCAGCACGACCGTACAAGCGCAGCGTTATGTTCACCTCGCCGAGGAACAGAACACGGATGCTGTTCACGATCTTCTCGGACAAGACCGGTAGCCGGATGTACACGTCGTCGGAGGCGTTCGAGGAGTTCTTCCCTACGATCTCGGCGGATGAAGCGCGGCGCGAGCTCGGGCCGGACGGCTACCGGGAGCTCAACGAGGACACCGCCCGCGAATACATCGACGGCCTCGAGCGTCTGCTCGGTGAGGCACCCGCTGAGCAGCGGTGACACCCGAGGAGTTCGTCGCCAAGGCACCTTGGAGGTTCGCCAAGACGATGCCCGACCAGCCGCATGAGTACACCGTGCGCGGTGAAACACCCGAGCAGGACTTCGAGTGGTTCGTGCTCTACATCCGGGAACACGGCCACCGCGCGAACTACGACGACAAGTCCTACACCTACCTTGAGGTTGACGGCTACAAGTACTGGACGATGGGAGCGCCGGTCGCGGCGACCACGATCGTCAACCGCGCGATGATGTAGTCGACGGCACGGCGCTTCAAACTCAGCCGGTCGATATGCCTCGGCATAGCCCTCGACCCCGGTTGCGCGACCGCACTTCGCACCGCCACCGGACAAGGGGGCGCTGTCACGATCCTGTACTCGGCAAAGCGCTCTGCAGGTCCGACGGCGGCTCGCTACTTCCAGAGCCAGCGCCAGAAGCCCGAACGCCCGAGCGCGCGACCGACGACGATGTTCTTCGCGCGACGACCGGCGTGGCCGGTGCGGACCGCGCGCCCCGTCGCCGAAATCCGGGCCGCTCGATAGAGGGTGCTGGTCAGTGTGCGACGACGGGCCATCTCGTCCTCCTACTTGACCTCATGGGTTTGCTGGGCTGTCCCGCGGTCGGCGATCAGCACGGCTCGACCGAGCGCGCGGTCGAAGCGGGACCAAGCCTCATCCTCAGCAGTCTCGCGTTCGAGCCGATCAAAGCTGCCGAGGTCGCCGCTGAGCTTGTCCATCGCGTGCACCAGGAGTGCCTCCCGCGTCGCCGGAAGGACGGGGCTGCCGTGCTCGAGGCAGCCGTGGTGGGAGAGGATGATGTGCAGCAGCGCCAAGCCGAGCTCCGGCGGGAAACCCGGGATCTGCTCGATTGCGCGCCGCACGGTGTAATAGCCGGTCGGGATCTCGCCGATCAGCTTGCCGGCGTCATTCAAGGTGACGGCGTGCTCGTCACCCGAGTAGGCATCGAGCTTGCCGATGTCGTGCAGCAGTGCGCCGCACACCGCCAGGTCCTGGTCGATCCCCGGGATGATCTCGGCCGCGGCCGACGTGGCATGGGCCACCTGAAGGGAGTGCTCGAGCAGCCCCGAGCGGTAGGCGTGATGGTTGTACTGGGCTGCGAATGCCCGCCGGAACGCCGGACCGCGAGGGGAGCCGGCGCCGAGGAGCGCTTGCATCAGCGCCGCGAGGTGTCGGTCCTGAACGCTCGCGAGCAGCGACTCGAGCTGCCGTTCGAGCTCGTCGACGGGCGTCGCCGGCCCGTCGAGCAGCCGATCCCAGTCGACCTCGACCGGGATGTCGAGCGACTGCACCGTGACCTGAGGCCCGTAGCGCGGGTGATTCGAGAACGTGCCGATGACCTTGACCGGATCGCCGGCTTGCGCGGTCAGCGAGGCGTGCGCGACGTCATCCCAGACGATGCCGGTGACGACGCGGTTCGATCCGCGAGCGAGAGCCGCATGAAGTCCGAGCCGGTGCGCGTCTGCCGGACCTCGCGGTCGCGGACGAGCAGCACCTGGTCCAGCTCGTTGCCGTCCTGAAGGTCGCGGATGTCACGGATCTTGGTCCTGTTCGCGAGAATTTCCACGTCTGATGAGTCGTCGTATCAGGCGGGTTCCTGACCGCCGTCCTGTGAACTCGCCGACAAGGGATCGAACACGGTACATGTCTGGCGTGGCGCCGCACCGCAATCTCTTGCTTGACTCCACGTGCGGGTGATGTCAGGTCGCGGCACGACCGCGCGACCAATGGCACATGGCGTTCCTCGCCTGGACCTCAACCTGCACCGATCCGGCCTACGGCGCGCAGTTCGATCCCTACGACAGCCGTCCGCGCGGCACTGAGCGGCGCTTTCGCGACAGCGAGGGCGAGCGTGTCGAGATCTTCGGGAACGACTTCACCCTCGCGGATGACGGCGCTCATGCGCAGCTGATCCATCGTGGCCGACACATTCGGACGCGATGGTCAGGCGTCGGCACGAAGGTCAGGGGGGAGAGGTGAGGAGGAAATGGCGCAGCAGCAGCCGATTCGCGTAGTCGTCGAGAAGAAGCCCAGCGGGTGCTGGACCGTGTTCGGGGTCATGCTGCTGATCGGGCTAGCGATCGAGTACTGGTACGTCGCCCTCGCGATCCTCGTGCTCGTCGTGGCCGCGGTCGCCGTAGCCCAGTCCAAGCAGAAACAGCAGCAGAAGCTCGCGCAAGAAAAGGCGCGCCATCGTCCTGGGCCGCGCGACCCGTGGCTAAACGAGGTGGCGGTCGCGCTCGCCGATCTCCCGCTGGTCGAGAAGGCGCGCAACACCGGCGCGCAGATTGGCGGCGTGCCGATCGAGGGCGACATCGCGCTCGATGCCGAGCGTCTGTCTGTGTTCGTGACCCTGTTCGGCAGTGACGAGCTCGCGCGGCAGGCCGACCTGGCGCTACGAGCCAAGCCAGAGGTTCGAGCAGCCGAGTCCAGCGGCCACTCGGCCGTCAAGGCGCATGGCAGGGTTCTGTACACCGCCAACGGCCGCGGCGGCGTGGTCGACGAGTTCCGCTTCGACGAGGTGATCAGCGTGGTCGACAAGATCGGCCTGCCGCCCCCGCTGCCACGCAGACCTGCTACTGCGGGGACGACTGCGGGGACGTCAGCTCGCCAGGGGCCCGGGCCGCAGGGCGCCGCGAGTGTGGCGCAGCTCGGCGCAGCAGAGCCCGACACGCTCGAGCAGCTCCGCAAGCTCGGCGAGCTACGAGCAGCCGGCGTGTTGACCGACGTCGAGTTCGAAGCCAAGAAGGCGGACCTGCTCCGACGCATCTGAACAAGTGCGCCAGTGATGAGCCATAAGTCTGCTGCAGGGCGATGAGCGACGCTCCGTCCCTCACGCTGCCGGCGAAGGCGACGCCAGACTCAGCGGGCCGGTAGTGGACCCGGGTGCGGACGCCGCGCTCGGCGAGCTGGGCGATGCACCAGCGAAACCACTCGATTGCGAGGTCGAAGTCCGCCCCGCCGTGCTCTGGGATCAGGAACAACTCGACGTCGTCCGTCGTGCGGTTCGCCAGCAGGCGCAGTTCGAGGTCGTCGATCACCCGCCTGCCGTGACGGACGACGATCGCCCGCACGGCGCTGCCGGTCAGGCCGTAGTGCCGGCCGATCGCCTCGGCGTCATCGCCTCCGATGTGCTCCATGAGCAGCCGGTGATTTCGTTCGATCTTGGCTTGCAACTCATCCTCCGAGGAGATCGTTGGCATGCCAAATAGTAGCGGCCCCGGCAGACCATCAGCGTCAGGGGGAGGCTGAGGCTAGGCATGGCCCTGACCACGTGGGAGCCGCGTGGAGCGCCACGACCGCATCGCCTAGGGGGTTGGAAGGGTCACCCGCTAGATCGCCGGAAAGGCTCCGGCCGCCCAGATCGAGCGGCCGGAGCCTCCAACGAACGCGACGTTCAACCGGCGATTTTCAGCCCGGTGAACGTGCTGGACGTAGTCATCGACGGCGCTCATCGCTCGTCGTCCCTTCCGGGCGGAAGGCCCAGGAGCTCGGCGCGCTCTTTCCGCTCGTCCTCGATGACCTCCTCGAGCGTGTCCTGGTCGATCCAGTCGCGGATCGCGTTCTCCACGATGCTGGCCAGCACGTTCGGCGGCAGCGCCTCGAGCTGACAGGTCGCGGTGCCCGTCCAGTTCTTCGAGTGGGAGGACACCTTGGCCGGCGAGGTCGGGAGCCCGTAGGTGGCGATCTGCGCCGGCGTGAGCGCCACGCGGATCGGAGTGAACTCGCTGGTCGCGAGGACGCGATCGGCCTCGACGAACGCGGCGACGTCCCGCGTCATCGCATCGAAGATCGACTCGCCCGACGGGTCGTAGTCGCCGACGTGCAGGAACACGGTTTCCTCGTTGCGGTCGACGACGCGCTTGACGATCCCTCGGACCCCGCTGAGCGAACTGAACCCACCGCAGGAGTAGACGGGGATCGAGAACTCGCTCGCGACCTGGCTCAGCTGGGGCATCATCCCCGACGCCTCGCACCAAAGCTCGATGCGCTGCGGCTGTCCGTGCTGGCGGTCCCGGCGGTAGTTCCGGGCTCGCCGCCCCGTCTCGTCGTGGAAGTCCTCGACGCTGCCGTAGGACCTCGAAGACCTGACCGAGACTCCGTCGTCTCGAATGTCGTCGAAGGCGATGATCTTCGCGCGCCGAGCCTTCACCAGCGTGTCGCAGAGGCTCTTGTATGCCAGCTCGGTCTTGTCGTAGCCGTGCTGGCCAACGAGCGCGTAGAAGATCTGGCGCGTGGTCAACGGCAGGTGCGCGCCATAGGTGACAAGCACCTGCTGGACCCACTCGACCCGCTGGATCACCGCCTTGTTCCGCGGCTTCCATTCGATGTAGCCGCGCGGCCTCGGCTGGCTCTTGCTTGGAACCCGCCTAGACGGGTTCTGGCTCTTGCTTGGAACCCGCCTAGACGGGTTCTGGCCGTCGCCGAAGAACACGTCGAACATATCGAACGTACTGAAGCCCTCACTCATCGCGCACGCCCGATCTCGATCTCGATCGGCCAGAACAGGCGATCAAGCGGGCTGTGCGGAAGTGAGTCGGGGAGGAAGCCGTTCTCCTACCCCGAGCTACGACGCGGCCGAATCCGCGCCCTGCTGCGCCGGGCCTGCGAGACGCACGCCGACCTGGTCATCCGGGCCGGCGCGCTGACCGTCAACCACTCCGCGCGCGAGGTACGCGTCGGCGAGCGGCAGGTTTACCTCGCGCCGAAGGAGTTCGAGCTTCTGCAAACCCTGATCGCCGACCCCACCCGCGTGTTCACCCGTCAGGAGCTGCTACGCGGCGTCTGGGGCTACCGGACGCCCAGCAGGACGGTCGACAGCCACGCGTGCCGCCTCAGACAGAAGCTCGCCAGCCCCCACCAGCGGCTGGTCATCAACGTCCACGGCGTGGGCTACCGGCTGTGCGACCCCACGGTCCTCAGCGAAAACGCCGCTGCCTGACCCGCCTCCGGGTTCGCTCGTTTCTTTCGTGCCTCGTTGGCGCGTTCGCGCGGACCCGCTCACCAATCACGTCAACGACATGTCGCTGACAACAACCCCCGACAACCAAAGGAGGGGCGATGAGATGCCCCAGATAATCTCAGACAACCTGACCGCCGACGGGTACGACGTGCGGACCGCGGACTCGAAGGAGAAGGCGCTCGCGATCCTCTCGGTCCGGCAGCCCGACGCGATCGTCGTCGACGTGAACGGCAAGACGCTCGACCTGATCGACGCGATCCGCGCCGGCGACGGGCTTGCTGGCCGCGTCGACCCTGACACCCCACTGATCGTGCTCACCGCCCGCGTCGACGAGCTGCACAGGATCCGGGTACTCGACCGCGGCGGGGACGACGTGCTCGCCAAGCCGTACTCCTACCCCGAGCTCCGCGCCCGGCTCGCCGCCCTACTTCGACGCGCCCGCGCCCGCCAGGCGCCCCGCGTGCTTCGCGTCGCCGAACTGACGATCGACCTTGCCGCACGGACCGTGGACATCCGCGGGACCCGGGTCGAGCTGCCCGCCAAGGAGTACGAACTACTGCGCACGCTCGCGCGCGAACCGACCCGCGTATTCACCCGCGAGGAGCTCCTGCGCCAGGTGTGGGGGCACGCGCACGGCGGCCACACCCGCACCCTGGACAGTCACGCCTCCCGGCTGCGCCGCCGGCTCGCTGACGCCGGCGGCGACGGGCTGCTGCGGAATGTCTGGGGGGTCGGTTATGGCCTTGTAGATGCGGGCTCGGCTGCGTAGCCCGCACGGTCAGCGGGACCGCCCCCTCCCGATTGTCGCGCCCTGACGGGCGCATGGGGTCGGGAACGGCCCCGCCGCCCGGGCGAGACCTCGATCTCTTGGAGGCGTTGGCGATGGCCCACGACGGAATCGTCTACCTGCTGCACTTCGACCGCTCCTACCGGCATGCGCGGCACTACGTCGGGTTCACGCAGAACCTCGACCAGCGCTTAGCCGATCATCGCGCCGGACGCGGCAGCCCGCGCGGCAGCCCTCCCGCTCAGGAGCTGTTGCCGCCCAAGATAGTTTGCCATAGACACGTACTTGGACCCCTTAGTTTCCACGACCCACTCGGTTGCGTCTCGGCAGTCCTGAGCCGCCGGCCTCAGAGTGCCGCGGGCAGTTCCATTTCAGCGAGCAGATCCGTGGCCACCGCATGGTTACCGTCCATCTGCAACGCCCGTTGTAAGAGCCGCTGGGCCTGGGCGGTGTCGCCAAGACCGAGGCAGGCCTGCGCTTGTAATACCGTCGCGGTCACCGTATTGCGGGCCTGCAGATCGTCCTCAAACAGAAGCATCGCCGGCAGCGACGTGGCGAAGTAGTCGATGTCGACCCTCTGCTCGATCAAACCCTCGGCGTAGGCCAGCAGCGAACGCAGGACTGCCTCTGCCTCACCCCCGCGGTCGAGCCGCCGCAGGGCCAGCGCGTTGTAGTAGGTCATCTCCGAGAATGACCTGACACTCATCTCTTGAAAGTCACCCTGGTGGCGTGCCGCGCGCTCCCACCAGATCCGAGCGGTCGCGATCTCGCCGGCGGCCTCAGCGGCGCGGCCGAGCCAGTAGTAGATATCGCTCCGGTTGGCCAGGGGATGGTGCACTTCACCCAAATTGTCCGGAGGGTTGAGAGCCGCCTCGAAGAATCGGCCGGCCTCCGCGGGATGACCATCCGCCAAAGCGGCGCGCCCCAGTGCCAGATGCGTCCGCACGTGCTGGCCGAGCGCCAGTCCCTCCCCGCCCTCCCAGGGTTGAAACCGCCGTGACCGAATTAGCGCCAACGCCGCCGCGTGTTGCTGCGTCTGGTTGTAGAGACTCGCGAGTTCGACCGACAGGTCGTCACGCAGGCGAACCAACTTGGGCCGCTGCTCCAACTCGGTCAAGCGCCGCGCAGGACCTTCCCCGGTTCGCTTCCAGAGTTGGTCCCGCTCGTACAGAATCCGTGCGTCCGTGGGAGCGGCGGCAACCGCCGTGTCGAAAGCGGAGAGCGCGAGACCCACATCGTGCTCGACATTGAAATACCCAATGCCCAGGTTGCGCCACACCACTGAATAGGCAGGCTGCAGCCGCGCCGATTGCTCCCACAGGCGCAGCGCCTCCTCATGCCTCCGGCGGTCGTAGAGAAGGTTGCCGAGGTAGTACGGGGCCCGGGCATCCTCTGGATGACCGGCGATCACCGCCTGCAGAATGATCAGCTCCTCCAGACGGCTCGGGAAACAGTAGTCTGGCGCCGCCTTGGCACCCTCGGAATATGCGGCCTCCGCAGCCGCCCGATCGCCGACCTTCTGATGGAAGTACCCCAGGGCGTAGAGAACCATAGGTACCGACCCATCCCCGGCTTCGAGGTTGGCACCGGCGAGAATCTCGGCTGCCCGCGCGTAGAGACCCGAGCGGGCGTGGTCCAGCGCGAGATCCAGACGGATGTGGTTGTCGCGGGGCGGGGGACCGTTGGCAAGATGGCGTGCCCAGGAGTCCATTGGGTCAAGGGACAGCGTCTCTCGCAGAAGACCCTCCGCCTCCTCGTTGCGGTTGAGCTCGCGCAGAACCACGACGGCGAGATTGCGCGCATTGAGACTGTCGGTGTTGGTACGCAGGGACGCTGTGACGTGCTGGAGTGCCACTGTCCAGTCGCCCCGGCCGGCGTCGATCTCGGCCAAGGCCAGCGAGGCTGCCGAACTCCACGACTGACTCCACGTGGCCTTGTAGAGGGAGTCGTAGGCATCCGAGTCGCGTCCCAGATAGCGGAGAGCGAGGCCGAGGTTGTAGAACGCCTCACCGTCACGCGGGTTCGGATTGCGCTGGGTCAGACGGTCGATCGCGCGCCGGAAAAACTGCTCGGCCCGATCAAATTCGCCACGGCGCAGGTACCACAGGCCCATGGCGTTGTTGCAACGACTGTCGCCCGGATCGCGGCGCAGCGCCTCGAGCCAGTAGCCATCGGGGGAACGGGTGGCGTGGCGATACTGCTCGAGATGCAGGCCGACGACGTATAGCTCGTCGTTGCTGTCCACCTCCCGCGGCGAGGGCGGCGGGGTCGCTGGCAGCGGAATCTCACGCTCGGACTGGGGCTCGGGGGATGGCGCATAGCGCAGGACCTCGCGGCCCTCGGCGGTTCGCAGGACCACCGTCACGTCGGTCGCACTGATGCCAGGCGGGAGTTCGACCGAGGCGACAAGCGGCGAGGCGGGCGTGAGGTCGGCGGTGGTGTCGAGGAGGACCTGCCCGGAGGTGTGAACGCGAACGCCGGCGGCGCGAAGGGATTCCGTGACGTGGACACCCACCCGCGCTGTCCGTCCCGACACCGCGACTCCGATGGCCGCCTCCGTATTGGCCTTTTGCGCAGGCCCAATATCGCGGATGGGGTACCAATGCTGACTGAAGGTCTTGGTCTCGCCGGGAGCAAGAAAGGAGAAGTCCGGTTGATTGTCGGTGAAGACTCCGGCCATCAACTCGATGTATGGACCATCGTGATCGGTGAGGTTGCGGTCCCATGCATATCCGAACTGGTGATTTCCCCAGGTCCATTGCTTCTTGCCCGGGGCAATGTGGTGATTGGCCACGTGAATGAGGCCAGCGCCGCGTTTGTGGTCATAGCCACCGGAGAAGTCCTCCTTCGATCCCAGCGCCATGTAGCTGGTTGGCACCGGAATGTTGGCGTACCAACTCAGATCATTGGCGGCGTAGTTCCCTGGTGGAACGAAGTGTTGCGGACGCTCGTCGGCGGGCACCCCGTGCGCTGCACGTTCCCCGTAATCGACACCGTAGTACACCCCCTCACACAGGGGGAAGCGGCTCATCGCCCGCTTGGCATGATCGGCAACGTGGTGGACATCCGGCGGAAAGAATGATTGGTACTGCTCGTGGACGTGTACCCCGACGTTGGCCCACCACAGGAATGTCTGCACCAGTGAGGTGCGGTTGTACAGGCGGACCTTCAGTTCAATGCGCGCCTTTCCCGGGTGCAGGCAGACGCCGTGCATGCCTTTGAGACGTTGCGTGGGGTCGTGGTCACTGCACCAGATGGTCTTTGACCCGTCAGCATGATCTTCAATCTGGAAATCCAACGGCATGAAGGTGGCCGGCCGGTGGTGTTGGGGCCAGTTGAATTCGATACCGCCGGACACCCAGGGACCCGCCAGACCAACCAGGGCCGGCTTGATGACGTTCTGGCGATAGACGAAGTCATACCCGTTGGTCCTGTCCATGGCCACGTGAATGCGTCCACCCAGCTCGGGCAGCACCATGACCCGCACGAACTCATTCTCGACGTGAACGGCCTGCCATGAACGATCCTGCGCCTCGGTGGCGATACGGTCGACAAATGGCAGTGGGTACACCCGGCCGCTGCTGCCCTGATAGACGCGCCTTTCAAGGAACATCGGGTTCCTGTCCGGCGGCATGGGCAGATAGGTTGGAATGACAACCGGCTCCGACCAGGCCCTGACCGTCCGCGTCTGATCAGGTGGGGCTGGGGGAAGTTCAAATCGTTGCACTGAGGCCCTCTCTCGCACCCTCGCTCGGTGGGCGCGGAATCAGAGAGTAGGCCCACCAACCGATGGGTCGCAAGCGGTCGCCCCGTTTGGAGGGTTCAGGTGGACACCTGCAGGAGCCCAAGGATCCCCACGACGTAGACCACAACGGCCAGGATGGACTCCGGACCCAGCCGGCGGGGGCGCACTGGGCGGATGACCACGCCCCCACATAGACGACGGTCAGAGCCAACACCCAGCGCCGCCAGCCAGCTGTTGGCGGGTCCGGCCTGGGGCCAGCGCCGGCTTGAGCGCGGCGGCGATCACCGCATCCGCGCCCTCCAGCTCCGGCGCGATCGTGATGAGACGCACGGCACCACCCGACGCCTCGATGAGCGCATCGAGCTCCGCCGGGTCGGGCCGCCGGCGCAGCAGGTCGGGGTCGGGGGCGTCGCGCCGGGCGGACGCCATCCACGGCCCCTCCAGGTGGATCCCGGCGACCATGGCGCCGGATGGGTCGGCCCCATCCATGGCGCGTCGGATGCCGATCACCGTCGCAAGGATGCGCTCGGGGGTGTCGGACATCGTGGTGGCCAGCAGGCACGTGGTGCCGTGCCCAGCGTGGAACCTGGCCAGGGTGGCCACGCTCGCTGACACCGCGTCCGGATCGCTCCCGGCCGCTTGGCCGCCGGCCCCGCCGTGCACGTGCACATCGACGAACCCCGGGACGATCGTCCGCTTGCCGACGTCGACGATCACGTCGCTGCCCGGGGGCGGTGCGTCCCCGACGCCGGCGATGACGTCGCCGCGAACGAATACCCATCCGGCTGCGAGCACCGCCGCCGGGGTCACCACGGCCCCGCGGATCAGGTATGTCCCCTCGCCCAGCTGCTCGGTCTCGGCGTCTCCGGCTCGTGTGATCATCAGTGGCGGGGGCGCTCAACGCCGGTCGCGGGTGGATGACGGCGGGCCGACACCGCCTTGTTGGTGCGCAGGATGGCGTCGGTGGTCAGATCCCACTGCCGCATGGCCACTCCGACGAACAGGCAGTCGACGACGACCACAGCGGCGATACGACTGATCATGGCGCCGGAGCGAAAGGTGGTCTCGTCCTCACCGTCGTCAAGACCGTGTCGGCGTGGTTGGCGATCGGCGACTGCGGGAAGTTCGTGATCGCGATGACTCGCGCACCGCGCCCCCGGGCCTCAATCAGCGGGTCGAGCGTGTCGGAGGTCGCACCGGAGTGACTGAGGGCGACGACGACGTCCTCGGGTCCGAGATTGGCGGCTGAGGTGCTGGCCATGTGGGGATCCGGCCACGCCCAGACGCTGAGCCCACTCCGATGCAGCTTGCGCTGCAGGTCCTCGGCGACCAGGCCGCTGGCCCCCGCCCCGTAGGCATCGATCCGACGGGCTCCGGCGATGGCCTCGGTGGCCTGCTCCAGGGCGTCGAGGTCCAGGCGGTCGGCCGTCTCCTGCACGGCTGTGGAGACGGATTGGCCGATTCGGGCCACCACCGCCGCCAGGTCATCATCGGGATCGATCTCGGGGGACAACCGGGGCTGGTCCATCGCCGCGTTGCGGCCGGCCCAGGCAGCCACGCCCAGGCGCAGCCCTGGATAACCCCCGACCCCGACGCTGCGGCAGAACCGGATGACGGTGGTCTCCAAGGTCTTCGCCCGAGCGGCGAGCTCGCTGATGGTCAGTCCCGCCGCCTGGCCGAGGTCGCTGACGATCACGTCGCCAACCCGCTACTCCGCGGGCGCAAGGGAGGGCAGCAGGCTCCGGAGCTTTACGACGATGTCCCCCGACGGCGCAATCGCTCCGAGCGGCTCGGCAGGTGCTGGACGCCGGGTGTCGTTCCCGCGCTTGTCGCGCGATGCGGCGCCACCGCCGCCGGAGGTGCGAAGGTCACCCGGCACGGCGTCGAGGCTAACTGCGGGCCCCCAGGGACGGTCGCCGTGATGTTCGCGGGCGGCTTGACGACCCGCGCGGCCTGCTGCGCGAGCGGTTCGTCGACCTGTTCGCCGGCTGGGTGGCCGACTACAACAACCGATCCATTCCGGGCTCGGCGGGCAGGCGCCCGCGCTCCGTCCATGCGGACCCACTTCTCGATGCCGCTGGGTGGGGATCGAACCCACGACCTTCGAATTAAAAGATGCCCATAGCTAGGGACAACCTGTGGGCGACCGGTTGCTCTTCGATACCTCACGCGAGCCGCAAGGCCCATCTGGCGCCAGACCCGCCGCGAGGAAGACCTCGCCTGCTTTTGTGTTACCGTAGGCCTAGTTCATACCTCGGAGGGGGGTATATGCCCGGAATCAAAGACAGCACCGGCGAAGGCCGGCGGCCGAAACACGATGTTCTCAGGCGCGGCCCAGGGTCGACTCTGGGTGGCAGGCGCTTCGTGCGGCGGGCGGTTTTACTGGTGTCTGCGGTGGCCGTCGTGGCAGCAATAGCCGGGTGCGGGAGCAGCTCATCGAAGAGCCACACCTCGGCTTCGAGCAGCTCGTCTGCCGCGGCGTCGTCGTCGGCTCCTGTCAAGTCGTCCTCTCACCCGACGTTCATTTACTTGCAGACCGATGGCACCGAGTCGTACTTCGTCCTGGAAGGCGATGGGGCCAAGGCCGAGGCCGCCAAGCTGGGTGCGACGGTGAAGGTGGAGAATGAGAACAGCAGCGCTGCGACGACGGTCAGCGACATCCAGACGGGGATCTCAGACCGCGTCAACGGGCTCATTGTCGTGGCGCCGTCCGCGACTCTGGGTCCGCGGATGGTGGGGCTGGCCAACGCCGCTCACGTCCCGATCATGGCGTCTGACAACGGCTTTGCGGGGTCCAGCGGCAAGCAGGTGCCGTTTGTCGGGATCAACGCGACGCAGTTCGGTGACAGCAGCGGCAGTCTGTTGATGCAGAATTTCAAGAAGCTCGGCTGGTCTGCGCAGAACACCTACATGCTCCTGGTCACGAACCCCGAGCTGCCCACGATCACCCAGCGGACGGCGGCAGAGAAGGCCAAGGTCATCGCCGCGGGGTTCCCGGGAAGTCACATCATCGACGTCCCGACGACGGACAACACCACCCAGCAGGCGTTCAACGCCACGCAGCCGATCAAGACCTCCCATCCCCAGGCACAGCATTGGCTGGTGACCGGGGGCAACGACGACGTGGCATATGGTGCGGCGAAGGCGCTTGCCAGCTCGGGAGTCTCGGTCTCCAACATTGTCGCGACAGGTCTCGGTGGTGATCTTGCTTGCCAGATCTGGGCCAAGGGCGCGCCTGACGTTGGGTTCAGTGCGACCACCTACATCAATCCCAACGCGATCGGCGCGACCGCGGTGAAGGAGATCTACGACAACGCGGTCACGCACACGGCCTTTCCTCCGAATACCTACGTGACGCCCATAGTCTTGACCAAGGCGAATCTGACCCAGGTCGACACGGCGTGCAAGTAACGTGCCGCTGAAGGAAAGCTCGGCCATAACCGCCGAAGAACCGGAGGCAACGCCGGCGGCGAGCCGCGTGCGACGCCTCCGGCTACTGACGATTGCCTCCAGGGACGTCTATGTCGACATCGCCCTGCTCGTCGCCCTCGGGCTGCTGCTCGTCATCTTCGAGGTGGCGAGCAGTGGCAGCGAGTTTCTGGGAACGAACCTGGTCAGCATCGTTGATTCGGGGGCGATACTCGGACTAGTGACGATCGGCGAGGTTGTTGTCATGATTTCGGGAAGCCTGGACATCTCCGTGGGGTCGACCGCTGGGCTCGTGACCGCGGTTGTCGCTCAGGTCATGGTTCACAACGGCGGGGACCTGGCCCTCGGGCTCGTAGCCGGGATCCTCGCGGGGCTGGCTGCCGGGTTCGTCAATGGATTCGTGGTGGCGTATTTTCGCATCAACTCGGTGATCGCCACCTTGGCTACATACTCGGCGTTTCTCGGCGTGGCGCTGCTGGTGACCAATGGTGCGCAGATCGGCGTCACAAGCTCGGTGCTCGCGACCCTGGGCACCGGGTCGGTAGCGGCGATCCCGTATCTGGTCATCATCCTGATTGTTGTGGCGGTCCTGGCGATCGCGGGGATGCGCTACACCCTCCTTGGTCACACGGTGTATGCCGTCGGAGGAAGCCAGATTGCTTCGCGGCTGGCCGGGATCCGCGTCCAGCGCTACATCCTGGGCGTGTTCGTGTTCAGCGGCCTGTGCGCGGCTATCGCCGGGGTGATGCTGGTGGCGCAGACCGGCACCGCTCAACCAACGGAAGGCACCGTCGGGTTGGAGCTGACAGCGATCACGGCTGTGTTGCTGGGAGGGACGGGCCTGACCGGCGGCACGGGGACGGTCCTCGGCGCCGTGTTAGGGCTGCTGGTGCTCTCTACCCTGGACAACGGGCTGCTGCTGCTCGGCATCCCGTCGTTCTGGCAGGATGTCGCCACCGGGGGCCTACTGCTGATCGCGGTTTTGCTCCAGGACGTGTCCGGGCACCGGTCGCGCTTCGCGGCGTTCAGAGGGGCCCGCAGGCGGGTGGATCCAGCGATCTTTGAGGAGTTTGAGGATGAGCCCGCCCAAGGTTGACACCGGCGTCGCTCCGAGGTTGGCGACCTTCAGGCTGGTCAAGCGATACGGGTTCGTGACCGCACTCAACGACGTTTCGGTGCAGTTTCTCCCGGGGCTCACGGGCATCGTGGGCGACAACGCCGCGGGTAAGTCCACCCTCTTGAAGGTGCTCAGCGGCGTGGTGGTCCCCGAGAAAGGGACGGTGCTGGTCGACGGCAAGGCGCAACTGTTCGCCTCCGCACGGGCAGCACGGGCGGCCGGCGTCGAGTCGCTGTATCAGGATCTCGCCCTGATCGAAACCATGTCGATCGCCGAGAACATCTTTCTCGGCCGGGAACGCACCCGCCGACTGATGGGGCTTCGGATCGTCGACCGAAACAAGATGCTCCAGGAGTCAGACGAGATTCTGAAGAAGGTGAGGATCAACATGCCCCCGTCGCGCGTCGGGGTCAAGCAGCTCAGCGGCGGGCAGCGCCAAGCGGTGGCGATCGCCAGAGCGATGCGCTTCGCGGCCCGCGTCGTGCTGTTGGACGAGCCCACAGCCGCTCTGGGGCCGAAGGAGACCGCTGCGTTTCTGTCGATCATCCGGGACATGGCCGGCAGCGGCGAGACGGTGGTCATGGTGGGCCACAACCTTCCGCAGATGCTGGAGCTGGCGGACCATCTGATGGTGATGCGAGCGGGCAGGGTCGTGGCCAAGCCGCCGCCCAAGCAGACGTCTCTGCGAGAGCTCACCGAGTTCATGGTCGGGTCTGCGTAGCGGTGTGAACGCCCAGGTTCCACCAGCAATGGCGCGACAAGGCCGCGACGTGCGGTGGCCGACCGGGCCCCACGCGGCTGCTCTAAGTCTGGTTCCCAGCCCGGCGAGGCGTGGATCGCCGATACCTTCACACTACATCACTAATGGCCGATGAGAATGAGAGTGCTGCGGTGGCGAGTGAGCGGGATCGGACGACGGTTCGTCGACAGGGTGACGCTCGTGACCGGTGGAGCCTCGGGGATTGGCGCGGCCGTGTGCCGGCGCTTGGCGGTCGAGGGCGCGACGGTCTTGGTGGCCGACGTTGACGACGGCGCCGCCGCCTTGCTGGCTGAGGCGCTCTGCGCTGAGCGTGAGGGTGCCGCTTATCCTGTGCACCTCGATGTCGCGGCCGGCGGCGATTGGCGGCGCGCCGCAGAGTTGGTCTCAAGTCGGGCCGGCTCGATCTGCTGCACTCCAACGCAGCTTCGTCGGTGACGGCCCCCGCGCACGAACTCGCCGAGAGTGACTTCGACCGTCAGCTGGCCGTCGGCGTCAAAGCCACGACTTGGCGGTCGCGAGCCTGGTTGAGCTGCTTCGCGGGTGCGGGGGGACGATCGTTGCCACCTCGTCGGTCCAGGCGCTGGTCGGGCTCGCTGGGCCTCCGGGGTATGCGGCTGCCAAGGGGCGGCCTGGGCGCTCTGGTGCGCCAGCTCGCGGTCGAATACGGACCCGAGATCCGCGTCAACGCGGTCCTGCCCGGCCCGATCCTGACCGGCGCCTGGGACGAGATCGACAAGTCCGATCGGGCCCGCAGCGCTCGGGCCACTGCGCTTGGCCGGCTCGGCACCCCGGAGGAAGTCGCTTCGGTGGTGGCGTTCCTGGCCTCCGGGGACGCGTCGTATATCACCGGGGCGAGCATTCTCGTCGACGGTGGCTGGATGGTTTACAAGGACTCCTCGTGAGGCTGTACGAGGGCCGCGGTATCCATGGCGAGACGGTCGCCACGATCGGGCAACGGGTCGTCTCGGGCCACTACCAGGCGGGGGAGGCGTTGCTGATTGACCCGCTCGGCGTCGAGCTGGGGATCAGCCGCACGGCGATCCGCGAGGCGCTCAAGGTCCTCGCCGCCAAGGGAATGGTCGACTCGCGCCCTAAGCGCGGAACGATGGTCCGCCCGCGCTCGGAGTGGAAGCTGCTCGATCCTGACCTGATCGCCTGGCGACACGAGGGCGATCCCAGACCGGCGTTCTTGCAGGACCTGTCCGAGGTGCGCTTCATCGTCGAGCCGACGGCCGCACGACTCGCGGCGGAGAGGCGCGACGAAGACGGATCTGCACGCGATCGAGCGGGCGCTTGCGGCGATGTCCGCGGCCGGCGAGGCCGGTGACCGGATGATCGAGGCCGACCTGTCGTTTCATCGCGCGCTGCTGCTCGCCAGCCATAACGAGCTCTTGGCGGAGACGGAGAGCGTGATCGAGGCCCCACTGCGCATGCGCGACCAGCTGGTGCACGGAAGAGCGCCTTGGAAGGACCCGATGCCCGAGCACCGGGCGTGTTCTCAGCCGTGACGGCTGGGCAGGCTGAGCGGGCCGACCGGGCAATGCACCGCCTGTTGGAGCGAGGGCGGCAGGAGGCGGCCGAGGTGCTGGAGGCGGACGCGCGCCGGCTCCGGGACGGCAGCCGAGGCCGCGTACGGAAGGCGCGCACGTGAGCGCGGCGCGGACGTGAAGATCACCGGCGTCGAGTCGTTCCTCGTCGCGCCGCGTTGGCTGTTTGTGCGCGTCGCGACCGACGATGGCATCGTGGGGTGGGGGGAACCGATCGTCGAGGGGCGGGCGGCAACCGTACAGGCGGCCGTCGCGGAGCTGGCCGCCTACCTGATCGATGCCGACCCGCTGCGGATCGAGCACCACTGGCAGATACTGACCAAGGGAGGCTTTTACCGCGGCGGGCCGGTGCTCTCCTCGGCGGTGGCCGGGATCGATCAGGCCCTGTGGGACATCGCCGGCAAGGCCCACGGCGTGCCGGTGCACGAGCTGCTGGGCGGACCGGTCCGCGACATGGCCCGCGTCTACGCATGGATCGGTGGCGATGACCCAGAGGATGTGGCGGACGCCGCCCGCGCACAGGTTGACGCCGGTTTCACCGCCGTGAAGATGAACGGCTCGGGCTCGATGCGGGCGCTGGAGACGCGCGAGCGGACCGCGGAGATCGTCGGGCGGGCGGAGGCGGTGCGGGCGGCGCTCGGCGACCAGCGCGACCTGGTGATCGACTTCCACGGCCGGGTCTCCGGTCCGATGGCACGGCGCCTGCTGCCCGCGCTGGAACCGCTGCACCCGCTGTTTGTCGAGGAGCCTATCCTGCCCGAGCTGTCGTTCAAGCTCGCGGCGCTGGTGCGCTGCTCGCCGGTGCCTCTGGCCGTCGGCGAGCGTCTGTACTCGCGCACCGATTTCCGCGACGTGCTGCCCACCGGGATCGCCGTCGCCCAGCCCGACCTCAGCCACGCAGGCGGAATCTCCGAGGTGCGACGGATCGCCGCAATGGCCGAGGTCGTTCGGGGTCGAGGTGGCGCCCCACTGCCCGCTCGGGCCGATCGCGCTCGCCGCCAGCCTCCAGATCGCGTTCGCGACGCCCAACTTCCTGATTCAGGAGCAGAGCCTGGGCATCCATTACAACACCACTCGCGACCTGCTCGACTACGTGATCGACGCGAGCCCGTTCGGGTTCGTAAACGGGATGGCGCAGCGGCCGCGGGCGCCCGGGCTTGGTGTGGAGGTGGACGAGGCGGCCGTCCGGCGCGCGGCCGAGACCGGTCATCGCTGGCGCAACCCGGTGTGGGCCCACGCCGACGGGTCGTTCGCGGAGTGGTGAGCAGCGACATGGGCTCGCTTCAAGCCGACTCCGATCTGCTGCTGTCAACGCTCCGTGATCGGCGCGTGCTGGCGATCGTTCGCGGCCGTGACCGGGACGCTTCATTTGCCTCGGTGCGCGCGCTGGTCGACGAGGGCATCGGCGTTCTAGAGGTGTCGCTCATCGGTGCCGACGCGCTCGGCGTGCTGCGCGATTCAGTGGAGCAATTCGGCGACGCGGCGCTCGTTGGGGCCGGGACCGTGCAGACCGTGGAGCAGCTCGACGCCGCGTTAGCGGCCGGGGCGGCGTTCGTGGTCGCCCCGGCGCTGACGCCGGCCGTGAGAACCGGCAGCTTCGGCAGCGGGGCCGGCCGCGGGCGGCTGCTCGCTTGCAGCCGACGCACACCGCTCCGCGGTCGGTGATCGCCGCGATCCGTTTGCGTTGCGCGCAGTGTGAGCAGAGTGGGGTGGGGTCCGGTGCGCAGCGCCGGCAGACCGATGGTCCCTGGTAGTTGTTGTAGCAGCGGCGGTGCTCGCCGCAGATCGCGCAGACCGCCGGCTTGTTGCGGGCGCATTTGTGGCACAGCTCGGGCCGACCGTCGCGACCGCGGATCGAGATCGGCTCGTGCCGCCCACACTCGTCGCAACGACGGGCCGGCGGCGGCCGATCGTGGCCGGTCATCGTTTCGGCGGCCGGATCCGCGCGCGTTTGGGGACGATCTTCCCGGCGCCGGCCTGTGGGGCGGAGCGGCGCTCCAGCCGCGCGTCGGTGGAGCGCTCGACCGGTTCGATCAGGTCGTTGGGGGTGCACTCGAGGATCGCGCACAGCGCGATCAGCACCTGCAGGTTCAACCGCTCGGGCTTGCCGGTCACCATCCTCCAGACCTGCGAGTCCGAGAGGCGGATCCCACGCTCCGCCAACAGCGCGACGAGCGGCTTTGAGTTGAAGATTCCGCGCTCAGCGAGCCGCAGCCGCAGGCGCCATTCGTAGTCGAGCTCGGTCGCCATCACAGGTCACCGGGCGCGAGTTGCGCGGCGAGCGCGTCGGCGAGCGCGCGTTGCTTGTAGTCGCCGTTGACGGCGATGTAGATCGCGGTCGTTGAGGCGTGGCGGTGCCCGACCTGCATCTGCACGAACAGCGGGTCAAAGCCATCCTCGATCAGATGCGTGACGTAACTGTGCCGCAGCCCGTGCGGGGTCAGCTCCCGCGGGAGACCGATCTGGTCGCGGTAGGTCGCGAACCGCTCGGACACATACGGGGACTTCACGCGGCCGCCGCGCTCGGTCAGCCACAACGCGGGATGCTCGCTGCGGCCGTAGAGCGGACGGATCTCCTGCAGGTACTGGTCGATCACCTCGACCGCCCAATCGAACACGGTCAGCCGCGGCGCTCCGCCCCCGACCGCCTTGCCGTAGCGGACGCTGAGCGACCCGTAGCTCGAGAACGCCGGCGCGCGCGGGTTGCGCGCGAAGTCAACGACGTCCAGCTTCGCGGCCTCCTGACGTCGCAATCCCCACGCGTAGGTCGTCTTGAACAGTGCGGCGTCGCGGAGCGCCGCGAGTGACCCCTTGCGCTTGAGCGCGTGCCGGCCGGACACTTGCGCGTCGCAGTGATCAAAGAACGCCTGCAGCTCCTCGCGAGAGAGCGGCCGCTGACCGGGGTCGGCCTCGAACTCCGCGACGTGCACGATCAGATTGCGCTCATCGACGATCTGCTGGGGCACCGCCCCGAGCCGACTGGTGCAGATCGCGACCCACGGGTAGCGGCGATCGAGCAGGTACTCGCAGAACAGCCGGATCGCGACCTGATACGCGCGCAGCGTCGAGACGTGCAACCGCGGCGGTCCGATCGCGAGATCCTCGATCCACTCCTCCAGATGCTCCGCCCGCCACTCCCACGGCCACACCCCAGCATGCCCCAGCAACCGAAGGACCAGCCGCTCCCGCGGCCCGAATCGTGAGCTCGGACAAAAGCCTCGCGCGTTGCTGGCGAACCCAGCCCGCCAGGATCGCGTCGAACAGCGCCTGCTCGAGGTGCAGCGGCCGCACGCCATCGCCGAACAGGCGCGCAAGCTCCCCGTCGACATCAAACCCGCCGGGGTCCAACGGTGCGAGAGACCACGAGCGCGCTGGCATCAACCGAAACCATCTCGCATCAGACGCAACCGCACAAACCCGCAGCGCGCGATCCCCGCAATCTGCGGAACTTCCCTCCGCTCGACGTCACCGGCGTGGGCACCGAACCCGCTCCTGGCGACGAGCGGGGAAGTCGCCAGCTGCGACGGGACACCTGCTTCGATCAGATGGCGCTACTCAGGCCGAACGCGATCGACGCGCCTGAATTCGTTCCGTTGCGGCAGCGATCCGCGCCTCCGAGAGGACGAGAGAGATGGCTGCTTGGGATCCGCCCGAATCGCGGAAGCAGTCACCTCACCGCATCGCTGGTTCAGCGGCACAGGAGTCGTCTCGCCTACGCAGCAGAGGTGGCTCCTTGCCGTCGCGGAGCTGTTCGCAACAGGTCGACATCCAATTAGCACCTCCGCTATTCCGCTCGCCGCGCAATTCAGGTCGCGGTGCCCCGTCTGACGAGAGGCGCGTCGCAGGAGCAACCAGGGCCGGGCCGGAGGATGCCGCGGTAACGTCGACGTAACGCCGTTACCCCCTTGTTATTGCCCGCTGGGTATAAACAAGCGTCGGTGATTCGCATCGAGAGGACTCACATGGACGCGCACCCCAAGCCTGCCCGCAGGAGGCGCAGTCGCCGGCCTCGGTGGCCCGTCGCGGCGGCCGCCGCGACTTGCGCGTTGGTCCTCGCCGCGTGCGGATCAGCCGCTAAAAGGCCCAGTAGCAGTAGCAGCTCCTACAACGCTGACGTAAAGGTCGCGCTATGCATGCGCTCCCACGGCGTCTCGAACTTCCCCGATCCGACTGCGGCCGTGGCGGGCCAGGGCGGCGGCGGGTTCTCGATCCAGATGAGCCCTGGCAACTCGACGGTCACGATCAACGGTGTCTCCCTGAGCGGGCCCGCGTACACGACCGGTGCCAAGACCTGCCATCTCTCCGGAGCAATCGAGCCGGTGGGGCTCACAGGAGCGATGGAACAGCAAATGATCGCTAAGGCTCATTGCATCCGCACCCACGGGTTCCCGAACTTCCCTGACCCGACCTTTGGTCCGGACGGACACGGTGTCAAGTTCCGGCCTCCGGTCGGTTTCAACCCCCAATCGCCGGCGGTGCTCGAAGCCGCGAAGGCATGCGCCTCAGTTGGCATCAACATCCCCGGCGTGTAGGGGTCGGCTGATGCGGGCGGTCCCATCGAGCGGGCGGGAGCTCACTGTTCGCGGCTGCACGCAGTACGAGAGCGAACGAGATCGACGGCAGGACTCCCTGCAGGGCACGCATAGGCAGCTATCGAGCGGGTCGTCGGCGGACCCCTCCTATTCGCGCCAGATCCGGGGCCCGGTGCTAGCCGCAGTCGTACCTGCCTGCAAGCACGACAGCGAGGGAAGCAGCGACGCCATGGCCGGCGAGAGACGTCACTGGTTTGCCGCTCAGGGGCCAATACCACGGGGGGGCCGCTTTCCCGCCGGCATCGCCCGAAGCGGCCACGCGGCCACGCGGCCTGGCGGCCGCAGCAGCGGCAATGCGGCCACGCGCGGCTGCTTCCGCTCCTCGACCCGAGCGCAGCGTGAGGGCGTTACGTCGGTGTTACGTGTCGTCTGCTAGAAGGAGGCGATGGCCAGCCCGAAGCGCTCCCACGTGCTGGTCGCGCTCGCGACCAGCCGGACGGCGCTCGGCGCACTGCTCGCGGCCAGTTGCGCGGTCGTCTTGGCCGCCTGCGGCAGCGCGCGCTCGACTGGGTACCACAACCCGCACTACCCGTTCGGCGCCCCAAACGTCCCGATCTCGATGTCGAAGTGCATGCGCGCGAACGGCGTCCCGAACTTCCCCGATCCACGCGAGGGGCCGAGCGGCGGCGGCGTGGGATGGCCGGGCGGGGGACCGGTCATGATCTCCAGCGACGTGCTCCTGATCATGGGCCAGCGGATTGCCGGGCCGGCGGTCGCTTCTGCGGCGAAGACCTGCAAGGAGTACATGGCGCCGAGCGGCTCGCCACCGGCGCTCTCCGAGTCCCAGCGGCAGGCGGCGATCGCCGACGCCGACTGCATGCGCAGGCACGGCCTGCCGAACTTCCCGGATCCGACGTTCTCGGGACCCAACCAGCGGCTCAACCTCGGCCCCGGCCTGAACCCTCAGTCGCCGGCCGTCGAGCAGGCGGCGAAGGCGTGCGGGGTGCTCGGCCGATAGGTCTCGCGCGGCGTGCGCTGCTTCAGGTCGTGGGCAGTTGTAGCCAACGTCAACCGGTCAAGCCCGCGACGCCCATCAGCACCTTTCGCGCCGACGGCATCGCGGTCGCGATCAGCCCGGCGCCGGAATCCCGGGCGTACGCGAGCTTCGGCAGCCGTGCCCGGCTGATGCGCCACGAACACCGGCGTGACCACCTCGTGGGCGACGCTTGATCGGCTCCGCCGAGCCGAAGTCGACGCTGGCGGCCGGCCGAAGGGAGTCTTCTCTCACTAGGATCGCCGCGTGATCGACGAGAGCACCGAGTTCGGTGCGCGCGTCGCGCGGCACCTGCGCGAGGAGACGATCGTGTGGCTGACGACCGTGACGCCGTCCGGCGCACCGCTCCCGCGGCCGGTGGGGTTCCTGTGGGACGGCGGCGACAAGGTCACCGTGTATAGCCAGCCCGGCGCGCGGATCCGCAGCATCGGCCGCAACCCGAAGGTCACGCTGAACTTTCGCGGCGACACGGACGGCGGCGACATCGTCGTCCTGTCGGGTACAGCTGAGGTGGACGCATCCAGCCCGGGCGCCGCCAAGGACGCGGAATGGTTGGCCAAGTACGCCACCGAGTGGGAGCGCTTCGGGATGACGGCCCAGTCGTTCGCACAGCGCTTCAGCGTCCCGGTGCGGATTCGCATCAGCGCCGTCCACGGGTTCTGACGCCCCTCTCCTCCTCAGCACAGGCAGGCGCGTCCAGTGTGCTGGCCGGAGTTCTGCTTTGCTCACGGCACGCGCATCTCGAGCACGTCGGCGAGTGCCCTGCATCGCGCGGAGACGAGGGCGCGGGTAACAGAGCGAGCAGACCGAGAGCGTCGATCGTGCGGCGGCCGCGAAGCGGCGCGTCTTACGGAATCTGGTTGGATCGCTGAACAAGCACAGGCCCAACGAGGAGGTGGCATGAACATAGAGTTCCTCTCGACCGTGGCGGTGATCGCGCCCGATCCGCCCGCCAGCCGCAAGCTGTACGTCGAGACGCTTGGGCTGCCGCTCGAGGGCCACGGCGGCGACTATTACCACAGCGACCAGATCGCGGGCTGCAAGTCCTTGGGGATCTGGCCGCTGTCCCAGGCCGCTGAAGCGTGCTTCGGGACGGCGCAGTGGCCGGTGGAGCGGCCGGTGCCGCAGGTCAGCATCGAGTTCGACGTCGCGGACGCCGCGGCGGTGGGCCCGGCGGCGCGGGAGCTCGAGCAGGCCGGCTACGAGCTGCTGCACGCACCGCGCCGGGAGCCGTGGGGTCAGACGGTCGCAAGGCTGCAGTCGCCGGAGGGTGCGATCGTCGGGATCTCGTACGCGCCTGTGCTGCACGACGAGGATTGACTGAGAACGCGACCTGCTCTATTGACGCGACGAGCATCTCGAACGCTCCGGCTCGAGTCTCGAAAAGCGCGGAGACCGGGCAACCCGGGTGCCGCGCCGTTGTAAACGCCCGGCTTGACTCAGCGCGACACAGGTCGGCGTCGATTTCGTGGGCCCGGGCTCCCCGCCGCGTGCGGTCCGGCGCCCTTGAGGGTGGCACGCCTGACGGCGTGCTGTTCGGGCGCTTGACGGCCCGCACCCGGCGGGCCCTGGCGAAAGGACCCGATCATGCGCACCCAGCCAAGGCTGTCAGACAGCGAGCGTGAGGATCGTCGCGAGCGTGACCGCGAACGGCTGAAGCAGGCCGCCGAGCAGCTGTTGACCAGCGAGGGTTGGCAGCGGTGGGTCCGCGTCCGGGCCCGGGGCGGTTTGGCGCGGCTGTCGCTCAACAACCAGTTGCTCGTCGCCCTCTCGTGCCCTGACGCCACGTTCGTGGCCGGCTTCCGGGCGTGGTTGAAGCTCGGCTATTGCGTGCGCAAGGGCGAGAGGGCGATCCGGATCGTTGCCCCGATGCCGATCAAACGGCGCGAGACGGAGACTGCCGATGGGGACGATGAGATGCGCGTGCTGTTCAAGGGCGTGTCGGTGTTTGACCGCTCGCAGGTCGCGCCGATCGATGGCATGCCGCAGGTTCCGCTGGAGCCGCCCAGCGAGCCGTTGACCGGCGACTCGCACGCGCACCTGCTTGAGCCGATGCGCGTCTTCGCCGAGTCGCTTGGGTTCACCGTCTCGTTCGAGGCGATCCCGGGCGCGACCGGCGGGTGGTGCGATCAGAAGGCGCGCAGGATCGTCGTCGACGCAGGCCAGCCCGCTAACGCGCAGCTGCGGATCCTCATTCACGAGACGATTCACGGGCTCGGTGTCGGGTATGCCGAATATGGCCGGGCGCGAGCCGAGGTGATCGTTGACACGGCGACCCTGGTAGTGCTCGGCGCCGTCGGACTGGACACCTCCGGCGAGACAGTCCCTTATGTCGCCGGCTGGGGCGAAACTGGGGCACTCGAGGCGGTCACCGAGTTCGCCCAGCTCATTGACAGCCTGGCACGACGCGTCGAGGCGGCAATCACGCCCACCGACGACGTCGAAACGCGCCGAAGACCTGTGAGCAACCACTGCAGGGAGCGTGCATCTAATGCGACCGGCTCCGAAAGCGCCAAGAACCCCAGCAACTGGCCACGACACCTACCGGACCGGCGCTCGACACTCAACGAAGCCCTCCGCACATAGCGAGAACCGCCCCTCGCATCAAACGCAATATGGGAGGTTTCACGAGATCGTCCATGCGCTCGGGGTCGATTACCAGACCCACAGCCGCCCGCAGGCCGAGGTGATCGTCGACAGCGCCACACTGATCATCCTCAGCGGTGCCGGTCTCGACACCTCGGGGGAGACGATTCCCTACGTCGCCGGCTGGGGCGAGACCGGCGCGCTGGAGGCCGTAACGGAGTACGCCGAGCTGATCGACCGCCTCGCCCGCACCGTCGAGAAGGCGATCGCCACCGACACCAACGACACCGACGCCGAGTCGCCGGACACCCCCGCCTGAAAGAGCAATCTCGTGGACTATGACGACGTCACCATGGACGAGCCTCTGCGATGGCCGCTTCACTGGAGCGGGTTGATGATCTCCGAGCGCTGGGCGTGGTTTGACCGGCTCTGGCAGTCAGTGTGCGCGCTGCGGACCCGTTACGGGCTGCCGGTCCGCTCGCGCTGGTGGGAGTCCGAGCTGCAGGTCGAGGCGCTCGCCGCGCTGGCAGCCTGGGTCGATCGCTACGACTCCGGGGAATGGGACGACCCGCCCGGCAAGCTCTCCCTGCTGTACGAGATCGAGCGAGTCGCCGGACTGCTGCGCGACGGTAACGAACCGTTCCATCCCGACCGTGACCGCCGCCAGTTCGAAGCGTTCCTGATCGACAAGCGCGGCTGCCGACCGAACAGCCGGAGCTAGCCGGCGAGACCTCGGCGATCGAGCCAAGCGAGGATCAACTCGTCAGCACGCCGTAGGCCGTAGCGATTGTTATCCGGGCGGTGGACGTGTCCGCTGCTCGCTGTGTCCGGCCCTCGAGGGCAGCGCGGTGATGATTCGTGCGTCGGAGAGCGCGGTTCGGAGGCTGTCGTTCTCCTCGTCGAGGGCACGGCACGCATTCGCGAGCGTCTGGGTGTGGGTTCGGGCCTCGTCGCGTTCAAGGCGGTAGCGACGGGCACGTTCCTGGGAGGCGGCGAGGTCTTGGGTAAGGCGTTCGATCCGCGCCTGGGTGATGTCGGGATGTGGCGCGGGCTCTCGGTCTGTAATCGCTTCGCGCCAAGCGTTGATGATTGGTGAGCGGTAGGCCTGCTGGCGTGTGACGCCCGCCTCGGCGGCGAGGTTGGTGACGGTAAGTCGCCCGTCGGTGCGTCCGGCGTCGCCCGCGAGCAGTCGTGCCATCGCGCCGCGTAGGAGATCGTCGTTGTGGTCAGGCATCGGCTTTGAAGGCGGTGATGACGGCGACGTGCTCGTCTCGCTGCTGCGCGATGCGTTGTCGTTCGTGAGGTGGCACTTTGCGGCTGATGACCGGGTCGTTGAGGAGCTCGTCGGTGTGAGCGATAACGGCGCGCCAGCCGGGGAGGTGTTCGTGGTGGATCGAGGCGTTCGCGCATCGTGCTGGTTGGCACGCCGCGATCAGCGGGCCGGTCCGTGATTCGGGCGGCACGTGCTTGAGGCAGCGCGCTTGGGAGGGGTCGGTGAAGTGGCAGTCGTTGAGGATTCCGAAGTGGAGGCTGCCGGCGTGTTTGCGTAGCAGTTTGCGGAGGCGTTGCTCGCGCTCGTCGAGCGTGCCTTGGAAGCTTTCGAGGTCGTTCGCGACCACCTTGAATTGCTGCTCGAGGCGGTGGCGCGCGCCGCCGGCGATCGGGAGTCCGTGCTCCCATTCGTCAAACCGCTGGCGGGCGCGTTCTTCGCGTGCGGTGCGTTCCTCGCCGCCGAGTTCTTCGATGAATCGCTCGGCGGATTCGCCAGCAGGTCCCCAGTACCCTTCGGTGACGGTTGCTCGGACGTGTTTGAGTTGGATCTTGCTGGCGATCGTGCCGTGGGGGCGAAACGCGATCTCGCGCGCGAGGGTGCGGCGGAATTGGCGTGTGGTGATCGGCCACGGACGCCCGTTGACGTCCGGGATCGCCGCTAGCCCAGCCCGCGCCCCGTTGGTGTTCTGCCACGCGATCAGGTCGCGTAGCAGTGTTGTGGCGCCGATGCGCCGGATCGGGTGACCCGGCTCGCGGGCGAGGGTCCGGTAGAGGTCGGTCGTCATGAGCAGATCCTCTGGTCCGTTGGTGTGCAGCCTTTCGAGGACCTCGATCGCGCGGACGACCGGTTCGATGACCTGCCAGCTGTCGCGGCGTCCGCCGTGGCGTTGACCCTTGACGAGCTTGCTGTGGAGGCGCCAGCGGATCACGCCGATCCCGTCATCGAGCGGTTCGATGCTGCCCGGTCTGATCTCAACGATCTCCGAGTAGCGCATCGCGGAGAGAGCGGCGATCGTGCAGAAGCACGCGCCGACGAGCCGAGCTGTCAGGTACTGCAGCTCCCACGGCGCGATCGGATCTCGCCACGGCCCGGGAGCTCCGTCTGTGCCGAACGACGCGACCTCGGTGATGGCTGTGTGGAGCCCGCCGGGAGCGGCGCCGAGGTCGCGCACCGCGGTGAGGAGAAGGTTGCGCTGCTCTTTGGTGATGGTCGTCAGGCCGAGTCTGACGCGGGCGTGGCGGCCGATCAGCCGGATGTTCACCGCGGCGAGTGGATCATCGAGCGGCTCCGCGCGAGCGTCGCGCAGCAGCGGCAGCTGGCGGCTCTGAAGCCGGTATCCGTCGAGTGCCTGTGTGAGCCGCTGGAGGTTCTCGGCCGTGATGCGTGCCGAGCCGCCACGTAGTTGCAGGGGTTCCCACAGCTGGCGGTGCTCCGCCCGCGCATTGAGGATGTCCGTGCTTGCCGTCTCGACGAAGAACAGGGCGCCGGCCAGCAAAGGATCGAGCACTTGCGGCGGGATTGCCGGCGTCGCGTTGAGCTTCGCGGCGCGATAACCGGTGACATGGGCAGCGCGCCGATGCTCCCATGGCCGGAAGTCGTCCTTGTAGCCGTTGGTCAGGATCGCGCTGTAGTCGGCGAACTCGCGGAGCGGGAGGAACACCTGGTTGGAGATCGCGCCCGGGGAGATCTCCCGCGAGCGGCTTGCGAGATAGCGATCGCAGTGCTCTTGACGAACCTCGTTGAGGGAGGTGATCGCGTGCGCGTCGAGCCAGTCGAGCCATTGTCGGTAGAGCAACAGGCGGACCGTGACGTCCCCGAGCGGGGCCGGGCGCCGTCGGCGGTGCGGGATCGACACGACCGCCGGGTGCGTCGGGGAAAGACGAGCACACAGCAACTCCTTCACGGTCAATCGCCACCGCGCCTGCTTGATGCGATCGAATCGGACGACGAAGTGGTTCGCCGCTACCCACGCCGGCCGGTCCGGAACGGCACTGAAGTCCCACACGTCTTCGCCGAACCTCACCGTTGGCGGCTCGAACCCGTAGATGTCGCGGAACCCGCCGAGAACGTTGAGGGCGTCGTCGAAAAACAATGAGCGGTGAGGCTCGAGGACGGCGGCGACGCTCACGCGGCATGAACCGCGAGCGGTAGATGGAGCACCTCTGTGTCAGCCAGCGCCTCGGCGCGCTCGATCGTCGCGGCGCTGAACTGCGCCAGGATCTCGTCGCTGATCACCCGGTGCGCCGGACCGTAGATCGCGTGCCACTGCTCCAACGGCACGGTGTCGCGGAGCCGCTCGAGGCGCCGCTTGAGCGCGATCAACGCCGGCGCCTTGCTCGGCGTGATCACGGCAGCCGGCAGAACAGGCACTCCCACGCCGCTGCCGGACACCCAACCCCCGGCGCCGCGAACGGAGAGTTGTGAAAGTCCTTGCACTTCGCGACGAACACATCCAGCGCCTCGCTGCCAAGAAGCGCTTCGGCGGTGGCCTCGCTGGTGCCGAGCAGCTTCGCCGCGTTGACGGGCGACCCACCAATCTCCGCGAGGCGGTCCTCAGCGACCACGGTGGCGCGCGCTCGGGTGAGCAACGCGGTTTGGGCGTCGGTGATCGTTTGGATCAGCGCGGGGTTCTCCGGGCTCGCGTCGACGTAGTGCTGGGCCGCGACGCGAGTGCTCTGGTTCGCACCGGCGACCAGCTCAAGCGCGCCTCGGTACCGCACGTTCAGCCGCTGCGAGTGGGTCTTGCGCAGCCGGCGACGATCGACGCGCAGCAGCTCGCCGTCATCGCAGCGGAGATCGGCGATGGCGACCCAGCCACGCACGGGCACCAGCTGCCCGACAGCACGGATCGGTCGGCGTCCCTGGTTCGGGCTGTAGAGCCAAAGACGGTCCCGGACTGCCGGTGTCGCGAGCAGACGCGCGCGGGCTGTGGCCACGGCCGCGCGTCGCAGTAGCCCTCCGGCTGACCATTGGCCGCGACTGCTGAACGTGTCGGCCTCGTGACCGCCGCCGCGAGCCTTGAACCAGCGCAGGCGCATATGCCCGTCCCCGAGATCCTCGAACGCGTCCACCGCCAGCGCGTCGAGACTCTCTGGGTTCAGCCCAGTCCGCAGCCCCAGCAGCAGCAGGAACGGGACGAGGTCGGTCAGTGTTGGGAACAGCAGGCCGGTCAGCTCCTCGACGTAGCGGACGCGGCGATCACGCCGAAGCCGCTTCGGCACCGAGCCGGTCAGGCCCTCACGCGCGAGGAGCGCGATGATCTGCCGCTCGATCAGCTCCTGGTCGCCGAGCGCGACGGGGTCCGGCAGGTCCGCGAGGATCCGCGTGCCCTCAGCCAGCCGGGCCTCGAGCGCGAGGATCGACGTCTTGCACGCCGTCTCCAGGCGCTTCGCGTCGCCCTCACCCAGCGGCGCGATCGGCGTCGACGGCGACCACTCACGCAGAGACGGAGCTGTCAGCAGCGGCCGTAGCCCGGGATGCAACCCGTCGGGATCGAGGTCGCCGCAGCGCAAAAGCAGCGCCCGCACCGAGCCCACAAGCGGTCGACTGCCGAGCGCCGCGATCAGCTGCCGGTAACCCGCGGCGTCCAACGCGCGCAGGTCATCGGTGTCGCGCTGTTCAAAGAAGAACCACGCGACCTGCCGGACGGCGTTCGCGTAAAGCTGGGAGGTGTTCTTGGTCTTGATCCCGCCGCCGCTGTTGGTCAGTGACAGATGCGCGCGCGCGAGCGTGCGAACTAGAAGCGGGCCTGGTAGCCCTGCGAAGTTGTGGTGGACGGTTCCGCCGGGGAACGCGACCTGCAACCCGAGCGGAACCTCGATCAGGCCGCTCGGCACGGCTCACAGTCCTCATCGACGCTGGCGAGCATCCGCGTCGGGTCGATCGCTTGAAGGTAAACCTGCGTCGTCGTGATCGATGCGTGCCCGAGCAGATCCCGCAGCGCCGGCAGCGGATCGTGAACCCGCCAATAGCCCGCCAGCACGTCAAGCGCGGGATCGTCGGCGTGTTCGCGGACGCGCTTGACCGTCTGGCTGACCAGCCGATGCAGCGTGTGAACCGCGAACGTGTGCCGCAATGTGTGCGGCGTCACCCGCGGGAAATCAGACTGAAACGTCCGACAGCGCTCGGTCGCGCGGGCGAACACGTCGCTCCAGTCGGTCATCGGGCCGCCGGTGGCGCTCAACGGCCACGCCACGGCGACGCCGTTCTCCACCAGCCTCGCGCGTGCGTGAGCATCGACGCCGCTCCAGCGAACTGCGCGCCCGTCCACGCGACCGCCGTCAGCGGTCGCGTTACGAACCTCGATCGCCCTGTCCGGCGACCATCTCGTGCGGGCCTGCGACCGCTCCAGGCGCACATAGCTTGCGATCATTCGGAGCGCCGCGATGCTGACGATCGTTCGGCGCGTGACACCGCCCTTCGCGACCACAGCCGGAACGTTGAGCGCCACCAGCCGATCGCCCGGGCCATCGGCCGTCGGGAGCTCGTAGACCAGCAGCAACGAGCCCTCCTGCGCCCGTAACCCCGACGCGGCGAGCAACTCGCCGAACGCCCGGTTCCGAGCAGCGTGGCGCCCCATGAACGTCGAGTCCTCGCTGCCGTTTGGCAGCAGCCCGCCGAGCCCGACACTCAAGAAGAACGCCAGCCGGTCCGGCTCGAGCCACCTCAACGTCGCGTGCCGGCGCCCCGAACGCTCCTTCGCGAGATTCCGGCGCATGGCCCGCACGACGCCATCGCCACCGCGCGCCCACGCGTCGCGGTAGACGAACGGGGACGCGCTCACCAATCCCCGGTCGACAGCCCAGCGGTAGAAATTCTCAAGCGCAGCGACCTTCCGGTTCCAGGTCGCCGGCCCGACGCCGGCACCGCTCGGGTCGAGACGCTGCACGGCAAAGAACGCCGCGACATCATCGGGCGTGGCCGTCAACGGATCAGACCCCCGCGCACGGACGAAGCGAGCCCACTCCGCCCAGTTCAACGCATACGCCTTCCACGTGCTCGCGCTCCGGCAACCATGCGCCGGCAGACTCGCCAACCAGCGATTCGCGACCCGATCCGGAGCCCCATCCTCCAGCAGAATGAACGGCATCAGATCGGGAAGTCCGAGATCGGCCAACCACCGCTCCGCGGCCGCGATCGAACCCAGTCGATCCCAGCGACCAAGCGCCACCGCATCGACAAAGAACACGCCCGCCAGACACACGAAGCTATGGATCAGCCCGGACAAGACCAGAAACCCTGAGCTGGAGCCGCGAGAAGTCCAGACCCAAGCCGTTCTCTCGGACCAGCAGCCGGCCGGTCGGGCGGCGGTCAGCGACGGCACCCTTCTCGTCCCGACCCCCTCATGGAGGACTGCGCTCCCGTCGGGCATGAAGCGAAAGCGCCGACTCCCGTCGCTGCAGGAGGCGGCTCAGCCTCCAAGGTGGTGGTCTCGATCACGACGGGTGACGCGCTCGCACCGCACCAGAAGGAGCCGTCTCATCCCGCGGGCCGGCATGCCTGCTTGATGGCGGAAGCAGAAGCGAGCATCGCCTTCGGCGCGCTGCCGCCTCTGCTCCAAAGCAGCACTCGGGGCTTCCGCTGCTGGATTGGCGACGAAGCGGAAGCCGTCGAGCGTCGCGGCGGCGCTTCCGGTGCTCGTCCCAA
>OCTA010000621.1_pt1 | contig 32465 bp, 24 predicted proteins | sample 1538991 | NCBI WGS metagenome assembly OCTA01 (sample SAMEA3539302, study PRJEB22396) | soil metagenome | biome: tundra; feature: field; material: soil | place: USA | collected 2010-05 | depth 0.15 m | reverse complement strand
AGCGAGCAGGGGTGGGGGGGGTGGGGCAGGTCCCGAAGCTCCCGAAGGGAGGGGTGCGAGCGCAGCGAGCAGGGGTGGGGGGGGTGAGGCAGGTCCCGAAGCTCCCGAAGGGAGGGGTGCGAGCGCAGCGAGCGGGGGTGGAGGGGGTGGGGCAGGTCCCGAAGCTCCCGAAGGGAGAGCGGCCAAGCCGGAATCCGAAGCCGATAACAATCCGCCGGCTTCCTCGCCGCCAGCGGGTGAATAGGAAAACCACGTGGCCAAACTTCGTCTCCAAAAGCTTCTAGCGCAGGCAGGGGTCGCATCCCGCCGGCGCGCCGAGGACATGATTCGCGCCGGTGAAGTCACCGTCGGTGGCGCGGTGGTGACCGAGCTCGGCATCTCGGTCGATCCGCAGCACGATCGCGTGGAGGTCCACGGCAAGCGCGTGCGGCCCGAAGATCCCCAGTATCGCGTCATCCTGAAACCCCGGGAGTGCCTGGCCACGCTGGCCAAGTCGGCGGCGGGCGCCGCGAATCGCGCAACCCTGGCCCGCTTCATCCCCGACGTCGAGATTGGCTGGACCGTGGTGGCGCCGCTCGATTTCCTGGCCGAGGGCGTGGTGCTGCTGACCACCGACGGCGCCCTGGCCGCGCGCATGTCCCGCGGCGGCGGGCACGTGCCCATGACCTACCATCTGAAATTCCAGGGCAAGATTGGCGACGAAGAAGTCGCTCGCCTTCTGCGCGGCTGGAAGTGGGACGGACGTCCGGTGCACCCCACCAAGATCGAAGCCATCGCCACTACGGGAAAGAACACATGGGTTGAAATGGTGGTCGCCGAGAGCCGGCCGCGCGTGATCAAGGCGGCGGGCGAAACCATCCGCCACACGGTGCTGAAGATCTCGCGCGTCAGATTGGGCGAGATCAGCTTCGAGGGCCTGAAAATGGGCGGTTTTCGCGACGTCACGAAGAAGGAAGTCAAATCCCTCCTTCATGACGCAGGGGTCGCAGCGTCCTGAAATCCCACCTGTTGCTGGGAAACAAACGCGCTACAATGGCGCCCGTGCCGGACACTATCGACGTGAAGGACTGTCGTCCTCCGATCGGGAGATTGTCTTCGTTTAGGCGATGGATGGAAATTCGCCATGGTGGGTCCGATATTCCGGCCGACGCTTGGCAGCCGCGTTTGACTGTCGGTTCATGAACCTTAGGAGGCTACGTTGGAAATCAACAAAGACTTCATGAAGCTCCTGCGAGTGTTCGCCAAGGTAGATGTTCGCTACCTGCTCGTGGGAGCGTTTGCCGTCGAGTACCACGGCCAACCGCGCACCACCCGCCACATGGACCTGTGGCTCGACGACTCGGCGGAAAACATGGAATGCGCGTACCGCGCTCTGACCGAATTTGGTGTGCCTCCCATCGCCATCGATCACTTGAACGCGGCGCCACCCCTCGAAGTCGTCTGGATTGGTGTGCCTCCCAATCGCATCGACCTCGCCAAAGGGATCCGCGGCCTCAATTTCGCCGAAGCCTGGCTGCACCGGGAAACGACAGAACTCGGCAACATCCACGTCCACGTCATCGGGCGCAAGGATCTGATCGCGGCCAAACGCGAATGCGGCAGGGCCAAAGACATCGCCGACGCAGACGCGCTAGAAGCCGCGCCGCCAGCCTAGTACCGCCTGTCGAGAGTCCGCAGAGAGTCCGCAGCGGGTTGGCGGACGCGGAACTAACGCACGGAGCCTAGCTGGAATAATTGCCATCTGTTACGATGGCAATTCGGGTGCGTCTGATCGAGGAGACACACCCGGACCCTAGGCACTCATGCGTCGCGTGCTAATCGTGGATGATGAGCAGAACTTGCGGCATATGCTGCAAACGCTGCTCAAGCGGGAGGGCTATGAGCCCGTTGGGGTGGCGTCCGTCGAAAACGCGCTGCGGGAGCTTTCCGACAGGCCGTACGACATCGTCATCACCGACCTGCGCATGCCGGGACAGAGCGGCCTCGATTTGGTCGACCAAGTCCGGCAACGCAATCTCGGCGCCACCGTCGTCGTGATGACCGCCTACGGAAGCCGCGACATCGCCATCGAGGCCATGAAACGCGGCGCCTATGACTACATTTCCAAGCCATTCGAGGCCGACGAGATCGTTCTGCTTCTGCGCAAGGCCGAGGAGCGCGAGCGGCTATTTCGCGAAAACCAGACCCTGCACAAGCAGATTCGCGCCGGCGGCGGCGAGCCCGAGACCGGCCTCGGCGACATGGTGGCGCGCAGCCAGCAGATGCTCGATCTCTTTCGCACGGTCCGCAAGATCGCCGAGTTCAAGACCACGGTTCTCATCGGCGGCGAATCAGGGACTGGCAAAGAGCTCATCGCCCGCGCCATCCACCGGCTTTCCCCGCGCGCGCAAGCCCCCTTCATCGCGGTCAATTGCGGCGCCATCCCCGACACCCTGCTCGAATCCGAACTGTTCGGCCATCGCAAGGGCGCTTTCACGGACGCCAATCGCGATCGCAAGGGCCTTTTCGAGGAAGCCTCGGGCGGCACGCTCTTTCTCGACGAGATCGGCGAATTGCCGCTGGGCTTGCAGGTCAAGCTCCTGCGTGTTCTGCAAGAAGGCGAGATTCGCCGGCTGGGCGACAGCCAGGACATCAAAGTCGACGTGCGCGTGGTGGCGGCCACGGCGCGCGATCTCGGCGCCGAGGTTGGCCGCGGCGCCTTTCGCGAAGATCTCTATTACCGGCTGAACGTGTTCGCCCTGCACCTGCCAGCGCTGCGCGAACGGCGCGAAGACATCCCTCTCTTGGTCGAACACTTCCTGGCACGCATGAACGCGCGCATGGGACTCGCGATCGAAGGGGCATCGGCCGAGGCCATGCGCCTGCTCGTCGAGCACGATTGGCCGGGCAACGTTCGCGAACTGGAGAACTGCGTCGAGCGCGCTATCGTGCTTTGCGAAGGCACGCAGATCGAGAGCGATTCCTTGCCCGAGCGGCTGCGCCGTCCAAGCGCTCCGGCAGCGGTCGCCGCATCGAACGGCCCGGACGACCTCGACCTGTCCATCAAACGCGCCTCCCGCCGGTCGGAGGAGGCACTCATCCGGCGCGCGCTACAGAAGACCCGCGGCAACCGCACGCGCGCGGCCGAACTGCTCGAAATCAGCCACCGCGCCCTGCTCTACAAGATCAAGGAATATGGCATCTCCGTGGGGCGAGACGCGCGCGAGTTGGCTGCCATGGGCGAGGGACAGATGGACACACCAACGCCCATCACGCCCCCACCAGTCACGCCCACGCCCGCCCCCCCTGCCACCATCGACTCAACTTGGCGGGCAAAATGATCGATGTGTAGTGATAGGTCGATTTTTTGATTTTTCCACCGGGAAGCGCACCATGTAGGTGAAGATACGATAATGCGGAACCCCATAGGGAGATAACACGAAATGCCCAAGAACTGCATAGGACTCGATATCGGATCGAGTTCTGTCAAGGTCGTCCAGATCAAGGAGACCTCGAAAGGGCTGGTATTGGTCAACTTCGGGTTTGAACCCTTGCCCGCGCAAACCATCGTCGACGGCGCGATCATGAACCAAGGCGCGGTGGTCGAGGCCATCCGCACCCTGCGCGACAACCTGGGCATCAAGGGCCGCGAGGTGGCGACCGCCATCTCCGGACACTCGGTCATCATCAAAAAGATCAAGGTGCCGCCCATGACACCCGAGGAGCTCGAAGAGCAGATCCCTTGGGAGGCCGAGCACCACATTCCCTTCTCCAAGGACGACGTCGAGATCGATCACCAGTTGGTAGGCAGCGACGCCGCATCCGGCGGCCAGATGGAACTTCTTCTGGTGGCGGCCAAGAAGGAAGTCGTCGCGGACTACAGCATGGTGATTCGCGAGGCCAAGCTCGTACCCGTGGTCATGGACGTCGCCGCCTTCACCATTCAAAACGCCTTTGAAGCCAACTATACGGTTGTGCCGGAGGAGGCGGTGGCGGTGATCAACGTCGGCGCTACCTTGTCCAACATCAACATCATCGCGGGCGGAACCAGCGCCTTCACCCGCGACGTGACCGTTGGGGGCAACGCCTTCACCGAGGAAATCCAAAAGCGCCTCAACGTCAGCCAGGAAGAAGCCGAGGCGTGGAAGATCGGTTCGGCGGGCGAAGGGGTCAGCGAGGTCGTGCCCCAGGAGGTCGAGGCCGTCATCGCGTCGGTGGCGGACGGCGTGGCGGGTAAGTTCCAACGCTCGCTCGACTTCTATCTGGCGTCGTCGAGCGACGCGACGATCACGAAGATCTACCTGTGCGGCGGTTCGGCCAAGGTGCCAGCGCTGCAAAAAGCCCTGGAAGCCAAGGCGCGCTCGGCCGTCGAGGTCATGGATCCCTTCCGCAAGGTCGCGGTCGACGAGCACCGTTTCGACATCGCCTTCGTGCAACAGCACGCGGCCGAAGCCGCCGTGGCGGTGGGACTCTCGCTGCGCAGGCCGGGAGACAAACAGTGATACGCATCAACCTACTCCCCTCGCGCAAGGCGAAGCGGCAAGGCGCCAGCCAGCGCCAGTTCCTGCTCATGGGGCTCGCCGTCCTGGCGACCATCGGACTTGTCATCTTCTTCCACTTGCAGGCCACGACCGAACTGGAAAATGCCCAGCACGACAACACCATCCTGCAAGCGGATGTGGCGAAACTGAAGGCGGAGCTTGGCGACTACGACAAGGTTCGTGGGCAGCGCGAAGAGCTGCTCAAACAGCGCAAGACCATCCAGTCCCTGGAATCGGGGCGTACCGGGCCGGTCTTTCTTCTGCGCGAGCTGTCGGAGATCCTAAGCCCAGGCAAGGGACCGACTTTCGATCGCGTGACCTACGAAGAAACCCTGCGCAAGGATCCCAACGCCGGGTTCACGAATTGGGAAACCAAGCGCGCCTGGCTGGACTCGTACACAGAGAGCAAGCTAGCGGTGAAGATCCGCGGCGCCGCCAAGTCCAATGAGGACGTGGCCGAGTTCTTGAAACGCCTCAATTCCTCGGTGTTCTTCAAGGACGTCAACCTGGATGCCACGGCCCAGGCCAATCGGGGTTTGGTGAAGTACGTCAACTTCGGCCTTTCAGCCACGGTGATTTACTAGATGAACGACATTCTACAGAAACTCACCCGCCTCAAGACTCCGATCAAGATCGCCGCCACGGTCGGCCTGGTGGCCATCATCCTGGGCGTCTACGGGGGACTTTTCTATCTCGACATCGAGGACCAGATCAAAGGGGCTCGTGCGCGACAGCAACAGTTGAAAGGCGAGAAGGACAACTACGAGAAGCGCAAGCGCGAGTACCAAGCCTACCGCACCGAGCTTACCCAGCTGCAACAGGAGCAACGTGAATTGCTGAAAGCGTTGCCCAAGAAGGCCGAAATCCCGACCTTTCTATCCAACCTGCAAGAACAAGCCGAATTGGCCGGGCTCGAAATCGTTTCCCTCACCATCGAAGCCGAGAATCCGATGGACCTCTACATCCGGATTCCGGTGCGCATCGAGGTCCGCGGCACCTACCACACCATCACGAAGTTCTTCAAGAACTTGAGCGAACTTCCGCGCATCGTGAACGTCGAGGACCTTTCGCTATCCGTCGAGAAAGCGGAACTGGGGGCGTCGCCACGCATGCGCGCGAAGTTCATCGCGGCCACCTTCCGCTATCGCGATACCGGAGGGGCGGAGGGCGGAACATGAGAAGGCTTGTGACACTGGCGCTTGGGCTCTCCACGTTGGCGGGAACGGTCTGGCTCGCCGAGGCGGCGGAAACAGGCAAGACAGCGCCGGCAGCTCAGGGAACCAAGGCGCCAGCCAAAGACGCGCCAGCTCCCGGCAAGCCCAGCGCCCCAACCGGAGCGGCCACTGCTGCCCCAACCGGCGCCGAAGCTCTTGCCCAGCGCATGACGGTCTTGCGGCGCAAGGTCTTGCGCGAAGAGGACTTCGCAGAGAACGACGATTCGAACCGGGATCCCTTCCGCTCGTACCTCGACACATGGATCGAACGGGGCCCCAAGATCACAACCAGTGCGGTTTCCGCGATCTTCGCCAAGTATTCCCTCGAGGAATTGACCCTGATTGCGGTCATCAGCGGCGATGCGAATCCCCGCGCCATGTTCAGGGATCCCACTGGCCTAGGACAAACCGTCAAACGCGGTGACTACCTTTCCAGGTCGGCCGCGCGCATCACGAAGATCCTTTCCGATCGCGTCGTGCTGGAGATGTCGGAGATAACACCGGGCGGGGCCACCAAGGCCTTGGAACGAGCCGTCCTGGTCAATCCGGAAGGAACAGATCAATGACCTTGCAAAGAGAACGACCCAAGTTCTTGGCCGCTTTTCTGGGTGCCGCCACCCTGGCGGCGTGGTCCGCGCCTGCCTCCGCCGAGACTGTGCGCGTGCGAAACATCCAAGTTTCGGAAACGGCCGGCAACACCGCGGTGGTCATCGCCGCTTCGGCACGGCCCACGTTCACCACGTGGAAACTAGAACAGCCCGCCCGAGTTGTCGTCGAACTCAGCGGCGCACGCCTAGGCAACGTGGACGTTCCCCTGGATGCCGGGACCTACGCCGTGGGTTTGGTTTCGGCCAGCGTCACCGAGGACGACAGCGCCGGCCCCCGCACACGAATCGTGCTGACCCTGCGCCAAGCCTCCGACTACCAAGTCGAAGCCAAGGGCAACGATATCACCCTGCGTGTGGTCCCGCGCGCCAGGCCGCCGGTAGCGACACACGAAACCGCGGAGGCCCGGCTGCAGATCGAGGCGCGCGCCAAGATCGAAGCTCAAGCCAAGACCGAGGCACAAGCCCAAGCCAAAGCCGAAGCTCAAGCCAAGACCGAGGCACAAGCCCAGACCAAGGTCGAAGCCCAAGCCAAGACCGAGGCACAAGCCCAGACCAAGGTCGAAGCCCAAGCCAAGACCGAGGCACAAGCCCAGACCAAGGTCGAAGCCCAAGCCAAGACCGAGGCTCAAGCCCAGGCCAAGGCCGAAGCTCAAGCCAAAACCGAGGCGCAAGCCCAGGCCAAGATCGAAGCGCAAGCCAAGACCGTGGCCCAAGCCCAGGCCAAGGCCGAGGCCAAAGCCAAGACCGAGGCGCAAGCCCAGGCCAAGGCCGAAGCGCAAGCCAAGACCGAGGCCCAAGCCCAGGCCAAGATCGAAGCGCAAGCCAAGACCGAGGCGCAAGCCCAGACCAAGGTCGAAGCTCAAGCCAAGACCGAGGCCCAAGCCCAGGCCAAGGCCGAGGCTAAAGAACGAGCCCTTGCGCAGTCACGCGCCGATGCCCAAGCCAAGTTGGCGGCCCAGGCCCAAGCTGAAATCCAGGAACGCGCCCTTGCGCAGCGAAAGACCGAGTCCTTGCTCAAGGACGAGGCCAAGGAACGTCTGGCCGCCCAAGTCGTCGCGGAGAAGCATTCACGAGCAGAGGCTGCGGCGCGACTGGAAGCAGATCGTTTGCGCAAGGAATTGGCCGACGCCCATCAAGAAACCGCCAAGGCCCGAGCCGAAGCGAGCGCCGCCAACCAAGAGAGCCAACGACAGAAACTCGCTCTCGCGCAAGCCGAGACCCAGGTCAAGCAAGCGCAGTCCGAGGCCGAGCGCGCGCGCAAGCGAGCGGATGCCGCGGAAAACGAAGCGATCGCCGCCCGTCGTCGCGAGACCGAGCGGGACAAGGCCCTTCGCGTCGCCAGCGAAGAAGTCAATGCTCGACAAAAGACGCTCGACCGCATTGCTCAGAAGCAGGAAGCGCAGCAGAGCCGGCTGGCGGCGGCTGAACGCCTGGTCAGCGAGCGCGAGACCACGGTGCGCGAGTCCGCGTCCAGGCTCGCCGAACGCGAAGAAGCGGCCCGGACCGCGCGCGCCCGGCGAGACAGCCTGGCTCGCGACGCATCGAAGAGCAGCAAGGCCGAAGCCGCCGCTGCCCTGGCCGAGGCGGAGCGCCAACACAAGAACGCGGCCAGTGCCGCCGAGCAGTCGCGCCAAGAACTGGCGCGGGCCGTTGCCTCGCGCCGACAAGAAGAGGCGCGCACGGAGCAGCAAGCCAATCTGCGCCGGGCCGAGGAAAACAAGCTCGACAAGGCCGTCGCCGGGCGCAAGGCCGAAGAGTCGCGCCTCGCCGATGCGCGCGCCGAACGCGCCCGTCTCGACGAGGAAAAGTCCAAACTTGAAAGCGAACGGGCGCAACTCGAAACCACCCGCAACGCCTTGCTCGCCGAAGTCAATCGGCTCAAGACCACGGTCTCGACAACAACGGCCGCGCTGGCGAAACCCGAAAAGACCGGGGAAGGCCGAGGCAACGTGACGGCACCAGCCGCAAAGCCCGCGCAGACCGCAAGCACGCCGAACGCGCAGCCCCTTGCTGTGGCGAGCCCGCCCGTCGCCAACAGGGGAACCCTGGGCGGGTTCGCTGTGCCCTCGGCACCCGCCACCCCTACACCTCCTCTGCTCGCTTCGCGAGCACCCTCGCAGCTCGCGGCGCTCGCGCCCTCGCGCGCGGCCGCGCCAAACCTTCCCGCGATGGTCCGCAGTCCGGCAGGCCGTGAGCAAAGCTCGCCGGCTTCCCACGCGAATAGGCCCGTGCCCGCCGAGCTCGTGAGAACCACGCCGGCCACAAGCGCGCCCGCGGCGCGGCCAGTGGCTGCGGCGGCCGAGCCCGTGAACACGCCGACCAGCGCTGGCCGTCCGCGTTCGGTCACACTGCGCGCGCTCAGCCACATCCGCAGCATCGATTTCGTCGACGAGCCGAACCGCGCTTCGGTCATCATCGACGTGGACAACAGCACCATCTTTTCTATTGAGCGCACGGCCGGCCGCCGTCTCAGCCTGCGCATTGAACACAGCGAATTGCCCGAGAGCCTGGCGCGCAATCTGGACGCCACCGAGTACCTGGGTCCGGTCAAGATCATCAGCTCGTACCGCGACCCCGCCGCGCGCACCACGGTTCGCGTCGATGTGGACTTGGCCGAAGACGTACCCAATCGAGTTCGCCTGGATGGCAATCGTATCTTCTGGGATTTCCAGAAAGCGCCGGCACCCAGTCTGCCCGCGGTCTGGGTGCCGCCGCCATCGGTGATGTTCGTTCCCGCGCGAAAAGTGGCGGGTTTCTTCGCAACGGCGAAGGATGGCCTGTGGGTCGGCCAGATGGCCCCCTTGCCCTACCTCGCGCCACCAGTCAGCGCGCCACCGGCTGACACGGGCTCGGCGCCCGCGCAGCCAGCGGCCTCCGCGCCAGAGGGGCGCCAAGGCGCGACTGGACCATCGGGCCGCTACGCAGCCATTGGCAAGAAACGCTACACGGGCCGGCGCATCGACCTCGATTTCAAGGGCGCGGACATTCACAACATCCTGCGCCTGCTGGCGGACGTGGGCCAGGTCAACGTCATCGTGGCCGACGACGTGCGCGGCGACGTCACCATCAAGATGCGCGACGTGCCCTGGGACCAGGCACTCGACGTGGTTCTGCGATCGAAGGGCCTCGGCTCTGTGCGCGAAGGCAACCTTCTGCGCGTGGCCCCGCTGGCTTTGCTGGAAAAGGAGCTAGAAGCGGAAATCGCCCGACAAAAGCAGATCGCGGACGTCCTGCCCATCGAGACCCGCCTCATCGGTGTTTCCTATGCCGAGGCGGCAAACCTGCTCGACAAGATTCGCGATCTGCTCTCGCCCAGGGGCAAGGTCTCGCAAGACCATCGCACCAACACCCTCATCGTGTCGGACGTGACCAAGAATCTCCAGCTCATCGAGGATCTGGTGCGCAACCTGGACACGCAGACGTCGCAGGTGGTGATCGAGGCGCGCATCGTGGAGGCGGACACGAACTTCGCGCGGCAGATCGGCGTGCAATGGGGTGGCACGGCATTCGCGGATACCACGCACGGCAATCCGACGGGCTTGGTCTTCCCGTACAACGTGGGTGTCGGTGGCGGCGCGGACGACGGATCGTCGCCGCTCGGAGGTCTCGTCCCTGGCCCGCGCACCGGAACAGGCACCACCGGAAATCCCAATTTCCTCGTCAACATGCCAGCCCCGGCCGGCGCAGGTGTCGGCTCGGCCATCGGCCTTACCCTCGGATCCGTGGCCGGTGCCTTCAACTTGAACTTGCGCCTATCGGCCATGGAGAGCACGGGGACGGTGCGCATCCTTTCTTCGCCGCGCGTCACCACCATGGACAACATCGAGGCCCACATCGAACAAGGCGTGTCGATCCCAGTGTCCGTGGTTAGCGCCATGGGTGCACAGACACAGTTCGTGGATGCCAAGCTCAGTCTAGCCGTCAAACCCCACGTGACAAACGAGGGCACCATCGCCATGGTCATCAATGTGACCCGCAACGAGCCCGACTTCGTCAACACGGGCGCCCGCGGCGATCCATCGATCCAGAAGAAGGAAGCCAAGACCACGATGCTGGTTCGCGACGGCGACACGGCGGTGATCGGCGGTATCTATACGCGCAACACCGGCCTCAGCTTCGCCCGGGTTCCGTTCTTTTCGGACATTCCCGTGCTTGGTTGGTTCTTCCGCAATCGCAAGGAAAATGACAACAGGTCCGAATTCCTGGTGTTCATCACTCCGCGAATCGTCAACCGATCGCACGCGACCGGGCAATAGGGTGAAGTAGAATTCAAGGTAGGTGTCGCCATGATGCAACGATGTAATGGGGGACAAGCTATGAACCATCGACGAAAGTGGTTTGCCTACGGCATGGGTTGCGCCGCCATCGCGTCGGGCATCGTTGCCTGCGGCAGTTTCTTGGCCACCGACGCCTACACTGCCCTGCAAATCAAGCAGGTGCAGGTCTTGAGCGGAAGCGATTGCAACATCCCAGGCACTCCGACATCGGTATTCCGGGACAGGGGTGTTCTCGATCTGGCCCTGCCCGATGGATCCTTGCCGCCCTATTTCCTTCCCGTCGTTGTTCTCAACAACTTGGCTGCCGCCGGTGGTTCGGCAGCCGAGGAAATGAACCGCATCACGCTCACTCATTTCACCGTCGAGCTCTCGGCCCCTGGAGTCAGCTGGGGCGCTGCTTGTCCTGCGACCTTCGACACCCAACTCATCACCGTCGACATTGAACCCGGTGGTTCGGTGGGCGAGGGCCTGGACATCATCACGCCCACCCATGCCCAATGCCTCCAGACACAAGTTCCCCCAGCAGGCCTGCCAGTCACGGCCAAGATTTGGGCCAAGGGTCGCCACGGCGGGACGGGCATCACCAGCGCTCCATTCATCTTCTCGGTGGATGTCTGCCTGGGCTGCCTGCAGACCGACTACACGGATGCAACGCTTGTGGCATACCGCTACCCTGCCGACACGCCGATGTGCGCCTCGCTCGTCGGTGTGAATCCCTATGTCGGAGATCCCTGTTCTTCCCCTGGCCAAGACAAGACCATCTTCTGTTGCGCTATTACCCAAACGATAAACAATGTGCCCTCGGACGTCGCCCTATGTCCCGGCGTCTTCACAGGTACCGCCGATACGGCGACCTCCACGGCCACGGCGACCTCCACGACCACGGGCCCTTGATTCCCCGGCAGCGCGCGCTATTGACACCTCCGGATCTCTCCGACTAGAAGCGAAAGAACGACGATGTTTCGCGAAAGTCTGCAGCGCACGGTGGATCGACTGGCCGGAGGTGTGGCGGGTATTCTCATGGGATTCGACGGAATCTCGGTCGAGTCCTACACCAAGGACGGTGAAGAGGGTCTGGACATCCAGATCGTCGGGATGGAGCTGGCCCATGCCATCGTCCAAATGCGCAAAGCGACCGAGAATCTCGACATCGGACCGCTACGCGAATTGACCTTGAAGGCCGACAACCTTGTGGTCTTGGTCTACCTTCTGAACGAGGAATACTTCGTCGCCTGCGCGGTCAAGCCCGAAGCCAGCTTCGGCAAGGCGCGCTACCTGATGAAGCTCCTGGCCCCGCAGATACAGGCAGAATTGTGATCGGGGCAGAGCACGAACATACACCGGCGGATCCGGTGATCGTGGTCATCCATGGACCCAACCTGAACCTGCTCGGCATGCGCGAGCCACACATCTATGGCTCGGTCACCCTGCGCGAGATCGACGAAGACCTGGAAGCCCGCGGCGCCGAGCTTGGCCTCGCCGTCGAGACCTTTCAATCCAACCATGAGGGCCTTCTCGTCGACCGCGTCCAGCAGGCCCACGGCAAGGCGGCGGGGCTCATCATCAACGCGGGCGGACTGACCCACACCAGCGTGTCTCTGCGCGACGCCGTCGCCGCCATCAAGGTGCCCACGGTCGAGGTCCATCTGTCCAACCTCTACACGCGCGAGGAGTTCCGCCACCGCTCGTATTTGGCACCGGTATGTCTGGGGCAGATTGCGGGGCTGGGCGCGATCGGCTACCGTCTGGCGCTCGACGCCCTGGCCAAGCTGGTCCTCGAAAAACGGCCAGCCCCGGCCGGCCGGCCGACCCTATCCGATTCGATCCCAATCAAGTCGCGTGCCGCGACTTCGTCCAAGAAAGGAGCCGCGAGAAAATGAGCAAACGCAAGGCCCCCGTTGCCGCTGCGAAGAAGGTGTCTTCGGCAAGCCGCGAGGAGTGCGCGTGTGAATGTCAACCCATAGGCCTGGAAAGGCTGCGCGAGTTGGCCGAGATCGCCACCGAATTCGATTTGGCCGAACTTGAGTTGGATGCCTGCGGCGGCGTCCGCGTGGTCCGACGCGCGGCCGGCGTCTCCGCCCTCGCGGCGGCGCCCTTGCCACCGACTCCGGTCCACGTGCCCACGCCCGTGGAAAAGGCGGCCAAACCCGCCGAAACCGGCACCCTGATTACCTCGCCTTTCGTGGGCACTTTCTACCGTGCGCCCGCGCCCGAAGCGCCGCCCTTCGCGGATGTTGGCCAGAGCGTGCGCAAGGGACAGGTGGTCTGCATCGTCGAGGCCATGAAGCTGATGAACGAGATCGAGTCGGAATTCGACGGCAAGATCCTCGAAATCCTGGTGAAGAACGCCGAGCACGTCGAATACGGCCAGCCCTTGTTCCGCATCGAAAAGGCCTAGGAGATTCGTCGTAGAAGGCGCGGAATGCCGGGGCGGTGGCGCGGCTCTAGATCGACCGCCGTTTTCCGGCTCTGTGAAGTCTGCCATCAACGCTTACGGACGGTGCACGCGTGTTCAAAAAGGTTCTCATAGCGAATCGGGGTGAGATCGCTCTGCGAGTGATCCGCGCCTGTCGGGATCTCGGCTTGAAGTCGGTCGCGGTTCATTCGACGGCGGATGCCGATTCCTTGCATGTTCGTTTCGCCGACGAGAAAGTCTGCATCGGGCCGCCACCGGCCAGGCAGAGCTACCTGAACATTCCGGCGATCATCAGCGCTGCCGAGGTGACGGGCGCCGATGCCATCCACCCCGGCTACGGCTTTCTGGCGGAAAACGCCGAATTCGCCGAGGTGGTGCAGAAGTGCGGCTTGCACTGGATCGGCCCGCAGCCCGAGGTCATGCGCATCATGGGCGACAAGGTGTCCGCCCGCCGTGCCATGGAAGCCGCTGGGGTGCCCGTCGTGCCAGGCTCGCCCATCATCGAAACCGACCACCAAGCGGAAGAAGCCATCGAGCGCATCGGTTTCCCCGTGATCATCAAGGCCACGGGCGGTGGCGGCGGCCGCGGCATGAAGATCGTCGAAGACAAAAGCCGCCTCTTTGCGCAGCTGGCGGCCGCGCGCTCTGAAGCCCAGGCCGGGTTCAACAACCCGGCCGTGTACATCGAGCGCTACATCGGCAAGCCGCGCCACATCGAGGTCCAGGTTTTGGGCGACGGGCAGTCCGCTATCGCCATCGGCGAGCGCGAATGCTCGATCCAACGCCGGCACCAGAAGCTGATCGAGGAGGCACCCTCGGTGGCGCTCGACGACTCCCGCCGGGTCGAACTCTTGCGAGCCGCGCGCAAAGCCACCGCCGCCATCGGCTACAAGACCGTCGGCACGCTGGAATTCCTGCTCGACGAGAACAAGCAGTTCTACTTCATCGAGATGAACACGCGCATCCAGGTCGAGCACACCGTGACCGAGATGGTCTTCGGCGTCGATCTGGTGCGCGAACAGATGCGCCTGGCGGCCGGCGATCCACTGCGCCTGCCCGCCGAGATGCGTCCGCGCGGTCACGCCATCGAACTGCGCATCAACGCCGAGGATCCCGTGACCTTCGCCCCTTCGCCAGGCACCATCACGGCGCTCAACCTGCCCGGCGGCATCGGCATTCGCATCGACACCCACATTTACGCCCACTACCGTGTTCCCCCCTTCTACGATTCGCTCCTGGCCAAGCTCGTAGCGCATGGAGACAACCGCAATGTCGCGCTCGCTCGCGTGCGGCGGGCGCTGGACGAGGTAGTGGTGGAAGGCATCAAAACCAATTGCGATTTGCACCGCCGGGTCTTGAATCATCCCGATTTCATCGGCGGCCGGTTCGATACCCACTTCCTCGAACGCCTATGACCCTGGCCCGCGGGTGCATGCTAGCTGCCCCTTGCTGAAGTTCGCGAAGCGGACAAAAATCTGGACGCTCCTTTACACGTGTGGCGTTCCCGGTAACACTGTGCATGCGGACTTCAACAGGTGGTAACGAAGAAAGACAAGCACCTCGCAGCAGCGCAGAAGTACTTGGAGCGGGGAAGCTTCGAGAAGGCCTTGGCGGAATTTCAAAACGCCGTCAGGGAGGACCCGAAGGACACCCGCACCTGGCTTCGCATGGCCGAGATCTATGTTCGCCTCGGCCACAATGACAAGGCCACCGAGGTCTACCAGAAGACCGTCGACCTCTACGTCGAGCAAGGTTTCTTCCAGCGCGCGGTCGCAGTCTACAAGAACATCATCAAGCTCTCCCCGGATTTCGTCGATGCCCGCATCAAGCTCGCCGAGGTGTTCCGGCAACTCGGCCTGCTCTCGGACGCCGTTCAGCAACTGGAACAAGCCGCCGCGCTTTATCAGAAATCGAACCGCCTGGCCGAGGCGCTCGGCGCGCTCAAGCAGATCATCGACCTCAATCCCGAACAACCCAATCCGCGCATCCGCTACGCCGAGCTGGCCTGCCAGACCGGGGCCATCAAGGAAGCCGTTGCTGAATTCGCCGAAGCGGCGAGATTGGTCAAGGCCCAGGGCCGTACCGAGGAGTTCCTTCGCGTGGCCGAGCGGCTCCTGCACTACGAGCCAGACAACCATGCCATGGCCATGGAAGTGGCGGCCAAGTACCTGGACCACAACAACGCACGCGCCGCGCTCTCTCGCCTCAAGTCGGTGTACGAGGCCAGGCAGCGCGATCCCGCGGTTTTGGATCTGCTGGCCCGCGTGTTCGACCAGCTCGGACAGCCGCACAAGACCTTGCCCGTTCTGAAGGAACTGGCGCGCGTCTACGCCGAAAGCGGCCGCATCAGCGAACGTAACCAAGCCGCCCAGCGCGTGCTCTCGATGGATCCGAACGATGCCGAGATGCACGAGCTGCTGGGCAGGCCGCACAGCAGTCTGAGCAAGACGCCGCAGGCGCCTTCCGCATCGAGGCTGACCACGCCCTCGCCCATGCCGTCGCTAACCCCGTTGCCCACGACGGGCAACACCGGCGTGGGCAAGCGTCCCGTGTCGATTACCTTCAGCGAGATGGAAGTCCCGCAGGCCCTACGCAACAAATACGTCAGCTTGCCGGCCGAGCCCATGGCGGCAACCATGTCCGAGCGGATCAGCATTGCCTCGGGCTTGGTCGAAAAATCCGACGACGACGCCGAGGTCAAGCGCATCCTGGCCGAGGCCGATGTGTTTGTGAAATACGGCCTGGTCGATCGCGCGGCCGATCACTTGCGCCGGGTGTTCGATCGCGTTCCCACCCATCAAGGCGCGCATGAACGGCTGGCCGCCGTGCTCGTGCAACTCGACCGCAAGGCCGAAGCCGCAGCCGAGTACGAGATCTTGGCCCAGCAATTCACGGCCAGCAAACCGGCCAGCGCTGCGGCGTACGCGCGCAAGGCGATCGAGCTCAACCCATCGGCGCGGCGGGCGCTGGAAGTGCTGGGCACGATCGCGGGATCGCTGCCAGAGGCCGAGGCAGAAGCGACCGACAGCTCGATCTCGGCGGAGCTGGGCATGGGCACGCCCGAGCCCGATATCATCCAGAGTGGCGAGATCGAACTTCTGGGTGAAGCAGCGGAATCCGACGACTTCGCCGGCACCGAGGGCGGCGCTGCAGCGGACGGCAACCAAGACAAGACCGGAAGGGGACAGCCTGGCCCGGAAGTCGAAACCGCCGGGAACGACGACGGCCTCGGCGACATGGAAGAGGGAACACAGGGAAACACGCCCATGCCCGAGGTCGAGGCGCAGGAGGTTGGGTCGCAAGAATTCGCCTCGCCGGCTCACCGGCCGGCCAATACCGCGTCCGATGACGCCTTTCTGGCGGATCTGGAGCAGGTCGACTTCTTCATCGAGCAGGGGCTTTCCGACGAGGCCGTCTCCATGCTCGACGAGCTGGAAACCCGCTCTCCCGGACACATGCTCATCGCCGATCGGCGCGAGAAGCTGGCCATTGTCGAATCCGACCCAGGGACGTCGCAAGGCGCGCTCCCGGCCCAAGTGCACGGAGACGCGAGCGGACCCACGCGCAGTCTGCGCAAGCCGGGCACGTCCTCGCCACGCCTACCCGCGGCGAAAGCGGAAGTCCACGACATCGACACGCACGCGGATCTGGGAATCATGGAGAAGACGATGGAGCGCTACGATGCGGCCATCGAGCATTTCAAGGCAGTCATGGAAGATCCCAAGCGCGAGGTGTTCGCCCTGTCGATGATTGGCGAGTGCTCCGAGGCCCTGGGCGATTCTGCCGAGGCGATCCGCTGCTACCAGGACGCGCTCAAGCGACCCACCGCCACCGCGGCCGAGGCAACCCAGCTCTACTTCCAGCTCGGGAATGTCTTCCACAACCTCGGGGACCACAGCGAGGCGCTCTACTACTTTGAACGCGTCTACAAACGCGACGCGAATTTCCGCGACATCCAGCGCCGCCTTGCGGATGTGAAGGCTCGCTCCGCGTCACGATAGTGCGCTGCGGCAAGGCAGGACCGCCCCCTTGGCTAGTTGACCCCGGTTCGTGACTCCAACGGGTATGGCAACCGGCCACGGCCTACCTCTGGGCCGGAAAACACCATCGTCAGGCCTTCGAGATACACGCCTAAACCCTTGGTTTCCTTGCGCCCTGATGCTAGTTTCGCCCCCTCGGTTGTTGTTGTTTCGAGACGACCGCTCTATCACCGGAGGGCCGCATGCCCAGCGAGCGCGAGTATGAACAGGCCTTGCAACAAGAGCCCGGCCAAAACGAGGCCTTTCTCTTCCTGCGTAGATCCTATCGAGAATCCGGGCGATTCGACAAACTGGTCACGCTGTACGAGACACGCGCCCAGGCCATTGCCGATCAGACCAAGGCCGCAGAGCTCTTCTATCTAGCCGCGGAAGTTCGCGTCGATCATTTGTCGGACGTCGCCGGCGCAGAGGCCGACTTGGCTCACGCTGTCAGCCGCGACGCGACTCATCGCAAGGCGGTCAAGCGGCTGAAGAACATTTACCGCGAGCAGGGTCGATCCGGCGAGTACCTCAACATGCTTGAAGTGGAAGCCGCAGCCCTCGGCCAATCACGCGACGCCGCCCGCATCGACGAATTGCGCGCCGAGATCGACCGCGCCTACGGCCAACACATCGCACGCATCGAAAACGCACTAACCACGCCCGGCCTGCGCGCCGAAGTCACCGCAGATCAGCTCAAGATCGTGGAGGCCGTGCGCAAGATCCACAGTGCTCTCGGCGACTATCCCATGGTCTGCCGGCTTTACGAGATCGAGCTGGCGGGAACCACCGATCCCAAGCGGCGCATTGCACTCATGTTCCGCCTGGGACGAGTTCTGGCCGAAAAGATCGGCGATCTGCCCCAAGCGGCACAAAAGCTGAGTGATGTAGTCCGACTTTATCCGCGCGATGACAAGGCCCTGGATGCGCTGGCCTCGGTCTTCGCCAATCCCAATTGGAACGGCGCCGACGGTCCCGAGCGGGCCGCGGGACTCTACAACCAGATCGCGCGCCGACGGCACGAGGCCGGCGACGTGGACAACGCGGTGGCATCCCTGCGCAAGGCCCTGGCCGCGGTTCCTTTCCACGCCGAGGCGCTGTCGCTGCTCGAGCGCGTGCTGACCGAATCCAACCGCTTCGCCGATCTCGATCGATTCCTGCGCGAACGCGTGTCCCAGGCACGAACCAACGCGGAAAAGATCGAAATCCTGACCAAGCGCGCGCGTCTGGCCGAAACCTCCCTCGGCGACGTCGAGGAAGCCCTCCAGACCTACGAACAGGTCACGGCGCTTGAGCCGCCCGGCGGGCTCGCGGCGCAACACCTGGCTAAGCTGTACGAGGGCCGGCACGACTACGGCAAGCTGGCCGAGCTGCGCGAGAAGCAACTCGAACGCACCACCGACCCCGAGCCGCGGTTGGCACTGCTGCGCGAACTGGCCGAGCTGTACCACGACCGCCTGGGCGACCACGAACAAGCGGCGGTCTACCTGCACGCGATTCTGCAAGTTCATCCCAGCGATGCCCAGGCCCTGAAGGCCTACGCCGAACACTTTCGGTCGCGTGGCTCCTTCCGCGAGCTGGCCGATCTGCTCGAGTTCGCCGCCGAACACGATCTCAAACAAGGCATGCCGGTGGAGGAAGTGCTTCCGCGCATGGAAGAGGTGGCCGCGCTGGCGGAAACCAAGCTTGGCGACATGGATCGCACCCTGGCGGTGTGGCGCCGTATGTGGGAACTGGCGCCGGGCTACGAGCGCGCGCGCGAGGCGCAGAAGCGCATCCTGCAGAAGAGCAAGCAGTGGGACCAGATGGTGCCGCTGTTCGTCGACGAGGCCGAGCGGGCCGTTGATTCGGAACAGAAGATCGAGGTGCTGCACCGTCTGGCCCGCTTGCACAGCGAGAAGCTGGCGAACGTCGACGGCGCGATTGCGGTGTACCTGCAAATTCTGGCCATTGATCCGCGCGAGACCGTGGCCCTGCGTAACGTGATTGAGACCTACGAGAAGAACGAGCGCTGGGCCAATCTGGCGCCACTTCTGCGCAGCCAGTTCGAGGCCGCAGCGACGGAGGCCGAGAAGGTCAGCATCCTGCGCCGGCTGCTCGTCATCAACATGGAGAAGCTTGCGGATCTCCCCGCGGCGTCCTTGGATGCAACCCAGATCCTGAAATTCATTCCGGGCGACAACGACGCCTTGCTGCGCCTGGAGTCCATCCTCGAACAGTCGGGCGACAAGGCACGACTGGTGAAGATGCTGGAGTACCACCTGCGCTATGCGGGGTCGGCCAACGAAAAGCTCCACATCATCAAACGCATCGCCGGGCTTTTGCAGAATGACCTGGGGGATTTTGCCAAGGCGGTTCCGTATTGGGAGAAAGTCGTCAAGCACGTCCCCAGCGACGTGGAGTCCATCGACGCGTTGTTGGTCGCGCACGAGCAGCTTGGCCGGCACGAAGACGTGGCGCGCGTCCTCGATCTGAAGGTCAAGGCGCTGACGGGCGACCCGGCCGCCCAGGCCGAAACCCTGCGTCGGCTCGCGCGGCTGGCCAGTGGCGAGCTCAAGGAAACCAGTCGGGCGGAAGACGCCTGGGATGCCCTGCTCAAGCTCCAGCCCACGGATCGAGAGGCGCTGGAAGCGCTGTCGTCGATCGCGACGGACATGGGCGATTTCGCCGCCCTGACGGAATTGCTGCTGCGCCGGATTGGCATCGCGGCCAACCCCGCCGAGGCCACGGGCCTGGCGCTCGAGCGCGCCCGCCTCTTCGAGGAGGAGCTGAAGGAGCCGACCTCGGCAATCTCCGCCCTCGATCAGATCATCAACGAGATGGATCCGGCCAATCCCGAAGCCCATGCGGCCTTGCGCCGGGTGGCCGAGGCCATGGAGGACTGGCCGCGCGTCGTCGCCGTGGCCGAGCGCCAGTTGGCGCTCAACCCAGATCCCCAAGAACGCGTCGCCCGTGGCCTGGAGATCGGATCGCTTTGCCGCGAACGCCTCGCGGATCCGGCCAAGGCGGTGCGCGCCTATGAACGCGTCCTCGAAATCGATCCCGAGCAGTCCGACGCGCTCAAGGCCCTGGCCGCGCTTCACACCGAAGCCCAGGACGGCGAGCGCCTCATCGCGGTCGACGAGAAACTGCTCAGCCTGGCGAAAGAGCCAGAAGAACGCAGGCGCCTGATGTTCGAGATGGCGGCGGCGGCCGAGCAGATGCTCAAGAAGCCGAAGCAGGCCTTCGAATGGTACCGACGCGCCTACCACGAAGAGCCCGACGACACGACGCTAGGCCGCTTGGAAGAGACCGCCGAGACCTACGCGCTGTGGGAGGATCTCATCAGCGTGTACCTGGGTGAGGCCGCGCAGAAGCCCGATGCGCACAATCAAGTCGAGGTGGCGCGCAAAGTAGCAGGCCTGTGCGAGGAGCGTTTGCAAGCGCCCGCACGTGCCTTCGCGGTTCTACGCGAGGCCTTGGCGCATGAGCCGGACGGAAACACTTTGCTGCCCGAGCTGGAACGGCTCGGCCGCGACACCGCCGACTGGCAGGGACTGCTGGACGTCTACGCGCAAGTGGCGCGCGGCCGGCCAGAGACCAAGCAACGAATCGAGCTCTTGCGTCTGCGCGCCAAGGTGCGCGAAGAGGACATGAAGGATCCGTCCGGCGCATTCGACGAACATTTGCGCGCCTTCGTGCTCGATCCCGAAAGCGAAACCTCGCATCAGGAAATTCTGCGCCTGGCCGAGCTCACCGAGCGTTGGGAGGATGCCCTCAACGTGGAGGGCCAGCTCTTTGCCCGCGCCGAGGACATCGAGGAGAAGGTCTGGATTTCCCAGCGCGCCGCCGCGATGGTCGAGACCAAGATCAAGGACGACGTGCGCGCCTTCCGCGCCTATCTCGGCGCCTTCCGTCTGGCACCCGAAGAAAAGGCCATCACCGACTGCCTGTGGCGTCTGGCCGAGACGATCGGGAGCTACGACACGGAGCCTGTCCGAGAGCTCACGCCGAAACCCGTGCCTGTCCCCGCAGTTCCCCAGCCCGTGGCTGCCCAGCCCGTGGCTGCCTCCGGCGAGGCCACGCCTGCACCGGCCAACGCCGAGGCGGGCGCTGAACCCCAGACCGAGCTAGAGCCCGAACAAATCACGGGCGAGATCGACATTCTCGATGTCGACATTCTCGAGGAAACGCCGCCGCCACAGTCGGTGCCGCACCCGATGATGCCGATGATGCCGGTCATGGCCACCCGCTTTGAAAACCCGTGGCAGGAATGGGTGCAGGCCTACGAGCTTCTGAGCACCGACGTGATCACCCGGCATCGCTACCTCGTGAAAGTGGCCGACATCTGGATGCGCGGTGCCCACAACGTGGATCGCGCACTCGATGCCCTGGAACGCGCCTTTGTCCTCAACACCGGCGACGAAACCGTCTGTGCCGAGATGGAGCGTCTGGCCAGGAGCGAGAATCGCTGGGACAAGGTGTGCGCCATCTATTTGCGGGCAGTGGAGCGCGGGTCGCGGACCGATATCGTCGCGTTCAATCTGCGCGTGGCCAAGATCCGAGAAGAGTTCGGCCAGGTTGAACTGGCGGAAGAGCGCTATAGCGCCGTCATCGTGCTGGAGCCGAGCAATCCCGAGGCGCTGGAACGCTTGGAGAACATCTACCGCAGCACTTCGCGCTGGTCGGAACTGGCCACCGTGCTCGAACGATGCACGCTCGCCGGCGACGCCCGCCTGGAAGGCCCGGAAATGAGGCGCAAGGCCTTCGAGCTGGCCGAGCTCTACGAGCAGCGCCTGGAACGCCCCTACGAAGCCGTCGACACGCTGGAGAAGTACGTCGCCAGCATCGAGGAAGAAAAGCTTGGCGAAGGCGAGTCGCAACGCACGGCCGAGGTCATCGCGGAGGCGCGTGCGGGCTACGCGGCGCTGGCGCGGCTGCTCGGCAAGGTCGGCCTGGCGCAGAAGGCGGCCGCGGCCTTGCAGCGCGAGTTGGAGCTTGCCGGGGACGGCGAAGGTGCACGCGAGGCACGTGGACACCTGGCCGAGATCTACGAACGCGAGCTCGCCCTGCCGGCCAAGGCCATCGAAGTCCTCGAAACCATCCTGGCCCAGTCGCCTGGCGATGCCGCGGCCCTGGCCGCACTCGATCGCCTGCACACCGCGGCCGGGCACTTCGAAGCCCTCGCCGACGTGCTCGAACGCCGCATCCGCGTCGTTGAAGGGCCGGATCGCACCGACCTCATCTGGCGGCGCGCGCGCGTGCTCGAAGAAAAACTCGGCAATCCCGACGCCGCGGCCGCGTGCCTGCGCGGACTCGGCCCCGATTCGCTCTCCGACCCGGACACGGCGGCGGCGCTCTTGCGCAACCTGCGCAACGCGGGCCTATCCCACGAGGCCATGCGCATCCTCGAACAGCGTATCGTTGCCCTGCGCACCAGCGACGGCGATTCCGAGCTGATCGCGGCACTCTACCTCGAAAAGGCACAGCTCAAGTCGGATGACCTGGACGACGTCGAGGGCGCGCTCGATGCCATCGAATCGGCGCTGGCCATTGCCCCCACGTCGAGCACGGCGCTGTCGGCCCTGGCTCGTTTCCACCTCAAACGCAACGACTTCAAGGCCTACGCGGCAGCGGTGCTCCGGCAGGCGGATGCCATGGTGGGCCAGCCCGAGCAGGCCGCAGTACTTCTGGAAGCCGCGGCCGTGTTCCGAGACCAGCTCTCCGATGGACTGCAAGCGCGGGTCTGTTTCGAACGCGCAGTGAAAGAGCACCCGTCGAACGCCGAGGCGCTTGGCGCGTTGGCCTCGCTCGAAGCTGCGGAAGGCCGCGCCGACGAGGCTCGCGATCTGTACGAGCGGCAGCTCGATGTCTCCGAGACTCCCGCGGCCAAAGCCGCGGTGCTGACCAATCTGGCGCGGGTCCTGTTCGAGAATCCCGAGTTGCTGAGCGAAGCCGAGGCGCGGCTGGACCAGGCGCTTGAACTGGATCCCGGCCACTTGCCCGCCGTCATCACCATGGCGGACATCTACTATCGCGAGCAGCAGTGGAACAAGGCCGAGCGGCGACTAAACGAGGCGTTGCGCCGCCTGCGTGGCCAGCCCGAGCAGACCGCGCGGCTCTACCACCGCCTGGGCGAGGTCTACGAAAAGCTCGGCCGCCTGGAGGAAGGCTACCGCCAGCTCGTCGAGGCCGACCGGGCCATGCCCGGGCAGCTCATGCTGCGCATCGCGCTTGGCGAGAACCGCTTCCAGGCGAGACGCTGGCGCGAAGCCACCATGCACTTCGAGGCCATCGCCGAGCACGAGAGGGCCGCGGAGTATCCCGAGGAGGTTGCCCAGGCACTGACCCACGCCGCCCAGGCCGAACTGAAACTGCGCCGGCCCGAACGCGCGGCGGCCCTGCACGAGGCGGCCCTGCGTTTCTCGCCAAGCCACCCGCAGACCTTGCGCGCGCTCGCCGACCTTGCCATCGAACGCGGCGACAAGCTCGAGGCCGCGCGCTCCTTGCGCCGGGTGGCCGAGTCGTCGGCCGATCGGAACGAGCAGGTACAGATCTTCGAGCAAATCGGAGATCTGCAACTGGCCCTGGGCAACAAGGACGCGGCCCGCTCGGCCTATCTCGACGCCGCCTCGATGGTCGAGACCGTCCAACCCTCGCAGATCCCGCTCTTGGAAAAACTGCTCGACTTGCAACGCGGCGATGGTGCCGTCAGCGACGCCATCGTCACGGCACAACGGATCGCCGATGCCGTGGAAGATCCGGGCGCGCGGGCCGGGCGTCGGCGAGAGGTGGCCATGCTCCAAATGGAGATCGGCGACTTCGCCGATGCCGCCGACATGCTGGAAAAAGTCCTGCAGGACAACCCCACGGACGAAGCGGCCCTGCACGATCTGTGCAATGCTTACAAGCACGCGGGGCGAGCAGCCGACGTCGCGACCACCCTTGAGCGCTTGCTGCCCGGTCTGCCCGCGTCCGCGGATCCGGCGACCGTACGCAGCCGCGCCTCGCTGTGGGAAGAGCTGGGGAATGCCATCTCCGAGCGCGACCTCGGGACTGGCATCGCAGCCCTGGAACGGTCCGTGGCCCTCGACACCCTTCGCCTGTCCGCGCGCTTGCATCTGGCCACGTTGTACGCGCAGCATCCCGACCACGCGACGCTCGCTCTCGAAAACCATCGCGCGCTGGTTCAGCTGGATCCAACCTGCGAAGGATCCCTGCGCGCCTTGGCTGCGGACTACCTTGCGAACAAGCACAGCGACCGGGCGCGCTGCTGTCTGGAGCTGCTCGACCTGCTCGGTCTCGCCACGCCGGACGACCAAGCGATGTTGGAAGCGCACGTCTTGCCCAAGCGTCCCACCGACGAGCCCTACGCGGGAAGCATCGGCGAAAGCGAACGCCACGCCCAGCTCGTCCATCCCAGCACCCTCGTGGTGGCCGACGTGTTCGCAGCCCTGTGGGAGGGCGTGCCTGCGCTCAGCCAGTCCACGCTAGACAGCCTTGGTGTGACCGCAAGAGACAAGGTGTCAGCTATTTCGGATCTGGATGTGGCCAAGATATTCAGCCAGGCGGGCAAGGCCTTGTCCAACCAGCGCGCGGGTCTCTTCGTCAAGCCCGACGCCGACTTCGAAGGCATACGGCTGGTGTCGGTGGCCCCCACGGCCATCGTCATCGGCAAGCGCTACGCCGAGCAAGCCTCGGTGGCCGAGCTACGCTTCCGCATTGGCCACGCGCTCGAACTCTTGCGGCCCGAGTACGTCTTGGCGGCCACCATGGATCCGGTCGCGCTTGAGGACATGTTCACGGCCGCGCTCAAGGCCTTCCACCCCAAGCACAACCGATGGCGCGCGGGATCCGAGGACAGCGCCGCCGAGGAAGCCGCCAAGCTCAAGAAGGCCCTGCCCTACAAGCTGGCCAAGCGAATCGCGGAGATCTTCCAGGAACACGCGGACGCCGAAATCGATTGCTCGCGCTGGCGAGCCGCGGTTCTTGAAACCGGCAACCGCGCCGGGCTGCTCCTTTGCGGCGAGCTGCGCGCAGCGTCCCACGTAGTGCTGCGCGAGAGCACGGTCGGCGTGCCCGAAACCATCAGCAAAGAATACCTGCGCGAGCAGTCCCAAAAGCCCGGGCCTCTGAAAGAACTGCTGCGCTTCTTCGTCAGCCAAGAGCACTTCGGCCTGCGTGAAGTTCTGGGCACGGCGACGAAGGTCTAGCCCCAAGCCAGGAAACGCGACGTGGCGTTGACTTGCTGCTCAGGGACGACTATAAGCCCCCAACACCTGCGAGGATGGCGGAACTGGTAGACGCACTAGCTTGAGGTGCTAGCGGTTAACAGCCATGGGGGTTCGAGTCCCCCTCTTCGCACTCTCCGAAACCCCGAATCGTTTCCAGCGGTTCGGGGTTTCTCCTTTGGGGGGGCCCTTGGTGTCGTGGCGCTTCGCGCTGCCCTTCGTGTAGCCAGTATGTAGCCACAATTCCGGTTTTCCAGCAGCAGCAGCAGCCTGCAATACCTCCTCGGCGGCGGCCTTTTGGGGGCGCATGTACCTGGCGGTAGTCGCAGGCTGCTTGTGGCCAGCCTACATCATGCCGGACAAGTTGCTCGACACCTGCCCCAGGTGAGTAAGCCGCGAGTGCCGGAAATCGTAGTCCGAGATGTGCTTGGCCCTGTACTCATCGATCCCCGCCGCCTTGGCTGCCGCACGCAGCAAGGTGCGAAAGTCGTGCGCACCGAAGATGATGCCAGAGGTTGGGCAGACTGAATCAAGCGCCTCGCGGGCGTTCTCGCTGAGCGGTAGCTCGCGGCGGAAGCGATTCTTGTCAACCTCGTCCGAGATGGTGAGAGCAGCACAGCCCGGCCGGTAGTTCTCGGGCACGCTCAACTTGTCGAGCGTGGCAGGCCGCAGGCTCGACTCCCAAGCCACGCTGAAGCGCGCCTGCACAGGGAACCGCTCGCCAGAGCGTTTGCTCGTGGCGTGCTCGGGCAGCTTGGCGATGATCGCCGCCATCTCCTTTGCCGCGAACACGAGGAAGGTCTGCTTTCGCGCGGAATCGGCAGCGTGCCCCAACACCCTGGTGCCGGGCGTTTCGATCTCGGGCATTTGTTCCAGGTACCCACGGCGATGCGCCCACTTGGCCAAGCGGCGAAGAACCGAAAGCTCCTTCTTGATGGTGTGACGCGTAAACTTGCGTAGCCGCACCGAGATGTAGTCCTCGGCCCCTACCGTCGTGAGCCGGTCGATGGTCTCGAAGAAGGGCGCGAAGTGCGTCGCCACATAGGTGTCCTGGTACAGGGTGAACGTCCTTGGGTCGATGCTTGATTCAATGTCCGCGAGCCAGAGAGCTGCGACCTCATTGAACGGCATACCCTTGGGGGCAGTCAGCGTTTTGCCAGGTGACCATCGACCGGAAACAACCTCGGCGTAGATGCGGGCTGCTTCGCTTCCAGCCGCGCCAGAATCTGTTTCGCCCGTGGTGAAGGAGTGACGTTGACCATCGTGCGTGAACCGCGCCTGGAAGACGCCCGTTCGCTGGTCTTGGTAGAGCTGCCAACCCTTTGCTGTTCTAGCCATCGTTCAAGGTCCTTATGGTGAAAGAGTACGCGAGATCCTATGCGAATGGGGACAAGGTGTGGCTGGATCAACCGCTCGAAGGTCCGCCGCGACACGCGGCAGTACCGGGCGGCCTCGTCCTTGGTCAGGAGGGGTGACGACACACGTGGGAGCTCACGGTCCGGTCCCCGCGCGGCAGCTGCAGCTACCGCGCCGAGGGCCGTGGCCAGGTCGTTCTGGCCTTGGTTTGGGCTAGAAGACGGACTGGCCACGGTTCAGCCGCGCGGGCAAGCCGGGCCGCCAGCGCAGCCTCACGACCGGAACGGTCATGGTCCCGCGCGCTGGCAAGCGACCGGAGTCGGTGGATAGGCTTCGGGTCGGTTTCATTTTCTTCCGCGTTTCGCGCGCCGTTGGGTCTAGCGAGCAACTAGCGCTACGGGCCTGGTGCTGATCTGCGTTGATGCCCTCTTCACGATTCGATCCCCAGACTCGGCTCTACTGGCTGTCAGGAGCGCAGCCACAAAATCATGACCGCGCCCCAAGTCAGCCAATGCGTTTACTTCGACGGCTCCCCACCGCGCGATTCGCAATGAGTCCCCAAACCTGCGTCGCCTGCCACGTTTGCTTGTGGCACACCGCCCCTCTCATCCGCCGAGACGCCGACTGCGCCTACATTGCTCCTCGTCCACGCCTCGACGTCGTCGGGGCTTATCTGGCCCTCCTCTTTCAGTTGGCGAGCAAGGCGAAGAATCTCAGGAAGGTTGCCTAGAAACTCCTCCGCAATTCTCGCCACCAGCCGAATGCTAGAAGCCGCGAGGGGGTATTCACGTGGGCTTGTGGCACACATCACTGCGATTGCGAGCTTGCCCGCATGGAACTTCATCACGGCCTCGTGGTCGCCGAGAGACCCTTCGATGGCAATGTAGTCACCATAGTCACTCCTTGGCCCTCCCACATCGCCCACACCGCCTCCCAGTGCCATTCCGGCCTGCATCCCGCCGATGGCTTCAACCTCTCGCGGCATCGCCGCAACCTCCGGCACACTGGCCCAAATGTTCTCGTATTTGGCCGCCAGTTTGAGTAATTCATCATTTGGTGGGAACTCGTCGTCATACATTGGATTCTCCTCGTTCTTGCGAAATGTGTTCGGTCAGACGATTGCTCGTAAATCTAGGCTCGGCGTGATTTGTGCAGTTTCCGGTCGCTGTCAGACAATTGCTCACTAGCGACAATCCTTCGCTTGCGCTTGAGCGGGCGCGCCTTCGGCCGTATTGGCTGCCTCGAAAACCCGTCCGTCCTTGCCCGCCCTGAGCCCACATCAGGCTCGGGACACGAAGGTGACATGTATCTAGGTGCTACTACCTTTTCCCGACAAGAGCGGGCGCCGCGAATGCTGGACTGTGGTTCCGGTCGCGCGTCGAGAAGTTGATGCCCTTTTGTGCGACGGCCACATGTGGATACAAGGAATCACGGTTCCGCAGATCTCCTTGTTCATCAATGGTTTCCTCCAACACGCAGCAGGCCTGTTCCAGGCAATTCGCCACTGACAGGAGACATTCGAGCTCATCCCTGTTGGGCCGCTTCCTTCTCCTGATTAGAAAGCGCTCTGGATCATGCCAGACCACCATAGTTGGCAAGGGCCTTCCGTCGTCAGAACAATGCTCAATTGTTATCCTGAACACACCAGGCTTCCCAGTGCCTACCACCAACTCGGGCCCGTCAAGTATTCCCCCAACGGGCCGCTGGCTATCGACACTGCTCTTGCGCTTGCGATTCGAGGTATTCTTCATGTCTTTGTCTTCCTTTGTTAATGGCCGACGCAGCGTCGTCGGCGCTCGTTCACGAAATGGTTCTCGAAAGTCATTCCCCGCGCCCCGCCGCGCTCGAGAAATGACAAGTACAAGTGCAAATCGGACGCCGACATTCCACACTCCACAAGGCTGTGGCCGTGCAACCCTAACGTGCTAACGACGAATCAGGTTCGGTCAGAAAGGTCGTGGAGGCGGTGATGTCCGCTACTTGTTGGTCAACTATTGCACATTCGTCCGGCCGGCTGATTTCTTACCTCCCCGCACTGTCGGTCTCCGTCGTTTGCCGACGAGCCTCTTAATCTCTTCGCCTCGCAACTCACCCTTGGCAAACAATGCACCTGCCAGAACGAGTATCTCGCCTATTCGCTCCTGTAAGGCGACGGCAACGTCGTTCACAAACTGCATATCTGTGCCAAATTCCAGCACATAACCACCTCCGAGGAATAGCCGCTCAATGGCGATTTGCCCCGCCCAAAAGCACATCATCGCCTCGTAACGCGCGGCGACTTCCGAGGAAAGTTCACAGTCCACACGATCTCCCGTCACCTTGATAGACACCCTATTCGGCCAGTGGAGGCCGGCTTGCCTCTTTATGGCCACTAGTCCGCCTGCGGTCTTGAATGCTTGCCTCAGTATCCAAAATTCCAATCGAGCCGCCTTTCGCACCAGCCGCCTCTTTTCATCCCAGTCAGTACTGACTACAGGACGACTAGCCTCAACCTTTGCATTTTCTAACTTTTCTGTTGTACTCACAATTTCCTCCTCGAATTGATTCTCGGTTCCCATCAACTGGCAATTGCTGCCGCCCAGCTAGGCTAAGTTAAGCGTCAATACGGAATCCTGATTTGAACACGGAAGCGCCTGCGCGCACGCCAAGCACATCTCGAGCGATCAGCCTGAGACGGTTTGGTCGCGCGATCGCTGGAATACTTTTCAGAAGTTACGTACCATCGCGCTCGACATGGTTTCTTGCGCCGATGCCCCCCAAAAACCCGTACAGTGTGACCCAATGTCGAGCGCGGGATCCGGTTGTCGCGATTGTTTGCGCGCTCGTTTGCTACGCCGAAGTCTCGTCTTCGTTGTCGCTTTTCGCCTCGTTTTCCCCATCGCTGTCGGACTCATTGGGTAGGAGAGATCTGAGTTTCCGCATGGCGGCCATGAAGGACATCACGTGGTCAACGTCAGCAGTGTCCACATCCGCAAGGTCCTCCGCACTGGCGTTCGGGAGGCGCACCAAGAGCGGAATGAGGTACTTCTCGCGGAATTGGTCAAGGGCGCGCACGAACTTCCCGAACTCTTCCACTATTCCGCGCCCCGCTTTATCCACATTTTTCACTTCGTTCGTTTCTCCAGGCGCCGCAGCACTCGACTCGCCATTGGCATCCGTAGCTGTACTCTCAATCGGAGCAAGCATTAACGGCCTCATACTGCGCTTGATGGTTTTCTCGCTTACCCCTTTCAACGCCGCTGCCTTCTTGATCGCCCTGCTTTCAAGACTGCGGGGACGGCCACCCGGTCTTTTGCCCCCGTTTTCTGGAGCGCTGGCGAGCGCCGCTTCTTCCTTCCCAATGAGGAATTTTGCGAGTGCAGCGCGGCTGCGTCTTTCATCCTCCTTGCTCAAGTGGCGGTCGATGTTTTCGCGGAGCGAGATTTGCTCCGCCATTTCATCGGTGCAGCGCTTGACCACCTTGCACTCGATTGTCTTGGCGCCGCTGGCTCTGGCTGCCGCCACTCTTGCCGCGCCGGCGATGATGCCGAAATGATTCGTGTCTCCCGGAAGGTAACGGACTAACACAGGATGAATCATCATTCCCAATGCCTTGATGCTGTTCTGCAGTTCCTTTACGTGCGTCTCGGTCCCTTCCCGTTTGAAGTGGCATGGATCATCAACTAGCGGAACATGCGGCCAGCACGAGCAGAAGGATTGTGAAGCAAGAGCGTGTGAAAGGTGTGGTCATGGCTGGGATTCGCAAGATGGGAGATCGTCTCACCGACAACGCAGGCGTTCAAGAGGTAGATTGAGACTGACCTACTGCCCAACGACCATGAATGCGTAGCTGCCGCCGGCGGTGTGGCGAACACCGTGGCTGGTGCTGTCTCATGCCGCTTGCCTGGCGAGCACGGCCGTGGTCACATTTCTCGTATCCCATGCCGGCCAACAAATCATCACAGCCACACACGGAGACGGACGCAGCCGCAGCCGGCATGACCAAAGCCCAGCTGGTAGAACGCCTGGCCCAGAGGACAAAGATGTCCGTGCAGCGAGCGGAGTTCGTGGTCGATGCCGTTTTCGCGTGTATGGAACAGTCCATGCGTCGCGGAGAACGAGTCGAGATTCGTGGGTTTGGGACGTTCCAAGTTAGAAGCTACAAAGGGTACGCGGGGCGGAACCCGAAAACGGGAGAGGCTATCCAGGTCGCGCCCAAACGCCTGCCGTTCTTCAAGGTGAGCAAGAATCTAGCGGCGCAGGTAGGCGGCGGCCGGGAGAAGAACCGGGTGAGAACAGTGCCAGGCGCCAAGCTGATGGCGGCGGGCGTAGAACCGCGGACTCTTGGAGGCCCGATGTGATCTTTGGCTGTCCCGTCTGCGCGTACGACGGCCTCGACGAGGACCCCCGAACGGTCGCCGGCGGTGGGTCGTTCGAAATCTGCCCGTCGTGTGGATTTCAGTTCGGAGTATCGGACGATGACGAAGGGTTCACGTACGATGCCTGGCGGAAGCAATGGATTGATGGTGGGATGGAGTGGGATAAGGGGCGTTCTCCTCCCCCTTCTGGGTGGAATCCGGTCCGACAACTTGCACGGCTTGGCGTGTCCGTGCGGCGTTGACCAGCCCCTTTGGCAATTCCCACTACACACGCGGGCCGGTGCCCCCGCGTGTACCTATCAACGCGCCCACGAACGTCGCTGCAAATGAAAGCACGCCAGCAAGCAGAACCCTGCGTGCAGGCACGAGCCACCAAAGCGCCTGGGACTGAGCGTGATAGGACGTCCTATAGAAGACAACCATGGCCGCCGAAAAGATGAGTATCCACGGAACCGTGGACCAGAGTGCGAGGAAGAAGACATAGGCAAGGCTGGACGCCTTCGGTCGGTGGAGTTTTTCCAAGGCGCCAAAGATCGCCGCACCAACGACGGCACCCGCGATTGGATAGCCCGACCATGCTACGCCGAATAGCACCCGAAGCAGAATACGGGTGACGGCAATGCCAGCCACCTGCAGTATCGCGAGGAGAAGGACATCACCAACCGACGGCCGTGGCGGACGGTCAATCATGCCGGGCTGATTGAGGTCTGCCTTCGGTACCGCGTAGGGGCCGGCACCTGGTTCAGCAGACGGTAGATCGGGCGCGGTCATCGGTGTTCGCAGCTGAGAATACGATGACCCAGCGGCGGCGGGAAGACCGCAAACATTCGCTGCAAACCCTCGCCTTGCAGACGCTCTGGCTCAGGCAGTGGCGAGCACCCCGCGGCGGCGCATATCATCGAGCTGCTCCAGCAGGTGCGTCGCCTCGATACGCTCGCGCGCGGCTGGATTTGCCTGGATGTACGCTGCGAATGCCGCCTGCATGAAGCCGTCGAGATCGATGTCAAGCCGAGCAGCAGACTCTGCAGCACGCGACATCTTCATATTTGCATCCGCCACCATCGACTCTCGGTTGCTATCCGGCAAGTCAAGAGTGGCCTGTGCCTTTGACTCTTGCCCTTCTATCTTCATAACCGAATCCTCCAATACACAGAGTGTGCACGGATCGCGTCTGGTCAAGGCATCGTATCCGGGTCCCAACGGTCGGCGAGGGAAGCCCATCGCGGTGGGCGGCCCTCCATCAGCCTCCATGGAAGAGCCCTCACGCTGGACGGACTGACCGGTTGCCAGGCCCGGCAAGGCTCTTGACGACCACGGGGCCTGACGAGCTAGAACATCGAGAGATGAAGGACGCCGACTTTTCGCCGGAGTACAAGCGCTTACTACGCGGCTGCCTCTACGGCGCCCGCGGTAGGCTCGCGATTGCTTTTGCGGTCTCGTCCGAACTGGCATCGTGGCTCACCCCTGCTCGATATGCGTGGCTCGCC
>OCTA010000619.1_pt1 | contig 32536 bp, 92 predicted proteins | sample 1538991 | NCBI WGS metagenome assembly OCTA01 (sample SAMEA3539302, study PRJEB22396) | soil metagenome | biome: tundra; feature: field; material: soil | place: USA | collected 2010-05 | depth 0.15 m | reverse complement strand
TATATTACAAATTATATTAATAATTACACAATAAGAAAATGAATATTATATTATTTAAATTTTTGACATTTCTTAAAAAACTTTAAGCTCTTCTCTAATCTCTTCAATACTTACGGGCTTATACTCACGAACATCCACGCCAACATTAATATAATTATTCTTTGTCTTAAATAGTTTATGTACATGGCCCACAATTACCAACTGATCTGCTTTTGCGTTAGGTCTATATGCCGCGAACCTATCTTTTTTAGTCGTATGTTCCGGCTCAATAATATCAGGAAAATGACATAGCACAAACTCATCTACGCGAGCACTCAACATAACCTCTTTGAAGCCGTAGTCAAGATATTGTTTTGATCTATAATCTCTATATCTATTATTATCTGGATGACACCAATCGTGGTTGCCTGGAATAAGAATGTGTTTTCCATTCATTGCTTCCAAAATATCTTTAATTCTCTTTACATCAAAACTAAAATCACCGATATGATAAGTGGTATCATCTTTACTTACCATGGAATTATGATTTGCGATTAACCCTTCTTCCATTTCCTCTACACAAGAAAACGGCCGGTCGCAAAAAGAAATAATGTTTTTGTGCGAAAAATGTTGATCACTTTCAAAGTAAATCATTTAGTTCAATAGTACCAAATACTTTTTACAGTATTCGATATCTTCCAATGTTAATGTCGGATAGTCTTCAATAATTTCTTCCGGTGTCATACCAAAACTTAAATATGTTGCCACGATTTTAATAGATATTCTTGTCCCATCAAATCTTAAAGCACCACCACAAGTATCAGAAGTAGAGATTATTTTCTTATGCATATCTATTTGCCGTGATATGTGTCGCGACCAGTTTTAGGATCCCAAATACCCCATTCAGACGAGCTAATGGTGTAATAGACTTTCTTAACCTTACGTGATGCCAATACTCTTTGGCAATCTTCACAGGGTCGCGACATACCAAAATCCATATCAATCAATCGCATACGGGCAACATAGACAATTGCACCATAGTCAAGCTTCTTATGCAGCCTGTATTCAGCATGCGCAATACGATTAGGAATTTTAGACGGCATATTGATCGATGAGATCATTGTGCCATCCCCTCTAATTGCAACTGCGCCAATCAAAAAAGTTCTTTCATCGTCTCGGGCATGCGCAAGTTTAGCCGCAATCTCGAAATAATTAAAAATCTTGTTATTCATTTTAGCGCAGGAGTAGAAATCCAAATGGAATTAAAAAACAATACAACAATAAAAAGTAAAGGTCAAGGTTTCTCATCTAATTTATATTTTCCAGTTGCGTATCCGTATGCGATATATCCAATGGCCACCAAACTAATCGGCCAAACCATCGAGATCAAGATAGCAACTAAATAATAATCTACAATGGAAAGTTCATGACCGTCTTCTTTATTATTGATTTTGTCCTTCATATTATTAATCAAATAAGCGAACCAAGAAAACCAAATCAATATAGCTAATAAATAGAAGGCGGTCATTTTTTATTAAATTCCCTTATGCACACCCACGTCTGCGTGCACGGACAAGTAATATGAAAGAACCGAGTCTTGTTGTGGTAAGGTTCCGGTAAGTGATAAACCCAAAGATACAGGTCCTTGGCTCAAATAATCTACCAAAGTATTCGATGGCATCAGAATGGGAAGGTCAACGTTATTAGGATCTCCAACATTTGCGTCAGTCAAGGTTTGAACTGGACGGGTAGGATCGCCATTAGTAGGAACAATGGTAATCTTTACGTGCTGAATAAACCCAACATTACCAGAAAGGGTGCTCTGGTTGATAGATACACTAACATCTCCAACATCAGAAAGAGAATGAAGGCTGTCATGAATATCAATGGTGGTTGATTGATCCGTGGTAATTGATGGATTGGCAATCAATGAAGCAAGGGGAATACCGGGAAATGTTAGTGATTGTGTTTCATTAAGATCATCTTGTGCGGTTCCAGAAACACAAGCCGAAGCACAAAGAGCCATTGCTGCAATTAGAAATTTTTTCATTGTCATTTTCCTTTTTAGAAATAAAGTGCGAAGCCAAGCGCTGCTGTAGACACCCAACCATGAAATTCAGGGTTGCCAATTGAAACCCCTTTACCAACAGAAAGAGTATCCTGAAATCCATCCGTACGAACACTAACATAGGAAGGTCCGGCATGAAGAAAAAATCGCCAACGATCTCGATTACCAACTTCAAGACCAAGGTGAAAATCAACATAGTTCATTCCAAGCTCCGGTGATTTAGAAATACCAGGGACCTTACTATCAAAAGTGTGTCCCGCTTGAATTGTAAATGTTGGGGAGATCGGAAATTTAATCGGATCAAAAGTGCCGCCAATTCGCAAACCAAATTCACTATTATAGGTTCCTGCCAAATCTAAACGTAGCCAATTAAGTTTTGGCTTTACAACTACGCCAAGTGCCATTCCAGAAGGCGCACCAATATCAAACTGCCCGCCTACCTTCAATTTAGAACTTTCATCAGCAAAAGAAACTGCCGAGATAGCCATCATAGAAGCGATCATTGAAGCGATAATAAACTTTTTCATTTACGAATTGCCTTTCTTTTACCAGTGTTCGGGGAGAAATTTAGGTTGCATTTTTTCTACAAAGTGTCTACGCCATCTGCTTTGAAACTCTTCTAAATCTTTTACTTTTTCTACCGTTGCTTTGCCATATGATTTTACTTGAAGTAGTTTTGGAATATCCCAACTACAGATTTCTTCCAGATTAACTTCTTCTGTTCCCATTTCTGTTTTAATTCTGGCTAAAAGAAAAACTTTTCTTTCTATTGGAATATTATTATCATTTCTAACCAATGGCATTGCCCACGATTTAATTTTAGAAAGTCGATTTACTTTTAATTTTGTTTTTTCATCTACACCATTATTCATAGAAATTTCATATTGATTTGAAATTTCCCTTTTTAATTGGTGGGCGAAAATCTCATACTTTTCATGACATTCGATACATAAAGGAAGAACATCATGAGACGAAAAATTCTTTATTTCATCTGGAAAATGTCGCCTATAACACAATGGAACAACATGATGAAGAGTTAGATCTGTAATTGATCCACAGACAGAACATTCATTTTTTCTGTCTTGAAGATAGTATTCTTTATCTATTACTACACCATTATTATGTACGAATGTTAATTGTATTTCAAGTGGCTCATCTTTTAGTTTTGTTGCTATATTCTTATTCAAATAAAACATAGCACGAGATCTGCCGCACCTTGAAAGCAATTCTCCATCCATAGAAAATATTTTACAATTTTCATAAAGAACTTTTTTGGATGATTTAAGCCCCACTTATGCAATCCAATCAAAAATATAACAGAAGATATATCCAAAAATAAATCCGGCAACAGCATAAACTATAGTTTCCATTTATTCTTTTTTCACCGGCAGCAGATACACTGCTACCATATATAGTACTAAGGAAAACATAAGTAGTCCTCCTAACATTATATATGGTAGCGGGATGTTCATGAGTTAGGCGGGCAGCTACTCACCGATGAATGCATTTTAATTGCTTCATCATAGTTTGCTTTTGTGAGTTGCATATTACTTCGGATCTGCAAAAAGGTTTCGTCATTCTCAAGTTCTTTGAGATCCTTCATATCCTTCATGTGCATACGATATTCTTTGTATGAGCGCTGATATTCCAACTTTGCGCGACTAACACGAAGAGCGGTGCGTTGAACAAAGTTATCCTGACGATTTGCATTAATGGAATTATTCATTGTGATACTCCTTTATTACTTTTCGGTTCGTTTCTCAATGTGTTCAACAACCTGATCTGAATTTTCTTTTACTTTTTGAATCTTCTTTACCAAATCTTTATCGCCTAATGTGCTTGCTCTTTTACCAGCATCATCGGCTTTTTTAGTAAGGTCTTTGAAAACTTGTTCGATATCTTTGACTGTTTGTTTTTTCTCGGCGCTCATTGTATTATTCCTTTTGTTTGTAAAATTAGTGGAAGAAGATAGAATTGAACTACCGACCCTCCAATAAATAGATTTTACTCTACTTACTGGCCGCTCTGCCCCTGAGCTATTCTTCCAATTTTGTATAGGCCAAACTTTGCAACATTTTGGGATAAAGAATACAAAGAATACCTATACAAAAAAATTTTAGAAAAGAACCGTCATTTCTGCATTTGGATTAGCAAGATACGCAATGACATCATTCTTCTTTTTGAACGGCCCGACAATAGAAACGAAATTGCTTTCCGTTCCAACACCATGACTTCGTTTTGATGGTGGATAATTTGCGGTGAAAGCAGTGCGAACACCAGTTTCTTTTACGCCAATAAAATGACGTCCAACATATTCTGGCTTGCTTGGTTCATCAAGACCATTCAATCGTTCTTTGAGTGCAGTAAGAACACTCATGGCAACCTCAGCATCATTATTATTTTCTTGCTTCCACTCCGTCATCATCTCACCGATCTTGACAAAAACTGAATCAAGAACCTTTGATCGTGGAGAAGTTCGTTGGCGTTTTGATTCTGACATATCAGCTTGATTTGAATCTGTATCGTTAGGCATTGTATTTTCTTTCTGTTATTGCAAGACAAAATTATCTTGTTGCGAATCGGCGGGACGACTTGACTGCCCCCACCGACCCATACAACATAGAGACGATCCGTGCGCCGTCAAGCCTGCAAAGTCGTTTTGTTTGTGGGGCGTTGGGAAAAATCCGTGCCAACCAATTACCCAAGCAATGCGCAGGTATTAATTTTTGCAATTAATGTATTTGGTTTCTCTGACCAGTCATCAAATATTAAGTTTGCACTCATAAAAAATTTATCACATATTGAATCGAACTTTTCATCTCTAGTTGATTTTAACATATTCATCCAATTAACAAAAACAAATGGATCCGAAAATACCATGCAATCTTTTTTGAACTCTTTTCTGATATCTTCATCTGGCAATCCTTCATAAGAATCGCAACCACTACATGATCCATATGACCATTCTATATATGAAAATTGATTGTTGTTATAAGACAAGATCTTTGCATGCCCCTGATAATCATTAGAGGCATCTTCCCACAAAATATAATCATTGCCAATTAATTCTTCTGCGTATTCGGACCACCTACATTGTGATGTAATCGTCTCCCTCCATTTTGTAATTAAATTTTCATTCACTCCCGTATCTCACCCTTTCTTTAAATATACTCTGGCACCAACGAATTTTGTTTTTTCTACTGCAACAAGATTTTCTCTTTTTGGAATGTGAAGGTCGTAGCTTATTTTTTTTACAACGAACCTATTCATAACTCTTTCGTCTTTTTCTTCATCTTCATAAGTAATGTATAGTATATCTCCAACCCCAGGAAGCATATTACAATCCGTCTCCACCAAAAACTTATCCTCCCCAAATAAACGATCTTCAAAAAATCTAATAATCATTTACTCACCAATTGAATTTCTAAATCATTAACATTATGGACCGAACAAAGAAAATTAACATCCCATTCTACAACTACCATCTCATCTCCTTGTCGGCTACTATTATTTAGAACTCTACCGGCTAAAACTAATTTGTTCCCAACCTGATCTTTATGAGTAAGCCTAACCAAAGATCCATTTTTGACATCTTTGGCTTTCCTTCTTATTGCCTTATGTTTCTTAATATTATCTACCGCCAAAGCTCTATATTGACCTACCGCTAAAATATATTCTGAAAACACGGTAGTCATAGGTAAGGTTGTAGAGGTTCCAGTAATATGATCAATGAAACCAAAGCTGCACTGATCCACATTACCATCAGAAGAATAATGACAATTGTTATTAAACTCTTGTAGCTCTACTATCAACCGAAGAAAAACATTATCAAGTTTGCTTATTACTTTATTTGTAATATCTTGATCGGCCTTATCAATAGCTACTTGAAGTTCTGCCATTGCTTCTTTATCAACCTGCTCTTCAATATCTCTTCTTGCACGCTCAATATACCCAATAAACTTCGGTGGTTTTTTATCGGGATTAACTACATTAAATTTAGAATCCAATGCAGATACCAATTCTTCTTTTAGATACAAACACATTTTATTATTCCTTTATGGCGCGAATTATTTCTGGAATGGCGAAAAACAATATATGATAAATGACAATTAAAAATATAACTGTCATTATAGGATGTTCGCCACTCCAATTTAATAATTCACCGTTGTAAATCATATCAGGCAGTCATATCCCCAACTCGCGAAAAGAATGATGGCTTGTTAGCAAATTTATTATCAGAGTAATCAAACTCATCTACCTCATTCGCTACAAGAAACTGAATTCCAATGTAAGTTCTGGTCCCAAATAAAATTACATACTCGGGATATGAATCCATATCTAACATAAGTTTTTTCCAGTTGTCTTTTGTTGCAACGGATGATTTCAGAAGATTGCTTAATGTAAAATACTTTCGATATGTATCTTTAACACTATCATTTACATTAAAAACTAAATCATCATCAATAGTTAATACTCGGTCTACTGGATTATTAATAAATGCCAGCATCTCCTTGTTTTCTTCTAACTTAAATTCTAAATCCTTATCGCTGATGGCATTTCTAATAGTTTTAATATTATTTGCCATAAACCATTTTTTATTCCACGAAACCGTATTATCAGCAAATGAATACTCTGCTACGTTATCATCAAATACGTGCTGCGCTACTTGCATGAAAACAAATAAGTTTTCATTACCACCAACACCAGACCCAACATTTTGATTATTTGGGCTTACACCTAAATCACACATCAATTTAGCGAGTTTTACATTAACTTCTGATTTTTCTTCTGCCGTGAACGAATCATTGAATACAATATTTATCATAATTTTATCTCTCTTTGTTTGTTGTTTTGTTTGTTGTTAATTCTTTTACCGTTTCATTCATAGTGTAGGAATAATTATATTTTAAAATACCGTTATTGCCCAAACAAAAATATAAGTTTGCGAGCCACCAATTTTTAATCTTTTCGTATCTATCTTCTGAAACCTCTTCTAAAAGAATGTTTTCGAACTCTTCTGCAAGTTCAATCATTTCTTCACGAATTTCTTTTAATCGAATTGAGTTATTCTTTTTCATTTAATTCTTCCGCCGCATTAAATAAAGCATTTTGCAAATTGAAATTATTCTTGGTTAGCTGCTTTGAAATTTTAAATTTCTGATTTTCTACCGCTTCTAATACCCAAGAAGGAGCGCAATAATCATTTAACATTTCTTTTAATTCTTCTAATGATAATGTATATTCTGCTCTTCCCTGCGCCCACATTTTTATATTTAAATTTACTGATGCCTTACAATTCAATAACATTCTTAAAAGAATTATCTCTTGACATGGAAGTTTTTTCCCACGACTATCCAATAAATGGAAACATTCTTTTGCCGTTCTACCTTTTTTATCTGAAATCATATTAGAATATTCAGAACCAGAAAAAGTAAAATTATGAATATTATTATAATAAAATTTATAATCTCTTTCAAAGTTTTCGCTGAACTTCATTTACCTTTTAATTCTTCTACAAGTTCCATTAGCATGTCATTTGAAAACATTCTGATCTCTACTGGAACCTTGGCACTATAAAACTTTGAGTAGATATTTGAAGCACCATTAAAATTCATTGAATGAACAATTACTTTTTTGGGGAACTCTTCTTCTAACAAAATATTTAATATATCACTTGCCAATGCCGATCCATTTCTATGAAGAACCGAGGCATCACCACCATCAATATAATTTCCCAAATCATGATCGAACATTGCTAAATCAATGGATGGATTTAATTTGAAATGTTCTATTGCTTCTTCTGCATTATAGACATGAATAATATTATGATCTTCGGCTAAATAACTATCAACCAATTCGTGTCTATATGGTTCATCGTCTATAAATAATATCTTCATTACTCTAATTCGGATTCTTTAATTCCTGTAAATAAAATAATATGTCCCTCACTATCATTTGAAGTATATCCTCCAAATAATTCATTTGCCAAATAAATCTTTTGTTCTTTACTTAAACGCTTGGCAAGATTAGCAGTAAGTTTAATCATTTGTTGATCTGTAAATGTTTTAATTTTCACCATAGTATCGCCAATTTAATTAACCTTTCAAACTCTTCCTGGGTATCGCAAGTAATTTGCTTTCCGTTATAAAACCAATACGGACAATATGCATTATATTCATTATATATAGCTGGGCCTTCTAATCTATGAACTTTATAGTCTTTATTGAAATAAACAATATCATCTGGCAATACCGTAAAATTATAGCTCTCATCAATAAAAACATTTGAAACCACATTAAACTTACGAACAATATAATTTCCTTCTTTTGTATCAGAAAAAGCCGCTGTCGCCTGATACATCAATTCCTTTTATTCAAAGGCGTGGTATTATCCATCATCTGCTTTCCAACTTCTTTTCCAACCGAAGTTAGCTTATAGCTTTCTTTTCCATCAACCATTACTTTTTCCATTAGTCCTTTTTCAATCAATCTATTACAAGCAATATCAAAATCTTCTTCTGAAATATCGTTAGGCTTTTTCATTTGATTATTCCTTAATTCAATTTACTTTTTGGCTCTTTTTCAATTTCAACCAAGTATTCATCCCACGTCCAGCCAGCAGATTGTAAATATGCTTCCACTACTTTTACTTTATCATCCGGGGACAGTGGAGAATAAAAGAAAAGCTTGTCTAATTGATCGAATACCTCTTTGAATGGTTTTTTCATTTTATACCGCTAACTAATTTTGCTGCATCTTGAAATGTTTTGGCTCTCGGACGAATTGAATTTAATTTGCCTTCAATATGTTCAGAAGTTAATGATGAATTAAGTTTAGTCAAGAACGGCAAAGTTCTTTCAATATACTCCTTATCTGGAGTTAATTCTAACTTTTTAAGGTGAGTATGCTGAACCCAAAGGAATTTAGTGGTGTCGAACTTACCATCTTTTTTTCCACAATTATCCCAACTAAAACTTTCAATCAGTTGCGGAAGAGAAAAAATTTCTTGGTCTCCGAAACTCCAACCAAATCTCGCTAAGTAATTCAGAACTGCATTAGGTGAATAACCAGCGTCTCTATATTCAAAGACACCAACTGCACCATCTCGTTTTGATAGTTTCTTACCTGCTGGCGATAACATCATAGGTAGGTGAGCAAATTCTGGTATAGGTGCATTAAGTGCCTGGTATAACAGAATTTGAAGAGGGGTATTGATCATATGATCTCTACCTCTTGCAACCAAGTTAATCATCATTGTCAAGTCGTCAACCACCGCACCAAAATTATAGAGTGGAATGCCATCTGATCTTAATAATGGGAAGTCTTGGTTCTCTTTATTTGGCGTCTTGATATTACCAAATACCTTATCGTTATATTCAACGAAGCCTTCTGTCGTAGCTTTGAACCTAACAATAAATGGCTTATCTAACTCTGCCCTATTGTCTCTACAAGTTCCGGGATACTTAAAGAACTTATTGTCTTCTCGTTGTTTGTCAAGCTCTTCTTTCGTGCAATAACATCTATATGCTTTGCCGGATGAAATAAGCTTGTTGGCAAACTCTTGATAGATATTAAGTCGTTCCATTTGAAGGTAAGGACCGTTCTCACCACCAACTTCCGGGCCTTCATCCCAATCAATATTAAGCCATTTGAGACTATCAAGAATTACCTGCTTTGACTCCGGCGTAGATCGCTCCTGATCTGTATCCTCAATACGTAAAATAAATTTGCCGCCGTTCTTTCTTGCCCACAACCAGTTAAATAATGCAGTTCTAATTCCGCCAATGTGCATCATTCCCGTAGGGGACGGTGCAAATCTAACTCTAATGTTTGACATTTTTTTATTCTTTCTTGGAGGTGATTTCTGTATATAAAGATTTCCATTTTCTTTTTAAAAGAATTGGAAAAAATTTTTTAATATTTAATAAATTTGCTAAATCTAATATATCTTGTTTTCTTTGAATTCTAAAACATTCAAATATAAAGTCTTTTTTAGACTTTTCTTTTGATGCTCCGGCCTTTAATTTTGCATTAATATTTCCCTTAAAACCCATTGATCTTAGCTGATCAATAGCCCAATCCATTAATAATTTATTGCCGCATAAATAAATATAGTGATTATATTGCCACCCTTTTCTAGCACATATATTTTTTTCTTTTTTCTTCCATGCAACAGTTCCGTCGGCATCTATTAATCCTAATAAAAACGGTGCAATATATTTTTTTGGTATGTCAGGAATAACGGCATCATATGTTTTGTTCTTAACTAATCCATATTTAGAAAAATCACCGTCATGAATAAAATTTCCGGCTAAATTTAATCTAACATATGTTCCAAGCTTATTTGTATAAGTTTTAATATTTTTCTTTTTAAAATTAAGCCATTTACAAAACTGTAATAAAATACATTTATCATCTTTATTAAGAGTAATTGTAAAATACTTATTAGTACCATTCGTACTTAAACAACCATCTCCAAGCATAAATCCAAAAAAATAATATTTTTCCGGTGTATCCTTAATAAAAAATTTTTCATCATATTCAAACAATGATGGATCAAATTTTCTTCTTTTTATATTATGTTGGTCAAGAAATAACGCAATAGTTTTACCATCAACATCATATCGTTTTCCCAATTTTTTAGCGGCAACTCCATCATTATAATCCTTGATAAGTTCTTTGCTAAATTGTTCTAAATATTTTAATCTTCCTGGTCTCTGATGTCTCATGTATTAATACCGAATTATTCATATCCGTGGTGTTATTTTCTCTTTGCTTTTTTACTTGCTTTTTTAAATGCAAGTTCAAACTCTTCTTTAACTTCTTCTGGCGTCATAAAATCTTTAAACCCATCCGCCCACCACTTTGCCCAATGATAGGCACAATAGTTCTTTGGACTATCGTGAGTGGCTTCTTTTTTACATTTAATACATTTCATAGTAGTAATTTATACCTATTCAATTGTTCTTCACTATCAATTAGAATATATCCGTCGCTTCTTAATTTTTCATCCACATGCTTTTTAGCTCTGTTCAATGTAAAGAACGTTTTTTTAGATATATCTGTATTATATTTTTTTAAAGAAAACCTGAAATCTTTATAAATTGGAATAAATAAAATATTTATTTCAAACTTATCAGTATAGAAAAATCTAACTGCTGCATAGCTATACGCACCAGTCCAAGGAGAAAGAAACTTTTTCATAGTAATAGTTTATATTTACTAATCTTTTCTTGATCATCAATCAAAATATATCCCGCTAATTTCAATTTGGTATCCATGTATTTTTTAGCGCTACTCAAAAAGAAAAAACTTTCTTGAAGAAAATCAGAGGAGTGAATTTGAGGATTATAATAAATTTTACATACATATCTTTTAAAGAAATAAGTTTTATAATCTATAATATGAGCACACACCGAACTATTGTATGGTAGTTTTCCTTGAATAGTATATCTAATAATAACACGCCAAGTATCTTCTGTTTCTTTTTTATCTTCATATGGAAGAAGAACTTTGTTTGGATCAATCATAATAATATTTGATACTTTTTTAATTCTTCATCGGAATTTATTAATTTGAATTTAAAACTAATCAGCTGTTGATCAATTTTTAGTTTAATTTTTTCTAAATCATTAGAATTTTTTATTATTTTCTTACCGGAAAGTAAAGCAGGAATACAAAAATAACTATATTTTAGTTTATTTGAAATTTTAAATTTTTTATTTTCCCATATAGAAGTAAAATAAGATCCTGAAATTCCAACGCAAGGAAAGATACCATCGACATGCAACCTAGCAATTAAATTGCTATTATTGCACCACGGAGTTAATATATGTTTTATTTCTTTATTGGCAGAATCAAAACTCCATGGAAAGTTTTCATAGTTCATAATAGCATTCTATATTTATTAGCTTGTTCTTCGGTTAATAAAGTATACCCAAGTTTAATTAGTTGGTTATCTAAAAAGATTTTAGCTAAATCAAGCGTTTTAAATTCCTTCATAGAGCCAGGTTGTAATAAATGAATTCTATATATAGAAGTATTTTTTCTAAAAGAATTTATGTATCTTGATTCCAAGATACAAGTAATGTATTTTCCACCCCATACTTCATGTTCCCCATATATATTTAATCTTGCATTCCAAGTTTGATTATTCATTTTTGAATATGGGCAAAGAAACTTTTTCATTTCATTAAATCAAATATTTTTAATCTATTTTCTAATTGATCTGTTGGCACAAGATATGTATTCATGGTTCGTATTTCTAATCTCTTGGTAGATCCGTTTATTGATTTTACACGCTGAATAAAAGGATTTCTTTGGCGAACCCACAATACATCATATATGCTATCATTAATATAAATTCTTAGAAATATTGATCTTCTTGACGCAGAAAGAGAAAACCAATGGTCATGAAATTCACAACTTCTATCTTTTAGAAAATATCCACAAATAGGACATCTATTTTCTTTTTCTAATTGTTTATATTTTTCATCAAAATCTAATGATGATGTGCTCATTCTTTTACTTTTACACCAAGAACTGTTTTTTCGTGCCAGCAATAAAAACAATTCAATCTAACATTAGAAGTTTTACCATCTAAATTAACTTCATATGCCTCAAAATCATGCCTGCCAGCGAAACACATCAACTTACTAATGATCGGGATTTTGTGCCAGTTATCTCTGTAATGATAGAAGTTATAATCTTCTTTTAATCTTTCAAACACCGTCATCAACCCTATTCCAAATCAGCATCATCACAACCCATAAAAGAGAACCACAAAGAAACATAACAACCCGGCCTCGATCCTGCATGTAATAGAAATAACCGGCGCCGATCAAATTAAATACAAACATGATCGCACCGAAACCCATCATAGTCTTACGCTTCATTTTCATCATAGTGTCCTCTTAAAATTTCCAACAAAAAGCGCCACAAGATTTATTTACCGCATACTTATCTTTTGTTAGAGTTTGTGTCATAGTGCTATTTTCATTGTTGATAAGAAGAATCAGTCCAGGAACTAATGCCAATAAACTGGTTCCGGCAATAAGAACACCATCTAATTGTAATGACTGACCGTTTTTTACATTCTCTGTATTATGTGGATCAGAACCTTGCACCGCCCCAATAACTATAGCAGCCATACCAGAAACAAATATTGGTAAGCTAATATAAGTTAGAACCTCACCAGTTCGTGCAGAGTCGGCATCACCAGCATTAACATAGATACTAACCCTATCGCCATCATTACCATCTAATTCGAATTCTTGTGAATAAGACTTGCCGAAACCAGAGAAACGATATACGGCATTCAATGGTTCTGCTCTATCACATGGGGTATGACATTGAACAACCCAAGTATGTTCATCTACATTCTTCTTTTCGAGGAACATATGATCACCATCCATATGAACAAATACTGATGGTGGTCGTAATGGATTTTCTGGATCCTCATCTTGTGCAAAAGCAGTTGATGAAATTACTAATGAAGATAATGCTGCTAATAGAAATTTATAGTTCATTTGATTTTAATGTTATTGTCTTTGAGAAGTTTTTTGGCACGAGCAATCGCATCTTGTTTATTATGTTCTTCTTCTTGTTTTTTCCACAGCGCCCAATCTTTTTTTTCTTGTTTGAAAGCAACCTTACTTTCATTATATTTTGCTAGTTCTCTTCTATAATGAGCAAGATTTATATTATAATTTTTGCTTTTCTTTTGCTCACGAACCAATAAATATACTGTTATTTTAGACGTACAACTATCATAATAACCGTATTCTACTTCACTTTCGATTGAAATATCTCTCAAACTGGACTTTGTAAAATTCTCCAATGGCACCAGAAATACTTTCTTCGATCCGATCCTTGTAAGTCTCTCTACTTGCTTCTTCTTCAGCAAGTTTTTTTAACTTTTTCATCTCTGCTTTGACTTTACGATTAATGAATTCTTCGTAAATTTTTGATAATTTCTTGGGCATTTTTATCTCCTATGGCCACCACCTGAATGATGCCCGCCGTGATAACCACCACCATGATTATAATGTCCGCTATGATAATATCTTCCATGGCCCGAATGATAATAACCATGGCCATAAAACTCTCGATACCCAGGATAAAACCCGTGATAAAAAACACCTTCTCTATACCATCCCTCTGGTCCAATCCAAACTCCAAAGTGGCTATCCCAATAAACTACCCCGGTATCAGTATAATAATATTGTGTATCACAAATATCCCTGTTGCCATAGTCATCTGATACTTCTACGCAACCATAAGCAACACTACTATCTGCTGGAGGTGGAGGATCATCAGCGCATCCAATCATACTAACTGCAATTACGCCTAGCAACATCATTAATTTATTCTTCATAGTCGTTTTCCTTTTAAGCGCGAAAGATACAATTATCCTCCAATACAACATAATCATTCGTTAGGTGCTGTCAAGACCTACTGTAATAAGAACATCATATTAACCTTTTTATCTAATCTATCTTTTGGAATTAGATATTTTCTTAATTCAGAAATATGATTTATTTTTATCTTTACTGTTTTAAAATCAGTATCTTTGTTAGAGAAATATTTTTTCATTAGAAAATGATTTTCTAATCCATCAAAATGACCATAGTTTGGATACCCATTGAGCATTCTTATTTCTAATAATTTACCATTATCTTCATATCTAATATCAAAACAAGACAGTTTTTTACATAAATTAAATATAAAGTGATATTGATATAATTTATCTGTTTTCTTTCCTATCGGATTATTAAAATCAATTGGGGTGTTGCAGCGAGGACAATTGGTTCCGAACTCCTCTAAATATTCGTCAAGAGTAAATCTACTTGCCATTTGATTTTAAAATGTAAGCGCACATCTTGTCCCAAAATATACCAATTAAAAATCCAGCTACTAATATGGCGGCAAATATTTCACAAAATATAATAATTTGGTGTCTCATTTTAACAATCCTTTAAAAATAATTGCCTACTATTTATCTCTTCATCATAATTTATCCAATCAAAATCATCTGGCTCTTCTGGATCAAGAAATGAATAATCTTTTAGAAAAAGAACTTCTAAAAAATCTCCGTTATGAGAATATAAATTAATTTTATGTATGTTCATCTTTAATCTCCGGCTTTCTTTAATACTTTCAGATCTCTTTTCCAATCAAACTCTACATAGTGTTCGCAATTATCTGCGCCATAATCTAATTGATTAATTTGCCATGCGGTTATAGTTCCATGGTCTTCGTTATCGTGTCCAAATTCAACTCTTACCACAATTGTTTCTGTGCCCCAACTATCAATAATATGATCTCCTACTTTTACATGTGGATCATTTACTCTTAAATTTATTGATTTAATATACTTACTTTTCTTTTTTAATTTCATTTTAGTAAAAGCATCCTATCTATTTTCTTTTCTATTGTTTCTTGGGTAATACATATTTTTTTAAATCTATCTATATCAAATGGTATCTTTAATAACTTTTTAAAATTAATACCGATTGCAAATGTTTCTTCATTAAAACAAATTCCTACATATAAGTTTCTATTTTTAGAGTGGATAAAATTTATTTCGTTATAATCATATTGCCCAACCAATATATTTGTTATATTTAAACTATGATGATACACGCCAACATTAGAACATAGATAATAATTAAATCTATTTAATTTTAATTTGGATTGACAAATAGGACATTTATTTTTTAATGCCTTTAATATTTTAATTTGGAAACTCATAATAATAACATTAAACGTTTAATTTTTGAAATTAATTCGGGATTTATATGTTCCGATCTATTATTCAAATAAATAAATCTATTATTTGGATAGAGAATACAAATTCTTTCAGGACTATTAAGCACTAATTCTTTATTTGTATATAAAAGAATGTCTATATTTACAGTATCTTCTATAACTTTGGCATATGCATGACTATTATACAACTCAATAAGTTTATTTATTTCTTCTTTCTCAATTTCCACAGAAAATAAATATATAAAATTATGTTTTATCTTATTAAAATGGGAAAGGTTTTGAATGCCGTTTAATATTTTCATTTAGAAACTCATATCAATAATAACATTCTATTAATTTTTTTAATTAAATTCATATTTATATATTCTACCTTGTCATATAAATAAAAATAATTCATGTCAGAATAAAAAATACATATATTTGATATACTATCGCTCTTACGGGGATTTTTAAACATAAAAACATCAATATTAATACATTAACTTTTTTATCAAAATAAACATCTAGATTAAATATACCGCTGTCCCAATTACGCATTTCCATTATCACTAATTTTTCTAATTTATTTCCTTCATTCAAATCTAATTTAATAGAAAATAAATATATACCATTATATGGATTACTAAATACAAATAGTTTGTCTCTTAATACGATCATTGTTATCCGGTATTTTTAGCCGTAAAACAAATCACACTAATCACTACCTTTGTCTTGCTATCTTCTAACACGAAAGTATTAACATCATTAGAGGGCGCGCTAACGAAACAACCTGCCTCACCCCTAACTACTTGCATCTTGTTGTTCTGAATCTTATTACATTCAACGCTGACATACCATTTTTGGGCATGACCTTCTTTGAATGACGTGCCTTCTTCTGAACGAACACACTTCCAATCTGCAAGAGCATAAGGCAATCCTATATCTCTTGTCGTTGTATAGTCTTCATCAAAATAAGAGGTAGCGCCATTGTAAGTCATCAGTGTATTGAATGTAGTATTGTAATTTCTGCCGTCGCTCCCCGCAAAAGAAGATGCCGCAATTAACATCAAACAACTAACCATCAACATTTTCATTATATTTTTCATTTTAATTTTCCTTTACTAGTTTCAAATCTTCTTCTCTTACATTACAACTTAAATTATACTTGTGAGTTTTACTATTAATCTTAAAATCTTCCTCTGGTAATTGAATTTGGCAATATAATACATCTGGTTCTCCCACCGAATAACATAGTCCGGCAAAAACTACCTTGCATTCTTTACCAACATATTTATCAAATCTTTTTTCTTTGGTTCGAAGTAAAATTACCTTATCGCCGATCTTATATTTCCAATTCATTTATTTGTGATAGATTCCTTATGAAACAAATATGCAAACATTATAGTAGAAATTGTATTCAACACAATTGCAAATACATCCAATCCAAACATAATTACATTGGTTGATGTTAGGGCTAATGTCATACAACACAATACCATTCCGCCACTTGCCATTATTTTTATACTATATGGATGCTCTGTAAAAATAAAATATGCGCAAATCATTTCAACAATAATAATAACTAACATTATAATCATTATCTTGTCTCCGTCTTCTTTTCTCGGATCCAAGTAGCAAGATACATACCAATATTAACGCCCCACAATATAGCAGCAACCAAATTAATTATCCTAACATATCCAGTAGTATTAAGATATACCACCACGGAACAACAAACGAGAATAACGCTGGCAAACGTTTTCATTGATGGTGGTTTCTTTGTAAAGATTATATAGAAGCAAACTAATTGAATTAATAATATTATAATAAATGACATTTTTACCTTTTCTTTCCCGTCAAGCCATATTTTATAATACAACCACTCATTTGGGTTTCCGCATCCCCAGTAAATCCATCTAAATTAAAATCTAAACCGAATTGAATTTGAATATCATAGCCCTGATTATCGGTAAAGTGGCAAGGATGAGTGTAAGAAGAAACATATCCGACATCATTACCGGCAATACATCCTCCATTCAACCCACCTATTTCAATTGAGGTGGTTTCATCTTTTGCGTCAGCGGGAGAAACAACAAAGACATCATCACCTATTGTTGGTGTATCATATGGACAGTTAGTTGATGATAGACTTTCAACTGACACATCATATACGCCTTCAGGAGTAATTACAACATCTCCAAATTTTGCACAAGAGGTTAGTAGCAACATTGATAATAGTAATAATTTAGTTTTCATTTTAATACTTTCTTTTGCAAAATTTTAACTGACTTTTTAATAAATTTAGTTGCCACCAAAAGTTGTTCTTTGGATACACCCTTTTTAATATCATATTCAAGATCACTCAAATCCATATCAATATCTATAATTAGAATTGATTTTTTCTTCGGTCTTTCGTTATTTTGATAACCCATTTTAGTTCCTTAATTGTTTAGTATATTGGTAGGAGAAAATAATATGTTAATAGCCCTAATAAATGAATCCACTTTGGTTTCAAATGCAGATTGTAATACCATGGCAGCTGCTTGTCAAATTCAATTAAATTTACATGTGGCTCCCGCCTGGAATCAAAAGGCGCCAACAATTACTTTCTATGCTGATAAAACAAAAGTTCCAGGTTATGCTTGGGTAGTTAATATGCTTGATAACTCTACACAAGCAGGAGCCTTAGGTTATCATAGTTTAGATAATGATTTGGTGGACGCTTTTATATTTGCACAACCAGTATTAAGTAATGGCGGAACAACTATGGTTTTTGATCCTAAAAATCCAAGTCAATATACAGTATCAGCTACTACAAGTCATGAGATTTGTGAAATGTTCGGAGATCGTTTTGCTAATGGTTTTTCTGTCGGCACCCAAATTTCACAAGGTAATCTTTATGCACAAGAATTATGTGATCCGGTAGAAAACGATTCTTATCCTATTACAGTAAATGGTGTTGAAATAGCAGTTAGTAATTTTATTTTTCCATCTTGGCTAAATCCAGAGGCAGTTCCATCAAAAAATATGCCGTTTGATTATATGAAAAAATTATCTGCGCCATATACAATGGATGCAGGTGGATATATGATTGTTGCATCTCTATCGAATGAAGGACAGGTGACCTCTGAACATATTTTTAGCGAATCAGTCCCACAATGGAAAAGAGATTATGTTAAGTCTGAACTGTATCGTCGCTAAACTCTTTAAAAATATTATTAACCCCTGCCTCATACTCACCTAACTTAATAGCAGTTCCACAATCTATAATACTAAACTGTTCAAAGTTGGGTGAGCAATTGGCGCTTGGCTCAAACCATTCAAACGGAACTACATAACATTTTCTATCTCCTCCTCGAAATAGAATTAAATGTTTAGAAACAAAATCAACATAGCCAGAAAGAATAATGTTATCTTTTGTAGATACATCTCCTATATCATCAAGATCTTCTGGTGATAATGTTTCGAGACAACCCATATCAGTTTTCATTGTAGTAGCAACCTAACTTTCATCTCAAAAATCATTTCTTCTAAGTCTTTTAGTAATTCTAATGGTATGTATGATCCATTTCCATCCCACCAGTCGCCAGAATTTTCTTTAAAAGAAGAATCAATATGAATTCCCTTAAGTCGTCTTGTTTGTGTGGAAAGATATGTATCGGTGTGAATGCTAATAGAAAGGATCGGATACTTTTTATTTTCCTCAGAATAAAGTCTACGAACAAGTGCGCTGCTTTCGCTGTCATAGTCTTCCGATTCAACATAAGGAGAGATATCTATAACTCTTTTCCACTTAATCATTGTATTTCAAATATCCAATACATCTAACCGGGGTATCTTTTTCTGGCGCATCTCTAAATTGATGACAGAAATCTCTTTCTTCTTTATTGATTTTTTGTCGTTCTTTTGCGGAATCAGAAAATCCCGTATTATAAATAAAAATAGACATAAAGATTATAAACAAAAACGGCAACAATATAAGGAATTTATCTTCTTTATCTTTAATCATTTTACTTTCAGTTTCTTTTTTAATTCAGGATAGTCTGCATAGAAATCATCATCTTGGTTTTGTGCATTCAAAGCATTGTCTTGTGTCATATACTTATTAAACTTTGGCCAACGAAGATTTAGCCATACAGTAGCGCCATTCTCTTCTTTACTTATCCAGCCAGACTCTTTAAGGTATTTGATTTCTTTGGCTTTGGACATTAATTTACAAGCTCTAATGGATCACCGGGGCAAGTTTGAATTACCCTTTTACATCTATTAACCTTCTTACAAAATAATAAAACCATATTACTTTTTGCAATGGCGGGAATAATATCACCAACTGAATAAATCTCAACCTCATATCTATTATTATGAATAAGTTCCGCGGCATCAGAAAGTTCTAATCCAACCAACGAATCTAAAAATTTTTGACTAATCATTTTAACCTTTTTATTCTTTGCTATTTTTCGTGTATGTTTTAACTTCAAATGATTTCAATTTGTTATGTACATATTCAAGGGCCTTATACGGAATCCATAATATACCAAACATAGCAAAGAACGGCCAAAATAAAATAGAATCTACTACTGGCGTAAGACCATTTCCATAAGAAAATAACCTCAATCGTTTTCCAAAGAAAGGGGGAATTAAATAAAATCCCAGTCCAATTAAAAGGTATATAAAGCTAGCCATTATCTCACAATAAATCATTCTATCACGATCCATTCCATATCTTTTACTTCCCTAACTACTTCTGAATAGGTATTTTTCTGGTCAATAATATATCGATCGCCCTCTATGGTTGCAATTTTTAGTTCGGCATTCAATATAGTTGCTTCTTTGCCTAATTCTTCTACCATCTGAACAAGCCTTGGATCATGACGATGACCATTCATATGAAATCCACCATCCTCGTTATACTCTAATGGTTTTTCTAGTTCCTTTTTACCTAATTCAAAAAGTCTTTCAGCTGCTTTTCGAGATAGGATCGGCTCCCAATAACAACGGGCGCCACCACAAGCAATATAAACAACCTTCTTACTCATTTTGGACACACTGCAACATCATGACCCCAACTCGCACCAGTAGAAGTAGATCCATCATTATGATATTCTATAATACAATCTTGCCCATTGACCTCTATGTGTTGTGCTTGTGGCGGATGTTTGCTTTGAAAATAGTTCATAGTCGCAAAAAATGTTCCTAATATAACAAACACCAAAAGAAAGGCCCCAATAGCAAACCAATCGGCATTACTATCATACGGTTTGGGATTATGACATGGACAAACTTTGCCACAAATACATGGCGTAGGTGGCTTATAACTTCTACTTGATTTCATTTGTGCGTTCATTGTGGGCGCCTATACTCTAACAAGAACCAATATACATATGACAACCACAACATAGCCAGTGAAAATAATATTCCTACAATACCTACAATGATATCGTCGCGTCTTACAATGCCATAGTAAATTGTCTCATAACCAATATAAATTGATATAGCCAAAAATAGCAATGACACAAAGTAATTACCATGATCTTCAAACCATCTTAACGGGCTGAATTTTTCTTTCTCCATAAACTTATCAATCGTTAGTCTCTTAAAATTCTCATCTAAAAATAGAACTACATTTGGAAAGGCAACATCATTATCTATTTGGATCTTAATGTTGTTGATTACTGAATTGGTAATTTCTTCTGATAACCAGGGTAATGACCAAAGAAACTCCTTTAATTCAAACTGATCCTGAGCAAGCCAACCAATGTTTTTATGGTTTGCATTGTTCGTGTAGATTGAAATGGTGATTGGTCGGTATTTGCTCATTTTAATATTGTTAATTTACGCATTTTATTAATTAGAAAACATATTGTTTTATTAGGAGACACATCATTAAATGAATAATAATATATATTTTTTATACCAATGCCACTAGCTTTAATTATAAATGGCTCAAGTTTATGAAATCCCATAAATGTTGAAATTGTACAGGTGGCAAAATAGTAATCACTATTATCAATGGAGCCTAAAAATAATGCATCTCGTTTTTTAAGATTGTCGGGGGTTAGATGCAGCTGTGTTTTAGAAAAATTCATTGACCGCTTAAAAAATCATCCAATTCTTTGCTTTGTTGGAAACCTAATTCTAACAATAGTTTAATTCCCTCATCTGGATCACCGTCAAATTCATAGGTTGCACTCATTATTTCAAAAAACTCTTCCGGCAAAACATCATCCATACAAACACTATCATCTAAATATTTGTTTGCTTTCCAAAAATCAATTCCAACGAAGGCAAAACAATCACCATCACCTGTTGCAGCATAACTAAAATAGTAATCACTCGGTTTCATTTTGATTTTTCTTTCTTCTTTAATTTTGATAGCGCCAATTCAATTCGTTCTTCAACATAAGATAAATGCTCGCGCGGAAAAGTTAATTGCGGGCTCATAATGAAATTGTTCTTCTTACATCCATCTTCAACCCACATCATATTAGTGCTTCTTTTACCGCCCCAATTAGGTCTGCCCCAATGTCCTGAAATACCATGGTTTCTCATTGGATACTTAATGGACCAAATATTAGGACTCTCCATCTGACCATACATCGATTTCTCATTATCGAAATCTTTTGGTTCAGCCACAAGATTATAAAACAACTCCAAGTCTTCTGCCCGATCAAATACCAACCATACAAATTTACCACATTCTTTTGTTCTTATATTGGTATAATTTGTAATTCCATTCTTTAGTTTTTTAATTTTAACTTTGTGGGCGCATTTAAAACTACACATTCCTTGACAAGAATTCCAGGTTCTAATACCAAGTTTCCACATATTCGAAAGTAGTGGCGCAATATCCTCATCAATCCATACTTTGCGACCATTGTAGGATAAGATTTTAAATGGGTGCCTGCCGCTATTTCTTGTGCTTTTCATAGATAGACTTTCGAAAGTTATTCATTTGTTCTAAAATCATTATGCCGATATAAACTATTGGGGCTAAAATAATAAACGCCACAAAAGCTAAAATATGAACTACAACAATCAGTGGCAAAACAACCGGCCAGAAAAAGATAATCCCGTACTGAGCCAAGTCATGATTAAATCTAAACTTATCGTCTAAATCTTCATACCCATAAAAAGCTGGACCAAAATATAAAGCCACACATCCAAGTAAATAAACCAGTGTAATTAAAACATATATCATTGGTTAAGCATTCTATATGGGTGCTCTTCTTCTGGTGCCGGTAGAGCCATAAGCTTCTTTCTAATCTCGAAAGTTCGTTGCTCCAATTTGTCAAGTTCTTCCATATACATTTTACGCATTGGAATTGGATTTACCGAGAACTCATAAAGGAAGTCTGCTGTGGTATATTCTTTGTTATTAGTGAAAACAGTATTACAATCATAACAAAAGGTGCCGGCGCCATCTTCTTTTATGAATTCTTGTCCGTGTAAGTTTGTTATTTTAATTTGTTTTTTAAGTTCATCTTTTACTTTTTTACAATAGAAACATTTACTGCCATAATCTTTATAATATAGTGAATATCCGGCGTCCATTAATTGATTGGAAATTTTTTCAATTCTCTGTTGCTTGAAGAGAATGATTTGTTTTTGCGTTGATCTTTTCTCAAACCATCTTTTAATAAAATTCACGATTCCCTCATTTACATCCATCCCTAATGAACAAAAAATTATATATAATAAAATTATAATTACTGGATATGATAGAAAATATATCATTCTTCTTCAAGAACTCTATATCGATCACAGTACTTACATTGACATTTTTCTTTGCCCCACCAAGAAGACATACCAATAAAAGTACAAATGGAAGGAACACTATGTTTTAATACATAGACATCAAACATATCTGCACAATGTATTAGAAACTTTTTCATATTCCCACTTCTTTCTTTACCGAATTGCCGCATTCTTTACACGGCATATCTCTATATCCTCCCGCCGATAATTGTTTTGACGGTGCTTGTGGAGTAGGAGGATAAAATGTGGGCTCTATTTTATGTTCAACCCAACCTTCTCTTAATCTTTGCGCCCGTTCTTCTTTATGTTTGGCAAGTTGTTTTTCTCGTTTTTCTTTTCTTTCTTTATACCTAACAAGATAATTATAGAATTCACGTCTCAATAATCCCATCAAGACAAATGGTAATGCTAATGGCCATAGCAAACAAAAAAAGAAAATAATAGCGTGATCTGTTAAATCATTTTGTAAATACTTTGGTGTAAATACAACACTACCAAAATAAACCATCACAATACCAACAATATAAATAACAAACAAGATCATTAGTATTTTCCTTTACAGCCAGGTTTATGATAAAGCATAAGTAGCATATGATTAATAAAACCACCGCCCATACCACCACTTTTTAATTTCGGTACTCTTAAATTACAATCATCACACCAATAGAACCGATCTTTCCATTTGCCATACATAGATAACTTAATCATTCGGAAAGCACGCCGCAATCTATTTTTCCAATGTCTTTTGAATGGAATAATAGGTTCTTTTTGTGAGGATCTATAAGAGTTCAACCAAAATCCTTCCAATCATAGCCTAACTTGGATAGGGTTTTCTTTGCTGCCCTAATAGACTTCTTATATCCTCGACGCTTCATTTTTTTGACAGCATCTTTACATTTTAATGGCCAGCAACTATCTGATAACCATTTGAATGTTTTCTTTTCTGCCACGAATTCACACAGGCTTTCACACGTGGATGAATTATCGAAAAATATATCCCAATTAATCTTTTTCATTATAAAAATTTAATAGTGTTGGTTGATGTAAAGCCACACCTTCTACAAGTGTATAAACTTGAACCATCCTCTTGCTTAATAACAATTGGCAAACCCCACTCATTATCATCTTCACATATTGGCTCATGACCAAGAACAAAACAAAGTATCCAATTAATCATTTTAGCATCCATAGTTTATAAATTCGTTTAATTAATTTGTTTGGATGAAAATAATGTCCATCTTCAATCAATCTTAATTTAAGTTCTCTATCACAAACTGATGGGTACCTCTCCATTACAAACCTATCTCTATATACAATAACCCCTTTAAGACTATAATAAATATGGTGTTCTGGCGGGTTTCGTGTAGAATATCTTATAGCCCAATGACAATCAAAGCAAGTAAAAAATCTATCCGCATCTAACTCATATCTTGTTGTGTCTGATATCTTTTTACCGCACAGACAAGTATAATTTTTGATAGAGTTTATATCATTAATGGCTAGCATATTTATTGTAATAAATATAAATAATAACAACACAACCGCATAATACTACTTATTTGTTATACCAATCTGACCACCACTTACAAAGAACATCAAACTTACCCCAATCATCTTTATTAATATCTGGTTCAATGCCTGTAATCTTTTCCAATGCCAAACAAGGAAGCCAACTATCAGTCAAATTCATAATCAACAACGGAACAATATCAGGCCCCATAGCAACAATCTTTTGGAATGTTTCTGATTCCACATCATGAAAAGAATCGAGTTTTGTATCTTCTTCATATTTCGAATACAATCCATAAAACTGATTGAATGTAGTCAATGAAATTTTATTCATTTGCCCTTCATATTTTTCTTTTGTCGTTAGAATGTTTCTCAGCGCGCTCTTAGTAATCCAACAAACAATAGCGGCCCCAAGCAAATATCTGCCATAGCTAACACCACTATAAGCCCATCCACCGAAGAATAGCCAAGTCCAATCATTGAATAGCGCTTTCCAAAATTTGGTTGTTTTAAAATCCCGAAGCATTTCTTTCAATAAATTCATTGTTCTTATCCTTTAATTAGTTTATGTCCGCATTCTTTACAGAAAGAATGGTCAATCTTTTTAATTGTTTTGAATCCGCCCGATAAAATATACCAAACAATAAATGGTGGCCAAATAATCATTACTCCTGGCACATTACTAGCCGGAAGTTCTGCTACCCCAACACCCATGTAAAATTTAACTATGCTTACTATTACAAGTAATACATAGATAATTGAAAAAGTTATGACTACTATTCGTGTTTCTTTTTCACTCATCTTTACCAAGTATCTTCCCGAGAACGAAACTCTTCTTCATCAGAAACTTCTTCAATATCATACCACTCCGTATAATTATTATTCCCTAATAATTGGCGAACTTTTATATATCTTTCGGCATCTTTTATGTTATCCCAAAGTTTTGCTTCTTTGTGATCCATTGTTTCTGACAAATTAAAACTATCAAATAAATGAATATTATTATTATCATCTATAATATAATCACACAGATACATTATAGTTTGATCTGCTGGAACACTTATAGCGTATTTCATTTTGTTAATTTAGTAAGCATAATATATTTATATTCACAAGCCCCGCATATAATATGATAATGTTTTTCTGATGTTGCATTATCTAAACACTCGCAAATTGGTCTGGCATCTTTAAATAAATAATATTGATCTAGTCCGCATGCCTTACAGTTAAAATGTAAATCATTATTTTTAATTTCAAAAGAATATCTAAAAACATCAGTGGGTAGTGTTCCTTCTTTAATCTTTTTCTTGCCAGGATTAAATTTTGTTGATAGCCCAAGAATAAGCCCGCTGATAGCACCCGGTATTGAATACCCTAATAGTTCAAGAATCATTCGAGTGGTTCTTAATTTTGCCAACCAAACTATATCCCTTACGTTCTGGAATAGTAATATCTACTTTGCAATTACATATTGGGCACTTTGAATATCGAAGTGCTCGTTCGTGTGGGGATACTTCTTTGGTTGTTCCGCTGCCCTTGCATTTCATTTGGTTGCCCTCTTGTTATTAAATTTTTCTTCAAGTTCTTCTTCTAGTTCTTCTTCAATCTTTTTAATCTCTTGCTCTTGTTTTTTTAACTCCGCAACCCTAAATCTTTTTCTTTCGGCCATCTTTGTAGTTATATTTATGGCAATTTTGTATGGAAGCACGGCAGGCAAAAGCAACGGCCACAATAGAGCACCAATAAAAGGAAGTGGTGTGTCCCAGATATCATCTAATGCTGCCGTATAATATCCAATTACAGCACTTGCAATAGATAAATACCCTACACCAATCATAATACCATATACAGTTCCCATTATTTACTTTCTTTAATAGCAGCTATGATCATGATCGCCGCCACAATAGCAAAAAATACTAATACATTTAAATCTAATTTATTCATCGTGTTAGAATATGTTTTCCTACCCAATAACAAATACCAGAAATGATCATTAATGCAGCAGCGTGGTTCCATTGCCCAACCCAAACAAAAAACGATGAACAAACTAATAGCCAAAATGAAACACAAAGAAAAATAAATCCAATAATATAAATTAGTTTGCTTCTAAAATCATCGTATAGCATATTTATTTCCTCTATCCAAGAATATGTTTAACAATTTCTAATTCAGATATACGATATTTCATTGGCTCGTCGTCTTCATCAAAAATCTGATTACCTAAAATTTGATTGGCTTCTTGCAAATCTTCTGGCACTATATAATTGTTATTAATCCAAGTAATTGCTTCTTCGTCCTCTTCAAAATCTTCATTATTAAAATTATCTATAACTTCTTGTTTAAACTTATCAAATAATCTAAATTTTAGAAGAAGATTTTCAGCATCTTTTTTAGATAGAAGACAGCAAACATTACGCTCGGTTCTATTGTATTCATCCGTCTCTTCAATAATATATACTTTAGCCATTTAATATACTCACATTAATATAAGCTTTTATTTGTTATCCTTTAATTAAAACGGATCGATGCTGTTTCAATCTCCCCAGTAAAGGATCGACAAATGAATTTATTTTCCATTGATTTTCTTTGAAGTCCAGTCATGAAATTCAAATGTTGATTTATTAGGCATCATCCCAATCAATGGATGAGCTACACAATTATGAACAAACCACCAGAAATGATGTTTATATACTGGCTTATTGTCTTTTTTAAACGACTGAACGCGTTTGCCAAATCTTTTTTCGGCTCCGGTTTCATCAGAATTCAGAAACTCTTCTTTTTTCTTTTTAATTACTTTACCTTCTACATCAACGTTCCAGAACATATTTACCACTCCGCCTTCGCAATAGTATCACCAGAAACTATATCACTAATAATGATATATCCTTCACCAAAATGGTTTTCAATATCAAGATTACAATTTGGTGTAGTTAGTGTTCCGTTGTTTCTTAATGCCAACATAACATCTTCTACGCAATTAACATAGATAAGAAATGCGGTATCTTGTGTGTCATCTGATTTTGTGATAGTTAGTTTTGTCATTTTAATTGGACGCTAATTTTGAAATTTTGTATCCCACTAAGGCGCCGTTGTATTCGAAATGAAATGGATAGAAGCCATCTCTTCCGCCTCCCCAAATACGACCTGAAAAATCAACAAACATTTCCTTACCGAACAACATCTTATACATCTTTTTTGTAAGAGCATAATTGTCGTCCATAATTTTACACTCGTCTGAATGTAAATCAACCCAACGCGAAATTTTAATCTTACACTGTGCGTCAAGTTTCTTCGGATCTTTAATCTGTTCCATTTTGGTCTCTTTCATTTATCAGCAAAATCATCATGATGACTGTGATGTTCATATTCATTTTCTAACTCTTCTACTCTGTCAATTAAACCAAGAACCAACATATATAAAGGTTGAATCTCTGGCCCGAGTGTTGGCAACTGTTCTTCAATTCGTTTTTTAAGTCTTTCGAACTCTTGGTGTTTTTCAGTTATTGTCATTTTAATTTATTCATCTCTAATCGTTCCTGGATTTTCTCTGGTGCTGGGTCCGGTGTATTGGTCGCCCGCGCATTATACCACCCACACAAAGCCACTGGATGCTCATGGTTAGGGTCATTAGCAAAGTACTCAACTCGGCAACCGTCAGGCAAACCAAGAAGGTCTGTCGTAGTATCTTGAACCATGTTTTGTTCATCGATTGGGGCCGGTGAATTAGGATCAATAGCGGCCGAACAAGCACAAAGGGAGAGACAGGCGAGAATAAAGTATTTCATTGTAATTTCTTTCTAGTGAATGGGTTTGTTATAATAGTAATTTAAGTTTTTCTACTTTGATTTCAATTTCTTTTAATGAAAAGAACAGCCAATCATAACCAATATTTATTGACAAATGTTGTTGGGAAAAATATAACCATGGATTTTCTGATGTTTTATTCTTCGTCGGAAAAAGCAAGAAATAATCAACAAAATAATCTATGAATTTAGATAGTTGTATTTCGGTAATCTCATTGCAATTTACCTTTTCAATACTTAAACTTACCGACCAATTTCCATGAGCAAAACATTTCGCATCAATGGGATTAATCATAGTAAAGCCCATTTGTTTAAAACAATATGGACATTCAATACCATCTAGTTTCATTTTTTAGGAGCAGGCCAGAACATTCCAACGAGGAACATTACTAGGAATAGTATAACTCCGCCACTAAATATAATTTCTATGTCATTCATTTAATCGCCCAACCAACAGACAAAACCAATGAAATAACCTCATTCGTTGTTGTCATCTTCTTCTGATCCTTCTTCTGGTTCTTCTTCACCCTCAAATTCTACGCCAGGGAAATAAACAATCTTTCCTAACCCCAAACTATCAGAACACATTACCTCACAAATGTTTGCAAGGTCTGGTAAAACTTCAAACATTTCATCGGCAGTACAATAATCATTAATTGTCATAATTACTTTGCTAAAAAATTGTCCAGTAGTTTGTCCTTCTTTTAGAACAACGCCAAGACATTTTCGGCCATACATTCCACGGCCAGAATATGATTGTGTTTTGAATTTGGCCTTCTTGATTAGATTTTGAATGTTCATTTTGCTTTCTCTGGCTCTTGACAATGGTTTTGAATCCGCGCCATAGTTTCTGAATGATTCTGGCAGCCATCAACAAGTATGCCGATAGGAGCAACAATGGCAACAAGGAAAATAAACGCCCAAAGTAAAAGGCCATCGTTAATTTCTATATCGTATTTCATCGTTTAAAAAATTCCGACACTTCCAATCTTAAAAGAGCCCATTGAACTTGCAGATAAATCTTGGCTCGTCTGAAAGGAGATTTAATTACCTTCTTTTTAATGTCTCGCCACTTATGAGTTGTCATTTACTGCGTTCATCTTCAATAATCTTTTTCACCTGCATCTTAAACATCTCCCATTTGATTCCAAGATACAGTTTAGCGATTTGCAAATATGATTTAATGTTATTCATGTGGCTTCCTTGTTGTATTCCTTTACGAACCTTGAAAGTGATGCTGGCGTAGGACAATGAACTTCTTTACTATCAGGAAGAATTACCATCCATCCTCCGACAATAGAGTTTTTGTTGAGTGATAGGCCCTTCTCTGCCGCAAGCACCTTCGTTGTAGCAATCAATTTTACAATTGACCATACGTTAGAAAATTCTTGCCGTGGATGAACCTTTTTATTTGTTGCTTGGTAATTCATGTCGTATCCTTTTGGGGTTTTCAAAGGGCACACTACTCGTCCTCCCCACTAACATAAGGACGATCGTGGCGCGGATCAAGTGGGTAAAATTTGACCCACCCTCATTGCAATAGTGATATCATCTTAATGTAAGTTTTTATATGATCTATATTTTCAAACAATTTTTTACATTGCTTACTGCTTGATGCAATTAAATAATTTAAATAATTTGAATAATCACCATCATTATCAACTACGCCCCAAACACCTTCTAATAAAAAATAAGTAAAGCTGTATTCTTTACGCCCAACGGATATAGTTAAATCACAAAGTCCATCACCAACAATAGCATCATTAACATAACACTGATAGGTATGATCGCCACTTGACATACAACCATTACCAAAACCACTTTGTACTTTAGTTCCACACCAGGGACATTCGGTTTGTAATTTTACTATGCTTTCCATTTTTATCCCACCCTACTTCTCATACTCTTTCAATAGTTTCTTAATATCATTCGGAACTATATTATGTTGTCCCGCGCCCTCCCATCTTGCTAATTCCCAAGCAATAAGTTGATCTAAATTTAATCTAACTTCTAACTTTGTTTCAGACAACACGATATGTAACAACTTAAATGACTTGCTCTTCTCTAAAAGATTATCGTAGGCCAATCGTTCATCAATATATTCATGTGGCAACTCTCCAAAGAACTCTACATATTTTTCTTGTGAGATTTTCCAGGGATGTTTCTTACGAACATTATGTGTGATGGCTATTAATAATTCTTGTTTATTCATTTTACCCTAACAATCTTACTAAATTAATATATCTTTTAATCTCTTCTTCACTCTTAAACCATTTGTCTTGAAAACGCCCATCAATATAAAAGTTATATTCAGTTATATGATATGCCGTTCCATTATTCATAAAAGAAATACTATGAAAAGAACCGTCTTCATTTGAAACAAATGAATGGCTTCCCAATTTAAAACATTTTAAACCGGCATTTTTATAACCTGGCATTGGAATATATTCATCACAATAAATACACTTCATTATATATCTCTTATTGATCCGGCACATACCTCAAATAATTTACTATGCTCTTTACATAACAACAGTTTAGCGCCCTTAAATCCAGGCATAGCAAAAGAATATTCTTTGATAGCCACATTAGAACATATCTTTTGTTCTTCAAAGGCCAAGGTATCATCCCAATCTTTACATTCACAATTCATAATAGAATTAATAACTTTCCAAACTCATTAACTATTGCAATCATATCTTCTAATTCAAAATGATATCCCCTTAAAGATAGCCTAACCCACTCTTGATCATTATACTTATCATCAATTAATGAAATATATTTCAAATATAATATGCCATTATCTCCCAGCCCGAAAAGATACCTCGACATATCCTTTACAATTCCAAGTTTTTCTTTTACTATTTTCATTTTAAAATAAAAAACTTAGCAAATGTATCAACCAAAATTTTCATATCTTCTAATTGCATATTAAATCCTATGTAAGAAGAAAATTTTATCCATTGATAACCATCCCTCAATTTCATATAAAGATATCCATCATCTCCTAATCCAAAACTTCTATCAGGAGTATCTTTCCATAATCCTTTTACTTCTTTAATTATTTTCATTTTAATAATTCTTTATATTTCAAATATTTTTTTAGCAATCTCATATGCTTTTTTATATGAATGAAAATGATTATTAATTTCATCTACATTACGTCTGCTGTAATTGCCATTTGTATCTTTATCTATTGGCAAATCTTTTTCTTCTAATTGCTCTAGAACCAAACCATTAATAGGAACTGCTCTTCTGCGGCTATCTTCATATCTGTATATATTAATTCTTATTGGAAAAATTGGCGTATATTCATCGTCAAGATCTAACCAAAAACTATAACCATCTATGTTGTCAAGAAATACATAGTTTTCATAGGAGTCTATACTACCGAACAATGCTTCTGATCTATCCTTCATTTTAAAAGTTGTGCCATCTTAATTTTTTTAAGTATTGATGGAATTACTTTTTCTACAATAGACTTATGAACTAACTCACCAGAATACATTCCCGTTAATATGTAAATGTTGTCATCGTGTTCAAGATAAAGGTCAGCCTCTAATGAAAGATGTGAATGAATTCCTAGTAAATACATTTCTTTTTTAGAAAGACTAACTGAAAATAAAAAATCAGTTGCATTTGTTTTATATAGATCTTTGTTAATAAATTTCATT
>OCTA010000618.1_pt1 | contig 32558 bp, 23 predicted proteins | sample 1538991 | NCBI WGS metagenome assembly OCTA01 (sample SAMEA3539302, study PRJEB22396) | soil metagenome | biome: tundra; feature: field; material: soil | place: USA | collected 2010-05 | depth 0.15 m | reverse complement strand
GGAGGGAATAATGCCCTTGGACTCGTCGGATGTCGGCGTTACCCCGTACCCGGTTGCGCCGGAGTGGTTGATGTAATGTTCGAGGTTGGCAAAGAAGAATGTGTGGTTGCGCCCATTGTAGAGCTTTGGAATGTAGACGGGACCGCCGACTGCGAAGCCATAGATATTTCTATGAAGAGGCGGCTTGGAATTCGGCAGGTCGAATCTATCCTCGGACTTCAAAGCCGTGTTGCGGAGGAATTCAAACATGGAGCCATGCAGGTCGTTCGTCCCGGACTTGCTGAGGACGTTGACCAGCGCGGCCGAGCCACCGTATTGAGCGGAATACAGGCTGGATTGCTCCTTGAATTCCTGGATTGCATCCAGAGAAAGGTTAACGATGGCATTTGTGTAGTACGGTTCGGTGTTTGTCAAACCATCGAGAAGAAATCCATTAGAAGATGCTCGAGCTCCCCCGATATCGGTGGTCTCATGCCCCATGACCGAATAGAGGCCCGAAGGCGCATTGGTAACGGTCGTTGTCGCTCCCGGCGCCAGCAATAAAAGATTGTCGAAACTCCTATCCTGCATGGGGAGATCGAGGACTTGCCTTTCACTGATCACTTCTCCGATCGAAGCGGTGTCAGTGTCCAACGAGACAGGGTTAGCATTTACCGAAACCGTTTCCTTTGAGGAGCCTGGCTTTAGAGCCAGGTTGGCCCGCACGATCTGGTCAACTTGTAGATTAATGTTCTTGACCTCAGCTTTTTCAAAGCCGCTCGCCTCCACAAGAACGCGGTATGAGCCGGGCGTAAGAAAGGGAACAGTATAGTCGCCTACCTGCGTTGTTACGGTTCGCACGGCGACATTCGTCCCCATGTTCGTGATGGTCACCGCCGCATTCGTGACTACTGCCCCGCTCGCGTCCGTCACTGTGCCGATGATCGTGCCCTTGGCTCCTTGGGCCCAGCTCCAGCCTGCCAGTGAAAACACGAACGCCAAAAGGATCGCCACCTTGGCGAGCCTCAACGTGACCGCATTGGGTCCCTTGGTGGTGCTGCCTTCTGCGCTTCGTTCGCAGTCGTGAGTCATCTTTCTCCTCCAGAATTGATTCCCATGCAGAGATGTCATCGCGACATCAGCCCCCTGTATGCGCCCGTAAAGCGCTATCAACGAGGGCTTTGAATCCTGCTCTCCAGTGTTGCCAACCCAGTGGAAACCGGGCCCATCCAATTTCGGAGCACGAGAGAGTGTTTCAGATTGTTCCACCGTACTTTTACTGCGCCGAGACGGAAGAGTCAATGAACTTGGGGCTAAGAGATAGTTAACGCGGCGACTTACGCAGTTAAGCCACCTTCAATCCTGAGAGGGGTTCAATCCTCAAGCTGTTGACTTCCAAAGGGAATGAAACGCAAGGGGTTAAGATGGGTCGTTTACCAGTCTCTTCCTCTTGATTGCTTTTGGAGAATGAGAACCTCCATGTAATGATTGTCAGGATGAGATTAATCTTGAAGTGGTCATTGGCTGGCGACAACCGACAGAATGCTCAATTTGCCTTGCGGCCATGATGAGAATATCCATATATCGACGTTACGCTTGGCCGATCGCAACGATCTTGATCCTTGCCGCCGGCATGGCAGGCGGCGAATCGCAATCGACGCCGGATCCCGGTTCCACCGCCCTCAGGGATGGAAACTACAAGGGCGCAGAAGGGTATTATCGGAAGGTTCTGGTTCAGTCTCCCAATTCGCCTGAGATTCTGTCCAATCTCGGTATCGCCCTGCAAATGCAGGGCAAGTCCAGCGAAGCAATTCATGCTTTTGAGCGGGCACTGAAGCAGAAGCAGATGGCCCACACGTACGCCTTGCTCGCGGAGGAAAAATGCAAGACACGGGACTTGGAAGGTGCGCGGCCGATGATTGCGAGAATACTTGGCGAGTATTTCAGCGAGTCATCGATCCTGGCCATTATCGCCCCTTGCCCTCTTGAGCTTGATGATCCAATACAGTCGGTCAAAGTATACGAAGCATTGCTGTCCTATCATGCCTTTCCAACTGACCTCGCTCTGATGCAATTGTCAAAGTCGTATCGGAAGACAGCCCAGTTCTTCTTTCAGCGGCTTTCTAAAGCCCCGGACAGCGCGATCTATATCAGCACCATCAGGGAAGCTAGAGACAAGGCGTCCCTCAATGCAAGGGGAGCTTTCGAAACCGCGGCAAGATCGTCTCCCTATTTTCGATCCGACATGGATTTCTCCGGCGCCGTTGCCAGGTGGCGCGAGCATCCGCAGGACACTGCGCTTCTCTATCTTCTAAGTGTCCTGAGCAGTGAGCAAAGCATCCGCCAGGTTGAAATTTGCGACGACACATACCCCAATTCACCTTATCTGGCTCAACTGAAAGCGGAGGTCCTCGCCGACCAAGGTCACGCAGATGAAGCTGTTGCTCAATACGAAGGCTTGATGCAGACACATCCGGAACTCCCCGGTCTTCCTTATGACCTTGGCATGCTCTTTCGGAAAGAGAGGCAATGGGACAAGGCACTCGATGTATTTCAGAAGCAGTTGGCGAAACACCCGGACGACGAGCAGACCGCGGCGCGGGTTAGTGAAGCATTGTTCGAATCGGGCCGCTGGAAGGTTCTGTCGGAATTTCTGTCACCAAGAGTGGAGGCGTCAAATGCGCCCCTTTGGGCCGTGTTGGACTTTGCTGACGCAATGCAGAACCTGGATGAACCCGATCGGGCGATCAGAGTACTCGCAACCGCCGAGCAATCGTATCCTTCTGATAAGGTGGTTCATTACAAGTTGTCGCGGCTGTATCGTCGCAAGGGGAATACGGAACAGGCGGAAAAGGAACTCAAATTGTTCCGCGCATTGTCGTCGAGGTAGGAACTCGCGTTCAAGAAGACAATAGCGGAGGTCTTCAGTAGAGATCCGAGATGAGCAGATCGCCAAACGTTGCGTCGGTTTCATGTGCGACGAGCGCAAGGCCGCCGGTACGGAGCGCGGAATCGCTTTTCTGCGTGACCTGAAAGTCCCAACCCTTCGGCTCTTTGTCGTTCCACACTTTAATGCTATAGCGGGTAACTCCGTGGCCCTCGAGCGTTTCACAACGGCCCTTCATCCAAAATGGCCTTCCGAACTGGATTGGGAATGGAGCAAAAGTCTGCCAGCGCTCAGAGTCGCCAGGCCAAAATTGACGCACAGGGGGCAGGTCGCCGTGAAGGCTCGTTAGCCAGACGATACCGCCTCTGGGATGCAGTCCCCATTTCGGCTGATCTCCCGGGCTGTTGTCCTCGGTGCTATGCCCTGCCCAGCGAAGACAGAATCCGGCGTGATGAACCGTGCCGCTTTGTGGCCCGTTCTTTTGAGAGAATCCATGGATCGTGATGGGCGCGGTCACCTCGTAGTCCTTCCAGGACCTGTTGCCAATCAGGAAGACCCGATCATATCCAATTTCCGCGGTCCTGAGGCCTTGGGGTCCGTAAGTCCATCTCCCGTCCGTGCACAAACCTACATCTTCTAGAGAATGGACCGCGCGCCAGGAAATCCTGGCCGGAAGGTGGTAGGTTCCTGCCAGTTCCCTCTTGACGATTGTATTCGCATTGGCGATACGGCCCTGGGAATCGGTCGCCTGGATGACGATGTGGTTGTCTCCGGCGCGGAGAGAAGCCACGGGAATGTCGGCGTTGAAATCTCCGTACTTGACAATCCGCGTGGAGACAGTAAACCGCAGCGCTCTCGGGGCGCCGTCGTTGACCAGGCAGGTTACGCTGGAAATTGGGTTGACGGAGTAAATGTGTCCGAGTACGTTGAAATCGTCCTGCGCGCTTCCAAGATGGCCAATGCGATGATGCCGGCCATGCCATATTTCTATGTGCAAGCCCTCCGAGGCTCCGCGTAGCGCGAGGTCCGCTCCGAGCATCGTAGACGCTACCAGGAATTCTCTACGTTTCATCGATGTTCTGGAGACTCTTTCGTTGAACGGATTGGATCGACTTCGATGCACTTGAATCGCTAAAATCCGCCGTGGTGGAAACACCTTCGGCGGAATTGGCTAAACGAACACATTCAGCAATTGCATTTTCTTCCCGCGTCCCGCAAGGAACACGTTAAATGAAACTCTTCTCGCGCAGGTAGTGCACGCTGCGCGGGATCTGTTGTGCCGCATCCGGGCTCTCATCCTCGATGAAGTAGTCCTCGAATTGCTGCTCATGTGCAACCACCAGCACATCGTTCCACGGAACCACACCTTCGCCGATGACAACGCTGTCAATCTCTGGAGCCAGGCCGGAAAGATCTCCGGTCTTCACGCCTCGGCGCAAATCTTTCAGGTGCAGCAACTTGAAGCGGGTCGGATAACGCTTCATCAATTGGACGCAGTCCTGCCCCGGCCAGACGACCCAAAACGCATCGAGTTCGAACTTGACTGTGTCCGGATCGGTAGACGATGCCATCAAATCGAAAAGAGTACCTTCAGGCGAGGGATGGAACTCATAGCCATGCGGGTGGTAGGCGAATTTGTAACCAGAACTTACCAGAGACGGTGCCCATGTGTTCATATCTTTGGCGGAGCGCTCTGCGTCGGAACGCTCAAATATCTTGTCATGGGGAATCCACCCGAGTAGAGCCCAGCGCGCGCCGAGGACGTCAAGGTCGCGCTGCACACTGGAGAGGTTGTCTCGCAGAGCCCCATATTCTGCGACCATCGCGGTAGCCTTCAGGCCGGCATTATCCAGTGCACGGCGGAATTCCAGCGCCGTGAGGCCGTAAAGACCAGGAACTTCGACGTGGTCGAATCCCATTTGCCGAACCCGCGCCAGCGTTCCCGGTATGTCACGCTTCATATCCGCGCGCAGGCTGTAGAGTTCCAGGCCTGCGTTGAACTTGGTCCCGTGATCGCCCGCATAGAGCTTGGACGTCAATCCCGCCGCGGCGAGTCCGGTTACAAATTCCCTGCGATTGATCATTTACCGGTTCCCTTCGCGCCCTCGTTCATGAAGATGTCAATCCTGGGCGACTGGTAGTTGTAGGGCTTGGTTACGATATCCGGACGTCCGTCACCGTTGAAATCGACGACCTTTGTCTCGTGGAAGTCGAGACCCTCAGCAAACACTGTCTTCTTGAAGTTCCCCTTGCCGTCACCGTAGAAGATGTAGGCCTTCGACTCAGGATTCGCACCATCGAGGCGCTGCTCGGCGCAGAGAATATCGAGGTTGCCGTCGCCGTTGAAATCGGCGATTTGAAGACTGTGGCCAAATTGAATGTCGGCAAGCTTGTGGGCAATCCATTCACCCTTTACCCATTCATACAAATTCAGAGGGCCTGCTCCATCGCCGACTACAAACACGATTTGCGCGCGCGTGCTGCCCTTGATCAGGTGACCTGCTGCCGCGCGAGAGAACGAGTAGCGTGGGTCAACCAGGTTCTCTTCGAATTTCAAATCGCCAAGATTACGGAACCATCGTCCGCCTCCGACAATGTCAAGCTTGCCGTCGCCGTCCACGTCAATGATCGCAAGTCCCTCGTGCTCGTTCACGCCTTTCCATTCGGGTGACTTCCCAATCTGTTCCGGTTCGCTGTCGATGTTGTAGTGATATACCTGCGTGATGGGCCATGAGTCCGCACGGAGGGGATCGGGCGGTGCTTTGGCTATGAAGAGGCCGTGCCCGTCCTGATTCCAGAAGACAATCTGCGGTTTGCCGCTGCCGTCCAGGTCGGCCTTGATCTGGTCGTGATGCTTATTGGATCCTGAGTTCTTGATAGTGTAGCGCTTCCATGCCTGATCCATATGAGGATAGGGGTTCCGCCACCACCAGATCTCATTGCGCATCCAGTCACCTGCAGCGATGAAGTCGAGATTGCCGTCACCGTCTACATCCATAGCAACGCCTCCCGCTTCGATGTGCAGCGGCTCAGGCTCGATGACAAAACGCGTCCAGGTATCGCCGATGCGGCGATAGAGAACGACGGAATCCGCCGCGGTACGCTCGGTCACCACGAAACCGGGATGTCCATCATGACCGAAATCGCCCACAGTTAGCGACGTTTGTTCTGTTCCATGATTTGGAATCGGAATATCCCCGGTGGCGGTGGAAAGATGCTTCCAGGTTACAGGCTGTTGAACCGCGTCCTGGGCGCTGGACATGCCTGTCGTGATTAGGAATGCCGCGAGAAGAATCTTGATTGTCATCATTGTCCCCTATCTGGAAGCTCGAGCGGCACCGTTTCTGGCTGTGGACTCCTGCGGCACGGAGATCGTCTCAGTGTATGAAAAATGGCGTGGATACATGCGGAAGCCATCCTATATATGGCATGGCGCCTCTGCAAGTAAACTCAGGTAAACAGCCAAGTTAACTGAACGGCGGCCGGCACATGGCCAACTAGCTCAGAGATCTGTGCCGCAAGTGCTTGTGAAGTTCAGGTAACTTCGTCGCGGCTGCGCAGTGCCTGCGAACCACCGCTCGATAACCTGGATTAACTTTGCAGACCCCAGGGCACGAGATAGTCTGTATTCTTAGGAAAATCATGAAAAGCGAGACCCTCAATGGCACCGATCGAGTAACCCTCAACGGCACCGATCTTAACGTCAGTCGAGCCTGTCTCGGCACCATGACGTTTGGCTCTCCTGCGAACGAAAGCGAGTCACGAGACATCCTCGATTACGCGATAGACCAAGGAATCAACTTCGTCGACACCGCCAACATATATTCCAAGGGCGCTGCCGAAGAGATTCTAGGCAAAACATTCAACGGTCGGCGCCACCGGCTCATCCTTGCCAGCAAGGTATTCGGTTCAACAGGCGGAGGACCTCCTGACGGGGGCCTCTCAAGCGAGGCGATGACCAGGGCACTTGAAGAATCACTGCGTCGTCTTCAGACGGACTATCTCGACCTCTATTACCTTCACCAGCCCGATAACGCCGTACCTCACGAAGAGACTTTGGCGACGTTGGAAAGAATGACACAGCAAGGGAAAATTCGTTTCGGCGCCTGTTCCAACTATGCAAGCTGGCAGGTGTGCCAGATGCACATGATCGCTGACACAAAGTCATATAAGCCGATCCGCATTGCTCAGCAGATGTATAACTTGCTGGCTCGCGGAGTTGAGCAGGAATTCCTGCCGATGGCCGCACAATTCGGCGTCTCGATCCTCGCCTACAATCCCCTGGCTGGTGGCTTGCTCACTGGAAAGCACGACGTTGCGGGGCCTGCGAAACAAAGCCGCTTTGTGGATAACCAGGTGTACCGCGATCGCTACTGGCATCCTCAATATTTGGAGGCGGTTCGCCAACTGCGGGAGTTAGCGGCTAAATGCGATCGTTCGCTCATTAGTCTAGCTTTGAATTGGCTTCTCCACCATTCCGGAGTCACCGGAATAGTTCTCGGCGCTTCACGCCGAGAGCAACTTGCAATGAATCTTCATGCCCTTGAGGATGGCGCGTTGGACCCGGAGACTGTCAATGCGTGTGATCTCATCTCGGAATCACTTAAAGGATGTACACCCCGCTACAACCGATGAAGAGACCGATGTCATGCAGGCACTTTTCGAGCCGTTGCTGTTCATCGTCAAGACTCTGATTGGAGCATCGGGCAAATTTACTTTGGACTACTTCAGACGCTCGATGTGATGGAAGGAACTGACAACGGAGACGATGCAAATTTTCCAATGCCGTTCGAGCTGCAAAGCATGTCAAATTGCACCGCTTAATTCGGACCCGAAATGAAGGAATAGGATGAAGTATTTCTCGAGGCGCCAGGCACTTACTCTCTTGGGGACCGTTGCGCTTGGTCCGCTGGCCAAAGCGACCCGGAACAGCGCCTGTGAGACGATCGCGGATGTTGTCCTTCCCGAGAACGGCGGCATCCCGAACGGGAACAGCCCTGCACAGAGTGAGCGGGGAGTTCAGCCTTGGTACGAGCACCCGGTTACAGGCATCGGAACCAATATCTGGGCCCCGGAGTGGTATCCCGCGAGCATCACGGAGTGGGATCCCCAGAAGCTTGCGGAATCCCTTGCAAAAGCTGGCGCTGACGTTGCGTTCACCTTCCAGGGCTTTTCAGAGGATCACTTCGGAGTCAGCTATTATCCGACCAAGCTTGGGCCCACACACCGTAACCTGAATGGCCGCGACCATCTTCGCGAATACCTCGATGCACTGCACCAGCGGAACATCAAGATGTTGGGATACTACTCCTACCCCGATAAAGGTGTTTGGGAGCGCAATCCGGACTGGCGCCAAATCGATGCCGACGGGAAAGAGATTGCCGCGGGGGGCCTGATTTGCCCGATCTGTCCGAACAGCCCGTATAGGGACTACTTCCTTGCCAGGATGAGCGAAATTGTCCAGAGGTACGACTTGGACGGCTTCATGCTCGACTCGGCTGCAATCAGTTCGAATGGCTGTTATTGCAGGTATTGCAAGCGCAAGTATGAGGATCGTTATGGCGCCGAGCTGCCAATTCATCACACAAGATTCGCCAAGGATTGGCAGAAATTCCTGCAGTTTCGATTTGACAGCGTGCAAGAACTCTATGTTGATGTGCACCGGACCTTCAAGCGCCTTCGTCCGAAAATGCTTTTCACTCACAATGCCTTCGCACTGCGAGGTCTCGCGTGGAATGAAGGCGAAGACTACGAGCGGAGTCTGGGCCTGGATGATGTAGTGACCTCCATCGGCGAGTGGACGGGTTATGGCCCACTGGGTCCCACTCGCGACGTAAGTGAGACATGGAAGACGGGTATGTTGACTCGTTACTTGCGCAATCTTAGCGGCAAGAAGGTCTGGATGCAGGTGGGCTCATACATGTACACCCGAGATTTCCAAGCCCAACCGGTGCAGGAGTTGAGGCAGCAAGCCTATAGCATCGTCGCCAACGGCGGCAGCCCGGTCTTCATCACCAACGCGTTCCCAGACGGCCGCGTGGACACGGTGTTGGCGGACCGGCTCGCTAAAGTTCTGCCGGAGATTGCTGCGTTGAGGCCGTATTTGGACTCGGCCGAAGACCTGTCCTTTGCCGCGCTTTACTACTCCCGCGATTGCGATTTGCTATCCGATACGCTGTATCCCAACGAGCACCGGTACCAGTCGAGTTTTCAGGGTGCGTACGCAGCGCTCATGGAGGAGCACATCCCGTTTGACATCTGCGATGGAGAGGCCATCAGTCTGGAGAAGGTTGCCAAGTACCGAGTCGTGATTGTGCCGGATGCCGTGGCGATGAGCGCAGAGCAAGCAGGAATTCTCAGCAAGTATGTTGAGAACGGAGGCGCCTTGGTTGCCACTGCGCGGACCTCATTGCTCGACACTGACGGTTCGCCGCGACAAAACTTTGCCTTGGCGGATCTCTTCGGCGCAGATTATGAGAACCCCTTGAATTACGAGACAAGCTTCGTAAAGCCTTTGCCAAACGCGATCTGTGCCGGCATCGATGAACGAGAAAACATTCCGCTTCGACGCAGCCAGCAAGTCAAGGCTCTGCCGAGAGCGGGAGCCGAAATAGCCGCAAAGTTGATGATGCCTGCGACCGAGGTGGCTCTTGGCAGAGTCTTCAGCTTTGGAGACGACGTAGCTCCCGGCGAAGTTACGGAGTACCCGGCGATCCTGAGTCACACTTTCGGCAAGGGACGCGTGGTCTACTTCGCTGGCGATGTGAGTGGTGCTTACGGCAACTTCGGCGATCCCAGCTTGCGCAAGCTGCTCCGCAACGCCGTCCGCTGGGCTAATGACGGCCCGTTACCGATTGAAACGGATGCGCCTCTGGCGGTCGAAGTCCGGTGCTATCGCCAGAATGATCGCTACCTTGTGCACTTGATGAATTATGTAACCAGCCAGCCGCGCGTGTGGCCGGAGGTGGGTGGTTCAGCGGTTGAAGAAACCATTCCCATCCACGACATTAACATTCGATTTCACACAAGGAAATCGCCGTCGCATGTATATCTGGCGTCCGGCAAGCAATCAATTCCGTTCGAGTACAAGGATAACTTTGCATCGGTGCGAATACCGAAGCTCGATGTTTTCGACATTCTAGTTGTGGAATGAGTCGCTATGCGCGAAGGAAAGTTTCATAGGAAAGTTTCGATCGTAACAGGCTCCGGCCAGGGGATTGGACGGGAAATCGCACTGGCATTGGCGCGAGAGGGAGCATCGGTTGTTATCGCGGACTGGAACGAAGGTGAAGCGCAAGTGGTTACAAGCGAAATTGTCGCGTCTGGCGGCACCGCCATGTCGGTGAAAGTTGACATCAGCGATCCAGATCAAGTGGATGCGATGGTAAAGCAGACGCTTGAGGCATTCGGGCGTATCGACATTTTGGTGAACAACGCCGGCATCGGGCACGTGAAACCCTTCCTTTCGATAACTTTGGAAGAGTGGAATCGTGTGCTGGGAATCGACCTGACAGGTCAGTTCCTATGTGCGCAGGCTGCGGCGCGTGTGATGGTGAAACAAGGCGGCGGCCGAATCGTAAACGTCGCATCAATCTCAGGTGAACGCGGCGGCACTGGGCGAGCAGCGTACGGCGCAGCCAAGGCAGGAGTTATCCTGCTGACCAAAGTTATGGCGGTGGAACTGGCAGCCAAAGGCATTGGGGTAAACGCGATTTCACCGGGACCGACAGAAACTGACCAGGTCCGCGAGTGCCACGACGACGCCACTCGTGCCGCCTACCATTCAGTTCTTCCCATCAAGCGTTATGCCGCGCCTTCAGAAATCGCGAATGCGGCCCTTTTTCTCGCTTCCGAGGAGGCCAGCTTCGTGAGTGGTCACATCCTCAACGTCGACGGCGGATTCGGCGCTGCTGGTCTGATCTTCGAGCCAAGGTAAGAACATGCGCCTGGGAATTGGAAGTTGGACTTATGGCTGGGCCACGGGGGTGAGCGGCTACCCGCTTCCCGCGTGCCCGCTTACAGCGATGGATTTGATTGACCGCGCGTGTTCCTTTGGTCTCGATATCGTCCAGATCGCGGATAACTTACCCGTCGATAAATTATCACCAACGGATCTGGCAAGACTCCGCGACCATGCAACAGAGGCGGGAATTGCCATCGAGCTTGGTACCGTAGGGTTTGAGCGGGAACATCTGCAGCGATATCTCCACTTGGCCGAGTTTCTGGGAGCGCAACTGGTTCGCACTCTGATTCGGACGCCTGACGAAGAACCTAATCTTACTAATGTCGAGGAATGCATTCGTTCAGTTGGGGGCGAGTATTGTTCCGCCGGCGTTGTGCTTGCGATCGAGAATTACGAGCAACAGTCCTGCGCGGATCTGGCCTCTCTCATCGAGCGCATTGGCAATCCCTTCGTGGGCATTTGTCTTGACACGGTGAACTCCCTTGGCGCTCTGGAAACACCGCGGCAAGTGGTGTCGACGCTTGGGCCTCACGTCCAGAATCTTCACATCAAGGACTTCAACATTCGCCGGTTACTTTCCAAGATGGGGTATGAGGTGATCGGTTGCGCTGCAGGCGAGGGAAAACTTGAGGTCGAGTGGGTTCTCAGCGAATTGCACCGTCACGGCCGGAATCCCTCCGTCATTCTGGAGCAGTGGACACCTTGGGCCGGTAGTCTCGAAAGCACCATCACCATAGAAGAAGAGTGGGCCGCTCGCAGCATCAGGTTCCTCCAAAGGTATCAGTGATGGAGGGCCAATCCCTACTCAGGGCAATGCGATGGCGGGTGGTTGCTGTCGTGTTTCTGCTCGCCTTTATCACCATCGCAGTCAGAGTTTGCATTTCCTCGGCCAAGCTGGAAATGGCCCACGATCTTCACATCACCGATGTCGAGTTTGGATGGGTGTTCGGCGTCTTCGCACTCGGATACGCAATTGCCATGGTCCCGGCCGGATGGATCGGCGATCGGCTTGGCCCGCGCATCTTTCTCGCCGCGATGGTTTGTGGCTGGGCTCTAATGACCGTCGCCACTGGCTTCGTCACCGGTTTAACCTCCCTCATCATCTTTCGTCTGCTGTTTGGTCTGGCGGAAGCGGGAGTATATCCCATCGCAACCAAGGCGCTCTATGAATGGATAGCACCTGCGGAGCGGGCTTCTGCGCTCGGGTTGCTCAATGCAGGCTCGCGCCTAGGCGCGGCGCTGGGACTTGCAATCGCCTCGTATATCATCCTGTGGCTCGGATGGCGAGCTTGCTTCTGGCTTCTGGGTGCGGCCGCGTTGGCCTGGGCCGCGGGTTGGTATATCTGGTATCGCGATGAGCCGGCCGACAAGCGAGGCATTTCCCGCGCGGAACTTGAGTACATCCACTCTTCAAAAGCGACGGAACCAGCACTGGCGAAGATAGGTGGTTCCTGGCTGGGGGTTCTCTTTTCGGCGTCCGGGCAACTGTTGCTCTTCCAGTATTTCGCCAACAATTTCAGCCTCTTTGTGGTGTATAGCTGGATGCTGCCTTATCTTCAACAGCGGTTCCAGATCTCGTCGGGGCGCGTAGGAATCTATGCAGGCATGCCGATCTATTGTGGGGTCCTTGCCACCTTTGCGGGAGGATTGACGGTCGACTCATTGTTCCGGCGCGGTTATGGCAGATGGTCCAGGGCGATTCCCGCGATGGCAGGCTTTACATTGGCATCAATCGGCCAGACGATGGCGAGTTTCGCCACGTCTACAGGCTGGTTCATCTTCTGGTTTGGCGTGGTGGTATTAGGACTCGACTTCACGGTTAGTTCGAGTTGGACGGTCTGCTCCGACCTCGGACGGGAACACACCGGAGTAGTCTCAGGAGGAATGAATATGATGGGAGCAATCGGTTCGTTTGCCTGCTCGCTCGCCTTTCCTTACGCCCTCCGCTCTTCGGGGCGCACCGAGGCATTCTTTTTCGCAGCTGCAGCGCTCGATATTCTTGCGATAGTCTGCTGGTTCGGCCTGGGCTGGGGGATTGCGGGTCGGGGATGGCGTCTGCGATTTCAGGTGCTTCGGAAGCAAATGGGGGGCGCGTGACCTATATCGGAGCGTCTATGCCACGCCTTCGCAGAATATAAGGTGGTGTTCGACGAACGGATCAGGGCTTATAAAAGTTAGAGAAGCGCCGTGTCCTGGCGGAATCGAATAAGTTATCGAGCAGATGATACTGTACTCGTTTCACCGATGAGAACTATACCGTAAGATCCGAAATGACAAGATCTCCGAACGTAGCATCGATCTCGTGCGCCACGAGAGCTAGCCCTCCGGAACGTAGAGCGTAATTGCTTTTCTGCGTGACCCGATAGTCCCATTCGCTGGGCTCCTGCGCAGACTTGTTCCACACTTTAAAGCTGTAGCCAGTTACTCCGTCGCCATCCAGTGTCTCGCAGCGGCCCTTCATCCAAAATGAACGGCCAAGCTGGACTGGGAATGGGGCGAAATCTCGATCGTCCTCCGACTCACCGTGGAGGAAGTTGCGAAACGGAGACATCAGACCGTCCCGGGTACGCCAAACAAGCCAGGTGACGCCGCCCCTGGGATGCAACCCCCATTTGGGCTGGTCTCCCGGTGCGTTGTCTTCTGTGCTATGACCCGCCCAACGCATGCAGAATCCGGCGCAGTGCCCGACGCCACTTTCTGCCCCGTTCTTCTTTGAGAATCCGTGGATGGTGATGGACGCCGTTGCTTCGTAGTCCTTCCAAGTCCGGTCGCCGATCAGGAATATCCGATCGTATCCGGCTTCGCTGCTCCTAAGCCCATCGGGTCCGCTGACCCAGCGTCCGTCAACACATTGACCTACATCTTGCAAGTTCGACACCGAGCCCCAAGAGATCTTGGCCGGAAGAGGGTATGCTCCCACCATCGAACGTGTAACGTTGACCTGGGTACTCGTGGTTCGCCCGGTGGAGTCCGTCGCCTGAATCATGACATCATTGTCCCCGAAATGGAGTGAAGCCACAGGGATGTCGGCGTTGAAATCTCCATATCGGACAATGCGCCGTAAGATCCGAAACTCAAGCAGTTTGGGGACACCGCCGTTCACTGAACATGTGACGCTGGCAATCGGGTTGGCAGCGTAAACGTGCCCGAGTACGTTGAAATCGTCCTGCGCGCTTCCAAGATGGCCGACGCGTTGGCGCCTTCCATACCAAACCTCTACGTGCAGCGTCTTCGAGGCCCCAGTCAGCAGAGAGCCCGCCGCAAGAACGATTCCGGCGCAAATAAATTCTCGACGCTTCATCTTGTTCTCGCACCTTGTAAGGGCTTTGTCACAGGTCAAATTCAAAGACAGTTGGGGTATCAAAGCAGGGTCGGCTCTAAATATCTGGATGGAACCAGAAAAGTGATCTCGCCGGCACCGATACCCGATCAGAGGGTATCGGTGCCGGCGAGAACTTGTTAACTAGAAGATTATTTTTCCACCAAGCTGCACGATGCGGCTTGGAACATTGTAACCGCTGATTGAGCCGAAACCATTGCCAATGTATGGGTCCGGCGCGCCCAATTGCAGCTGGTTGAGGGCATTGAACGCCTCTACGCGGAACTGGAATTTGGCATGTTCTGTAAGTGAGATGTTCTTGAAAAGAGAGAGGTCCATGTAGTTCAGGCCGGGGGCGCGAAGATCATTGCGGTGCTCAGTCCCAAATACACCTTGGGCAGGTTGACTGTACATCGAGGTATCGAACCATTCGGCGACGCTCTTTTTGAATCCGGGCTTTGGGTTCCCGATCCGGTTAGGCCGTTCCGCGTTGGCCTCCAACACACCTCCGATATCGCTCGCCAGGTTGCTAAAGGGAATACCTGTTTGAGCCTGGTAGATGCCATTCACCTGCCACCCACCTATCACAGCATCTGCGGCCTTGTTCATGGAGGCACCGAACCGCTTTCCTCTCCCGAACGGCAAATCGTAAACCATACTCACTACAATGCGCTGAGGCACGTCATAGCTTGATTTCGAGTAGTCAGCCTTGAAGTTGTGGGCATCCATCGGCCCACCCCATCCAGCCTCATTGCAATCGAGACCGGCGCAGCCGGACGATGAGGCGGAATCCATCGTGCTGGACCATGTATAAGAGGCCAAAAGCGCCACGTCCTTAGTACGATGGTTTACCGAAACCTCCAGCGCATTGTAGTTGGACGAGAATCCGTATACGTTTTGGAGAACAAAGCCTGGACCCCACGGCGTTCCGTTCAATCCGTAAGTGCCAAAGTTACGAAACGGATATCTGGCGGCTCGCTGTTCAGGGGTGTCGTTAGCATCGTAGCCATTTGGCTGGTTTGCCGCAACCCTGGTATTGAGGTGCGTTCCCAAGGTACCCACGTAGGCCACATTCAACTTTGTAGCGAAGGGGAGTTCCCGCTCCACCGAGAGTGTGAATTCCTGTATGTAAGGGAGTTTCATCTCTGCCGGCTGCACGTTGTAAAGACCGGCAACGTTATCGGGCGTCACCTTTGCCGTCGGCGCGGCGAAGAGATCGTTAAAATTCTGATGACCAGGGTTGGCTGTCTCGCTCCATGGGTAGTTGACCTGGCTGGCCCATTCATAGAGTTCGTATTGATCGTAGAAGATGCCGTAACCTCCGCGGATGACGTTCTTGTCGCTCGCGGTGGGACGGAACGAAAAGCCGACTCGGGGAGCAAAAGGCTTGTTCGGAGTATCTCTTGTGCAGGACTTATAGAGTGTGCCGCCATTTCCAGAGTCTACCCACTTCTTGTCATTGGTGCAAAGAACACCTCCATCCACGGACAATGAAGGCCAAAGGGCCTGTTGGTTATCCGGATTGGTTTGGAAATCATAGCGAAGTCCGACGTTGAGTGTAAGTCTGCTGGCTATCTTCCAGTCATCCTGGACATAGGCCGCGAACTTCTTTTGGTTGAGGAACCAGGGAGGATTCGACGGATGTGCCAACCCCCACCCCGTGGGAATGGACGCTTGCCCATTGACGATGTCGCCGAGAAGATAATCCGCCCACGCGTTACCCCCCGTTGGTGTTACACCTGCCGGAGAAGTGACGCTTCCGTCGAAAGAATACGATCCCAGGACATTGCCAATGGGGCCCGTGTCGCCATCATTCACGTATACGAGAGCGCCGAGAGTAAGAAAGTGCTTGCCCTTGACCCACGAAAGAGAGTCCTCGCCGTTCCAGACGGCTGAAGAATTGCCGGTGGGCAACCCGAAAGCTCCCCCGCCGCCGCCATTGAAATTGATCCCTATTTGCGGGAAATTTTCTCCGGCCGCCGGGTATGTGTTCTTCAAACCCAACGCCGCAATATCAGCGTCCGGAGGGGGATCCCCTTCGCGCAGATTATGGTAGTCGAACCAGCCCACGCGTGCTTCGTTGATCAGGTGATCGTTGAATGTGTGGGTCTCGATGACGTTGAAAGACTGGCTCGATATCGCGAGCGGTTGGTTGGCATAGAGATGGATGCTTTGGTTAAGAGCTACATTGTTGACCAGCGTGAATCGCTCGGAAAGACGATCTTTCGAACCAAAATTATGATCGACCTTGTACGTCTGCTGGTTGTAGAAATAGGGATTTGAGACGACCTTGAAGGTATTTGCGCCAGGAATAAAAGCGTCCTGTACTCCCGCGATGGGAAAATATTTCCCTGGACCAGGGTTGGCAACCTGCGCCAGGCGGGACCACCGGCTCTGCGGAATAACGTAATTCCCATTGCTGTCCTTCGGAAAAGGCTGCCCCGTCAAAGGATCCAATATCGTGACAGCGTTATGTTCTTTCGTTAGAGGATCGTGGTCGGGAATAAGCCCATTCAGTTGATCGACAGTTGGCGCTTCGCCGTACCCCACACCGGAGCTCGTGCTCTTCAGGCGTTCAAAATTGGCGAAGAAGAAGGTGTGATTGCGGCCGTTGTAGACCTTCGGGATATATACGGGACCGCCCACGCTGTAGCCATAGTCGTTTTGGCGTAGCGGCGATTTCTTAACGCCCGCGGGAGTGAAGGGTAAGATCGCGTCGAATGCGTCGTTCCGAATGAACTCAAAAACAGTGCCATGCAAGCTGTTAGTGCCCGACTTGGTGAGCATGTTGATCTGGCCGGCCGCTCCGCCAAATTGAGCGGAATAGCCGCTGGTCTGCTCCTTGAATTCCTGAATCGCATCCAACGACAGCCTGACGACGGGAGGCGTGAAATATGGATCGGAGTTCGTCATGCCATCGATGAGATACAGACTTGAAGCCGCTCGAGTGCCGGAGACATCGGAGACCTCACCCGGCAGATCGACCGCGAGGCCACCGTTGGTGACGGTAGTTGTGACGCCAGGTGCGAGCAATAGGAGGCTATTGAAAGACCGGTCCTGCATCGGCAGATCAAGAATCTGCTTTTCCGTAATCACTTCGCCAACGGCCGAGGTTTCGGTATCCAGAGCAACGCCAGTGGAATTCACCGTGACCGTTTCAGAGACTTCGCCTGGATGTAACACGACGTCGGCTCGCATGGTTTGGTCAACCGCAAGAGTAATGTTCTCTTCGTCTGCCTTCTTGAATCCGTGGGCCTCCACGGTTACGCGGTAAACGGCGGGATTGAGATAAGGGACGGTAAAGTCCCCCGAGGATGTCGTTTTCGTCTTGACGGCAACATTAGTCGCCACATTCGTGACCACCACAGCCGCGCCGGGTATAAGGGCTCCCGATGAATCGCTCACTCTTCCCACGATGGTGCCTACCGCGCCTTGGGCCCAACTCAAGGTTGCCGATAAACATATTGAGAGCAACAGGATCGACAGAAGACCAAGTCTGAAACCTGCCCCATGTGCTGAGTTGCTTCCTACGATGCGGTTGTGCGTCATCACCTTATTTCCTCCAAAACTGATCGATCGTTATGTTGCTTTGCACTGTCGCGTTCACGTACGCTGTGGCGATATCGCCCCAATGCTGGGTGATTCCGAAGACTCGCCGTCTGTATTAGTTCTGCCAACACTTTGGAGTCCGGGGAGCGAACTGCAAAGTGTTCAAGAGGTTGCGTCGTGTAACTCGCATGTTACAAGAGGGGGTGGAGATAGTTCCTTGCGGGAGGCCACCATCTGCTCAGAACTTTCGAACCCTTGGCAGCATTTCCAGATGTCTTGTTTGCGTTTTACAGCGCATCCAAGTTGACTGTCAATGCACTTGGAGATAATCGGGGGTTAAGTGTGAGGAAACGCAGACAACCAAGAGTTAAGGCACTTAGGACAAGTTATTCACTAATGCATCGTGGATACGGATAAGTTGTTCGGAATGCCTTTTTTGGGATGAATAATTTTGCACATGTTCCAGATCGACGTTGATACGTAAAAGAAGCTTGGCGGAAACAACGGCCGCTTTCGAGGCAATAGCTTACGAAGCGCGGCCGAACTGCCGCTGACCGGTTCCTTACAAGCCGTCAAGAATTGTGACCCCTATTCCTGTTGCCAAACATGCACATACGACTGCTCCATCCAGCCGTGACTTATGATGGATATCTTTCCGGGGCTCAATTCCACCACCTTTGCGCCATCGTGATGTTCGAACCTGTTGTCGATCGGGAAGCGGCTCCAGGTGATTCCCTTGGGGTCGGCCTTCTTGTAGATATACAGCCGGCATTTGCTGCGGTAAGGATGGAACGGATCGTGCTCGCCAACTACGACCTCCGTTTCGCCATCTCCGTCTATATCTCCAATGCCGATGGAGTGCGGGGAACGAACTCTGTCGATGAAGTGCAGGTTAAACATCCTATCCCGCGGGCTTCCAGTGTTTTCCAGCCAGCCCACCGGTGCAAAGAAAGCTTTGCGAACATTGTCGTTCCAGTCAACGTCTTCGACAGTGAACAGAATATCCGGGCGCCCGTCGCCGTTGACATCCATGATCGCAATGCGGGAAATCGCATTTTGGTTTTCGAACTGGGCATACTTCGGATCGATCAGCAGATGGGGCTCAAACCGGCCGTCGCCGAGATTTTCCAGAAAGTACGGCCCGGCGACGATATCGAGTTTGCCGTCTCCATCCAGATCGTAGGCGATCATCTCTTCGCCATAGGGAATATCGGCAATGACGCGCTTTGCCCAGAGCTGTGTCAGATCGTCCGGAGTTTCGAATATCTGCGGTGGACTGTGGCTGTGGTCATGGTATCCGCAGACCAGCGCCAGACGGCCGCCCGGCAGCAACGGACCAAGTGTGTTTCCGTGTGGCCAGTCTCCGTCTCCGCTGCCAATGGCGTGCTCCTCCCAAAGATCTTTGGTGATGTCTATAGGCTTCAACCATACCAAATCGCTGGTAAGCGCACTTTCATAATCTTCGGCCCCGGGTTTGGCCTTGATGCCGATCAACTCTTTGCGTCCATCCTCATCCAGATCGTAGGCGGCAATGATCTGGCCAATGCCGGGGATCGGATGCCGCTCCCATGTGGGGTTCTTGTACCACCATGCCCCGCAGACAATGTCCTGCAAACCATCACCATCAATGTCGACTGCGTGAATGTCAATGCCTGTGTATGGCTTCTGGCGGTCGACATACTTATGGCTGTAGTGCGCAAAAACGGAAGGTTTGCCCTGCGGACGGAACATCTGCAGCCATCCGATATTTTCTGTCTTGTTTACTACTTGCGCGGCGTGTCCAAAAATGACATGCGTGCCGGAGCCATCCAAGTCGGCGCGAACCGCCTCGTGCGTTCCTTCGCCCTCATAGATTAGATTGCTCTGCCATGACTTGCCTCCGTCCTCGGTCGAGTAATCGATCAGGCGGGCTTCCCAGTTATATGGGGCATTCCAGCCTCCCGCGTTCATCTCGCCAGCCATGATGTGCATCTGCTTCGTCTTGTCATCGCGCCAGGCTCTAAGAGAATGAGAGAAGTTGAGTGGGGCATCTAGCGGATGCTCGATCCAGGGATGTTCGGGAACAGCTTTTATCCGGTTCTCGAACCATGCGAGGCGGCCGTCGGGATACTCGTCCTCGACGATGACCACGTCCTGATGACCATCCCCATTCACATCGATGATTGCGGTGCGGCACAACTCGCGGAATCCCGGCGCAAGGGAGTGAGTCTTCCAGGGCTGCCCGGAAAAGGCACCGGCCTTAGGTGCGGAGAACCAGTAGGGACCTGAGACAATTTCCTCTCTACCGTCTCCGTCCAGGTCGCCCACACTAGTACCCTCCGCAGTGAGGCCAGTTTGGACCATCTGCTTCTTCCACGGACGTTTGGGATCTGCGGGAATCTTGTAAGCGAACAGGCCCGGTCGATCACAATACCTTGCATTTGCTACAAGCTCGCGCTTACCATCCCCGTCCAGATCGCCAAAGATCATGTCATGCGCATGCCCTGCAGTTTCGCTGTCCAGAATGTACTCTGTCCAAGGGTCGTTAAGATTCGCTCCAGATTTATACCAACAGAGGATCCATTTTTCAGGCCCTCCCGATGAATCCGGGATGGTCCTTCCAGTAATGATTTCTTTGCGGCCGTCCCCGTCAATGTCCTCAAGCGCGACGCCTACTCCATATCGGCCAAGAGAGACAATTCCCTTTTCAGCGGTTGACGGCCTATACCATACGATTGCACCAACTCCAATGATGACTACTTCCGTCTTGCCATCTCCATCGACATCAGCTGCCGCCATTCCACCAGTCTCTGAAATGTGTGGCGGAACAGCGTCCAAGATCACCAACTCCCACGGGTTATTGCCGCGCGGAGCAGTTTTCGTGACAGCCGAGTTCCGGCCATGCAAGGCCGGCTCTCCTTCGGCCACACTCCTGGTGCGCTCTTCGGCAACACTCGCCAGAGGAATCCCCGCTGCCGTGACCGTTCCGGCCAGCAATTTGCCGAAGTTACGCCTATCCATTTTGGTTCTCCTAGTTATGCACTCTGGTATTAAATGGCAGCTTCTTCTGAACTCTAACTTCTTTCCCAAATATGCACATAGGACGGTTCCATCCATCCGTGACTGATAATGGATATCTTTCCCGCGCTCAATTCCGCCACTCTTGCGCCGTCGTGATGTTCAAACCTGTCGTCGATTGGGAAGCGACTCCATGTGATCCCTTTGGGGTCGGCTTTCTTGTAGGCATAGAGCCGGGATTTGCTGCGGTAAGGGTTGAATGGATCGTGCTCGCCGACAACGACTTCTATCTCGCCGTCTCCGTCCAAATCTCCAACGCTAATGGAATGCGGGGAACGAATCCTGTCGATCACATGCAGAACAAACTTTTGGCTCTGCGGGCTCCCGGTGTTTTCCAACCAGCCCACTACCGATGGGAAGGACCGATGCACATTCCAGTCAACGTCTTCGACGGTAAATAAAATATCGGGTCGACCATTGCCATTGACATCCATGATTGCAATGCGGCTGATACTGGAGAGGCCCATAGACTTCAACAGTTCCGGATCGATTAGCAGGTGCGGCTCGAACCGTCCATCGCCCAGATTCTGAAGCCAATACGGTCCCGCTACAATATCAGTTTCTCCGTTTCCATTCAGATCGTAGGCAATCATCTCCTCGCCATATGGGATGTTGGCGATCACTCGCTTGGGCCAGGGATGTTGCCTCGGGTCGTCAGGAATTTCGAATAGCTGGGGTGGACTTGTTTTCGGGTCATGATACCCACAGACCAGTGCTGCACGCCCACCGGGCAGCAGCGGCGCAATCGCGTTTCCGTGTGGCCAGTCTCCGTCACCTGTACCGATGACGTGTTCCTCCCAGAGATTCTTGACCAGGTCAATTGGCTTCAGCCATACCAGGTCGCTTGTTAGAGCATCATAAAAACCTTTGCTGCCGGACTTGGCTTTGATGCCGATGAGTTCTTGCCGTCCGTCCTTGTCCACATCGTAGGCATTGATGATCTGCGCTATTCCCGGGATCTCATGCCTTTCCCATCCGGGGTTCTTGTACCACCACGCTCCACACACAATGTCCAACAGGCCATCGCCATCGACATCGATGGCGCGAATATCTATGCCGGTATATGGCTTCTCGCGGTCGACGAATGCGTGGTTGTATTGAGCAACCAGGGATGGCTTTTTAAGAGGACGGAACATCTGCAACCATCCGATATGGCTCGTCTTGCCCCTGACCTGAGCGGCGTGCCCAAAGATAACATGCGTGCCGGAGCCATCAAGATCGGAGTAAACTGCCTCATGCGTACCCTCTCCGTGATAAATAACATCGCGACGCCAAGACCTCCCGTCTTCGAGCGCCGAATACCTTAACAGCCGGGCATCCCAGTTGAAAGAGTACTCCCATCCTCCCCAATTCATTTCGCCAGCGAGAACCTGTACTTTTTTCGTCCTGGCGTCATGCCAGGCTCGCAGCGAATGTGAATAGCAGAGCGAGTCATCCATAGGATGTTCGATCCACGGATGTTCGGGGCTATCTTTCAGCCGGTTCTCGAACCACGCAAGCCTGCCATCGGGGTATTCATCCTCCACAAGGACCACGTCCAGATGACCATCCCCATTCACGTCAATGATTGCAGCCCGGCACAACTCGCGAAATCCTGGAGCAACGGAATGGGTCTCCCAAGGTTGTCCTGAAAAGGCGCCGGCGTGCGGCGCTGAATACCAATACGGCCCACAAACGATTTCGTCTTTGCCGTCTCCATTCAGATCGCCCGCTGCTGTTCCCTCTGCGGCAAGGCCGGATTGAATCATCTGCTTCTTCCACGGTTTCCGCGGGTCGGCGGGGACCTTGTAGACAAACAAGCCAGGGCGCTCGCAATACATCGCGTTGGCGATAAGCTCGCGCTCACCGTCGCCGTCCACGTCGCCAAAGATCATGTCATGCGCATGTCCCGCAGTTTCATCGTCAACAATATACTCAGTCCAAAGATCGTCCTGCCTTGTTCCAGCTTTGTACCAGTTGATGATCCACTTTTCAGGGTGTCCCTCAGCAACCGGCAATCCTTTGGCAACGACGATTTCTTTGCGTCCGTCCCCATCGATATCCTCAAGCGCAACCCCTACTCCATATCGGCCAAGTGCTACAACTCCCTTTTCGGAGGTCGATGGCCTATACCAAACAATTGCGCCAACTCCGACGATTACCACTTCGGTTTTGCCGTCCCCATCGATGTCGGCAGCCGCCATTCCACCAATCTCTGTAATATGGGGCGGAACGGCATCCAGGATCACCAACTCCCACGACTCGGCACTGCTCAGAGTTGTATCCATCACAGACGATTTCTTGCTATGGATGGGCCTGTTTCCCTCCACCACTCTTGCCGTCTTTTCTTCCGCTACACTCGCCCGAGATACCCCCACTGCTGTCACTGTTCCCGCCAGCAATTTACCGAAACTGCGCCGATCCATATTCGTTCTCCTGCTAAACATTGGGATGTTGAAAGGGTATCTTGCTCAGAATTGCGCCTAGAGCGGCGCGATTGCCGACATCAATATTCTCCGTTGATATTCCAAAATCGCGATCACCGGCATCTGTCGGCTGGAGGGCCCAAGCATAGCGCGAATCGTTGCCAAACCGGAGAAATATCGTAATTACACGTGGATGAAAACATATCCGTGGAGAGCAACGGTCTACAAGTAAACCCAAGTAAACTTCCGGGTTAACTTTTCGGCCCGCGCCGGTGGGTCGCCCAACACCGACTGATCTGACGACGAAGTCTGTGAACGAAGCGCGTTCAGGGGGCCACGCTACGCCCAATGCATTCTTCCGGCGGGCTTGCGGATCAGCACCCTATTTAAAAATTCGATTGAACTCCGCAATCCCTCTTCGCCTTCGATCAATGGATCTTCGTGCTCGATGCTCAGCGCATAGTCGTAGCCAACCTCGCGCAACGCGCTGGCGACGCCGCGCCAAACCTCGAGGCCATGGCCCCATCCGACGCTGCGGAAGTTCCATGATCGCTGTGCAACCTGCCGATAAGGCTTGCCGTCGAGGCAACCGTTGATTGCAGTGTTGGCGCGGTCGATGGCGCAGTCCTTGGCATGAACGTGAAAAATAGCGGTGCCCAACCTGCGGATGGCGTTGGGCACATCAATGCCCAGCCAGAACAGATGGCTGGGGTCCAGATTCACACCAATGGTGTCGCCAACGGCTTGGCGAAGTTGCAGTGCGGTCTCAGGATTGTAAACAAGAAATCCAGGATGCATTTCGATGGCAAGGCGGACACCGTGCGCCTGGGCAAAGGCCGCAGCTTTCTTCCAATAAGGAATGGCAACCTCGTTCCACTGCCAGGCCCATAACTCCGGGTACTCTGGAGGCCACGCAAAATGGCACCAGTTGGGATAGCGTGCGGCGGAAGAATCTCCGGGGCAGCCTGAGAGCAAGTTAATGACTGGCGCTTCCAGCCTCTCGGCCAGCAATACGGTTTTCTCAAATATCGCGTGGTGTGAATTGGCTATCTCAGCGTTTGGATGCAGTGGATTGCCCTGGCAGGCCAAACCACTGATGAATAGCCCTGTAGCTTCAACTTGTTTGCGATAGGCCGGAATCCGCTCCGGCGTGTCCAGCAATCCGTCCAGGTCGCAATGATGATTGCCGGGGTACGCGCCCGTGCCAATCTCTACGCAATCCAAACCCAAGCTGTGAACTTTCTCGAGCATGGCCGGGAGGCACAGGTCCTGAAACAGGACGCTAAAGACACCGAGATGCATGGCTCCTCAAGCTTCGCTCGGCGAAACGGGCCGCGTGTAGAGGCCGCCGTCCACCCAGATCGTCTGGCCGGTAATGAAGTCGGCCGCCTCGCTGCCCAGAAACACTACCGCACGACCGATATCGCGCGGCGTTCCGATCCGGCCAAGGGGAGTCACCTTGGACCACATGCCGGCGTAGTCGCCCAGTTCTTTCTTTGTACGTTCGATTTCGATGGCGCCAGGAGCGACACAATTCACGCGAATCCGGTATTGTCCCAATTCCACGGCGGCGACTTTGGTGAACATCTCCAGGCCGCCTTTGCTTGCAGTGTAGTCCACCAGGTTGCGAAAGGGGATTTTGCTGCAGCCGGAGCCGATGTTGATGATGGCTCCCCCGTCGGCCCGCATGATTCTCCCGGCCTGCTGGGTACACAGGAAGCTGCCTTTGAGATTGGTGGCTAGGACGCGATCCCAATCGGCTTCGGCCAACTCCAGGAGCGGCTTCCACGTCTGAATGCCCGCGTTGTTCACTAGAATGTCGAGCCGCCCAAAGGCTTCAAGAACCATCTGGAACATTTTCTCGACCTGAACACCCTTGGAAACATCGCCCGCAAATGCAACTGCCCGCCTGCCCATGCCGGTGATTTCATCCACGGTTGCGGCCGCGCCCGCCTTGTCCTGATTGTAGTTGACGGCCACATCGCAGCCAGCTTTAGCCAACTCCAACGCAATGCCTTTTCCGACTCCCTTGCTGGCGCCGGTGACGAGGGCGATCTTGCCTGTGAGCGACACTTGCACACTCTTGTCTTCCATGTCACAGGATTATACCCATGGTCGCCGGGACCGAAAGTAGTGTGGGGTAGATGCGAGGGCTTAACGTTAGCACTGAGCGTTGCACTTGCATTTACTTTGCCGGTGCCGGTCGAAGATGCAAAGATTCTCTGACCATGACGATACGAATAGCATTAGGCTCCGATCATTTGGGGTTAGCGCTCAAAAGCGACATCGCGGCCCTGCTTCGGGAGCGGGGGGTCGAATTTCAGGATTTCGGAGCTTCGACCGGAGAAGTCGTGGATTATCCGGATGTGGCCGAGAAGGTAGCTGGGGCCATTCACGACGGACAGTTCGACCGCGGCATCCTTATCTGTGGTACCGGCATTGGCATGGCCATCGCGGCCAACAAAGTACCGGGCATTCGCGCAGCCGTTGTGCATGACCCGTATTCAGCCGAGCGTTCACGCAAGAGCAATGATGCCCAGATTCTGACCATGGGCGCCTGTGTGATCGGAGTGCAGGTGGCCAGACAACTGGTGTCAATCTGGCTTGAGTCGGAGTTTCAAGGAGGCGACTCGGCTCGAAAGGTAGCAAAGATCGGTCTGATTGAGACTCGGCATACGAAAGATCTCGCGACGGGAGATTGTGGCAGGCGATGAAAAAGCTGATCAATGATCCATTCCAGGTAACGATCGAGGAAATTGAAGGCTTTGTTGCCGCGTTCCCGCGTCAGGTAAAGCGCGTTGGCGCCCAATCGGTTGTGCGCAGTGAAGCGCCTGTGGCCGGCAAAGTCGGCGTCATCTTCGGCGGCGGCAGCGGACACGAGCCTCTGTTCATGGGCTACCTCGGCAAGGGGCTTGCAGATGGCTGCCCGGTCGGCAATATCTTCGCGTCCCCCTCGCCGGGCATTATTCTCGATGCCACTCGCGCGGTTTCGAGCGGGGCCGGCGTTCTCTACCTTTATGGCAACTACTCCGGCGATTGCATGAATTTCGACATGGCGGCCGAGATGGCGGAGGAAGAGGGTATCCGCATCGAGACAGTGCGGATAACCGACGACGTTGCCTCTGCGCCGCTCGACAAGAAGGACCGCCGCCGCGGCATTGCTGGTGACTTTTTCGTCCTGAAGGCCGCGGGAGCCTGCGCCGACGACGATGGCGACTTGCAGCGAGTCCGTGCGGCGGCGGCAAAAGCAAATGAAAATGCCCGCTCGATGGGCGTGGCCTTGAGTTCATGCACCATTCCGGCCTCCGGGCGGCACATCTTCGAACTTGGCGACGATGAGATTGAAGTTGGGCTGGGAATTCACGGAGAGCCGGGCGTACGACGCCAGAAACTGATGCCGGCCGACGAAATCTCTGATGTCCTCGTAAGCAAGATATTGGAAGATAGCCTGTTCCAAACTGGAGATGAAGTCGCAGTGCTCGTAAACGGTCTCGGTTCGACGCCGCTCGCGGAGCTGTACATCGTATTCAGGAGTGTGGCCGTGCTCCTCGCCGATGCAGGGATTCGGATTCACCGCTCCTATGTAGGCGAGTACAGCACCTCGCTGGAGATGGCAGGTTGCTCTGTGACCTTGTTGCGGCTGGATGAAGAACTGCGCCGATGGTTGGATTGGCCGGCCTATAGCCCTTGTTTCACACAGGTGAATTGACATGCAGGAAACTACGTTGGGTGCCCAGGACTGGATCCGCATGTGGTCGAATGTGGGTCTGCGGGTAGAAGCTGACAAGGACCGGCTGAATGAGCTTGATGGCGTTATCGGCGACGGCGATCACGGCGTAACTATGGCGATAGGGTTCAGAGCTGTTCGCCAGGCGCTTGCAGGCTTGGATGCCAACGTTACCATCGATCAGGTGTTCAAGACCGCGGGACAGGCTTTTCTGACTGCTGCCGGGGGCGCCGTTGGTCCGCTGATGGGTTCGATGCTCTGCGACACTGGAAAGGCCTTTGACGGCCGGGTAACATTCGGAGCCGAAGAGGTCGTCTGGATGCTGGAAATCATGGAACAGGCCATGGTCCGTCGAGGCAAAGCTCAGCTTGGCAACAAGACGATGCTTGATGCATTGCATCCGGCAGTTGTCGCGGCGCGCGCGGCGGAAGGCAAAGACATGGCCGAGATCCTTCACCGGGCCGCCGACGCCGCAGCCACCGGTGCGCGGGCGACCAGCGGAATGATTTCCAAGATAGGCCGATCCAGCCGCCTTGGCGAGCGTACGCTCGGGCATGAAGACGCAGGTGCAAACAGCATCGCTCTCATCCTTCGCGCTCTGTCGGAAGGGGTAACGGCCCTATGAATCAGCCCTGGAAATCCAGCCAGTGGTTCACAAGTTGCTGGAACCACACCGATGCTGTTTGCGCCGGACGCGAGTTTCCGCACAAGCTTCAGTTTCACGATGTGACGCTGCGCGATGGCGAACAGCAGGCTGGAATGGCATTCGATGCCGGGCAACGGCTGGCCATTGCCCGGCAGTTGGCCGCTGCCGGGGTGCATCGTATCGAGACCGGCATGCCCGCAGAGTCGGCTGAAGATGCGGCGCTGCTGGAGACGCTGGCATCGGAAAATCTGAACACGCAGTTGCTGGCCTTTGCCCGCTGCATTCCCAAGGATGTATTGGCGGCTAAAAAATATGGAGCCAGTGGCGTGGTCTTGAAAATGACCACCAGCGAACACCTGCTGCGAGAGGGCGTTGGGCGGTCGCTGGAATGGGCTATGGGCTCTGCGATTGATGCTCTTGCAGCCGCCCGCGAATCGGATCTCTACTCGATCCTTTTCACAATCGACTCGACCCGCACCGAGATCCCGGCCTATCTTGCCTTCCTTGAGCGAGTTTGTAGAGAAGCTCCACCCGATGCGATCGCCGTCGCGGATTCCTACGGAGTGGCTACACCGGAAGCGATAGGTTCCATGATCGGGGATCTTCGACAGCGTTTTGCCATGCCCATAGAAATCCATTGTCACGACGATTTTGGCCTGGCCACTGCTTGCACGTTGGCGGGAATCGCGGCAGGGGCTGAAGTAGCCCACGTGACGGTTTGCGGTATTGGCGAGCGGGCGGGAAATGCATCTCTCGAAGAGGTCGCAATGGCACTCCGCTGCTTGTACGGAATCGATTGCGGCATCCGTACGGAGGCGCTCTACGCACTTTCGCAACTTGTGCAGCATAGCGGGCGATTCAGTCTCCCTTCAAATCGGGCTATTGTTGGCGAGGGGCTCTACCGGATCGAGACCGACCTGGTCGCCGGGTTACACCGGCGCTGCAAGAGCAATGCTACGCTGGAATACCTGCCCTTCCTGCCCGAGATGGCCGGCCGTCCAGGTGTTGAAGTGGTGCTGGGCAAAGGCAGCGGCAAAGCCAGCATTGCCGAGCAACTGGAAGCGCGTGGACTGGAGTGGCCTGCCGCGGACGTGGATATGCTGGCAGCGCGAGTTCGTGAGCTGGCAGCACGTGAAAAACGGCTGCTGACCGCGTCCGAATTCGAGGACTTGATCGCTGAGGCCACGAAATGAGATCTGTTCGTTGCGGCATTGTGGGTTTCGGATTCATTGGCCCTCAACATGCCGACGCCATGCGTCGACTTGGGTTTGTGGATATCGCTGCCGTTTGCTCTGCCGAACCGGAAAGAGCCCGTGAGAGAGCAGGCCGGCTAGGCATTCCCAAGGTATGCGAGAGATACGAAGAACTGCTCGATGATCCCACCATTGAAGTGATTGACATTGTAACTCCCACGCGGATGCACCATCCCATCGCCATGGCGGCGATCGCGCGAGGCAAGCATGTGATCGTGGAAAAGCCAATGGCCCTGAGCATGGCCCAGGCCGTCGAAATGCAGGAAGCTGCACGCGCGGCTGGCGTGGTCAACGCCGTCACTTTCAATTACCGCTATCATCCTTTGGTTCAGCAGGCGCGCATCATGGTCGGTCGCGGCGACGTCGGCGCAATCCATTTGGTGCACGGGCATTATCTTCAGGAGTGGCTGCTCTACGATACCGACTTCTCCTGGCGTCTTGACCCTACGGAAAGCGGTCCCTCGGCAATGGTGGGCGACGCGGGCTGTCACTGGTTTGACCTTGTCGAGCACGTCACCGGCCTTCGAGTAATAAGCGTTCTGGCAGAGCTGCGCACGGTGATTCCCACTCGGCGAAAGCCGCTGGTCGCGCGCGAAGCCTTTGCTGAGGCTGGCGCGGAAGACAAGACAGAGCCTTTTTCCGTGCGTGTGCCCGACCTTGGTGCCATCCTGCTGCGGTTGAGCAATGGAGGCACGGCCACCTTCCTTACCAGTCCCCTCTGCGCCGGGCACAAGAACGATCTGCGCTTCGAAATACATGGCAGCAAGATGAGTCTGTCGTGGGTGCAGGAGGATCCCAACCGTCTCTGGATCGGACGGCGCGGGCAGCCGGATCAACTGCTGAATCGCGATCCTGGATTACTTGCGCCCGAAGCCCGTCCTTATACGGCTCTGCCCGGCGGCCATAGCGAGGGTTGGCCGGACGCCTTCAAGAATACCCTGAACAACATTTTCGAATTCATCGCCGAAGGTCGCGATCCACGGACCGCCGACGGCATCAAGTTCCCGACCTTCGCCGATGGCTATCGCGCGGCGGCTATCTCCCACGCGATCGTTCGCAGCCATGGATCAGGGGGGCTGTGGACGAATGTTGAAGCGTGAGTCGTCTGGCATTCGCCGCGAAAGCTTGTTCCGGTCAAGCTGCGTGGCAATCGTAGCCACAGCCATGTGTTTTGGTGTGCGTGCCGAAATTATGGACGCGCTCGCCAGTCAGTTTCATCTGACCAACGAACAGACCGGCTGGATTGCGGGCGCGGCATTCTGGGGCTTCACCGTCTCCATGTTCGTCGGTGGAATGCTTTGCGATGTGTTCGGCATGCGGTGGCTTATCGCCATGGGCTTCGTCGGTCATGTCGGCGGCGTGCTGCTCACAATCTTTGCCACAGGGTTCGGCTCGCTCTATGCCGGGACGTTGGCCATTGGCTTGGCGAATGGCCTCATTGAAGCCGCTTGCAATCCGCTTATCCCAACCCTTTACCCCGACCGCAAAACTGACCGGCTCAACGCGCTGCACGTTTGGTTTCCCGGTGGCATCGTCATCGGCGGGCTGGCCGCCTTCGCCTGCTCGCAACTTGGATGGAACTGGCAGGTGAAGATGGCCCTGATTCTCGTGCCGGTCTTCCTCTATGGTGCGCTGTTCTTCCAGGAGAAGCTGCCGCAGACAGAGAGGATGCAGCACAGAATATCCACGGGAGCAATGTACAAAGAGGCGCTGCGCCCCGGCTTCTTGGTGCTGTTGGGCTGCATCATTCTCACCGCGGGCACGGAGCTTGGGCCTACACAGTGGATCCCGAGCATTCTTACCCATACGGCGCATCTGCCCGGCATCCTGGTGCTGGTTTGGATCACAGGGTTGATGGCCGTTGGCCGTTACTTCGCGGGACGCATCGTGGCGCACATCTCGCCGGTGACCTTGCTGCTGAGTTGTACACTCTTGTCGGCCGCCGGACTGTTCGGCCTGGGAATGATGCACTCCCGCCTGGGGGTCTTCGTTGCCGCCACCAGCTTCGCTGCGGGTGTCTGCTATTGTTGGCCCACCATGTACGGCATTACGTCGGAGAGGTTCCCCGCCGGTGGCGCATTTTTACTCTCGCTCATCGGCAGTGTAGGCATGCTGAGCGATGCTTTTGTTGTTCCGCTGATGGGGCGGATGTACGACGTATGGGGACCCAATCGCGCTCTGCGCTCCATGGCCGTTCTTCCCGTCATCGTGGCGGTGGTTTTCGCTCTCATCGCCCTTCGTGATCGGGCCAACGGTGGATACCGCACAGTACAACTGTCGGCCAGTGGCTCCCGAGGCATCTTGGAGAATTGATTCAGGTGAAGCAACAGGTGGATTGGGGGACCTCCAGTGAAGTATTGGGCAATGGCCACTGTATTGATAACCGCTCTTGCAATGGGCCAGAACGTCACAGCGCCCGCCCAGTCCGACCCCGAAGGCAAAATGCACAACCAGGGTACCAGTGGCGAGCAACCGCAGAAAGTGACAAAGGCCGAATTTGACCACTGGAAGAGCGAACTCTCCAACTGGGGCCGGTGGGGAGTTAATGATGAACTCGGTGCAGTGCACCTTATCACCCCAGCGAAGCGCATTGAGGCTGCGGCTCTGGTCAAAATGGGCTTGCCAGTTTCCCTCGCTCACGACGATTCGACAGAAGAATCTGTGGACAACAACCTGCCAATTGGCCACAAGATGCTGTCCACCGGGGCTGATCCCTCTGCGGAGTACGCATTTGACCAATTCACCTTCACCTTCCATAGCGGGTTCATCACCCATCTCGACGCACTTACCCACGTATTCGATGGTGACAAACTCTACAACGGGTTTCCTCGGCAATCAGTTACAGAGACCGGGGCGCAGAAACTTGATGTTCTTCAACTTAAGGACGGCATCTTCACTCGCGGGATTCTCTTCGATATTCCCCGATTGAAAGGACGGCCTTATCTAGAGCCCGGAGAAGCAATCTACCCGGAAGATCTGGAGCGTTGGGAGAAGAAGGCCGGAGTCAAAGTGGAGCCGGGTGATGTTGTTCTGATTCGGACCGGTCGATGGGCACGAAGGAAGAAACTTGGCCCCTTCATAGCCTCTGCAGGTTTACATGTAACCTGCGCATCGTGGCTCCATCGACATGACGTCGCAGTCTTGGGAAGCGACGCCGCGAGCGATGTCATTCCCTCCGGGGTAGATGGCGTGGATATGCCAATCCATTTGCTGGTTGTAGCTTCAATGGGTATGCCGATTCTGGATAATCTCGATCTTGAACGACTAGCTGATGTGGCAGCAGCACAGCATCGGTGGGTATTCTTGTTAACCGTTGCACCTGAGCCCGTGGCAGGAGGAACAGGTTCGCCTGTGAACCCCACCGCCGTCTTCTAGCATGACTTTGACCGGGAAGTACTCTGCCAAGTTGAGCGCATACAAGGTTCCCTGGGAGCGATCCGAATGGAGTCTCATGGCCATGTGTCGTCATGGCCCACTCCAGTCGCGTGGGTTAAGGCACTCCCGCTACCCCAATGTACTTTTCTATACTATTTGTTACTGATACTTTGATATCCGTGGATGCGAAGCCAGGTCGTTCTGTCCCGTCTGTACGGTCCATTGAAAAGATCCACCGTCGAAGAAGGCGCGAAGGGAACTTAATACAATGAGAATTGTCAGAATAGAGACTTATTTGGTCGGGAATCCGTGGAAGAACTGGCTTTTCACAAAAGTTCTAACTGACGAAGGTGTGTCCGGTGTTGGCGAAGGATCGTTGAATTATTTCGCCAAGACCG
>OCTA010000616.1_pt1 | contig 32603 bp, 18 predicted proteins | sample 1538991 | NCBI WGS metagenome assembly OCTA01 (sample SAMEA3539302, study PRJEB22396) | soil metagenome | biome: tundra; feature: field; material: soil | place: USA | collected 2010-05 | depth 0.15 m | reverse complement strand
TATCGACCGCGGGGGCCAGACTCTCTGAATATGCCCTTCCGAGATCGCATACCGGGGCGGCCAAGCCACGGGTCCCGAAGTTCTCTGTCGCGCATTATGTTGGCAGGGCCGTTTCGCCCAGACCGGAGGAGGGGAGGGAAAGATTCTCGGAATTCCCAATCCAACCCTGGAGCCCGGAGTGACCCTTCGACTGAGGCACGGAAACTAGAGACAAGTTACTTTTTGGAAGGGGCTAAGATTCTCGGAATTTGCAACGCATCCTGTGTGCGGCGCGCCAGATCGTCGTACATTGGGGTTTGGCACTCGTTCCTGCCGGACGGCTACGACTCTGCGATCCGCAATGGCTGGCACGTCAACGCACCTCCCTCGCAGAACAGAACGATGGACTGGTGCCCCCCCGACCAAGCCCGTTCGGCTGGTTTCACGGATTGGGTTCTGGCCGGCGTCCGGCGAGAACGGATCGAGCGAATCGCCAGAAGAGTTTACCGGATTCCCTATCTTCCGCCCGGCCGGTTCTTGCTATACCGAGAGGCCTTGCTTCGGGCGAATGCATGAATGAAGTCATGTGGTTTGAACCTGTCGGAACTTGCCATAGTCAGTGGTAATCTCCTGCTCCATGTTCAGTCGCTGGTAGATCGGTGCTAGAAGATGATACGCGCGTGATACTTGCTGAGAGTCCATCGATAGATAGCCGACTGGTATTCCGGAAGCATAAACGATCAGCCGTCCGAACATTCTTGCTAATTGGCCTGGATTGCAGATCCCATAGTGATAGAGGCAGAGGCTTGAGGGAACTAGCACACACTGTAGCTTCTTCTTGAGCACTAGACTCTGCCCCGGCGCGTCGACATTAAGCCGCCTCCAAAGGTCGTGAAATGGCGATTCACCCGCCGCACTATCGATGAAATAAACAAACTTTGTTTCCTCTTTCAGCAAGCGAGTTTTCAGCACCTCGTACATCTCACCTTCTAGCGCTAAGGGACGGGTGGTAACGACCCACATTTCTGAGATCGAGGCCATGCGCTGAGCTTCTGCTTCTCGACGTACATTTCGCAAGAAAATCGGAGTTCCAGTCAAAACGTCTTCAGGAACAAACCATTGTTCGCCAATAATCGGTCCCTGACGACTGTACGTGCTAATGAATTGGAGTTGCTGGCGCTGAAAGGCATCCAAGCTGAGCACTGTTGCTAGTTTGTCAATGGCCTCTGGGCTAGGTAGTCGCCGCCCCGCTTCAAACATCCCAAGCGCACTCGCAGTTAATCCTGCCTTGTTGGCTACGGCGGCCTGCGTGTGACTATCCCGCTTTATCCGGCGATAGAAGCCTAACAGCGCGCCAACGGCGAGCCGCGCGTCATCCAGAGGTTGGCCTGACGACTGTTTCGGTGAAGGTTTCCGCCCGTTCTCTTTGCTCCTCGATGTTGTCGCCATAATTCCCTTTTAATCTAACGGTTTACGATGGACTAGGCAAAGATTACCACAATTCGTGGCTAAAACGTTAACGATCACTTGAAATCTAAACAAAAGGATAGTATACTCACAACATGCTGCTGTACTCACATGGAGTGAGATTTTTGGTCTGAGCGGATTGGCCTCTTGTTCGGGAAAGCAGATGTGAGCGAGCAGAACAACGATACGTAATCTTTTCCGCCGAGAAATGCAATGTCGTCATCTTGCTTTCGCAGCCTGCAAAAATCGCGATAGTGATCACCCGTTCGCCGTCGCATGTATGTTTCTTCCGCGCTCTGGCTAAAGGTGATGTCATACTGTGGCGTGAGGAAGCTCGCTTCTATCAGACCCCAACCTGCGGATAAGATGTAGACATTTGACACTCCGAATGCCTCAGCCAACCGACCATATACGGGGTTTCCGTAAAGTCGGTACGCGGGATACAGGCCACGAGGGTTTCTGTCTGGCTGCTCGTTGTATTCGCATAGCAGTTCTCTCCATGACTTTCCGTGGTCTGAAAGATCGTCGGGCCGTGCATACAGCCGAACGCTGTCGGCGGGGGCTCTAGGCGCCGAAGCGCGCTCGTGAGTGTCATTTGATCCTCCGTATTTCTTGATGACTCAGACGGGGCGTCATAAGGTGAACAAAACGGAGTTCACCGGAATTCCCATCTTGGGGGTCCAAATCCTATCCAGTATATGCCAAACTGTCATCCTTTAAGTCCTGCGAACTGCATTTTTCCTCCGGTTGCCATTTTCGACCCTCCAAAACGCGGCGTCGCCCGGTGCGCAACATCCAAGATCGCGAAGTCCAGTCTTTTCAGCACACCAGCGTGCTGGGCCAGATGAAGCACGATTCCGGTCGCGAAATCTCAATATCACCAGTGTGGCCTGGCGGCGGCCATGCGACCGCGACAATTGCGGGGTCGCGGATATGAGATGGCTCTCTCCTTCATGCCGCGGAACAGTCTCGTCACACGTTTGCAACAATGCAGAAACAAATGGACGTGGCTGCTTCCTACGCGAGGTTGGTTTCAGCCCCGACGCACGCACTTTGCCGCGCATGAAATTCGGCTTCTTGGTCTCCGGCAACTTCTTCCGTGTGCTGGGGGTACGGCCGGCCCTCGGCCGCGACTTCCGTCCCGATGAGGATCAGGTCCAGGGGCGCAATGCCGTGGTGATGCTCGGCCACGATTTTTGGGTGAGCCAGTATGGCGCCAGCCCGTCGGTTCTCGGCTGGCGGATCCGGCTGAACGGGATCGAATTCACCGTGATCGGCGTGGCGCCTGAGTAGCGGCAAGAGTGATGTCCCATCCGTGGCGGTAGGGACTGGGGAAATTGGCGGAAACATCAGCAGTGTATTGGCGCGCACCGATGGCGCTGATTCGATGGACTGAGTTCGTTAGTGTTACCACCGAAGTCACAAATCCGTGACCGGTTTTTAATCATGCGTAGACATTCTCTTGCGAAGATTTCTGGTGAGGTTAATCCATGCGCCAGGTTTTTTCGATCGCGGTGTTCTTGTGTCTGTTGAGCGCCACGCTGCTGTTCGCTCAGTTTGAAACGGCTGAAGTGCTGGGCACGGTGCGCGACCCTTCCGGGGCGGTGATCGCACGCGCAGCGGTTACGTTGACCAACCAGGCGACCGGCGTGCAGTCCAAGGTTGTCACCGGCGAGAACGGCGATTTCGATTTCTTCAACGTGCAGGTGGGCCGTTACTCGCTCACCATCGAACATGCCGGATTCAGCAAATTCACGATCAACGATGTGACGGTCGACGTGGGCGCCCGGCAGCGCCTGGACGTTTCGATGAAGGTGGGCGCAGTGACGGATTCCGTCGAAGTTACCAGCGCCGCCGCCCCTTTGGAGACCGATTCCAGCGATCAGGGCCACGTGGTCAGCACTGCCGCGGTAACCGAACTCCCGCTCAACGGCCGCAATTACGCCGACCTGGCGCTGTTGAACGCCAATGCCGTCAAATCGCCGATTGCGGATTCCTTCTCCGCCACGGGCACACCCAGAGAGGGCGCGTTTAACGTGAACGGGATGCGCAGCACTTACAACAACTTTTTGCTGGATGGCCTGGATAACAACGCGTATGGAACCAGCAACCAGGGTTACTCAGCTCAGCTGGTTCAGCTCTCCCCGGACGCGCTGGCCGAGTTCAAAATCATCACCGGCAACTACAGCGCCGAATACGGGCGCGTGGGCGGCGCGGTGGTGAACGCGGTGATGAAATCCGGAACCAACGAGCTGCACGGCTCCGCTTACGAGTTCTTGCGCAACACGGATCTCAATGCCATCGGCTTCACTTTCAGCCCGGCGGTCTTTCAGAAGCCCACGCTGCAACGCAACCAATTCGGCTTCACGGTGGGTGGCCCGATCGTCAAGAACAAGCTGTTTTACTTCGCCGATTACGAAGGATTTCGCCAGTTGCAACGGTATCTCAACTTCGATTCGATTCCCAACATGAACGATCGCAACGGGATTCTGCCGGTGTCGGTGTACGATCCGTTGAACAAGACGCTCTATCCAGCCGGCACGACCATTTCAATCTCGCAATTGAATCCGTTCGCCGCCACGGTGCTCGGAGCTCTTCCGACGCCCAACGGACCCGGACGTTCCAACGACGACGAGGCGCTGCTGCTGATCCGCGATTACGGCGACAAGTTCGACGCCAAGATCGACGGCCAGATCAACGATCGCATGACGGCTTTCCTCCGCTTCAGCCAGCGCAAGGACCTGCAGTATTACGCTCCCGATCTCACCGGATCGTCCGGCGGGGATGGCAACGGTTACATTCACGTGGTCGATCAGAACGCTGCGCTGGGCTACACCTGGACCGTGACGCCAACCTCGCTCCTGCAGGCCCGCTTGGGTTTCTCTCATTTGCTGGGCGGCAAGACGCCGCCGTACGTGGGTGGCCCGAGCATGAACGCTCTGTATGGCGGCTTTCAAGGCTTGCCGACGACCTCCAATCTGACCGGCGGCCTCGACACCCAGACCATCACCGGTCTCACCGCCCTGGGCCGCCAAACCAGCAATCCGCAGTTCCAAAACCCTACTTCCTGGGATCCGGAGCTGAATTATTCCAGGACATGGGGCCGGAATTCTTTCAAAGCCGGTTACCAGTTCCTGCTGGTTCACACCGAGATTCTGGACACCAACCCGCTCTATGGCCAGGACACGTATAGCGGAGCGTTCAGCAAGCCCACCTGCGCGGAATTGGGCCAGGCCGCCGGTTGCACAGTGCCGAGCGACTCGACCAGCTACAGCCTGGCGGATTTCATGTTCGGCCTTCCCAACCAGATCAACCTCGGGAGCTATGCGGTCATCAATCTGCGGCAGTACGTGCACTCCCTGTACTTGCAGGACGACTATCGGGTGGGCGCGAAGCTGACGCTAAACGTCGGGCTGCGGTGGGAGTTCGCGTCGCCGCTGTATGAGCGCGACAACCACTATTCGAATTTCGACCCCACCACCAACACCATGATCCAAGCCACTAGCGGAAGCCTGTATGACCGCTCCCTGGTACATCCCGATTACAAAGACTACGGGCCGCGCGTCGGCCTGGCATACAGTTTCGACCCCCAAACGGTGATACGGAGCGGATATGGGATCAGCTATACGTTTTTCAACCGGGTGGGAAGCGCCGAGGAGGGTATCAACGCTCCGCAGGCCCTGTTCGGTGTCCTCAGCCAGACGATCCCCTCGGGCGGCGCGGTGCCATCGACCTTCCTCACCACACAGAACAGCTTTACCAGCAACATTGCCAGTCCCGCGGCCTTCAATCCGGCCAACTCAAACGTGGTCTACACTCCGCCGGACAGCAGATGGCCGTACGTACAGAACTGGTTCCTCTCGGTGCAGCGGCAACTTCCCAAGGACACGGTTTTCACGCTGAGCTACAACGGAAACCACAGCCTGCGGCTGCCGATCATTGGCGATTACAATGAGGCTGCCCCGTATAATCCGAGCGCTCCTTTGGCCTATACCGCCCGCGTGCCGATACCGACCTTCGGGCCGATCACGTGGCTCGACCCGGTGGGCGACAACCATTACAACGGTCTTTCGGCCAGCGTGGAGCACCGTTTCACGAAGGACTTGTACCTTCTGAACTCGTTCACCTGGGGGAGTGCGATCGGGGATTCCGAGCAAGCGCTGGAGTATTACGCTGGTTACTTCCAGGCCAATCCGCAAAACATGCACGACCTGGCCGCGGAGGTGGGACCGTCCAGCTTCAACGTGAAATTGAATAACGTCTCGACGGTGATCTACCAGCTTCCCTTTGGCAAGAGCCGCAAATACCTTTCCAGCGCGAATTCCGTGCTGGATGCGTTCGTGGGCGGATGGGAGTTCACCACCATCAACACCGCCCGCACGGGGACGCCGATCGACGTGGTTTATAGCGCTTCTGGGAACAACATCGTCAGCTCTCTTTCCAACGACTATCGCGGTCAGCCGTTTCTGCGCCCCAATGTCAGCGGCGCTGCCGTCAGCCAGAGCCGTTCCGCCATGCTGAACACTTTTTTCGCCGGCTACACATTCAGCACTCCGTCCGCCAGCGAGCCATTTGGCGATGTGGGACGCAATGCGTTCCGCGCTCCCAACTTCGACCAGTGGGACTGCTCGATTGACAAGAACTTCCAGATCCGCGAAAAGGCCCGGCTGCAATTCCGGGCCGAGTTCTTCAACGTTCTGAACCACACGAATTTCGGGATACCGGACACGAAAACCACCGACGCCGCCTTTGGCACCATCCGCGCGACTTTCCCGTCGCGGCAGGGCCAGTTCGCGCTGAAGCTAATATTCTAAGCGGCGCAGGGCACGGCGCGCATATCCGGTATCTCGGCGCATCGGGTATCAGCCCAAGTCGCACGCGCGGCTGGCATTCGAAGCGGAATCGCGAATAGAAACTTCGGATTGGCGCAGAGTTTATTGCAGCGGCGAGTGAGATGCTCGCCGCGGAGCGGCCGCACCGGCTTGCCAAAGCATCGGATTGTCCGCGCCGCGATCCCGGCGGGAAAGGATCTTCGCCAGAATCTCCGGAACTTCGAAGACGGCCGAGTTGCGAACCGCGGCGGCTCGGGCGCGGTATGCCGCGTGTTGGTCCGGGCGCAGCAGTTCGCGAACGGCATCCGCCACTTTGGAGAAACTGCTCACCACCACGCCCGCGCCCTGCTCCAGAATCCACTCCGCGTTGTAGCGTTCGTGGGCCAGCGTCCACGCGTTCGATTCCACCACCACGGGCAGCCGCATGGCCAGCGCTTCACTGATGCTGCCGGGACCCGGCTTGCCGATGAAGTAATCGCCCAGCGACATGAAGTACGGTACATCTCTGGTGAAACCTTCGATCCGCATCGGTATGCGCGGCTCGATCGTACGCAGCGCACGCGCGGCCGCCTGATGTTTGCCGCAAAGCAGGATCAACTGCGTCTTCAGATCGGACTGGTTCAGCGCCTTGGCGATCTTCACCATCTCCATCGAGCCTTCGCCGCCGAACATCACGATGCCGGTGGGCCGGCCGGGATCGAGGCCGAGGCGAATGAGTTCGCGCGCGCGATCCACGGCGGGCGGCTGATGGAAGCGCGGATTGAGGATCATGCCCGAGACCTGGAAGATATGGGAAGGCGCCAGGCCGAGCGCGCGCGCCTGATCCACCGCGCGCCGCGAGCCGCAGATCACGTACTGTTCCTGCCGCTCGATCCAGAAGTGGGGTGGGTAGTCGGCAATATCGGTCAGGATGGTAACCAGCGGGGTTCCTGGCCACGCCCGGTCTAGCGCCTGCTTGAACGCGCGGTTGTAATGCGGGATCAGCGACACCACCATGTCCGGCCGCGAAGCCGCCCAGTGCCGCTCCAGAATGCGCACCTCGGCCGAGTGGAACAGGCGGATGGCGGCGTGCATCACCGGCACCAGTTGCGCGGTGCCCAGCGTCCATCCGCGCCGCAACATGATGTTGTAGACATCCTGGAAATCGATGCCCGTCGACTTGCGAATGACGTCGATCGAATGAAACAGGTCCTGCACCGAGTGGGTGTGGATGTCCCACGGCCGGCGCTCGACGGCAATCACTTCGGCCAGTGCGGTGGCGGCGGCGCGGTGTCCGCCGCCGGCATCGATGTAAATGAATTCGATGGTGCGCTTCATCGCTGTGACCCGCTTTCCGCGCGCAGCGCCACCAGAGGCGCCGCCTTGGTTATTGCCGCGGGGCCCGGCTGCGCGCCCGCCGCCAGGCAGCCGGAATTCCCCGTCGCCTGGGAAGCGCGCATGGCAACCACGGCGGGCTGGAACGCCGCCAGCACGGGCCTCCCAATCCAGCAGGCCGGCGGCTGCAATTCGAAAATCCAGGCCAGCGTGGCGCCCGTGTCGTAGGTGAACACCGAAGCGGCAATTTTTCCCGGCGTCACGCCGGGGCCTGCCAGAATCCACGGAATCTGAATTTCGGCCAGCGAATTCTTGCCGTGGTTATGCCCCTTGCCGCCGTGATCCGCTGTCACCAGCACGAAGGTGGAGTCGAGCGCGCCCGCCTCGCGCAGCATGGCGAGAATGGCGCCGATCTGCCGGTCGGCTTCTTCCACCGCGCGGTAATACTCGCGGCTCGACCAACCCGAGTGATGCCCGGCGTGATCCACGTTATCCAGGTGGATGAAGAGCAATTCCGGACGGTATCGCTTCCAGTACTCCATCGCGGCTTGTGCCGTCCGCTCCGGGCCGCGCTCGTGTTCCATCACATCCGGAAGGTTGTGCTCCACCAGTTTGGCGAAGCCGGGCCAGTCGTGAAATATGGCGATGCGGCTAGCCGGCCGCTGGGCACGCAAAGCGCCGAAAATGTTTGGAAAACCGCCGGATTCGTCCTGGCAAGCAGGCACGATTTCCTGCATTCGCTTCAGGTAGCCGTTGGAAGTGATGCCGTGCTGCTCAGGGCCGGCCGCGGTAATCATCGACATCCAGTTGGGGCTGCTGAGCGCGGGCATCACGCCGCGCGCCTCCAGGCTCCACGCCCCGCGCGCCATCAGTTCGCGCAGGGCGGGGCCGCCGGCCGTGACTATGCCATCAATGCTGAGCCCGTCCACGCCGATGACGATGACGTGTGGCTCCGCAGACTCATCAATCTGCCGCGCGGACAAAGCCGCGCAGCCTAACACCAGAACAGCAATTGCGATTCGTCGCATTTACTCCCCTTCCTTCAAGTACCATGCAGGCCGACTCGGTTCCGTTACATTCCCAAGAAGGTTGTGTTTCCGGATCGCAATGCGAACTACGCCGCAGGGTGGAGGCGGCCATTGGCACCTGGCCGGCGGCGAGATAGACCGCTTGCGCCGCACTTTTCACCGGATGTTTATTCGTTTGAAACCAAGCTGCGTCAGGCTGGAACAGCACCCTGAAGAATCGCCGCCAAGCATGCGCACCCAGACCAGCAACGAACTGCCTACTTTTTCGGGTCTGCTCCAGGAGCCCTTCCGTCGCTTCCTCGATCCGATGGCACCCGCCATCGAGCGACTCTTCGGTATGGACCGGCTGCGTGAAACGCTGGAAGCCATGCGCGCCATGCCCAAAGGCGGGAGCGCGGCTGGCCGACTGCTGGAGACGCTTGGCATCACCTGGGAAGCCAGGCCCGAGGAACTCGAGAGGATTCCGCGCTCCGGCCCGCTGCTGGTGGTGGCGAACCATCCTTTCGGCCTGCTCGATGCGGCGATCCTGGCCAACACGTTGCCGGAGGTGCGGCCCGACATTCGCATTCTCGCCAACTCCCTGCTGGCCGGTGTTGCGGAATTGCGTCAATCGTGCATCTTCGTAAATCCGTTCGGCTCCAAAGACGCGGTCGGAGAAAATGCACGCGCCTTGCTCGAAGCGGCGGCGTGGTTGCGCTCCGGAGGCGCGCTGGTGGTGTTCCCGGCAGGGGAAGTGGCGCACTTCGATTTGAGAACCGGCACGCTGGCCGACCCCAACTGGAATCCCGCCTTGGCGCGCATCGCGCAAAGGGCGGGCGCCGCCGCGGTACCAATCTTCTTCCAAGGCGCTAACAGCGTCGGGTTTCAACTCGCCGGCATGATCCATCCCGGGTTGCGCACCGCCAATCTGCCGCGCGAGCTGTTGAACAAGCGCGGCCGCCGCATCCGCATGCGCATCGGCCGTCCCGTGACGGTCGCCATGCTCCAATCGTTCGCGAGCGCGCAAGAAGCGATCGAGTATTTACGATGCCGGACTTACCTGTTGGATGACGCTGCGACGGTGGCCGTCCCCGAACGCCGGTTGCCCTTGCGGCTGCTTCCAGCGAAGCACCAGACGCCAGTCGCAGCCGCTCGCGCGACGGACCGTCTGGCCGCGGAAATCGCCGCTCTCCCGCCCGCGAGCAGGCTGTGCGACAACGGTGAATTTGCGGTCTACTTGGCGAATGAATCCATTTTCCCCGGCGTGGTCGCCGAAGTCGGCCGCCTGCGCGAACTGGCATTCCGCCAGGTCGGCGAAGGCACCGGGCGCGCCGTCGACCTCGACCGCTTCGACCATTACTACCAGCACCTGGTGCTCTGGCACGCGGGCCACTGCCAGGTGGCGGGCGCGTATCGCCTCGGCCCCACCCCCGACATTCTGCGCGTCCAAGGCGCGCGTGGCCTCTATACCAGCACGCTGTTCCACTTCCGCGAAGATCTGTTCGACCGCATCGGCCCCGCCATCGAGCTCGGCCGTTCCTTCGTCCGTCCGGAATATCAAAAACAGGTCGCGCCGCTGTTGCTTTTGTGGAAAGGCATCGCGCGCTACGTGGCAACGCGCCCCGAGTGCGCCGTGCTCTTCGGCGGCGTCAGTATCAGCAATCGATACCACGCCGTCTCGCGCCACCTGATGGTCCGCTTCCTGGAAGCCCACCGCGCCGGCGAACTGGCCGGACTGGTGACGCCGCGCAGCCCCTATCGATTCCCCCAGCGGCAGTTTCGCCACACTGGTACGGTCAGCCATGTTCCAGAGAATCTGGAACAGCTCGCCGGCCTGGTGGCGGATCTGGAGCGCGACGGCAAGGGCGTGCCTATCCTGCTGCGCCAGTATCTCAAGACCGGCGGCAAGCTGCTGGCATGCAACGTGGACCGCGGCTTTTCCGACGTGCTCGACGCGCTCATCATGGTAGACCTGCGCTCAGCCCCCACGCCCGTTTTGGAACGCTACTTCGGCAAGCGGGAAGCCGCCACGTTCCTCGAATGGCACCGGGAGCGCGGTCGATAGTCGAATCCGTGCGCGTGGCGAGGCCAGTCACGTCCTGCGGGGTTGGCCTTGCTCGCTTACATGATGCGGCGCAACAGCGCGAACAATCGCGCCGTCAGCACGATAAACGCAGGCAACGTCAGTATTCAGGCCATCGCCAGCGAGCGGACGGTGCCTGCGCAAAATCAACTACTCTTTCTGAATCTGGAGCGGAATTTGGTCGGGCTGGCGAGATCCGCACGCGCAACCCTTGCACCCAAACAAAAACGGCTGCACGTTTGACTTTGGTGTTCCGGCTCAGACGGGACGTGACAAGGCCCCTATTAGGTAACTGTCGAGCGTGTCGTGCCTCCGCTTCGCTCATGGCGCCGCTTCAGCTCCGGCGTCACGGAGTTACATCCCTCAATTGATATCGGCGGAGGCGAAAAGGGGCTTGAGGAGATACTCGGATAACTGCTGGACCGATAGCTGTACGCCTTCTTTGGTGGGTTCGCCGAGAACCCAGAAAGTGTGTTGGCCTTCCTTATCGAGTTCGATGGTAATGGTCAATTGCTGGTCAGGAAAATCAGGGTGAACGGTGACGTGGAGATCGTTATCGTCTAAGGTCAAGACCAGTCTCTCGCCATGCATTCCGGGCACGTAAACCTCGCATTCGAAAGGCCTTTGGGACATGCGTACCGCGGTCTGTCCAGCGCGCTCCATATGATTATTGAAGTCGCTTACATCAACCGTAATCGAGGCAACCAGCGCGCGCCACGCGTTCAATGCGCCGGGGATTTGCTTTTTCGGATGCTTTGTCCCGTTGACCTTGCTCCCGTTCGCACTGCTGGCCAATGCCGCGGCCCTGTCCTTCTTCATGTTCGCAAACATTTCATCAATCCATTTCATATGGTTCTACTCCCGCGACGGCAAGCCAGCGAATCTGCTTCCGTCCTCATCACCACCAGAAAACCCGGCGCCAGCCGCAGTTCCCCGCCAACAACGCTATGCCGCCACGATCAGCGCGATGACAGTGTTACTCAATGTCATGTCTTTCCAGAGTCCTGGAGCTTCAAACAGCAATCGGATGCCCAGTCGCCTAGCAGGATGGCGCTGTCATGAATTTGTAACTAACAAATTCCGCATCCCTGAACCCGGCGGGTTGGGCGAGGCGGCGCACTGCCAGCGCCGGGGCGTTCCCGGCGCTAGCTCCACGCCAATGCCCGGTGTAGCGCGTCATTCCATCCTCGGCCGCCCAATCACTCAATCACTTCATCCTCCACCGTCAGAATTGAGTGATATTTGAGGAAGTAAGATGCACGGGCAGCAAAACGGGGGCAACCAAGATCGCCTGACTAATGGGACGTCAAACCTGCTCTATGGCCGAATAGGGAGCGGGTCGCGCCGCCAGCGTTTCTGGAACACTACGCATCGCATAACGAACTCCGCAGGCTTCGCAGCGGCCGGGCATGCCTCGACACCGAGCATACTTGGCCCCACTCGGCCAGGCACCTAAAGTCTGCTAGGAAGCGGTTGAGCGCGGTCGAGCAACACGTCATTTGGAAGTGATCGCCAATGTCGAGCGGCAATCCGCCCACGGCAGCCGTCCAAGACCACCGAGGTTCGCTCAAGCACACGTTACAAGCGGGACAGGATTGTATTTCTCCATCAGCTTGCCAAACCGATAACCCAGCCGGTCGCACACGATGGACGTAAGCATTACGTTCGCTGTTATCGCGACTCGACGGGCGCTTGCTTACGTGATTTACGATAGCGCGCGAGAAGCTCCGCGCGGTCACGCCGCAGATCCAGCCCGGATGGTTCCGCCGGGTATGGCTTATTGCCCATCAACCCTTGCCAGAGGATGCGGTTATATTGGGCGAAGTCGAAGCGATCTTCCGCGCCGAAGTCCATTCCCGCCGTTGCCTTTGTCCAGTATGCTGCATCGTGAGTAGGCCGCAAAACCCGCGCCGATGATGAGGGGAAAGTGATGGGGAGCGTGGTGCTGGCCGGGAGCGCCGAGGGAGTCGCGGTAAAGCTCCAGGTGGTCTGGTGTAGATCGAATACGTCCGCCATCGGGACCGCCGCCGCGTCGTTAAGATTGAGCGGCCCGATACCAAGCACATCTTCGATCGTACGCACAAAATCCACCGTGTTGTATTGGGTCGAAACCACCGCGCCCTGCTTCACATAAGGGCCCACGATGAACGCGATGCTGCGGTGTAAATCGACGTGGTCGGCGCCGTCCTGTGAATCGTCTTCGATGACGAAGATCAGCGTGTTGTTTTTGTACTGGCTATTGGCGATCTGCTGCACCAGCAGGCCAACGGCGTAGTCGTTATCCGCCTGGTCCAACTCCGGAGTGTTGACCCCGTCAATCGCGGTCGAGAAATTACCCGTATGGTCGTGCATGAAACGAACAAAGCTCAGCTGCGGCAATCCGCCGTTGGTGTAGTTCGCGGTGAAGTCGCGCTGCCATTCGGTGAAACGGTCATAATCCGGAAAGCTATTGTCGAATCCGCGGAAGTAAGGATCGGTATAGGGAGCCAGCGCGGCATTGGTGGGATACGCGACCTTCGTACCGCTCGCGAAAGGATTCTCGACGAGAGGAATCTGCAGTGCCGCGTAGGGTCCCGGCAGCGTCTGATATCGGGCAAGGTCAATGAAAAAGCCGTAGTTACGGATCGACAGTCCGGCCCGCAAAGCGGCATTCCAAAGATAGCCGGTATTCTCCTGGTCCTCTGGGCCGTCCGGAGCCGAGGTGTCAGCCGTTCCGGGCAGCAGATCGGGATCGTCCGGACTCAGTGGATTTGCCTGCAGCCGTTGCGCCAGCGTCGGGAGCGACACATTGATGTTACGATTTGTCCCTTCCGAATCGTTTGACAGACCGCGGCCGGCGTAATTGACCGTTACCTGTTTCTCGACGACGTCCGGAGAGCGCGCCGAAACCGACCAGGGCCATCCATCCATGCTGACCTCGCTGCGATCGTAGAAGTTATCCAGCGTTACGAAGTTCCGGGCGAGGTTATGCAGGTTAGGCGTTGTCGCCTGGCCGAATTCGGTCAGATCCGGATCGCCATTACCGACCGGGAGATCGCCCAGAATTTGATCGTAGGTGCGGTTTTCCTTGATGATATAGATCACGTGCTGGATCTTGCTGCGAAGCGTTGCCATCGTCATGGTTTCCCTGAGGCTCAGGGTTCGGCCGAGATTGTTATTCTCGGCGACCTGCGCCGTCAGAGACGTCAGTTCGCTCCCGCTCGGTGTGGGAAAACTCTGAAATCCGGCTTTGATCAACTGCAGATTGTATTCGTTCGATGCAGAGCAGACCGCCCCACTCAAGCCGGGAAGTGCGCCGCCATGGCAGTTCCCCGGATTCGGGCCCGTGGGCGATTTGCCGTTAACCACGTACATATACCTGCCATCACCGTTCAAACTGACCGAGTTCGGATACCGTCCGGTGGGAATCAGGCCAATCACGGTCGAGTTCCCGAGAGTATTGCTTAGAGAGACCACGGCCACGTCGTTCATACTGCCGTTTGTAACATAGAGAGTCTGTTCGTCAGGTGACAAGGCAACGCTGTTGGTGTTGTTACCGTTGAGGTTTGGCGTTCCCTTAAGGAGGCGCGCAGGTAGTCCGACCGGAATTTCGGTCACCAGTTCGTTATCCGCCGTGTTGATGACCGCGACGGAGTCGGACTGGTCCTCCGCCGCAAATAGCAGCGTCTGTGCGCCGTTCAACACCATTTTGTTCGGCTGTCCGGTAACCTTGATTCGCGCCGAAACCGTGGGAGTGCCCGCCAGATTGACAACGTCGATTTCGCGATCGCGAATGCTTGAGACATAGGCGGTCGAGCTTCCCTGAATCACAACCCACAGCGGATACTCGCCTCCCGGGACGCCCTGATTTGCGGGGTTGAGTTTTCCCGGACGCAGATCCAGGTCACCGCTTTTCTTCCACCCGTTCAAGCTGTTCTTGAGGATCGAAATTGAATCGTTATAGTAATTCGCCACGACCAGCGTCGAGCTGTCCGGACTGATGGCAAGTCCCGCGGCTTCGGGGGAGACCGCGAGGCCATTACCGCACCCGAGCAGCGCCGCGCACGCCGCAGCCTGGTGGCCAAGTGCGATCGGGCTACCCGTACGTTCCGCCCAGCCCGCGGGTCCGAGATCGTAAATATGAACGTTGTCGTCCACGCCGCCCGAAACATAGAAGGTCTTGCCAGTAGGATCGAAAACGATTCCCTGGTACGTATTCGGGACCTGAATGACTTGTTTCTTGACTGGATTCCCGCTCGCGATGTTGTAATGAAAACGTACTCGTTCGAATCGGCGTTGATCTCGCTGCCCAGATTCGGGCCGGAGGTGGCGTTCACCAAGTTGTAACCGGAGGTCAGGATGAGCAGTGTATTGTGATCCGGACTCGTAACTGTGGTAACTGCCTGTCCGGCGACGTAGTCCGGAGAACCCGCGAGCCCCGGATTGAGGGGTTCAAATCGCGCATCGCTGGGCGCAGTGGGCGTTATTTGCTGACTGGAGTTTGGCAGGTTCTGTGCCGCCACAGTGCTGCCGGCTCCCGGCGAGCGCTCCGGCCTGCCCTAAGCAGACACGATGCCAACTGAGCTCACCGCGATCAGCCAAATACAACAGATGCTAAAACGTGCCATTGAAATCCTCCCGACTCCGGATGGTGTCATAACCGTGCTAATATATGATGACTTTTGACTTACCCGCTGCTTTAAAACGATATCTTGGCCGAAAGCTGAAACTCTCGCGGTGTGCCTCGCCCCGTCGCATAGTTGCTGATCGTGGTGGTAATTGTGCCGAAGTTGGTCTGAGAAAAGTCTGCGTTGGGAGCGCCATACTGAGCGCGATTGAGAACGTTGAACACATCGGCCCGCAAGCGCACTTTCATGCGTTCCGCGATGGAGACATCCTTCGCCAGCGCGAGTTCCACCTCTGAAACGGCTGGAGCGCGGAATGCGTTGTGGCCGAGATTGCCAAACGTCCCGGAAGCGGGCGTGGAAAATGCAGCCCGGTTTACCCACTCAGCCGGAATGGATCCGTCCGGCGGCGCGAGCGCGGCACCATACACATAATTCGGCCGTTCGTTCCCGCTGATTGCGTAGTCACCAGGCACGGACCCATTGGAACGATCGATGGTGATGTTGAACGGAAGGCCGGTTTGAGACGATCCGATGGTGCTCAGCGTCCAGCCGCCTAACACCGTCCGCGCAAAACCGGGAATGCTAAGATGTGGCTTGCCCGCTCCGAATGGCAACTGGTAGACGGCGGAGAGATTGAATAATCGGCGAACGTCGTCGTCACTGCTCCCCTTATCGCAAGATCTGCAGAAGGAATCCTGCGGTGTGTCGGATTCCCCGCCGCCAATGCTTCCGTCATTGATCGAATGAGACCACATGTAATTCGCCGAGAAGAGCAAGCCATCCTGAAAGGCTCTCCTAGCGTTTAGCTGGAACGCATGGAAGGTGCTGTTTCCAACGTCGCCGCGCCACGAGACCGGTCCGAATGCCGGGAATGGTGCAACGCCCGTGTGCGGATTCACCAGGTTCGTGTAGGTGGTGGTCAACACATCCGTTCCTTTGTTCCCGAGATAGCTGGCGGTTCCGAGGATTTTGAACGGTAGTTTTCGCTGAACTGACGCGGTCCATGACGCAACGTAGTCATCTTTTCGGTTGCGATCCAGATCACGCGGGGAAACCACGCCCAGACCCCCGGCTTCCGCGTACTGAAGAAACGGAGTCAAAGGATAAGAAAGCGTGGGGAACGAAGTGTTGCTGAACGAGTAACGGTCGACGGTATTCGAGATCGGAAGGTTCTGGTCGTCCTCCTGGCCATCGGTATGATAAATGCCGGCTCCAGCGCGTAAAACCGTCTCGCCATGTGACCATGCGATGCCAAGGCGCGGGTCGAAGTCGTCGTATCGGGGATGAAAGAAGGCGTCGGTACGCGGGCAATACCCGCCGCAAGTGCCGAAGTCGAACGGGACATCGTCGTCGCCTAACGCATGCAGAGCGTTGAAGAAGTTGTAGCGGACTCCGGCCGTGACAGCAAGATTGGAAGTCGCTTTCCATTCGTCCTGCACATAACCCCAATACTGAGTCTTGCGCTGCCGTACCAGAGGAAGAAGCGCAGTATAGGAGGCCGAGCCCATGCTGTTGTTGAGGAAAGTGGCCGTCGAGGTGTAGGTCAACGTTCCGCTTTGGGACGTACCCTGGTTGAGCCGAATCCATCTTGTCTCAAACCCGAACTTGATAATGTGTCTGCCCTTTGCCCAGGCGAGGTCGTCTATGAGATCGAACGTCTTCGACGGATAGTCGGTTGTCGAAGATCCGGTGAGGGAACTGAAGCCGGACACGGCGACTCCGAACGGAACCGGCGAAAGGTTCGCCGTGTGGTAGATCGTCTGATTCACCCCGAATCTCGCCTCGTTGATGAGTGACGGCGTAAACACGTGCGAAAGTTCAACGACTCCGTTGTTGAATTTGGTATCGTACAGTGTCTTGACTATAAGTTGGCCGCTGGGAGTCGATTCGACTGCCTCATCCGCATTAAAGCGAACAAATGCCGTTGTGCGTTCGGAGAAATAATGATCGAGCCGGATCATCCCCGAATTCTCGTTGTCAATTTGTCTGCCCGGTGCTTTGTACTGCCATACGCTGGGATTGGAGGTCGCTGCCGTACCCACGGGATAAGCCTCCAGTATGGGAGCCAACACGGGCGAGGTAAGCGCCGCTTGGGCCGCAAAAGTCGGACTCGGCACCAAACCAATCTGCGTTCCATCCAGTCTCTGGCGCAGAGCCTCATAGTTGAGGTAGAAGAAAGTCTTGCCGTGTTCGATGGGCCCCCCGAGCGCGCCTCCGAACTGATTCAGCAGGAACGGGTCGGGCGAAGCTGCGTCGAACGGCGAACGCGCGTCGAAGGCATTATTCCGGAAATAGTCGAAGATCTGCCCGTGAAAAGTGTTCGTACCGGAGGGTGACACCACGGACACCTGGCCGCCCGCCGTGCCGCTCTGAGTGTCCGCGCCGAAATTCTGCGACTGTACCTGGAATTCGTCGATGGAATCGAGAGGAATGTTCAGGCGCATATATTCCCTCTGTTCCTGATTGTAGACGGCGGTCGCGTCGACTCCGTCGAGCGTCAGATTGTTATCGTCCAATCCGTGCCCCGCGAACCGAATGGTTCTTTGATCGCCGGCTCCGTTATCGATGGCGCCCGGCGCGAGCGCGGTCAACGTCGCCCAGTTCCTGCCGTTGATCGGCAAATCGCTTAGCTGCTCGCGCTCGATTGCGGCGCCGACTGTTGCGTCCACCTTGTCGAGTTGCACCAGAGGTTCCGTGACGGTTGTCTGCTGACTACCCTGCGCCAGTTCCAGCCTGATATTCAGTGTCCTGGTTTGCCCAACCAACTGTTTCACGTTTTCCGCGGTGAAGGCCGAGAAGCCGGTCTTGAGAAACTGGACCGAGTAAACGCCAGGCGGAAGGCCGGATAGCTCATAAGTGCCTTGTGACGTTGTCGACGTCTCTCGCTGAAAGCCTGTGCCAGTCTCGGTCGCTCGCACACTGGACTGGGGCACGCGATTGCCCTGCTGGTCGGTGACGGTCCCCGTGATGCCCGTGCGGTCCACCTGCGCTCGCAAGGCAATCTGACCTTGCGGCTGGAGGAAAAGGAATAGAAGAAACGGCGCGAGTTGACGAGAGCGTTTCATGAATAGCCAAGTTTCCCACGTGTTTGCTAAGCAAAGATGAATGATTAGTTACAAGGCGCAATCCGTTTACGAACCCCAGACGCGCGTGCCGCCCCGATAAAAAAACCGTGCCACAGTTTCGACTGTGGCACGGTATGAGGGCCCGTCGAAAGGTGCGTCTACAAACTACCTGCCGGCGTCGGGTTTGTCTTGGGACGCGGATTGAAGTCCGCCGGTATGTTGTTGGGTATGCCCAATTGGCGGTCCGTGGTGAGGATACCCAGGTCCGAGCAGCCGAGGCCAGTGACTTGCGGAATCCTGGTCACGTAGCTCGGGGCCACTATGGCGTAGTCCGGCGCCAGCGGGACCGATAGCCCCATCAAGCGCGAAACGCTGAATGCGTCCGTCAGATCCGAAATTCCAGGCGTGATCGCGTCCTGCGGCCCTAGGTCCTGCTGACCGAGTAGGGCGAGGCCAAGATAGCGGCCGAGCAATTCGTCGGGCAGCGTTGCCAACGGCGGAAGACCGAACACCGTATCGACGAACTTGACCACCGACGCATGGCTTCCTTGATCGTGGGAAATGTAATTCAGCTTGGCGTACGGAGAAATCAGAATCAGCGGCACGCGCGGCCCAAAACTGAGCGCCGTTTTGTCGGGCCCAAAGTTAACGATCGGCGGCTGGACATGGTCATAATCGCCCTCGGCATCGTCCCAGGTGATGATGATCGCGCTCTGCCCCCAATAAGGACTGTTGGCGATCGCGTTGACGGTGGTGGCCACCATGGCTTCGCTGATCTGCGCGTCGGAATAGGCCGGATGGTCGTCGTCGCCCAGGAAGTTCTTCTGGACCGTTGCGTCGGGATCGGCGGGGGTAATCCCCAAGGTGTTGGTATAGCCGCCCTTCACGTAGAACACGCCGCCGGATTTCGGCAGGCTGGTATTCTGAATGGCCGTGAAGAAATCGCCCAGTCCATGCAGTTCCGACCGGATCGCGGGAGTGTTCGCCACATAGCCGAAATACTGCGGACCGTTGTGGTGGGTGACGTAGGATGCGTGCGATCCGTTCGCGGTCACCGGCCCGGCCGTATCGGTTTCCTCCTTGTCGAATCCCTCCTGATACCAGCCGAAGGCGACTGCCGGTTGCGACAGCTTGCTGAGGAATGCGATGTCATCGGGTACGTCCACCAGGTCCGTGGCGGCGGTCGGGTCGGTCGCGGTAACCGTGCCCGCGGAGCTGAGCAGCATGGAAAGCGGAAGTGTTGCAAACGTCAGATTCGAAGCTACGGGGTATCCCGGATAATCGCCGGGATTCACCGGGAGCGGAGAGGTTGACTTATCCGAAGGCGAGCCCCAGAACGGATCGTCATCGACCAGCAACGGCACGGTGGCCGTTGTGTTGGTGGGGTGCAAAGCCCACTGCGTTTGGCCCGCTTGCGCTCCAATAATGCTGAGATTGCCCGGCGTGGACGGTCCGGTCATCGATTCGAAAATGTTGTCGTAGAGGGCAAACCGGTCGGCATACGCCCACAGCAGCGGAACCGTGTCGCAATCCTCGTGTGCCATCGTCAATTCGCCCATCTGCTTGGCCTCGAGCGACGGGTTGCCGGTTGGGCTGTATTTTAGCTCCTCGATGGCCGCGAACTTGTCCATCTGAGCCACGCCGTTTTGGACGTCCATCTTATTGACGGTCAGCGTATGCGAGTGGTCCACATCGTCCGTGTCGGAGGCATACTGCGTGGGACCGATCAGGAAAGGTGAAACCGTCCCGGTGGTTCCGTCCGTATTCACGATCGTTTGCACAAAGCCCGGAGTAGCCGAGGCTGCCTGGCTGTATAGCCCGTTGGCGCCGGGGAAGGTGCCAAAATAGGAATCGAACGACCGGTTTTCCTGATAGATCACGAAAACGTACTTGATGTTCTGTTGAATCAGGCTCACCAGGTCCTCAGGGCTGACCACGGGATCTGGCCGGAGCTCCCGGCGCAGACGTGCCTCGTTCGCCGCTTGCCGGTGAGCTTCGAGGAAGTGCGCCCGAGCGGCGTCCTTCGCGGGAACAGTGACTTTCTCCTGAGCCAATCCCAAGCTGAATGGCTGCAAGACCAACAGCATGGAAATCCCAATTGGCAACACTCGTAGCCTTTCTCTTTCCATCTTTTGCTCCTGTGAACCGCAATGATTTGAAGTACGGAACTGACAGGCTATCAGCCGCAAGTGTCGGAGTATTGACACTTCGATGAGAACTAGGCTTCAGAAGCGGTCAAAGCTGTACGATCCATTACCCTTGGGATTCGGGAGGGTCAAGCGGCTTTCCGAAACGGTAAAACTGCCTTCCAACACCGGGCGGCCGGCGACTTCCAGCCGAATGCCGTTGCTGTGTATAGAGTAGCGCCCATGCTCTGTCCGCAAGGTGGTAATCCAGACAGCTTTTCCATCGGGAAAGAACCGAACGCGGGCGGGATATTTGGCGCCATTCCATTCGCGCGTGGTACTCCACTCACCGGTCAAGGGATTCTTGGTATCGGGAATCTTGCCGAGTCGAGTTAATTCGATGGACTTGCCGGCCGCTTCATCCTCGATTCGCGCCCGATCCTGGCTGTCCCACTCGACTTCCTGCTTCTCCCGGCCATTCCCGGACAAAAGCAGGATCGTATCGGTTCCGATCATCTGGTATTTCTCTTCCGATATTGCAGCCGAGTACGAATCCAACTGGCTATCGCCGTGGAACTCGAAGACGGCGCTTACACCGGCGGGCGAGACTTCGGTGGATCGCCATCGGCCGATCAGTTTGTTGTTCTGCTGCGACTGCCCGGTCGCTAGGGCAACCGAAATAGCAAACAAGATGAATGGGAGCGCCGCGTTAAGGCATTTATGCATAGCGCACTAGAGTTGCAGTATAGCGAGCGAACATTTCGCTGAGGTTACGATTCAAATGCGGTTTGACGAAAAGCCTCGGCACGGTTCGCATCGGACCGGTGATCCGCCCGAGATTTCCACTGTTGCCCCCCGTGAACCACAGCGCCCCATCCGGTCCCGCAGCGATGAAATACGGGCTGCCGCTTGCCGTCAGTATAGGGTTATTCGGTGAAGGAGACTTGGGCCGAAGCGACGCCCGCGACCGCCAGGAAGAGTAACACTCCCCAGAAACGAAGCTGGATGCCATTTTGGTTGCATGGGCGGATTCAGACTAACGCCCTCAAGAATGACACGCCATGCGGCGCGCGGGCTGGCAGCGGCCTTGCCGATTCGGAGCCTCCGCCATCCCTCAGCAAGAACCCAAACTGAACTGGCTCGTTGCGTTCGTCGAGCCAATCCAGTCCATAGCGTCGTAGTTCGATTGCATCATCAAGGCCGACAGGGGCCAAACGTATCCTCGATCGCGTGATGTCAAGCACAATGGCTTCCACAATGCTTCCGTCGCGCTGTCGGATTACCGTGTACATTCTTGAGTTCTCCTTGGGAGGGTGGACTAATTCTGTTCGCCAAAACAGACCAGCAGCCTTTTTCACATCTTCTGAAGTTATGTCGAGTGTGGAGGAGAAGCGTGACGGAAGGTATCGCGAATATCTCGTGAATGTTGCGTTACAGTCGGTACGCTCGCACGATGTCCATCAACTCTTTTCAGAAGAGGCGAATCACCTGGGCCTCCTTCGGCGACACGCCAGGCGATGAAAGCGGGAATCCAAGGCTTGATCGAGGTCCTTCGCGTGCGACAAGAGTTCACGACGAATGCCGGCCGGTCCCTCAGCGCCACTCACCGGCAGCCAGAAAACCGGCCCAGTAAAGAGGATGAGTGCTGAGATGCGCGGCGCGGCGATGAGCCAACAGAGACCGGGTAGCGGTCCGAACGGCTTCGGAGGTCGCTGCGCCGCGCAAAAAGCGCGCACGATACAACTCCTGCATCCAAAGTCGCGTGCTATTGTCGTCGACCGGCCACAGCGACATGATGACCGTGTGGGCGCCAGCGAGTTGAAAGGCCCGCCGCAGGCCGAACACTCCCTCACCCGCGCGAATCTCGCCGAGCCCGGTGTCGCAGGCGCAAAGCACGGCCCATTCCAGCCCATCCAGATTCAGAGAGACGATTTCTTCCGCGGTGAGAATACCGTCGTCTGGCCGTTTGCCGTCGTTGGCGCCGGCTAGGGCCAGGCCGGAAAGCAGCAGCGGATTCTCGATCGGTCCGGAAGAGCGCGGGGAGGTGGCGCTCGCGGCGGGGTCACAGGCATCGAGAAAGAACCCGTGAGTCGCCAGGTGCAGCACGCGTTTGCCGGGGGCCTGATCAAGAAACGAACTTTTTCGGGCGCTGGCGCCGGTGAGAGAAGACTCGGCGCCGCCGGCCTGTTGCCAGATGGATCGAACGCTCCCGGCCTCCCGCGCCGCGCCGGGCAGGGGATCGAAATGCAAACTGCGATATGCGTCGCAAGACAAATGGGCGCCGCGGAATCGGGCGGTTGCGGAGACCGGCGCCGGTCCGCCGTCAAATGCCGGATTGGCAACCAGCAGCATGCCGCGCGCTTCCAGGGACGGTGCCGTTGCCGCAACGTCGCGTTCCGTCGAGAGGTAGTGAATCAGAAGATCGTTGTCCGCCAGGTAACCCTGACCTACGGGCAAAGCCGCGAAACTGACCATGTGCAGCGCCCCATCCGGCACGATGAATAGGCGCTTGGCCCCCTTCCAGTAAGGAGACAGCGGATCCCAGATCCGATAGCGTAAGCGCGCGGCCGTGCGTCGGTAGGAATCCTCCGATTGGCGAGGCGACCGCCCCGGATCCCGCGCCTCCTCGGCGATCTTGCGTCGCACCTGGGCAACCAGCGCTTCGACTTCGGCGGCATCCCCAAGGCTGACCACCGCCGGCTCGAGTTGTCGCGGCCGCAAGACCAGCGCAAGGTAGCTGAAAACGGGTTGCGCGGCCGGATCCCGAGAGGGTGCGCCCAGCCGCAAGACGGTGCGTGGGTAGCGTACGAATGAAATCAGCGCCGCATCGTCCGGAAGAGCCGCTGCGATCTCGCTCAGCCCGATTTGCCGGCTGTCAAATTCGCGCCGGAACGGGAGGCTCTTTTCCGCCAGCAGCCGCTCGGCCTGGTATTTGGCTTCCCGCGCGTGGTCCAGGCTGGACTGGTATTGCAAACCGGTCATGGACTTCGGGCCGCCCACCACCAGGCGGGCGAGTTCCTCCCGCGCCGCCGCCAGACCGCCCGCCAGACGCGTTACCTCCGGGTCTCCGATTCCCGCCACGCGGTGCCGCGCCGCGATTTCGTCGAACACCACGGCTCGCGAGCGGATCAGGGCATCCAGCGCGGGTCCGCCCGACGCTCCCGCCGCCGCCAAGCTCAGCAGCGTGTTTAAGCCCGAAAGTCTCTGTCCCGACGCTTTCGCGCCTACATGCAGCAGAGCTTCCCGTTCCGGCATGGTCCGGATGGCGATCAGATCGAAGTTACGGGCAAGTTCCTCCGCCCGCACCGCAAGTTCGCCGGCCTGCGCCGCGTTACCGCTGAGCCCCAGATTGAGCGCCTGCAGGTTCAAGTTGGTGGCCGCAAGCCGGCTCAACGGGCCGTATAGGGCAACCCGTATCTCACCCGCACGTTCATAGTAAGAAGCCGCCGCACCGTATTGTCCGGAAGCGCTAAGCGCATCGGCAAGATTGGCGAGTGCACTAGAAGTGCGCGTGTGCCGCTCGCCATAAGTTGCGGTGGCAATCCGTACCACCTTCCGCAGCAGTACCGCGGCCTCGGCGGGTTTGCCGGTTTTAGTCAGCAGGAACGCCATGTTATTCAAGCATCCGGCAACCAGGATATGTTCCGGCCCGACGGTCTTTTCGTAGATACGCAAAGCCTCCCGGTAGAGCGCCTCAGCACGGGCGTTGTCGCCCAACCAGACCAGATCTCCGGCCAGGTTGTTGAGACAAATCGCCACTTCGCGGTGTTCGTGACCCAGCGCCTTCTCGTACAGCGGCAGAGCGCGCTCAAAATCCGCTTTCGCGCCTTGGTAGTCATAGGTGTCCTTGAGCACCGAGGCCATGCTGTTCCAGGCCTCAGCCCGTTCCAGCAGGAGATCCGCCGAGTCGGGAAGAGCCTCATGCACCTCGATGGCCTGTTTCAACAGCGCTCTCGCCCGCGCGTAGTCCTCGTCGTGCCGGGCCAGCTCACCCACTCGCCGCAGCGTCCCAGCCAGTTCGGTTGAGTTGCGGCCGAAAAGCTCCTCACGGAGGGCGAGTGCCCGCTCAGCCATCGCGTGGTATTGAGGATCGTTGATGCGGCTGGATGCAATGCCAAGTTCCAGGAGATCGTCCAGTACTTGGGAGACGGCTTTGGAATGCGTCCCCGAACCCGCCTCCGCGTCTGCCAGCACGCGCCGCGCCAGTGGCTCGGCTTCCGCGTAGCGGCCGTCCAGAATCAACTTGTGAACGGCCTCCTCGCCGGGAACCGTCTGGCCGCTCGCCCATACGGCTGCCGCCAGAATCGCCAGCAAAGCGCGGGTCACTGTGCCGAGCGCACCTCCGTGATGTTCTCAAGCAGGCTCTGCTCATCCCGTTGGCGCGGTCCGTGTAATCGAATCGCCTGACGAACCTCCGCGATGGCGCCGTTGACGTCCCGTTTGCGCAAGAGCGCCTTGGCCAAATAGTAATGCGCCTCTTCCAGTTCGGGCGAGTCCTCGAGCGCAATGGTGGCCTTCAGGCGTGCGATCCCCTCGTCGTCCAAGCCCTGCATCAGGTAGCAGATGCCAAGGAAGAACTGGGCGGCGCTGTTCGCCGGATCGGCTTTCAGAGCGGCCAAGAGCCCCGGCGTCGCGGCGGCATAATCGCCCTTGGAGTAGCGCTGCATTGCCCCCTCAAAACCCGTTTGGCTTGCTCCGCGCCACAGCGGTTGCGAGTAACGCGGCGGCGAGAATTCGGCCAGCGCGGTCAGATCGCGGGCCGTAGCGGCGGGAGCGGCGGACCGCGCCATTCCCCTCTCGGAAGCTGGCCGCAACCGGAGCCAGGTGGCTCCCGCGGCCACCAGGAGGCTAGCCGCTACCGCCAAAACCGCCATCCAACGCACACTCGTTCGAGGCGAACGCGCCAACGCCGCCTGCATGCCTTGCCACAGTTCCACTTGCGCGAAACAGCGCTCACAGTCGAGGAAGTGCATTTCAAAATCGGCTTGTTCAATTTCGCCGAGTCCGCCAGTGACGTACTTCTCCGCGATTTCTCCCTTTTCGATCTCGTCGCAGTCCATTTGCGTTCTCCGGACACTATGTATCCGCACCGCGCGTTTCGTTACAATCTTTTGACAAATGCCGCCAATTTCTTGAGGGCACGTGACTTCCTCTGCCGCACCGCTTCCGGGCTCATTCCCAACCGCCGGGCAATAGCCGTCAGCTTTTGTCCGTCAGCCAAAATCCGCGTCAGGATCTCGCGGTCGGTCGGATCCAACTGAAGCAGCCCCTGTTGCACCTGGGCCTGCCGCGCGGCCGCCGCGGCCAAATCGCCGCAGTCCGGTGCGGGAATATCGTCGAGGAAAGGTTCGCTGAGCCTGGCGCGGGCACGTCCGCGCAGGTGGGTGTGGGCGATGTTTCGCGCCACCGAACCGATAAACGCGTGCAGTTTTCCCGGCTCCCGGAGATCGCCCTGCCGCAGGGCCCTGAGAATTCCGATCATCGCATCATGCAGGAGGTCGCGGGAAGCTTCGCGATCGTGGGTCCGGGCGCAGAGGATAGCAAAGACGCGCGGGCCGAAGAACTGAACCAATTCGGATTCGGCCTGCTGATCCCCAGCCAGTATCCTCGCTGCCAGGCCGATGGGTTCTTCTCCAGCACAGTCCTGCATAGGAGAGACCACAGCTTAACACGGCTCGGCGCAACCCGAATTCATAAAATGGCGCGCACGTTTCGCCATGGTGGATTTCGCCCATGAATTCCATTGCCGGCGAGCGCGTGTTCGCTAGCGCGGCTGCCTCTTGCTAGACTGCCAACAATGTCGTACCGCATCTGGCATGGGCGGCTCGACACATCCGCCGGCCATTTTCGCCGTGCGCTCCAGTATGCCTACAACGACTGGACTCGCGAGATGCCGTGAGTCGCCGTCCAGGGGTGTCCCGCCAAAGTCATCAGTCCAGGCAACGCGTAACTCTGAGAGCGCCCTTCTCGCGAGCGGGGTGAGAGGCGGCGTACCTGGCTCGCTGATAATCGGCAGCACAAGTTCAAGATCTTCGATTGACCGTGCGATCGGACCAAAAGACGCAAGCTCAAACAACGGTTTGCAGCCAACAATTCGAGTCGACTTCGAGGAATCTGCCCAGAGATTGCCGAGCGACTTACTTTCCTGCGCGATCCCATTGTCCATGAGTTCAATCGCGCGGTAGCCCGCATCGTCGCCGATACACCTAGAGTGAATTGCCGACGACCAGGACGACGAATGTGTCTGGCTTTACGGTGCGCTGAGGCCGTTTCGATGGATCGGAGGCCGGAGTTTCCAGTATCTCGGCGGCGGGGAGGAAGATCTTCCCGGTTTTCGGATCCAGGGCCATAGTCTTGGCGCTCGGCTGTGTCTTCACCGCTCCCGCATCCTCGTACTCGTCGGCCGATTTCTCATGGAAAACGCTGAGTGTTCCGTCTCCGCACGAGAAGAAGATCAGGCCGGCCTTGCGATCGAACCCGGCAAAGTCGACGCCCGAACCAATCGCGAAACTAGCAATTACCTTGCCGGTGGCGGCATCCATCACGACCATCTTCGGCTCGTGCCGGCAGCCGATGAACAGGCGGTTGGTCTTGGCATCGTAAGCAAGACCGGTCGGGGTCTTCGCCACACCGATGGGGAATCGTTTTTTGACCTCGAGCGATTTAGGATCGAACACCACCACCTCGGACGTGTTCTCGCTATTGACGTAGATCAAGCCATCGGTGCCGATGGCGGCCTGTTCGCCATCGCCTTCAGCCTTGACCGTGCCTATCACATCGCCGGTGGCAGCGTCGATCGCGCTGATATCGTGTGATCCATGATTGTTGGTAAAGACGCGTTTCGAGCCGGGATCATAGTAGATGCCATCCGGGCCCGTGCCGACGTCGATTTTCTTGATTAGCTGGAGCGTGGACGGATCGAACATCGAAACTTTGTTCTCGCGGCCGTTGCTGGTGAAGCCGTGATGGAATTCCGGCGCGATCGCGATGCCGTGAACGCCGGGCGTATCCGGTATCGTGCCGATCATCTTGCCGCTATCAGCGTCGAGCACGTCGACTTGAGTCGCGTGCGAGACATAGAGTCTCCGCGCCGCGTTGTCCAGTGTGACATAGTCCCAACCGCCCGTGCCTGGAACCGGATAACGAGCCACAACCTGATACGCCGTTCCACCTGACAGCAGGAATGCGGCAGAAAACAGACCGATACACACGTTTCTCATGAACAGAAATATCGCATGACAGGATTACGGGAGGATGACAGCCTGTCGTGATCACGGAATGGCTCCGCCACCGCAGCAAATGAGTTTTCGCGACAGGGCGCCCACAAGGGGCATGGCCGCGCGTGTCCAATTCATGTTTCGCTTCAACTGCAAAAAGGGTCTAATCGTTGGATCGCGCGATTAATTTATGGTGACACGGCCGCTTCTTTAGATTGTCTTTAGACTGCGGTGCTCTAATGCTGCTGGTATGCATTTCCAAAAGAGAAACCGATTCGTTCTTGTCGCGGCGTTCGCGGCTCTGCTAGCGCACGCGCTGGTTCCCACGTGTTGGGGCCAGTTTGAAACAGCGGCTGTGCTGGGGACCGTTTTGGACGCGCATGGCGGAGGGATTCCGCGCGCCAGCGTCTCTCTGGAAGACCTGGACACAGGGACCACGCAGGCCGCCTTGGCGGATGCCAGCGGAAACTATCAGTTTCTGGAGGTGCGCGTCGGCCGTTATCAGGTGGTGGCTGAGATGGTGGGATTCAAGAAAGCGGTCACGCCTGCGTTCAAGGTGGACGTGGGCGCCCGCCAACGCGTGGACGTCACGCTCCAGGTGGGTGACGTGAAGGAAACGGTTCAAGTAGCGGCTGCCGCATCAGCGTTGGAACCGGACTCCAGCGATCGGGGCGAAGTTATCAGTCACGAAGACGTGGCGAATCTGCCGCTGAACGGAAGGGACACGGCGGCGCTTGCGTTGCTATCGCCTGGCGTTCGCCTGTCCTACGCGCTGAGCAAGCGCGAGGCCTCGTTCAACGTGAACGGTATGCGCAGCCAGTTCAACGATTTTATACTCGATGGCGTCGACAACAACGCCTACGGCACGTCGAATCAGGGACTTTCCAATCAAGTGGTCCAGGTCTCGCCGGACGCGCTGCAGGAATTCAAGGTCACCACGAACGCCTACAGCGCGGAGTACGGGCACGTGGGTGGCGCCGTGATTAACGCGAGCGTGCGCAGCGGCACCAACGAGTTTCATGGATCGCTGTGGGAGTACTTGCGTAATACCGACTTGAACGCAACCGGCTTTTTCAAGCCCGTGGGAGGGGCCAAGCCGGTGTACATTTACAACCAATTCGGTGGCACCCTGGGTGCGCCCGTCAAGAAGAACAAGGCGTTTGCATTCATCGATTACGAAGGCTTTCAGCGCATGCAACACTCGCTGTCCACGACGAGCGTACCGACGCTCGCACAGCGGGCGGGAAACTTCTCGGGGCTGGCCGTGGTTGATCCGTACAACCCGACCGCGACATTCCCTAACGGCCTCATTCCGGCATCGCGGCTGACGAACTTCGGAACCACGGTCTTCAACGCACTTCCGGCGCCGAACCTACCAGGCAACACCAGCAACTTCTCCTATCTGGCGACGACTCCCGACGAGGACAATAAGTTCGATCTGCGGTACGACCACTACGTGCGCGATAATCTCACCGCGTTCACTCGCTTCAGCTACCACCTTTACAACCAGACTGCGGGACCGGCCGTGCCGGGGCCATCGGGCCAGGGCGCCGGCATTGTCTCGCGCGTGATGAACTGGCAAACGGCGACCGGAGTCACCTGGACCATCAACCCTACGTCGATCATGGAATTCCGAGTGGGTGGATCGAAGACGGAAGGGATGAAAGAACCGGCGACGATGGATGGAAAGAACGAGATGCAGGACGTCTATGGTATTAGCGGCCTGCCCACGGATCCGGCGCTCGCCGGCGGCCTCACCACGCAGAATATCTCGGGCTACACGTCCTACGGGCGCGATTACACCAGCCCGCAGTGGCAGAATCCGCTGGTGTTTAACCCGAAGGTGAACTACTCCAAGATCGTTTCGCGCCACACCTTGAAAGCCGGATACGAGTTTCAAAACATCGACACGACGATCAACGACTTCAATCCGGCCTATGGCCAGAATACCTATGGCGGCCAGTACTCCAAGCCGACGACGGCCAAGAGCAACAACATTTATAACCTCGCCGACTTCCTGCTGGGCGCGCAATCTGTCTACCAGCTTACGAACTTCACGCAAGCCCACCAGCGCCAATGGATGAGTTTTGCTTACCTGCAAGACGACTTCAAGGTTTCGTCACGACTGACGTTGAACCTCGGAGTCCGCTACGAGTTCGCGACGCCGGAGTATGAGAGCGACAATCACATGACGAATTACGATCCCGCGACGAATGCCCTGGTCACGGCCTCGAGCGGCTCGCTTTACGACGAGGCTCTTGTTCATCCGCGCTACAAGAACTTCGCGCCGCGCGTGGGACTTGCTTTCAGCATCAATCCGAAGACTGTGATTCGCACGGGGTACGCCATTAGCTATGTCGAGTTCTTCCGCCAGGGCAGCGATAGTTATTTGTACTATAACGGTCCGTTCGTCGTGAACGCGCAAATGACAGAGGCGCCCTACTCGGTTAAGGGAAGCACGATCACATTAACGCCACTCTGCGGGGCAAATCCGAGCGTTGCCAGTCTTTCCACCTGTTACCTGCCGACACAAATGGGTTATCCGGCCGGTTTTGCCTCGCCAGCCAGCTTCTCGACCGCAACTACTAAGACGGTCTTTATTGACCCGACGATTCGCACGCCCTATGTTCAGAACTGGCACTTCACGATCCAGCGCGAGCTTGCCAAAGACCTGATCCTGGACCTCGGATACTCCGGCAACCACAGCGTGGGATTGTGGGTGAACGAAGATCTGAATCAGGCGCTACCAAACCAAGCCGGTCAGAGCCTGGGAGTGAACGCGCGTCGGCCCGACCAGGCCTTCCAGAACATCGACTCCAACTACGGTGCCGGCTTCTCTTCCTATGAAGCCCTGCAGGTCAAGATCGAGAAACGCTACTCGCACGGCTTGACGTTTCTCAATTCGTTCACCTGGTCCAAGGCGATCGACGACGCCTGCGGCGCGCTGGAAGCCGCGAACGGGGATCAGCAGGCCGTCAACCTTTTCGACTCGGCGGCTGGCAAAGGGCCCTCGGGCTCTAATCAGCCCTTCAACGACACGCTTTCCGCGGTCTACGACCTGCCCTTCGGCCATGGCCGCCCGTATGCCTCGAAGATGCCGTATCTCGCCGACGCGCTGTTCGGGGGGTGGACGCTTTCGGGCATCAATTCGATGCTCAGCGGCCAGCCGATCAACCTGACCTACGACCCAAGCGCCGCGTTCCTCGCCACCGATGGCACGAAGAACTCGGCAATCTACCGTCCCAACGTACTCGGCAATCCGATGCTGCCGGTGAGTCAGCAGACACCGCGGCCTATTTCAACGCGGCCATGGTCTCGGTACCCACCGACGTCACGCATCCTTACGGTGACGCAGGCCGCAACATCGCCAGCAGCAATTCACTGTACAATCTCGATCTCGGCATCCACAAGCAGTTCCGCCTGCCGTGGGAAGACAAGAGCCTAGAATTCCGCGGCGAGGTCTTCAATACGCTTAACAAGACCAACTTTTCCCCGGCCAATGGCGACGCCTCCAGTTCTTCGTTTGGCAAGATTACGGCCACGTTCCCTGCCCGGCAGGTGCAGTTCGCTCTCAGGCTGATGTTCTGAGCGGAGTCTGGGGACGGAGCGGCAAAGCCGCCGTTTCGTGAATCTACGATTACACCGCAAATCCTTAGGTTGTGTTAAGGTTCGAATGCTCTAATCGCAGTTTAAACTCTCGGATTCAGGAGATCGCCATGCGTTCGATCATCGCGCTACTGCCGCTTTTGCTCCTTCCGCTTGCCGCTCAGACGGATGGTGCTGCCCCGGCGGCCAGCCGGTCCCAACTTTCTGAGGAAACGGCTGGACCGCTCAAGGCGCTCGAAGTGATGCCCATGCCCGGCGCGGTCAAGGGGCGATTCGACCACTTCGGTGTGGACCTTAAGCATAACCGGCTTTTCGCTACGCCCGAGGATTACCACGCCGTGTTGGTTCTCGACCTGCCGAACGCCAAACCTGCCGCCGAAATTCACGGTATCGCCAGACCACACGCCATCCTCTATCGCGACGACCTTGATCGCATCTACGTGACCGATGGCGTCGACGGCGCGCTCAAAATATTTGACGGCAAGACGTACCAGCCTCTTGGCAACGTTGCGCTTGAAAAGGACGCAGACTCCATCGGCTACGAAGCGGCGCGGCAGTATCTGTACATCGATAACGGGGGCAAGGATGCGGCGCAGTCATACTCGCTGCTCAGCGTGGTCGATACCACGGCGGGCAAGAAGGTGGCCGACATTCGCATAGAAGGCGATGCCCTCGAAGCCATGGCGCTAGATGTTTTTCGCCCGCGGCTGTATGTCAACAACCCGGCGCGAACCCAGGTGACTGTGGTAGATCGCTGGAAGAATGTTGTAATCGCGTCATGGCCAGTGACGCTCGGCAAGAGCAACGTTGCCATGGGGCTCGACGAAGCACACCAACGGCTCTTCGTTGGATGCCGCAGCGGGCAGGTGGTTGTGTTCGACACCAACACCGGGAAAGAACTGCAAGCCCTGCCGATCGCGAAGGGAGTCGACGATCTGGAATATGACGCCGGCAGTAAGCGCCTTTACACCATCGGGAACGGCACTATCGACGTGTATCAGGAAATCGACGCCGATCATTTTCGTTCGTTGGGCAGTGTTACCGCCGGCGATAACTCGAAGACCGCGCGGCTGGTACCGCAGATCAACCGCTATTTCGTGGCTGTCCCGCAAACCGGCGATGGCGTGGCCGCGGTCCAGGTCTTCCAGCCGCTGAACGTGCCAGCCGCCAAACCGGTGGAGACGGTGGTGGCGCAGCCCGTGCACGCGCCCCGCGCGCTCGAACTGGAATTGGCGACGCTGTCGGCCCATCCCGATCTGCGAAAGATGGGCCTGCACGCCGTTCCGCCGGGAGGCAAGGA
>OCTA010000612.1_pt1 | contig 32671 bp, 29 predicted proteins | sample 1538991 | NCBI WGS metagenome assembly OCTA01 (sample SAMEA3539302, study PRJEB22396) | soil metagenome | biome: tundra; feature: field; material: soil | place: USA | collected 2010-05 | depth 0.15 m | reverse complement strand
GGAGCAACCCACGTCATAGTGCACCTGGTGGACTATTTCAAAAAGGGAGGAGCAGCCAACCAACGGCAGGATCAGCCCGTAGGAGAACTTGCGGGCTGGGGCCACGCGGGGGATGCCGATCGTTTGTGGACTCTCGACGAACTGCGAGACATCAAGAAGCAAATCGGGGAAGCGGGTCTCGTTTGGGAAGCCATTGAAAACTTCGACCCCGCGCACTGGTCCGACGTCCTGCTTGATGGCCCGCGAAAGAAACGGCAACTTGACGGGCTGAAAACCATGATCCGGCGCGTTGGCGAAGCGGGCGTGCCAATCATCGGGTACAACTTCAGCATTGCCGGCGTGGCCGGCCGCGTAACCGGTCCGTTCGCCCGCGGAGGGGCGCTGAGCGTCGGAATGACCGGACCGGTAGACGCCCCAATACCTAACGGTATGGTCTGGAACATGGTCTACGACGACAATGCCGCACCGGGCCACCTGCCCCCCGCCACGCCGGAACAATTGTGGAAGCGGGCAGAGGACTTCCTGAACGAATGTCTGCCGGTCGCGGAGCAATCGGGCGTCCGGCTGGCCGCGCATCCGGACGATCCTCCCATGCCAACAGTTCGGAGCCAGCCCCGGCTGGTTTATCGGCCGGAGCTGTATCAGAGATTGATCGACATCAATCGAAGCCCGTCGAATCAGCTGGAGTGTTGCGTGGGAACGCTCGCGGAGATGAACGGCGGCGACGTCTACCAGGCTGTCGATCAATACAGCGCGCAAGGCCGGATTGCCTACGTCCACCTACGAAACGTGCGCGGTAAAGTGCCCCATTACCAGGAAACGCATATTGACGAAGGCGACCTGGACGTGTTGCGCGTCATTCGCATTCTCAGAAAGAACGGCTTCTCGGGAGTGATTATCCCGGACCACGCTCCGCAGTTGACCTGCGATGCGCCGTGGCATGCCGGAATGGCGTTTGCCATGGGATATCTGCGCGCTTGCCTGAAGGCAACGGCACAGGACGATTTCCCTCCACGCTAAAGCTGCGACCGTCCGGCGCTGCGATATACACCGCCATTGTTATTCACAGCTTCCATCCAAATTCTTTTACTTTTCCGAATGAAAGACTTGCGGGTCTCTGGCCATGCTTCGCGAACGGACGTGCTTTAGCGTCGTGGCCGGAAGCCATGCTCAAAATCAAACTCTTCGCGGGCGCCTTTCTAGGCGTCGCTCTCACGCTCTCGACGGGCTGCAGTCCTCAGACCAAGCACCCCAATCAGATCAACGCCTTCGACGGCGCGTCATATGATTCATTGACGCTAGCCCACGCAGCCTTGTCAACGCTGCGCATGACGGTGTCCTCAACCTATCCTCAGTACACCTCCGCTTTTAACCAAGCGGCTGCGTCGTACTCCACCGCTTACAACGCTTATGCGCTGTTCCGCACCGCTACCGCCAACCAGCCGGCGGCAACTCTCGCCATCGGTAATCTGACGATCGGCATTGTGGCTCTTGAAAATACGCTGCAAGCCGATTTGCACGTCGCTCCGAAAACTGTGATGCACATCAGAACCAACGCCGTGCGGTTCAGGACCGCCGCCGCTTCTCAGATCACCATCTCCGACATCCTCGCGGAACTTGAGCTCGCCGCCTCCATTGCCGCGACGGTTCCCGGCGCTCAGCCCTACGGAATCCTGGCTGAGGTGGTCCTCAGCATGACGCAGGACGCGCTGGCCGCTTTCGACGCCAGCTCCGGGCAGTTGATCGACCTCTCGACCATTCAGCCGATCGCTTCCATCCAGTAGTTCAAAACTTGTTGGGCCGGTTTCGTTAGCCGGTCCAACGCTGCCAACAACCACTACAATGACCTCATGGCGATACAAAAACTCACTGAAACCGAACTGGCTTCGTTCCTGCAAATATCCACTTGGAAGGTAAAAGACGCAAAGCTCCACCGGGACTTCAAATTTCCCGACTTTGCGCACGCCATCGGCTTCATGGCCACGGCGGCCGTTCTGATCGAGAAGATGAATCACCACCCCGAGTGGTCCAATGTCTACAATCGCGTCTCGGTTGACCTGACCACTCACGATTCCGGCGGCATCACGAATAAGGATGTCGAACTCGCTAAATTGCTTGACGGCATCGGTTCGAAGTTGGCGTGAGTGCGGATTAAAGCTATCGTTCTTTTGTGTTTGTCGGCAAGCGCAATTGCCTTCGGGGCACGAAGTTCCGGGCCACTCCAATTTCCTCAAGTAGACGCCCAAATAGACGAGGCCGTCCGTACGGGCTTGATTCCGGGCGCTGTCCTGGCAATTGGGCACAACGGCCAGGTGATCTATCGAAAAGCTTATGGATCGCGAGCCCTGACCCCGCGCCGCGAGCCAATGACTATCGACACCATCTTTGACGCCGCCTCTCTGACGAAAGTGGTTGCCACCACGCCATGCGTGATGAAGCTCTTCGAACAGGGCAAACTGCGAATCGACGATCCAGTGACCAAATATCTCCCGGAGTTCCAGGGGGGCGTCAGCGATATCACGATTCGCCTTCTCATGACGCACTTTTCCGGCATGCCGCCGGATCTTGAACTAGTTCCACGCTGGTCCGGCTACGACACCGGTATTCAGCGGGCGCTGGCAACCAAACCGGTAGCTTCGCCAGGCGCGAGGTTCATCTATAGCGACATCAATTTCATTCTGATGGGTGAGATAGTGCGGCGTTTGTCAGGCGAGACGCTTCCGCAGTTCGCCCAGGAGCAGATTTACGGACCGCTGGGTATGACCGAAACCCGTTTCCAGCCTGGCCCGGAATTGCGGGCGCGCATTGCTCCGACCGAGATCGATAAAGACACTGGGGTGCCTTTCCTCGGGACTGTACACGACCCCACTTCGCGCTATATGGGGGGTGTCGCCGGGCATGCCGGGCTGTTTACCACCGCCGACGATCTCGTCAAATATTCGGCGATGATGCTTAGTCTCGGCGAGCACAATGGCATTCGCATTTTTAAGCCAATGACGGTGCAGAAGTTCATCGAACCCGCCAGCCCCGCCGATCAGCCCATCCTGCGGGCGCTGGGCTGGGATATTAATTCCCCTTTTTCGAGCAATCGCGGGGAACTATATCCAATTGGCTCTTTTGGGCATACCGGCTACACGGGCACGTCACTGTGGATGGATCCAACCACGCAGTCCTTTGTGATTTTGCTCACGAACGTGGTGCATCCGAACGGAATCAAATCATTGAGTTCGCTTCGTTCCCGAATCGCTACCACCGTGGCCGCGTCCTTCGGAGTCACGGTCCCGGGAACGGTTGCTTTGACCGGTTACCGCGATACCATTACAGGCGCTGGCGTGCACCGCGTCATCGACAGAAATGCCTCAACGAATACCGGCTTGGATGTTCTCGAATCGAATACTTTTGCCGAACTTAAAGGAAAGCGTCTAGGATTAATTACCAATCAAACTGGAATTGATCGCGCGGGCCGCCGGAATGTGGACGTGATGCTGGCAGCGGGTGTTCAAGTGACCGGCTTGTTCTCCCCCGAACATGGAATTTCAGGAGCGCAAGACACGGACGTGGCGAATTCACGCGACGAGAAAACCGGGATTCCAGTGGTCACTCTGTATCAGCCGGACCGGCGGCGTCTGGCTGCGGCGCAGATGCGCGATTTCGACGTTATTGCCTTCGATATCCAGGACGTGGGCGCGCGCTTTTACACGTATTCCTGCACAATGCTGTACGCGCTGGAAGAGTCGGCAAAGGCAAAAAAACCGTTTTACCTGCTGGACCGGCCCAATCCCATCACCGGCACACATGTGGAAGGTCCGGCGCTCGATAACGATCTGGAATCCTTCATCGGTTGCTTTGGCCTTCCGCTCCGCCACGGCATGACGTTTGGCGAACTCGCGCTGATGGCGAACACCGAGCGGCACTGGGGCGCAGACTTGCGCGTCATTAGGATGAGCAATTGGGAGCGCGGCGACTGGTTCGATTCGACAACGCTGACGTGGGTGAATCCGTCGCCCAATATCCGGAGTTTAAACGCCGCGCTGCTCTACCCGGGGATTGCCATGCTCGAAGCAAACACGAATTACTCCGTAGGGCGCGGAACCGACGCGCCGTTTGAGCAGATCGGCGCGGAATGGATCGACGGGGCTGTCTTATCGCAATTTCTGAATGCGCGCTTCATTCCGGGAATAAGAGTCTACCCGACCCGCTTCAAACCGTCGAGTTCCAATCTCGAAGGCAAACTGGTGGATGGCATCCGGCTGGTAGTTACGGATCGGGAGGCCTTCGACAGCACGCGCTTCGGAATCGAACTCGCGGCCGCCCTCGCTCACCTGTTCCCTGGACATATCGATTTCGATAAGTGCCGGAATCTAATAGGCAGCCGCGAGTTGCTGCAACAATTGAAAGCAGGCCGGGACGCCAGCACAGTGTGGGCCGCCGCACAACGGCAAGCCGCCCCTTTTGCCGATCGCCGAAGGCCCTACCTGCTTTACTAGTCTCCGCTTTTATGCCTCCGCGGACACGGCGTTTTTTGTCTTGCTGCCGGGCGGGCGCCCGCGGCGTTTAGGCTCCGAAGGGGCAGCGTTCGAGTCTTCCTCCGCCGCCGCGGAAACAGCGGCCGTGGCGTCTTTTAGCCATGACGGCGGACGGCCCCGCCGGCGGCCCCGACCCCGCGCCAGACGTTCAAGCGTGAGTATGGCCTCTTCTAACTGTTCGCGCTCCAGCCTCAATTCAGCGAGCATTTTATCGACGTCCAAGATAAGGTCCTTCCCTGCCGCCAGCAGACCTGACGGCTTTTTCAGTTCAACCGATGTCACATTTATGTGACGCGGATTAATAGAGGAAGTTTAATGCTTCTTTATGGTTTAACTCAAGGCGACTGAGTTTCCTGGTCCTGGGAGTACCAGACAATTTCTCTCGGATAAACGAAATTCCGGATACATTTCAACCGGGTTCAAGGCGGTTTCGCTTTTTCCAATAGAAGTAAAACGGCACTCCGAGCGCCATTAGCCCTAATCCCATCAGCGATTCGCGCGGCCGCGTTTGCATTGTGCTGACCAGAAGCAAGGCAGCGACAAGGATAAAAAGTACTGGCACAGCCGGATATCCGAGAACACGGTACGGCCTCACCAAATCGGGCCTTTTTATTCGCAGCACGAAAACCGAAACGGTGGTCAATAGGTACAAGATCCAACTTCCGAAAATAACGAAATTATACAGATCGTCGAACCATCCGCTCAGCACAACCACGCAAGACCAGACGCAAAGGAGGATGATGGAGTTGCCGGGCGTCCTATATTTCGGGTGGACCGCGGCCGCTCGGCGGAAGAATAAGCCGTCGCGGGCCATGGCGTACGGGACGCGCGATCCGGACAGTATCGAGCCGTTTAGCGCCGCGAAGATCGAGATGAGAACAGCCACGCTGACAGCTTTGGCGGCAGGGCTCCCATACAGTTTAGCCATCATGTCGGCGGCCAAGCGCGGACTCGCGGCCACTTGCGCGGGGCTTAAAACGTAGAAGTAGGCGACGTTTATCAAAAGATAAGTCGCTATTACGGCGATCGTTCCGAAAATTAAAGATCTCGGTAAATTGCGCTGCGGATCGACGATTTCGGACGAGACCATGCTCACGTTGTTCCAGCCGTCGTAGGCCCAAAGCGCGCTCACCATCGCCGCGAAGAACCCGGCCACTCCGCCCAGCGCCGGGACGCTGCTTCCAAAATGCGAGAAATCGCCGCGCCCTGAGAAGACGCCCACGCAAATCACGGCTCCGATCAGCGCCATTTTCAAGGCGGTCACGAACACCTGGACTTTTCCGCCCGCCTGCACGCCGACGTAGTTCACCGCGGCCAGTATCAGGATCATGGCAATTGCGACCAATTGGCCATAGTGGATTTCGAGAAGAGTGCCGCCCGGCCCAATGCGCCACGGGGTGACGATGACCGGGTTCCCCAACACCGGATAAAACACTGTGAGATAGGTGTAAAAGCCCGCAGCCAGAGTGGCAATCGACCCGCTCTTTGCCACCCAGAACTGCGTCCAGCCGTAAATGTAGCCCCAAAAGGGGCCATAAGCCGCGCTCAGATAGACATATTCTCCGCCCGCTTCCGGCAGCGCGGCGGCCAGTTCGGCGTACGTCAGCGCGCCAAACAAGCTAAGCAGTCCCGCGACGATCCACACGATGAAGAGATTGCGGACCGATCCAACGTACTGAATCATCTTAGTCGGAACCAGGAACACGCCGCTGCCAATCACCGTGCCGATAACGATGGAAACGGCGCTCCAGACTCCGAGCGCGCGGCGCAAACTCGGGCCCGAACGCCTGGCGGATTGCGTCGCGTCAGGCGGTGAGTTCGGCAGGAGCGGTGATGGGTTCATGTGGTTTAAGGAAGAAACTTGAAAGATAACCCACCGCGAACGTAGCGGCCGAGCCGGTCAGCACGTACCAGGTGTAAGCCACGTGGGTCCGCAAGATAAGCGTGGTCGCAAAGCCGGCGCTCATCCCGAGAATCGCCGAGGCCGAGCCCGGACGCCGCGTCAGCACGCCCAGCAGGAACACGCCCAGCAGCGCGCCGTAGAGCACCGACGCGATGGAGAGCCCCGTTTCGAGGATGCGTCCCCAGTGCCGGGCCGCCAGTCCGACGCCAAACAGCACAGCTCCCCAAAGGACCGTGGCATAGCGGGACCATAGCAAGTACTCCTTTTCCGTGTGGCCGGGACGCAGCGGTTTGAGGAAATCCATTACCGTGGTGGAAGCCAGGGCGTTCAAAGCGGCGCTAAGGTTCGACATCGCAGCCGCGAGGATCGCCGCGATGATCAGTCCCGCCAAACCGGCTGGCAGGTGATTCCAGATGAACTCGGGATAGATCCGCTCCGGAATCGCAGGCGCGGGACGCCCGTTGTCCCGATAATAGACATAGAGCAGCAGACCGATGCTCAGAAAAAGAGCGAATTGAAAGAAAACCACGGCCCAACTTGCAAATAACGCCAGGCGGCTGTCGCTTTCACTGCGGGCTGAAAGCAGGCGCTGCACCAGCAATTGCTCGGTTCCGTGGCTTGCCATGGTCAAGAAGCAGCCGCCCAACAGCCCCGCCCAAAAACTATAGCTGCGGTTGAAGAAGGCGGCGGAAAACGAAAACCTGAAGTCGAATACCTGCAACTTGTGCGCCGCGGCGGCAATTGGGATGACGTGGCTCCAGCCGCCCGGAATCAGATGAAGAATCAGAAAGAAACTAATCAACGCGCCGGCAATGTAGAGGATCATTTGCACAACATCGGTCCAAATGACGGCCGTCATACCGCCTTCGAACGTGTAAAACAGAGTCAGGCAGACTATCAGCGCGATGGAGGCCAGTTCACCAGTCTGCAGAATGATCGAGATTACGATGGAGACTGCGAAGACCCGCACGCCTTCGGCAAGAGCGCGCAGCAGCAGGAACGTTCCCGCGCTGAATTTGCGAACGCTCGCGCCGAAGCGCCGCTGCATCAGTTCATAGGCCGTGAACATCTCGCCGCGAAAGTACTGGGGCAGGAAAAGTACCGCTACGAGAACGCGTCCCAGCAGATAGCCCATAATCAACTGCAGGAACGTGAAGTTGCCGCCGAACGCGATGGCAGGCGTGCCGATTACCGTGAGCGTGCTGGTTTCGGCGGAAACGATGGAGAACGCGATCGCCCACCAAGGCGCGCCTCTGCCGCCCAGAAAGTAGTCTTTGAGGGTTTTTTGTTTATCCTTGAAGCGCGCGCCGAACCAAGTGATCAGGAGTAAATAACCGGCGATCACCGCCAGGTCGGCAACGTGCATGGATAGGGGATGATACCATGCGTTTCACAGTACTCAGTCAGCTTTGAAAGGCGGAACGAGTACGTCTCGGGAACAACTTCGCCGGGGACCGCATCTATAGTGAGCAGACAGGTTGCGGGTCTGAGACCCAGTTCGTTATACTCCGGCTTTGCACATTCATTAAGCTATTGGATGCGAGAGAGCGGTCGTAACTTTCGGCAGACTCAGGACTGCCGAAGGATTTTGCTCCGAGTAAGAACCAAAGGAATTCCTGTCAGGGAGGTTGTCGTGGAGTTTTGCCTTAAGCTAGCGCGCAAGCCGGTCGTGGCCACCGGCGCCGTCGCTTTTTTACTGACCTTTATGGTCGATTCGGGACCTGCCTTGGCGCAGACTGCCGCGGCTCAGCCAGCCGGGCAAGCGGGGGCGGCGGCTCCGGCAAAGAATTACAAAGATCGCGGCGAATATGACCTGTATGCGAAGGTCGCGCAAACTACCGATCCCAAGGCCCGGCTAGACGTCCTGAATACTTGGCAGGACAAGTATCCCCAAACAGATTTTCAACAGGAGCGGCTGCAGTATTTTGTTGGCGCGCTCGCGCAGCTGTCGGGGACTGATCCGACCCAGCGCCAGCAACTCATCGACAAGTGCAACGCGCTTTTGAAAGTCGATCCGAAGAATTTCACGGCGGCTTACTACCTGAGTTTGTGGGGCCCCGTTGTGGGCGGCGCGAGCGCTCCCCCCGAGCTAGAGAGTGAAATCGACACAGCGGCGCATGTGGTTCTGGATAATGCGGACGCGACATTTCCGGCCGCAAAGAAGCCGGCTAACATGAGCGATGCCGATTGGGCGAAAGCGAAGAACGGTGTAATCGCGATCGCCGACAACGCCCTGGCCGCCGAAGCCATCCAGAAGAAGGACATGCCGGGCGCTGAGACGGAGTACAAGGCCAGCCTGCAGGCGAATCCCAACCAGGGCCGCATCTCAGCCGCTTACGGGAAAATGCTGATTGGCGAGAAGAAATACCCGGAAGGCCTCTACCAGTATGCCCGCGCGGCCGTGTACGATGGCCCCGATAGCGTTCCGGCAGCTCAACGCGCTACACTGCTCACCTATTTCAACAAGGCGTACTCGGACTTTCACGGGAGCCCCGATGGCGCCGACCAGTTGCTAGCCCAAGCCAAGACCAGCGCGCTGCCGCCGGATGGCTTCTCTATCGTAAGCGAGAACGATCTCGCAACGAAACAGGCCGATGTTCTGAATCAGCGAATTGGTTCGGATCCCGCCTTCAAAATGTGGTACGCCGTTAAACAAAATCTGGAGGACAAGGGCAGCGGCTTCTTTGATAGCGACATTAAGGACGTAGAGATTCCAGGGGGAGCGGAAAACGTCAAGGATTTTACCGGGACGGTGATTTCAACCGATCCACCCGACAAGCCTACCAAGGTTGTGCTTGGCGTCGAAGATCCAACCAAGCCGGACGCAACGCTAGAGTTCTCGCAGCCGCTGCCGCCGGACGCGATGGACAAGGTGAAGGTGGGTCAGAAACTGGAGTTCTCCGGCGTCGCCGTGAGTTTTGTGAAAGATCCGTACATGCTGACGTTCAAGGATCCAACCATTCCGGGCGTGAAGACAAGTGCGCCTCCCAAGACCGGCAAGGCGCGCAAGCGGCGGTAAGCGGTATCCAATCGGCTGTCGTTGGAAAGCCCTGGGGAGAGATCCCCGGGGCTTTTTTGTGTAGTCGAGAGGAATTACATTTAAACTTTAAGAAGCAGAGGACGCCGTGGCCATTTCAAACCCGAAGTCGAAGCCGCACCCATTGAAGACCCTGATGAGTGCCGCAGCCTCGGCTATTGAGATTGCGCGTGGGCTGCGCGCTCCGCTTGACCTCTGGCTATCGGCGGCCCGGGCGGAAGGCGGGGGTGAAACCGTCCTCGCGGCGGTGCGGGAGATGGTCGGCGGACTGCCGAACGTTAATCTTGTTCTGAACGGATGGCAATCCTGGCCGAAGTTCCGCAAGGTGGTCGCGCACATGCACCTCTTGTTGCAGCCCAGTTGCACGGAATCGTTCAACATGGTGACGGCGGACGGCGTGGCTGAAGGCGTTCCTTCGGTCGTGTCGGAGGCGGTGGACCGGGCGCCCGAGTATTGGAAGGCCAAGGTGGATGATTGCGCTTGACATCGCACGGATCGGTAGATATTTGCTCAACGATCCGCGGGCGGCGCAAGACGGGCTGCGCTCTTTGCAATCCTATACGCTGCGGGGCGTTGCGGCATACCGGCAGTATCTGGCTACTCGATAAGCATGCAGTCGCCGTAGGAGAAGAAGCGGTACTTCTCCACGACGGCGTGCCGATAGGCGGCCAGCGCCAGTTCGCGGCCCGCGAAAGCACATACCAGCATAAGCAGGCTCGATTGCGGCAGGTGAAAGTTTGTCAGCATTGCGCCGGCCGCGCGGAAGTGGAAGCCGGGGTGGATGAAGAGATTGGTTTCACCGCTCAGAGGTTGAAAGCCGCCTCGCAGCATGGCAGTTTCGACAGTTCGCACGCTGGTGGTTCCAACGCAGAAGAGGCGGTTCGCGCGGCTGAGAATCTCCGCGTTCTCGCCGGTTATTTCAAAATATTCTTCATGGAGTTGAATCTCCGAAAGCGCTTGGCCGCGCAAGGGAGCGAAGGTGCCAAGTCCCACGTGGAGCGTGACATAAGCGATCTCCGCGCCCGCTTCCCGGCACGAGTCGAGCATCCGCGGCGTGAAGTGAAGCCCAGCGGTAGGGACGGCCACGGAACCGCGATTCCGGGCGAAGACGGTTTGATAGCGCTCCCGGTCTCGGCTGCCCGGGATGCGATGGATGTAGGGCGGCAGAGGCGTTTCGCCCAGACGCTCCAATAGCTCTCGCACCGAGCCTTGTGCGTGGAGGCGGATTTTCCGTTCTCCAAATTCCCCTGCGGAAACCACCTCGGCCTCTAGCTCCGGGCCGAAGAGGATCTGGTCTCCGGCGCGCACACGCTTGCCGGGACGCACCAGGGCATTCCACAGGGTTTCTTTCGCATCCAGGGCGCGCAGCAGGAAGACCTCGATCTCCGCTCCTGTCGAGGTGTTGCGGCGGCCGTGCAGACGCGCGGGAAAGACTCGGGTGTCGTTGAACACCAAACAATCGCCCGGGCGAACGAACTTGCTGAAGTTAGCAAACAGATCGTCGTGGAAGAATTTTTTCGCGCGCGAGAGCACCAGCATGCGCGATGCTTCCCGCTCCGGCAACGGTTCCTGCGCGATCAGTTCTTCCGGAAGTTCATAATTGAAATCAGAAACTTGAGCCAAACCATAATTCTAGGGATAGAGAGTTCTTGCGACGAGACTGCGGCCGCTGTGGTTGAGGGTGGCGGGCAAATCCGTTCGAGCGTGGTCGCGTCGCAGCTTGAAACGCATGCCAAATACGGGGGCGTGGTGCCGGAACTGGCATCACGCGAGCATCTGCGGGCGATTGTCCCTGTCGTCCGCGAAGCGCTTAGCAAGGCTGCGGTGGGCTTTACGGACCTTAGCGCGATTGCGGTAACCCAGGGCCCCGGTTTAGTGGGGTCGCTACTGGTAGGAGTGACGTACGCCAAGGCGCTGTGCTTTGCGACTGGAATCCCACTGATTGCCGTCAATCATGTCGAGGGTCACATTCATTCGGTTCTGCTGGAGCATCCGGAAATGCGCTTCCCCGCCCTGGCGCTGGTTGTGAGCGGCGGACATACGCATTTGTTTGAGATGCGGGACCTGGGCGCCTACAAGTTGCTGGGCAAGACGCGGGACGATGCGGCTGGCGAGGCCTATGACAAGGTGGCGAAACTGTTGGGATTCGGGTACCCGGGCGGTCCGATCGTCGATCGGCTGGCGCCGTTTGGAAATCCTCGCGCCGTGAAGTTTACCAGTCCGCGCATGAAAGGGAACGAACTCGACTTCAGTTTCAGCGGGTTGAAGACGGCGGTGCTGCGGTGGACCGAAAAGCGCGACATCAAAGAAGAAGTGGCGATCAGGCGAGCGCTGCGGAAGCCCACGCTGGAAGACTTCCTGGCCGCCACCCCGAAGGAGACTCTCGATCTGCTGGCGAGCTTTCAATATACGGTGGTGGACGAACTGTTGCGACACATAGCGGCTTCCGCCGACCAGATTGGGGCCGAGTCGGTTATCGTCGCCGGAGGAGTGGCGTGCAACGCGGGGCTGCGAAGAGAGGCGCTCCAGCGGCACGGACTCAACTTCTTTTTTCCGCAAGCCAATCTTTCGACTGACAACGCAGCGATGATTGCGGCGGCGGCGTTTTATAAATTTGCGCGGCGCGACTTTGCGGGGCTGGATTTGCAGGCGCAGGCGGCTTTGATGCTAGCTTGAGGGTATGGGTCCACAAGCTCCTGGCGAGCAACCAAAGCTGCCGATTCCCGGCGTGCGGAATATTATCGCAGTTGGCTCCGGCAAAGGCGGCGTCGGAAAAAGCACGGTTGCCGTGAATCTGGCGATCACGCTCGGCAAGCTGGGCTATGCGGTTGGATTGCTGGATGCGGACGTCTACGGGCCTAACGTGCCCCTGATGATGGGGGTGCGGGAAACGCCGGTGGCCATTGGGCAGCGCATCCGGCCGCTCGAAGCGCATGGCGTGCGCATCATGTCGATGGGCTTTCTGAATCCCGGGGATAAGCCGTTGGTTTGGCGCGGTCCGATGTTGAACAGCGTGATCCAGCAGTTTTTGCGCAACGTCGATTGGGGCGAACTGGATTATCTGATCATCGATCTGCCGCCGGGCACGGGCGATGTCCAGCTTACCCTGATTCAGACGACGCCGCTGACGGGCGCGATCGTGGTGACGACGCCTTCCGAGGTATCGATGGAAGACGCGCGCAAGGCCGTTCTCATGTTCGAGCAGGTGCGCGAGGAGGTCCTTGGCATCGTTGAGAACATGAGCTACCTGGAACATAACGGCGAGCGCCTGTACGTGTTCGGCAAGGGTGGCGGCGTGCGTACGGCGGAGACGATGGGCGTGCCATTCCTGGCCGAAATACCGCTCGATCCGAAGACTCGCGAGGGTGGAGACACGGGCGTGCCGGTGGCAGCGTCTAAAGGCAATGAAGCGCAGGCGGCGCTGTTCGAGAAATTGGCTCGGACGGTTATAGAGCTCGCTGATCGAGCGAAAGAAAAGGCGCGCCGGCCGACTATGACGATTGCGGATTGAGCGTGGACGGGGCTTGGTCAGGTGATTCGGTAAACGAAGGAATCCTCGATGAAGCGTTCACCGAAAACCTGGCCGCCTAAGCGCATTCCATCAACGTAAGGTCCACAAACTATCACGCGCCATGGTCGCACCGCTGCAGTGCTATATCCGCCGAGGAATCGGAACGCAAAACGCAACGCGTGTGCAATCTAGCCGACTTCTTCGCCGCCTCGCCCTTGCGCGGTTCGGAACTCTCTATTGCACGCCTTCCGGAGAAAGCGCGCGAGATCGAATTGTGAGCGTCCGGATTCGGGCGTGACCCAGTGGCTGCCCCCATGTCGATGAAGACCGCGTCTTCTTGAGCGCCGTCAGCGCCGGAAGCGTTGGACACATGGCTCCGGGAACAACTGCCGCTGAGTTTTGAGAACCGCATTCCGGCGGTCGATGTTTTCGTTGCCAACGCCTGGGGACAAGTCGAAGCGCGCGGCCAAGCCGCGGGACGAAGCATAGACATCATGGATGGTTTTCTTGCGGCCACGGCACACGTGCATCGTCTGACTTTGGTGACCCGAAACGAAGCGGATTTTTCGGTTCTCGGCCACTCCGTCCTCAATCCGTGGACGGCATGAAGCAATCGCGAGCGCCCGTCCGCGTTATGGCTGGCGTTGCAGTGTCATCTCAACGGACTTGCGTGGAGGGGACCCGCCAAAACTCGTCTCGGTCGTCTCCGCCCATTCACCTTTTTCGTTGAGCCGCATCTTATTGCTTACTTTCACGGGCCCAGCGGTGTAGCCCCAAACAAAACCGCTCGGCAGAACATTCATCTCCGTGTCAAGATAGCGTCCGTCGCTGTACGCGCGGAACCGATAGGTGGCCGCTTGCTCGTCGTAGGAGATCGTGGCCAGAGCGCGGAACACGGTCTGTCCGTCGGAGTTGCGGCCCGTACCCTCCACGAGCAAAACCAAACCGTCCATCTTAAACTGGACTTCTTCCGTCTGGTGCAGCCGCATAGGATCGCCAGGGCCCCGGAAAACCGACGCTTCGCCTGACCACTTTCCGGCGAGGAATTCCAGCTTCTTCATTGCTTCACGTTGAGCCGCGATATTCGGCTGCTGTTGGCCATGACAAATGGCGGCAAATCCAACCAAAAAAGCGAATAATAGCGATCGCATTCGGCCATTTTATGTCATTGGATCGGTTGCCGGTGAGACACTGTTATTACAGCGAGTGAGCCGGACGTCGATAAACGCCGCACCGCTGCAGCGCCAGTTCGGCATCGACCGCATTGGACAAGATTTTTCCGGTCACCTGGACGAAAACAACCTGCAAACATCATAAGTTTTAAGTTGTTGAATCAAATCGCCCGCGGGTTTAAAACCCGCCGTTTCCTTTGTAAACCAAATCACTCAGCTCGTGAGTATTTCAGTCCGTTTCCCCCACTCCTGGTTCCCTAGTCCGGCATACTGGAAAGTAAGTGTTTCAGGACATCGAAGAGAAACTAGCCGCCGCCATCGCGCGGCAACTCAACGCAAAATTTGGTCTTAGTCTTAAGGTGACGCTCGAACAGCCCAAGCAAAGTTCGTTTGGAGAACTTGCCGTTCCGGTCGCTTTCCAGCTTGCCCGCCAGTTGAAGCGGCCGCCCAAGCAGATCGCGCAAGAACTCGCCTCCGGCCTGGGCACTGTCGAGGGCATCGCGTCATTTGAGATTGCCGGCAACGGCTACATCAACGTGCATCTCGACCGCGCTCGCTATGCCGCCGGGTTGCTTGCAGGCTCCACAGCCGCCGCGCCCGATTCGAAGGAAAAGAAGATCGTTGTCGAACACACCAACATCAACCCCAACAAGGCGGCGCACATCGGGCATCTCCGCAATGCCATCCTCGGCGATACCTTCGTGCGAATGCTGCGCAAGCGCGGGCGCTCCGTCGAAGTGCAAAACTACATCGACAACACCGGCGTTCAGGTGGCCGATGTCGTGGCGGCATTTCACCGCCTGGAGAGCAAAACGCTCGCGGACGTTCAAACCCTCATCGATAATCCCAGCGAGCCTTTCGATTACATCTGCTGGGATCTCTACGCCCGGATCTCCGCCTACTACAAGGAAGCGCCCGAGGCACTCGCGTGGCGAGCGGAAACTTTGCACGCCATCGAAGCCGGCCACGGAGCGATCGCCGAATTGGCGCACGTCGTCGCCGACGCGATCGTTAAAGCCCACATCAAAACGATGTACCGGCTGGGCATCGAATACGACGTGCTCCCGCGTGAGAGCGAAATCCTGCATTTGCAGTTTTGGGCCAAAGCCTTCGAGCTTCTGAAACAGCGCGCAGCCATCTACTACGAGGAGCAAGGCAAGAACAAAGGCTGCTGGGTGATGCCCTCTTCGGCCTTCCGCGAGGCGGCCGCTGAAGCCGATCCCGCCGCGGAATCGGAAGACGATAGCAAGGTTATTGTGCGCTCGAATGGCACCGTAACCTACGTCGGCAAGGACATCGCCTACCAGCTTTGGAAGTTCGGTCTTCTCGGCCGGGATTTCTACTATCGGCCTTGGTCCAGCTATCCCGACGGGCACGCGCTTTGGGTCACCACCGACGATCCCACCGCTCCGGTTGGACCCGGCTTCGGTCACGCCGCGAAAGTGTTCAATGTCATCGATTCACGGCAGTCTTATCTGCAGGACGTAGTGGTCGCCGGTCTGCGCGCGCTGGGCTTCGATGAACAGGCCGATGCCTCCGTCCACTTCTCCTACGAAATGGTCGCGCTCTCGCCGCGGACTTGCATCGAAATGGGAATCGAACTCTCGGAGGAGGACAAGCGCCGCCCTTACGTCGAAGTTTCCGGGCGCAAAGGACTCGGTGTCAAAGCCGACGATCTCATCGACAAACTCATCCAAACCGCGCTCGCGGAAGTTGAAGACCGCCATCCCGAATCGCCTCCCGATCAGCGCCGCCGCGTGGCGGAACAGATTGCCGTGGGAGCGTTGCGCTACTTCATGCTGAAGTTTACCCGCAATTCGGTGATCGCTTTCGATTTTCACGAAGCCCTCAGCTTCGAGGGTGAAACCGGGCCTTATGTCCAGTACGCAGCCGTCAGGGCCGGCAACATACTCCGCAAATACGTGGACCGCGGCGGCGCTATTCCGGATTTCAACACCGCGCTGACTCCGGAAGCTCTCAACGTCTTCGTTCAATCCGAAGACCTCTGGCAGCTGCTATTGCTGGCGTCGAAAGCGGACAGCGCCATTGTGCGCGCCATCGGCTCCGGCGAACCGGCTCACGTTGCGAAGTACGCTTTTCAACTGGCGCAAGCGTTCAATAACTTCTACCATGAGACCTCCGTCATCGCGGAAGAAGATCCAAATAAGCGCGCCGCCCTGTTGTGGCTCACGCATTATGCGCGCGAACAACTGCTCGCCACGTTAAACGTGCTGGGTATTGAGCAGCCTGCCTACATGTAAAACCCCCAGCACGCTGCACTACACTAAAGATCAAATGGCCAGCAAAAATAGCTTCGGCGCTGCCGCGACTTTGCGCGTCAACGACCACGATTACCAGATCTTCCGCTTAGACGCCTTGGAGAAGTCCGCCGGCGGCAGATTGTCGCGTATCCCATACTCCATTAAGGTCTTGCTGGAAAACTTGCTGCGGTTCGAAGACGACCGCACGGTAAAAGCCAGCGACATCGAATACGTGGCGAAGTGGGATGCCAAGACTGCCGCTCAGGAAATCCAGTTCCGCCCGGCCCGGATTCTGCTCCAGGACTTTACCGGCGTTCCCTGCGTGGTCGATCTCGCCGCCATGCGCGACGCGCTCAAAAAACTTGGCGCCGATCCCAACCTTGCGAACCCGCTCATTCCCGCCGATCTCGTCATCGATCACTCCGTCCAGGTGGACGCCTTCGGATCCCCCCAAGCCTTCCAGGAAAACGCCATTCTGGAGTTTGCGCGCAACCAGGAGCGCTATGCCTTCCTCCGCTGGGGCCAAAAGGCTTTCGGCAACTTCCGCGTGGTGCCCCCCGATACCGGCATCGTTCACCAGGTGAATCTCGAATACCTGGCTAGCGTTGTTTTCAGCGATTCTTCGAAGGGCATCCTGCAGGCGTATCCCGATACCCTGATGGGGACCGATTCGCATACCACGATGGTCAACGGTGTCGGCGTGGTGGGCTGGGGCGTCGGCGGCATCGAAGCCGAAGCCTGTATGCTCGGTCAGCCCATCTCGATGCTCCTGCCGCAGGTGGTCGGGTTCAAACTCAGCGGCAAGCTGCCGGAAGGGGCGACCGCTACCGACTTAGTCCTCACTGTTACTCAAATGCTGAGGAAGAAAGGCGTAGTCGGTAAGTTCGTCGAATTCTATGGCCCCGGCGTTAGTGCCCTGTCCTTAGCCGATCGCGCCACCATCAGTAATATGGCCCCGGAATATGGCGCGACGATTGGCTTCTTCCCCATCGACGCGGTAACTCTTGAGTACCTCCGTCTGACGAACCGCTCCGCGGACCGCGTCAATTTGGTTGAAGCGTACGCCAAAGAGCAGGGTCTTTTCTTGACTCCCGATTCACCCGATCCCGTCTATTCGGATACGCTTTCGCTGGAACTGTCCAAGGTGGTGCCTTCCATGGCCGGCCCGCGCCGTCCGCAAGACCGCCTTGAGCTGCCGGATGTGAAAGAGAACTTCCTGACGTCTCTCGGCCGCGCTCCCAAGGAAGCCAATATCTCGGTTGACGGCCACACCGAGCGGATTCACGATGGCGCTGTTGTCATCGCGGCGATCACCAGTTGCACAAACACCTCCAACCCCTCGGTGATGGTCGCAGCCGGCCTGCTCGCAAAGAAAGCCGTCGAGAAGGGCCTCACCGCGAAACCCTGGGTCAAGACCTCTCTCGCGCCCGGTTCCAAAGTCGTTTTCGATTACCTCAATGACGCCGGCCTGATGACCTATCTGGAGAAATTGAACTTCCATCTGGTCGGCTACGGTTGCACCACCTGCATCGGAAACAGCGGTCCGCTTCCCGATAACGTCGCCGATGCAGTTACTTCGGGCAAGCTCAACGTCGCCGCCGTCCTTAGCGGGAACCGCAATTTCGAGGGCCGCGTCAACTCGCTCGTCCGCTCGAACTATCTGGCTTCGCCGCCGCTGGTTGTCGCCTACGCGATTGCCGGTAGGGTCGATATCGATATCACCAAGGAGCCGCTCGGCAAGGACGAGCATGGCAAGAAGGTCTACCTTAAGGACATCTGGCCATCCACCGAAGAAGTGGACGCCGTTCTCAAGATCTCCGTGAAGACAGAGTTCTTCCGAAAAGAATACGCCGAAGTGTTTTCCGGAGACAGCAGTTGGAATTCCCTGAAAGTACCGGAAGGCAGTATCTATGAGTGGACTAGCGACTCCACTTACATCAAGCAGCCGCCATACTTTGAAACCTTAGTGGATCCAAAGACGTTTGCGAAGGACTTCCTCGGCCTGCGGCCGCTCGCCGTGTTAGGCGATTCGGTAACTACCGATCATATTTCGCCCGCCGGCAACATTCCGAAGGACAGTCCCGCCGGCAAGTATCTTATTGGCTTGGGCGTTGCTCCCGGCGATTTCAACAGCTATGGCGCGCGCCGCGGCAACCACGAAGTGATGGTGCGCGGGACTTTCGGCAACATCCGCCTGAAGAACCAGATGGTCCCTGGCATCGAGGGCGGCTGGACTCGGCACATGCCGAATGGCGAGCAGATGTTCATCTACGACGCCTCCGTGAAATACCGGGCCGAAGGCGTCGGCCTCCTCATTATCGCGGGCAAGGAATACGGTTCTGGTTCTTCACGCGACTGGGCGGCGAAGGGCACACTGCTGCTCGGCATGAAGGCCGTTATCGCCGAAAGTTTCGAACGCATCCACCGCTCGAACCTGGTGCAAATGGGCGTCCTGCCGCTGCAGTTTCTGCCTGGAGAAACGCGGGAAACTTTGGCCCTCACGGGCGACGAAGCGTTCGACATCCTGGGCGTTCCCTCCGCCCTTGCCGCCTTGAGTAATGTGGACGTGATCGCGACGAAGCCCGACGGCAAACAAGTGAAGTTCGAAGCGAAACTGCGCGTAGACACTCCGCAAGAGGCCGAGTACTATCGCAACGGCGGCATTCTGCCCTATGTCCTAAGGCAGCTGATAGCGACCGCTGGAACGCCCGTTGAAAGCAGCGTCGCAAAGTAATCGAAGATGAGAACTAGAGGACCGCTGCTGGTTTCCGCGGCGGTCATTCACCGCGGCGGTCGCGTCCTGGTTGGCCAACGCCGTAAGGCTGATCGCCATTCACTCAAATGGGAGTTTCCAGGCGGAAAAGTCGAGTTCGGAGAAACTCCCCAACAGGCGCTGGTCCGGGAACTTCGGGAGGAACTGCGCATCGAGGCGAAAATTGGCTCGGAACTCGCGCGCTACGAACACGACTACGCAAGCGGCAGCCGCGTCCATCTGCTCTTCTTTTCCGTCCAGCAGTTCGAAGGCGTTCCCGAAGCGCAGGTCTTCGAGCAGATCTGCTGGACCGACCTCAATTCCCTTCCAACTCTCGACTTTCTTGAAGGAGATCACGACTTCGTGCGCCGCTTGGCGCGTGGAGAATTCTTCAATCAACTGAACGCCTGAGAACGCGGCCCCGGGCAAGTCAGTCGAGATCGAAAAGGCGTTTCGGAGGGGTGTCCGATTTGTCTTCCTTGGCCTGCCGCAAGAGTTCGTCGAATTTCTTCGCGCGCACTTTATCGGCCGAGAGATGCGAAGCGAAGCTCTTTTCGAAAACGTCGTTCCGCCTGGCCGCTTCGCCCTTCAACTGCTGCACAGCCGCTTGCAGATCTTCAATCAGCGGCTTCTTCTCCGGCTGTTTGTGGTGAAGAACCGCCCTGGTCTCCAGATCTATCCGCAGCGTCGATCCGCAGCAGGGACATTCAATCTCAATCAACTCACTCGGCTGTATGGCCATACCGGAATCGTAGCGCAACACCTGTTATCCTCTGAATGCCCGCGCTCATGGAGACAGTCTTCGCATGGATCTCACAGTACGGTTACGCCGCCCTCTTCGGGATGCTGATGTTCGGCTTCATCGGATTGCCCGTTCCGGATGAGACCATTCTCGTCTTCTGCGGCTACCTGATCTGGGCCGGGCACATGCGCGCGCCGCTTGCCTTTGCGTGCGGTTTCGCGGGCAGCGCGTGTGGCATTTCGCTCAGCTACACCCTTGGCCGCACCGTCGGCAATCGTGTGGTCACGCGCTACGGCCGTTATATTCGCGTCACGCAGCAAGACATCGACCGCGTCCACCGCTGGTTCAGGCGCACCGGAGAGTGGCTCCTCACCATCGGCTATTTCATCCCGGGCCTGCGGCATATGACAGCTCTGACCGCTGGCATGTCGAAACTTGAGTATCCGGTCTTCGCGCTCTTCGCCTACTCCGGCGCCGCTATTTGGGTCGCGACGTTTCTCTCTATCGGCTACTTTGTCGGCGATAAATGGAAGGCCGCCGTGGAACTCGTGCACCACTACACGCTCCTCGCGGTCGGCGTGGGAGCGGTCGCTTTACTCGCCGGTTGGTGGCTGCGCGGCAAGGGGCGAAGGCGCACGCTCTAGCGCGCTTTTTCCCATTCGCCCTTAAACCGGTCGAGCGTCACAAACGATCTCTGCGTGCCCGCCGACAGGGTCGATAACGCGCCGTAAAGATTCGCCCGCGGGACTGCCTCGGACTCTCCGAATCCTTGCGCTAGAAAGCACGCCAAGCTCCCAATGAAGGCGTCCCCGGCGCCGGTGGTATCGACTGCCTGCACGGGAAATCCCGGAACGTGCATCAACGCGCCAGGCGCGGCGTACAGCGCCCCATTCGCGCCCAGCGTGATAATGATTTGCCGCAAACCTTTCTTGAGCAAAAACTTCGCGCATGAGCGCGCGTCTTCTAACGTGCGGACTTCCATGCCGCTCAGCGCTTCGGCCTCGGTCTCATTCGGGATCACATAATCCGCGTTGTCCAAAGCGGCAAAGTCCAACCGCTGCCCCGGAGCCGGATTCAGAATCGTGCGCACTTTCTGCGCGTGCGCAAACTGCAGGGCGCAATAAACCGTATCGAGAGGTATCTCCAACTGCACGATCAGAAAGTCCGCCTGTGCAATCAACTCCCCCGCCGCCTCCACGTCTTCTCGCGACAGCTTGTCATTGGCTCCCTTCACCACCAAAATGCGATTTTGCCCAGCGCTGTCCACGAAGATTGGCGCGACTCCGCTTGAGACGCCCGGCGTAATGGAAACCATGCGCGTGCCTACGCCTTGCGCCTGAAAGTTGCTTATCGTGGCCTGGGCGAAGAGGTCCTCTCCCACCCGCGCAACCATCTCGACATTGGCTCCACAACGCCGTGCCGCTACCGCCTGATTCGCTCCCTTGCCCCCGAAGCCGAAGTTAAAGTCTCGTCCGAAAATTGTTTCGCCGGGGCGCGGAAAATGGTCCGCATACGTTGTCAGATCCACATTCGCACTGCCTACAACCACAATCTTCGGGGCGCCATTCATACATGGATATATATACTCTAGTTGCTCAAGGATTTTGCAGTATGCGCTTGCTGCTTCACGCCCTGTTTGTTCTCGTCATCGCGGAGACCGCTCTCGAAGCTCAGAACGCTCCGCTTCAACTCACCCTGCCGCATCGCGCGCTGCTCTGGCCGGATGGCGCGCCCGGGGCGCAAGGCGACACCGATTCCGACAAACCGAACTTGAGCATCTATCCAATTGCAGGCAGTCAGAAAGCGGCGACGGCGGTCGTCGTCTGTCCCGGCGGCGGCTACGTCCATCTCGCCGTCGATCACGAGGGCGCGCAAATCGCCGCCTGGCTGAACAGCTACGGCATCACGGCCTTCGTGCTCCGCTACCGTCTTGGACCGAAGTATCGTCATCCCATCGAACTGGGCGACGCGCAGCGAGCGATCCGCTATGCCCGCGCTCATGCCGCCGAGTATGGGGTCGATCCCCATCACATCGGGGTCTGGGGCTTTTCGGCGGGCGGCCATCTCGCCTCTTCCGCCGGAACTCACTTCGATAACGGTAAACCCGACAGCGGCGATCCCATCGAACGCGAAAGCAGCCGCCCCGACTTCATGATCCTCGCCTATCCCGTCATCACCTTTAAGGAGCCGTCCCTTCACCGCGGCTCGCGCGACACGTTACTGGGCCCGAACCCAGATCCGGCGTTGATCGGCTTGCTGTCGAACGAAACTCAGGTGACCAAAGAAACCCCGCCCACTTTCCTCTTCCACACCTCGGACGACCCGGTGGTCCCGGTGCGAAATAGCATCGACTTTTACTTGGCGCTGCGCACCGCCGGAGTTCCCGTCGAGATGCACATCTTCGAGCATGGCGCCCACGGAGTCGGGCTGGCGCGCGATGTTCCCGAGCTTTCCACGTGGCCGGATTTGCTTGCGGCTTGGTTGAAAGAGCGGCACTTGCGCTAGCCGCGCTTGGCGTGCAACAAGAACTCCCGGTTCCCCTCGGCTCCACGCACTGGACTCTCCATCAACTCCGTCCGGAATCCCAGCGCCTGCACGGCGGCGGCGACTTTCTCGCAGGCCAACCGGTGCGAAGCCGGATCGCGAACGATTCCACCGCTACCCACCAACTCGCGGCCGACCTCAAACTGTGGCTTCACCAGAATCACCCAGTCGCCCTCGGGCTTCAGTAGCGGTTTGAGAGCGGGCGTCAGCAGCGTCACCGAAATGAAACTCACGTCGCAGACCATAATGTCCACGCACTCCCGAATGTCATCGAACTTCAGGTACCGTGCATTCAACCGCTCGTGCAGCGCCACTCGGGCGTCGGTCCGCAGTTTCCAGTCAATCTGGCCCGCGCCCGTATCCACCGCATGAACTCGCAAGGCCCCGCGCTGCAGCAGGCAATCCGTGAACCCGCCCGTGGACGTGCCCACGTCAAGGCAGATTTTGCCCACAACCGAAATCGCAAACCGGTCGAGCGCCGCTTCGAGCTTCAGCCCGCCCCGGCTCACGTACTTCAGGGGCTGCCCTACTTCGATGCGCGCTTCGGAAGCAACCGCCCGGCCCGGCTTGTCCGCGCGCTGCCCGTCGAGCAGCACCTTTCCCGCCAGGATCAGCGCCTGCGCTTTCTCGCGCGATTCCACCAAACGCCGCTCCACCAGCGCGACATCCAGCCGCTGCTTCCCGCCGCCCGCGCTCATGCCTTCCGCTGCACGATGTAGTCGGCGATCTGCCGCAGCCGGTTCGCACGGTCATCGAAGATCCGCAGCGCCAGGTGCGACTGCAGCCGCTCTTCTTCGGCCATCTCGCGCGACCGTTCCAGTCCATATACCGCGGGAAAGGTAATCTTCTCCTGCGCCTGATCCTTGCCAGCCGTTTTCCCAAGCTCTTCCGACGACTGCTCCACATCCAGCAGATCGTCCACAATTTGAAACGCCAGTCCGGCGTGTTCTCCGTACTCGGACAATGCGGCCATCTCGTCATCCGCGGCCCCGGCGTAGATCCCGCCCATGCGCACGCTGGCCTTCAGCAGCGCCCCGGTTTTCGCGCGATGAATCGCTTCGAGTAAATGGGCTGTGGGGCGTTTGTGTTCGCCCTCCAGATCAAGCACCTGCCCGCCAATCATCCCGCCCTCGGTGCCTGCCGCTCGCGACAACTCCTCTACCAGCCGGATCTTGCGTTCCGCGTCAATGCCGCTCAACCGGCTGAGCACTTGAAACGCGAAAGTCAGCAGCGAATCCCCGGCGAGAATCGCCATTGCCTCGCCAAAGACTTTATGGTTGGTTGGCCTCCCGCGCCGCAGATCGTCATTGTCGAGCGCGGGCAAGTCGTCATGGATCAGCGAATAGGTATGGATCAGTTCGAGCGTCGCCGCGGCATGTTCGACGCCGGCCGGATAGTCGGACACCGCTCGCGCCGCCGCGATGGCAAGCACCGGGCGAATGCGCTTGCCGCCCGCAAACAGGCTGTACCGCATAGCCCGATGGATGGACGCAGGCTCGACGTTCTCCGCCGGAACCCATTGCTCCAGCACCTGATCGATCAAACGAACCTGCCCGGCCAAATACTCGTGCAAACTGCGCTCGTCGGTTTGGGTCATTTCGACGGCTTCTCGGGATTGAACGGGAGGGCGACCATATCCTGTCCTCGCTTCATCAAAATCTCAACGCGTGTCTCGGCTTCTTCCAACTGCTTCTTGCAGTCGGCGCTCAGTTTCATTCCGGATTCGAACAGCGCCAGACTGCGCTCCAGCGGCAAGTCCCCTTTCTCGAGTTCCTTCACTACACGCTCAAGCTCCGCAAGCCCCGCTTCAAAGTCCGGCGGAGATGCTTTTTCCTCTGGCATCGATTTATTTTAGTAGGTGGTGGACAATCTGATCGCCCGCCCCGCCCCAAGGTTGCGGCCATCGGTTGCTTGGCTAGGGTGAACACGTCTCTATCGACCACATTTGGTCGCATGACCGCCGGAGGTCGGTTCTCGACTCTAGCTTGACGCTTTGCGGTGCTGTCTTGCGTGGACACAGAAGGGTTATTGCCATCCTGCGCCGACGGTGCTCGAAGTGCGCTTGTATGTGGCCTGCTGCCCGCCGCGCCAGTCTCGTGCCGGAACCACGACAACAAACAGAAGCCCATGTGCGGAGGCGCAGCTTACGAACTATTCACAACGCCTTTTAGCTTCTCAGTCTTGAGCTGTCCAGCTGGCGTTTCAGGCACCCCGACTAAGACGAGATGCCGCTTTCAACGTTCGAATCAACAAAGGAACCATTATGATTTCCAATCCAAAACCAGCCAACGCTTCACCAGGAGTCGCGGCTGTCGATTCCAGGACCGCTTCGTTTCCGGCCCTGATGCACAGAGGCACTGAAAGACTAGCCGAGTTGCAAAGGGCGACACTCGACCTGATCGGCCTGCAGACCGCCGATATTAACACCACCTTGCGCGAATCTATCAAATCCGCGGAGCTCCCCGATGCGTGGTTTCTGGAATTTACCGGCCAAGCCGTAGCAGGCTGGGTCGCGGCGCAAAAGGATGTCCTAGAGCGGACGGTTGAACAAATCAACCAGGCCATCGAAGAGTCGGAACGGTGCGGGAGCAACGCGATGAAGTCGTTACCCAGGCTCAGCGAGTTCGTACAAAAGGGGGCGGAACGCGCCGTCGGAGCGCAGAAGGCCGTGCTGGATTTCGCCGAGAGGCGGAACACGGCTGCTTCGGAAGTAATCGAGAAGCAGGCTAATGGCGCGAGCGGGCCCTTAGCGGACGCTACTCAGTCTATCGCGAAGGGAATGTCAACGCTGATCGACATGAACCGGGAGTTTCTCGACGCCGCTTCGAAGCTAACGAAAGAGGCCGCGGCCGTCAAGTAGGCGGTTAAGTAAAGGAACGGGCCGTCAGCGACCAGCCTGCGGGCTGCGCTAGCGGATTCCCGTCGTTTTCCACGGAGCCGCGCTCGGTTGGCCATGCCCATTCGATCTGAGTGCGACTCCTTCGTGATCCTGATCGCAGGGGGGGATCGCGGCGCCGCGGTAGAAGTTCAGTCCATAGATCCAATCGCGATTGGTCCCCGCGTCGCAAAGCTGCCCTGCGACCGGCTCGAGTTTTCGCCACAGCCCGCGCGCGGAGTACTGACTGTCCAGAACCGGATAGGCCGACGCCTTGACATAGATTCCGCCGGCCACGACACAAAGTATCAATAGCGGCCCAATCCAAGACCTGCGTCCAAGTACGACCGCTACTACCGGCAGGGCGACATAGAAGCCGGTCGTTCTATCGAATCCTTTAAACGCCGTGAATGAGAGCTTCCCGAACATAAGCGAGGCCGGAAGAATCGCCGCGACCGCTGGAATCAGCGCGATCATCCCCGCGCAGACCAGCAGCCACGCTTTGCCGATCCGGGCTACCGGGCTCGGCTCCAGTTGAGCGGCAATCAAAACGAAGAGCGCCGGAATAAGCGGCAGAAGGTAGCCGGGGAGTTTATTCAAGGAGATGCTGAAGAACAGGAATCCGAAGGCGACGACGCTCGCCAGGAACTGCCGCCTGCGATCCCAAACGACTCCCCTCCGCCTCAAAAGTCCAAGCAGCGGCGTCCAAGGGAACAACCCGGCCAGCAGCACTGGAACGTAGTAGTACCACGGCTGCACGTGCTGCAGGGATGCCGAATACAAACGCTCAAAGTGGTGGCGGACGAAGAATTCTTCGATGAACGGAAAGCCGTTGCGCAAGTAGACGGCCACGTACCACGGCAAGGCCGTCACGGCGCAGGCAATAACGGCCTGCCACCAGCGTTTCCAGTGAGCCCGCAGGAACCAAGCAAACGGGACGGCAAGGACGATTGGCACCAAGCCCTTGGCAAGGGTCCCGATTCCGAGACAGGCCCCGATCAGCGCGAATCTGAGAGTAACGCTGGTGTGGTCGGGATCGTCTCTGAGCAGCGGGAGGGCCAGAAGCACCGCCATTGAAAAGAAGATCGCCAGTGGCACATCGGTCAGGCATAGGCCGCTATAGGCCAGCCACCCGGCAGACGTGGCGCAAAGCGCTGTCGAAATGGCGCCCGTCTGCGAGCCGAACTCCCGCTTCACCAGCCAGCCGCTGACAACGAGAAACAGCAGGCTCAGCAGCACTACCGGCAGCCTCCCGGCAAGATCCGGAGTCAGCCCGAGCGCACTGCCGCTGGCCGTCATCCAATAGAGGAGCGGCGGCTTTTCGAACCAAAGCGAGCCCCACAGCCGCGGCGTGACCAGATCGCCCGTCACTGCCATCGCTCTGCCAATCGCAGCGTAGCGGGGCTCATCGGGCCCTAGAACGCCAACGCCGTCGAGATCGTATAAGTACAACGCTGAAATAGCGATTGCAATTGTGCAGTAAGGAAGGTACTTTCGAACCGGAGACAACCCTCATTGTATTGTCCCCGGCCTCAAGTACTGCGAGAACTCCGGCGGTCAATTGAGGTTCCCTTTGAGCGGCGGTCTACAAGATCAAGAGCCTGCGCGAAATCTTCGCGCTAGGAGGGCCGACGCCGGGGACATCGCCAAGCAGATAGATTTCGCGCTCCGCGCAAACCAACGAGGGCGTGACCCTGATGGAAAGCGGAGGATGATTTCGAGGCGCACTCTTACTCAATTGCGCGAGATTTGCCCCTCGCCTTTGAAATGTATCGCCCTTGTCTTCTTTATAACGCCCGCCATATCACGCTAGACGTTGTATATTCTACAGTGATACGGAGTTTCGGCGACAAGGAAACTAAGACCCTCTTCGAGACAGGTCGCAGCCGGAAGTTCCGCTCAATTGAGGCTGCCGCAAAACGCAAGCTGGACCGCATAGACCTCGCCGCAAAGCTGGAGAATTTGCGAGTGCCTCCCGGAAATCGCCTGGAAGTCCTGAAGGGCGACCGGGAGGGCCAGTTCAGCATTCGAATCAACGACCAATTCCGAATCTGCTTCCTCTGGGAAGAGGAATGCGCCGAAGAAGTAGAGATTGTCGATTACCACTGAGAGGAAAAAGGAGTTTTTCTATGAGAATCGAGAAACCGGCGGATGGCTGGAACATCCAACGGGTGACGACGCATCCCGGAGAGATGCTCCGGGAAGAGTTTATGAAGCCTATGCAGTTGAGTGCGAACAAGCTCGCTTTGGAATTGCGTGTTCCGGCAACGCGTATCGGCGAAATCGTGAACGAGCGACGGGGCATCTCCGCTGACACGGCCTTGCGCCTCGCGCGCTATTTCGGCACGACCGCCGAGTTTTGGATGGATGTGCAGAAGCGCTACGAACTCAGTCTTGCGAAGGCCGAAAAACTGCAGCAGATCGAAAAGGAGGTTCGTCCGCGCGCCGCTGCGTGATCCGACTGAACCCGCTTCTTGACCGCAGGCGTGGGTCCGCGACTGCTTACCGCCCCGCGCTCGTGCACATGGCGAGCGGTGTCCCCCGGGCCACAGGTCGGATCTGTCCGAGACCGGTCAGAGCGGGGAGCGTTGTTCGGCGACGGATCGCCCCTTTGTCCCTGTGAGTCGGCGGCACGGGCTTCCAGCTCGGACCAATTCGCCGCTTCTGCTTAATTGGAGGACCCGCATACTCGATCACGTCGGATCATAGCGAATCAGCCTAGTACATTGGTTTAAGCATGCCGCTAATTCGTCTGCGGACATTACTATTACTGGGAGCGGTGACGCTCCTCTTGGGCGCAGCCGAAAGCCCGCAGAGCCGCAAGCTGGATAAGTCCCGCTTCGAAGCCTACGTCCGTTTCGCCGAGGGCTTCACGCCAAACGTCAAGCTTTCCGTTGACGACCCCGCGCCCTCCGCCTTTGAAGGCTTCTCCCGTCTGGTGGTCCATGTCAGCCTGGGAGCCCAGCATTTCATCCGCGTCTACTATGCCATGCCGGATGGACAGCATTTCGTGAACGGCGCCATCTGGGATCTGAATAAGAGTCCGCAGCTTGATACCTTAGAGCGCCTGCCTACGAGCGGACCGGCGTTCGGCCCGGAAAGCGCCAAGGTTACGATCGTGGTCTTTAGCGACTTCGAGTGTCCCTACTGCCGGCAACTGGCGCAAACCATCCGCGCCAATCTGCCTAAGAAATACCCGGACGATGTCAGAGTCGTTTTTGAAGACTTTCCGCTTGATACTATTCATCCATGGGCGCGTCCGATGGCGGAAGCCGCGCATTGCTTAGGCGACGGCAATAATGCCGCGGCGTTCTGGGCTTTTCACGACTGGGCCTTCGAACATCAGCAGGAGATCAAGCCTGAGAATATGCGCGAAAAGGTGCTTGCCTATGCCGCGGACCATGGATTAAACGTTCCGAATATCACCACGTGTATCGATAGCCATGGCAAAGCGGAAGAAGTACGCAGCTACCAGGCAATCGCGGAAACGCTGCAGGTTCAGCAGACGCCCACTCTTTTTGTCAACGGACGGATGCTGAACGGCGCCCTTCCGTGGGAAACCATCGACGCCGTCATCCGCCTGGAGCTAGACCGGCCTAAGGACATCTTGCCGGACGGAGGTGCAAGCTGTTGCGAAGTACCGATCCCAACCGTCACTCGAAAATAAATGATCCTAATCGATAAAATTCGTCGAATTTCTTCCGAACGCCTAATGCCGTGCGAAGTTTCTGCCGATATGTACCATGTGAGGGCATGAAGAGCCCACTCAATAAAAGGTTAGGTCAACTCGACTTGCAAACGATGGAAAGTCCAATGAAAAAAACTGGAATGGGCATTTTTCGGCTGCCGCCCCTGATCCTGCACCCGTTTTCAACGCCGGAGGACACATCGGTTCTCATGGATAGCTCGCGCGCTAGTCTCGCTTTGCAGGGTTTCCTGCCGCGCGAGGAGAATCGGACGGAGGAACTCGACAAACAACTGCTCCGGGGCCGTTATGCGGAACTCCGAATGCTGTTTTATATCGGCAAAGACCTGATTCGATGGACGGAGCAGTGCGCCGAAACCATAGCAATGGCTGGGGAAACCGGGGAACGGCGTATACGGCCCGAGACATTCTCCGTCCTGCTGGTCCAAAGTATTCCCAGTCATGTTCGGGCGAAACTGGAGGGCTGGGGCGTTCTGGACTTTTCCGCGCTTTTTCGCCGCTCCATAGGCTTGCATTCGGTATTTGCGGAGCTGCCGCTCGCCTCGGGGTTGAGTCCCGACTTCCTGCGCCGCTACCACCGTCATCTCGACAACTGGTATGAGCAGCGCCTTCGGGAGTCCATTTTCGACCGTCCGGAACCGGATGAGTTTGTCTTCGATCTGTACGCTTCCGGTGAATACACCATGATGCTCGAGCAGAGCTGGGGCGCGGACAGCGGGGAAGGACGGCAATCTTCGGACGGCAAAGAATCTTAGCCTGTTAGAATTCTCTTTTCCGTTCACAATGCTCCGCCCGCGGTATCTGCTGCTTTGCCTGTCTTTAGCTCGGGCTCTGACAACCCGCGGAGCGGAACCGCCCCCAATTGACCGGGCTGAAGTCGTTCGGCAAGCATCGGATCTGCAAGCCAATGGCAAACTGAACGAAGCGGCCCGCCTCTGGAACCGTCTGCTTTCCGCGGAACCCAAAGACGTTCAAGCCTTGGTCATGCTTGGCGTGCTGTCGGCCCAAACCACGCGTTACGCCGAAGCCGAGGCTTATTACAATAAGGCGCTGCATTTGGATCCCGGCGACCCGGCCATCCTCTTGAATCTGGCGCTGGCCCATTTCAAAGATGCGGATTTGAACGGCGCACTCCCGATCTTCGAAAACGTTCTGAAAATACAGCCTGACAACGAACAGTCCCGTACGCTGCTGGGTCTCTGTTATTACGGCACCCGAGACTTCAAAAAAGCTTTGCCGCTGTTAGAGCAGAATCCGGCGGCGCAAACGAACGATGAATTGCGCCAGATGCTCGCCGAATCTTATATCTGGACGGGACAGCCCGACAAAGCGGCTGCCGTGCTGGCCGCGCTGTTGCGTGACAACCCGGATTCGCCAATCGCCCATGTGTTCCTGGGGCAAGCCTACGACGGTGAAGGGCACACGGAAGATGCCATCCGTGAATTTCAAGCCGCCGCCCGCGCTAACGATTCGGAGCCTAATGTGCATTTCGGCCTCGGCTATCTGTACTGGAAGAGAAAAGACGATTCCCAGGCTGAGGGCGAATTTCGGCGCGAACTGGCTTTAGACCCCAAGCAGGCCCAGGCCTTGGCTTATCTGGGCGACATCGAACTCAAGCGCAATAACCTGGACGCCGCGCAAGCGCTCCTGAAGAATTCGGTTGCCCTCCAGCCCACCATTAGAATTGCGCATTATGACCTTGGCGTCGTCCTGCAGGACGAGAAAAAGCATGCCGCTGCCCTGCAGGAATTCAAAAAGGCGGTCGCACTGGAGCCAGGCCGGCCAGATGCTCACTATCGCCTGGTGACCTCTTTACGAGCGCTCGGCCTTGCATCCGAAGCCGAGTCGGAACTGAAGATCGTCCGTACGCTGCACGCGAACACGACCGAAGACGCAATCTATAAGATCACCGGGCCACCGATTCCAAGATCACGCCCTTCCCCCGCGCCTTCCGAGTGATTCACCAGGCGTAAGCGGCAATCACTCGCGGATGCCCGCTGGCCCCATGCACGACGGGCACCTCAAGCACAATCTGAAGGTTCTTGCTCGGCCAATCCTTCGGCAGCTGGCTAAGCGCTTCACCGAAATATCTCGGATTCGTGATGAATTCCCCGGCGGCATCGGTTCCATATTGGGTGATTCCGGCGGCGATGATTAACAACCGATCCGTCTCGCGGCCTAACACCCTGCTGATAATCGCGTAATCGACCGGAACGTTCCACTCCGGCCAGGCATTTGTCAGCTTCCAGTTTGTCTTTTCAGGGTGGTCGCGGTCCTTAACCATTTCCGTTATACCCGCCGGGTCGTGGAAGTTCTTGACAAAGGAAAAGCGCAGTTGCGACCCCAGCCGCAGTGTCCAGTCGTTGTCGAAGGCGCCGACTAAAACGGCGGGGTGCTCTCGCAGATCGGAAAACGTCGTGGCTCCGCTGTTTCGCAGATAGTACAGGGTTCCACGCTTATCGAAAAACGTGCCCAGCCGCAGCAGACATAACGCGTCGCCCATCGCCATGTATCGATCCGGCATCGGCACCAACTCGCTGAGCGGAATCATTTGACGCGACGCGGCGAGCGATTCCGCCGAGGGATGTTCCATCAGCGCGGCAAGCACGGCCTGTTTTTCGTCCGACCGGAAATTGTAGGCAGGCGGCTGCCCGAGACAGATAAGTACGCTAGGTGAGGACGCCAACCGTCCCCAGAACTGGTCCAATGGGGAGCGGCTCAGGCGGTTTACGGCCAAGATCGTTACCGCGGCCGCAACCACCAGCGCAAGCGCGAAAAACAGTGGCTTCCGCTGTACCCGCTTGGGCTCCGCGGTAGCTGCAACTGGAACCGGCGCAGCTTCCGGAATTTGAAACTCCGGCATGTACGAGCCGGCCAGAAGGACAATCCGGACCTCTCCGCCGTGTTCCGGTTCCTGGTAATATTGCGCCAGTTTCTTGCGAGCTTCCGCCGCCGTGGCGCGGACCACCGGGTCCTGATTCGTATCGTAATTGGGAGCGCGCCCGAACACCGAGACGCCGAGCGTCCTCTCCTTGAAACCGTCCAAGTCCCCCGCCAGCGCCCGGTCCGTTACGTATTGAAGCAGCAGCTGACACCGGCGGCTAGTCCGAAACTGCGGACTGGCAAACAAAGACTCGAGCTGACGGCGGATACGCTCCGGCTCTGCCGCTGAGAACTGACGTGGTTCGCAAAGCTCCACCGGCTTCCTCGACATTTTGATCACATCGGGCCCCCTCACTTGGCCGACTCTCCCGTACAATTCCCTGATTGGTACGTATTATACGTCAGGTTACCTTCGCGTGATATACCGGTTAAGTACCAGAGAACAAAAGAGAAGGTCCGTACTGTCCCGTATGCGCCTTAATTGCTCGGCGAGCCGTCCTTATAATCCTCCCAAGCCACAGCCGTTCTTTAGCAAATAGCGCCCCACGCAAGGGTCGCTGTGGAACCGACTAAGTTTCAGGGAGTAACAAACGTGAACCAAATAAGGCGATGCTATCGTCTCCTGTTCCTGGCAATCCTGCTGGGAACTGCCTTTCACGCATTTGGCCAAGAAGCCACGATTCTCGGTACCGTCACCGACCCGTCCGGCTCCGTAGTTCCAAATGCAACCGTAACCATCACGAGCCTCGATACCGGGCA
>OCTA010000611.1_pt1 | contig 32674 bp, 18 predicted proteins | sample 1538991 | NCBI WGS metagenome assembly OCTA01 (sample SAMEA3539302, study PRJEB22396) | soil metagenome | biome: tundra; feature: field; material: soil | place: USA | collected 2010-05 | depth 0.15 m | reverse complement strand
TTTCGCTTCAGGTTCCGGTTCCAGTCGGTGGCTCTACCTGGGTCGGGGCTGGATCGGGAGGTGGAGCAGGGTTCGGATCGGGTGGCGGAGCGGGTTTCGGGACAGCCGGTGGAGCAGGCGGGGGGACCGGCGGTGGAGCGGGTGGCGGGACTGGCGGCGGAGCAGGCGGCGGGACTGGCGGTGGAGCAGGTGGCGGAACAGGCGGTGGAGCAGGTGGCGGATCGGGCGGCGGAACAGACGGTGGAGGAGGTGGCGGATCAGCCGGCGGATCGGGCGGCGGAACAGGGGCCGCATTGCTTCGAAGCGGGAAGCCGTACGAGCCCAGGCTGCGATTTACGCCAACCACGAGTGATAATGAACCTGTTCAGGAGGGTTAGTTTCATGGTCTCCAAGGGAATGTTGCGGTTGATCGCGGCAGGCGGACTATCGCTTGCGACCTTTGGCCAAACCGCACCGAGGATGGCGCCCATACCGAGCGATCCTCTCGAACTGGTCTCCGGTCCAATCCAGGCCGTCGACATACCCGAAAGCCGCGCAGACATTCTTCTGCTTCTTGCCCGCGCACGAGATAGTTACTCCTTGCGAAATGCGGGTCGCGCTTACGATCTCAAAGTCACCTTTACGACAAATTCCGGCGGTCAAACGGAATATGACGGCGCCTGGAAGATGGAGGATGTGTTCGATCCCCAACAAGGGCTCCGCTGGACGGCGAAAGCCGGGGGCGGATTCACGACCGCTCGCATCTCCTCGAAAACGGTCTTTTACGAAGACGGGACTGCGAGGACCGTTCCACTCCGATTGCACGAGGCGCGGGCTGCCTTGTTCGACCCAATTCCGTCTTCGGAAAACGTTGCTCGCGGCTTGATCCGAACGTCAACGGCGGTCCTCCACGGTGCAAAAGTCACCTGCGTTTTGCTCTCCGCTTCGGGAAGCGCAGCAACTGCGACGCCCGGGCGAGGCTGGGAGGAAAGCGAAGAGTGTATCGATCCACAATCCGGGCTGCTCCAGGTGCAGTCGCAAGTACCCGGGCGCTACTACGCTTACGATTACTCGAACGCACCACAGCTTGGCGACTGTGTGTTGCCTCGAACGGTGATCGTAACGGAAGCCGGCAAAACCGTATCGAAGATTTCCGTTGACAGCCTGACGGAACTTCCCGCTGCCGACGCTGGCCTGTTTGTCCCCACTGAGGTGATGAAGGCGAGAGGGCCGGCAAGCGGAATGGCGGGAGCACAAAAGATCGCGCGCTTTTATGGGCGGGGACCGTTCCCGTCCGGCGCGACGGTCCGACCAGTCTGTGTGTTTGGCCTCGTCACGCCATCGGGACAACTCGTCGAGGCGCACTCCTTGCAGCCGTCCGATCCGAACAGTCAAGCGGCCGTCGAAGCCGCCAAACGGATGAGCTTCTTCGCCCCGACACCACCCGGGGCACGACATCGGCAGCACTTTGTGTTTGTCATCGAGATGTTTGTTTCTTCACAATAGACAAAAGGCAAGCTGTTCGCCGCGTGTCCGCTCCATGACACCTCGTAAAGTTTTGCTGATCGGGTGGGATGCCGCCGACTGGAAGGTCATCCAGCCGCTCATCGACGCCGGCAAAATGCCCAACGTGCAGCGCCTCGTGAAGAACGGCGCCAGGGGGCAGATCGCCACGCTCCATCCGCCGCTCTCGCCGATGCTGTGGACATCCATCGCCACCGGAAAGCGGCCGTTCCAGCATGGCATCCTCGGCTTCTCCGAGCCAACGCCCGACGGACGCGGAGTGCAGCCGGTCACCAACCTCTCGCGAAAATCGAAGGCGCTGTGGAACATTCTCAATCAGAACGATCTGCGCAGCGTCGTGATTGGCTGGTGGCCCAGCCATCCCGCCGAGCCGATTAACGGCGTCATGGTTTCCGACCATTACCACCGCGCCAGCGGGCCGCTCGACAAGGGCTGGCCGCTGCTGGCTAATGCGGTTCATCCGCCGGAACTGGCCGAAACGCTCGCCCGTCTGCGCATGCATCCCGACCTGCTGGTGCCGCAGATGGTAGAACCGTTTATTCCACTTGCCAAAGACATCGATCAGGATAAGGACAAGCGCCTGGCCCTGTTTATGCGGACGCTCGCGGAGTGCATGAGCATCGATTCCGCCGCCGATTGGCTGCTGGACAACCAACCGTGGGATTTTTTTGCGGTTTACTACGACGCGATCGATCACTTCTGCCACGGGTTCATGAAGTACCATCCGCCGCGGCAATCCTGGATTGGGAAGCGCGACTTCGAGCTGTACCACAACGTGGTCTCGATGGCGTACCAATACCACGATCAAATGTTGGGGACGCTGATCGAGAAAGCCGGCGAAGACACCACCGTCATTCTGATGTCGGATCATGGCTTCCACCCGGATCACCTCCGCCCCGCATCCATTCCCGACATCCCCGCCGGGCCTGCGATCGAGCACCGCGATTTTGGCATCCTCGCCATCGGCGGGCCGGGCATCAAGAAAGACGAATTGCTGCACGGGCCATCGGTGCTGGACGTCGCGCCCACCATCCTGACCCTGTACGGACTGCCGGTAGGCGAAGATATGGATGGCAAGGTGCTGTCACAGGCCTTCGTGAAAACGCCGAAGGTCGCGTTGATTCCCAGTTGGGAAGAAGTTCCGGGCGCGGACGGGCGCCATCCGCCGCATACGCGGCTCGATCCGGTGGCGGCGCACGAAGCGCTGGAACAGATGATTGCGCTGGGGTATATCGAACGGCCCGATGAGAATCGCGAAGTAGCGGTGTCGAAGACTATCCGCGAGCTGCGCTATAACCTCGGCGAATCTTATCAGGACGATGACAGGCACATCGAAGCGCACCAGATCTTCACCGAGCTCTATGCAGCCGATCGAAATGAGCAGCGTTTCGCCGTGCGGCTGTTCGTGTCCTGCCAGGCGCTGGGGATGAATGAGGAGATGCGGCGCATCGTCGATGACCTCGATGGCCGCCGCCGGGCGCTGTTTGAAGAGGCGAAGACCAAGATCGATGCATTGCGCAAAGCCGCCGTCGAACGTGCCCAGGAGAAGAGGGAGGCTGAGGCGGATCAAGCTCAGACGGAAAAGGCCGAGGCCGAACCCGAGTCGCTGCTCAGCGAAGACGAGCGGCGCGAGCTCGCACGCTGGAGTAATCTGGTGCGCTACCAGCCGCCCGTGGTCGATTACCTGAGAGCGCAGGTATTGACGGCGGAGAAGCGCTACGCCGAAGCGCTGGCCGCGCTCGAACGGGTGACGGAAGCGCACCTGGTGCGGCCCGGCCTGTTCCTGCAGACCGGCGATCTGTATCTTTGCCTGGGCCGCTGGCGCGACGCGCAGCAGGTCTACGAGAAGGCTCTGGCGATAGATCCCGACAACGCGCATGCGCATATCGGCGTGTGTCGGATGGCATTGCGGCGAAGGAAATTCAGCGTTGCCGCGCATTCGGCTCTCGATGCACTGCAGAGGATTTATGACTATCCGCTGGCCCATTTCCTGCTGGGGCGAGCGTTAGCGGGAATGAAGGAATACGAGCGGGCGGCGGAGGCGTTCCGCGCAGCCATTTCCTGCAACCCGAATTTTCCCGAAGCGCACGTTCGACTCGCCGCGTTGCTGGAGAAGCACCTCGGCGACGCCGAATCCGCGCGCGAGCACCGGCGCCTTGCGCGTCGCATGAGAAGCAACAGGACTGCGCGTCCGGTTCGCCCGTCGGTGGCTGAACGAGTGGAAAGCGCTGCCACCGTTTCCGCCCCATCCGATACGCCATTCACGGCCGAAACGGTGGAGATGCCGCCGCTCGAGGAATCCCTCATCGTGGTGACCGGCTTACCGCGCTCGGGCACTTCCATGCTGATGCAAATGCTGGCCGCGGGTGGTATGGGCGTCCTCTCGGACGGATTGCGCGAAGCGGATGAAGACAATCCACACGGTTATCTCGAATTTGAGCCGGTGAAGAATATGCTGAGAGATTCGAAGTGGCTCTTCGAGGGACGGGGGAGAGCCATCAAGATTGTCGCCCCACTGCTGGCCGCCTTGCCGCCGGGTCTGGCGTGCCGCGTGATCCTCAGCGAGCGCGATCTCGACGAGGTGCTCGATTCGCAGGAGCGCATGCTGGTGCGCCGCAATCAACCCCTCGCCGCGACGCCGGAACGCCGGAGGATGCTGAAAGACGAGTATGTGCGCACGCTGGGCCGCGTGAAAGCGATGCTGACACGGCGCCCGCTTACGCAACTGCTGGTAATAGAACATGGCAACGCCATTTCCGATCCGCTCCTCACTGCCGAGAAACTGAACGCGTTTCTGGGCGGCGGACTTGACGTAGCGAAGATGGCGGCTGCGATCGACCTCACTCTGTGTCGGAACCGCGTGGGCATTTCCTTTTAGAGCTGCTGTATAGTGCCGCACCCGCGAAGATGATCTCTCATCGCAACCGAGGCCTCCTCCGGCAGATCGCCATCGAAGTAACCCAACAATGCTTCGACGATCTGTTCGCATGTGTATCTCATGCTGGCCGCCAAGCCGCGCATCAGGCTGCGGCCGTCGCGACGGGTGCTGGCGCATTCGGCAGGGCGTTGTGGATCAGGCACGGTTTCACGGCCCGCAGGGTTTGTGATTGGGGTTTGCCCCCGTTGTTGGCGTAGATCCAAGGAAGCGATTGAAAAGGTTGGTCGGGGCGAGTGGATTCGAACCACCGACCTCCTGGTCCCGAACCAGACCGCCCTGCCTAACGCCATGATTATAGAGGAAATACTTTCGTGTTAAATCTCGATTTACACACCAAAAGTACGCCTGTGGGTGGGCGGTTGGGTGGGCAGTATTTCCTGTCCTCCGACCGAGACGCCAACAGGACCCTTCCCATCACAGGCGAACAGTTCTTGATCGCTCCATTTACGCTCAACCCTGCCGCGTCGCTGCCTCTAAGCGCTGGTGGCCCATGGCTGATCGCTCGGACCAAGCGTGAAACGCCCTGTCCAACACGTGGCGTCATCGGGGCTGTTATCATTTGGTACCAGGTGCACGTTTGCGTCACACCAAGGCAGACAATGCGATCGCGACCTATCGCCGTTTGCGCGAGCAATCGCTGTGGCGGTTGCTGGCGTCAGCTAACGGTCCTGCTGTCATCGGCCTGCTCCAAACACACCTTTTCGAAGGCGATCGGAGGCTGCCTGCGTCTATCTTGTATGAGCGGCTGGATCGTGATCTGGAAGACCTGCGGGCTCAGGGAGTAGACCTGCCGCAAACGGCGCAGGCCTACGTTGCGGACTGGCTGGCCGCAGGGTACCTGGAACGGCGGTTCCCGCCAGGCGCATCCGAGGAGGAATACGAACTATCCGCGGGGGCTGCGGCCGCCATCCGTTTCGCCGCCGGTCTGGTGGAGCCCCGCACCATGGCGACGGAAAGCCGACTGGCCGTGGTGATTCAACAACTGGTACGTTTGGCGGAGGAGACCGACACCAATCCGGAGACCCGCGTCGCTACTCTGCTGTCCGAGCGTGAGCGGATCGACGAGCAGATCGAAGCCATCCGGCATGGCCGCCTGCAGCCGCTGCCGGAAGCGCGTGCGCTCGAACGTGTTCATGAGATCATCGCACTGGCCGACGATCTAGCCGGCGATTTCCGCCGCGTGCGCGACCGCTTCGAACAGCTCAATCGCGACCTGCGCGAACGGCTGATGGACAACGACGCCAGTCGCGGGGAAGTGCTGGAGGCCCTGTTCGCCGGGGTGGACGTGATCGCCGACAGCGAGGCAGGGCAGACCTTCTCCGCGTTCTGGCGGCTGCTCACGAATCCCGATCAGAGCTCGGCGCTCGACCAGGCGATCGACGAAGTCGTGTCCCGCGATTTTGCCGGGCAATTGGACATCCGCGACCGGCGGTTCCTGCTGCGCCTGACGCCCATGCTGCTCGAACAGGGCGGCATGGTGCACGAGGTGCTGCAGCACTTTGCGCGCAGCCTCAGGCATTTCGTGCAGAGCCGCGAGTATTTGGAACAGCGTCGCTTCAACCAACTGCTGAAGGATGCGCAGCGTGTCGCACTGTCCCTGAAGGATGAAGTACGCGCCACGGACACACTGGAATACACGCTGCCATTGACCAGCAGTCGCCTGCGGTCGCTGGCGCAGTGGGTGCTCTTCGACCCCGCGGCTCAAGCGCCGGGCGGAGGCATGCAGGAAGGCGAGGGCGCGCCCATCGACCTGGACACGGTGGGCGATCTGGTGGCCCAGTCCGAGATCGACTTTCGCGTGCTCAGAGCGAATATCCGCGCCGTGCTACGGGAGCGATCGCAAGCATCGATCGGCGAAGTGATGAGCCGTTTTCCCGCCACGCAGGGGCTGGGCAGCGTGGTCGGCTATATGGCTCTGGGCGCCCGCCACGGCGTGCGTAGCGACCGAATCGAAACCGTCGAATGGGAGGGGCAGGATGAGCGGCGCCGGCGCGCGCGGATTCCTTCCCTCTACTTCGTGAGGGAGCGGGTTCATGAGCTTGCCTGAAGACGCCCAGGCATCGCCAGTAAAACTCTTCGAAGGCGACGGCGGCGAACTGCCGCTGGAGACGCGCAGGGCACTGGTGCAACTGCTCGCCGGTCCTTCCCTCGATGGACAACGGCATCCTAAACTCTGGCCCGTGCTGGTGCGCGACGAAGCGCTCATTCGCCGCCGCCTGTCGGAGCTATTTCTGGATCTGGTGATAGACACCGACACGCAAGTCGCGTTTACCCGGCAGGCCGATGCGGGCGATCTGGAGACGCCGGTGCTGCTCCGCCGCGCGCAACTGACCTTTCTCGATTCCATCATGCTGCTGCATCTGCGGCAGCGGCTGACGCAGGCCGATGCGCAAGGCGAACGCGCGGTGATCTCGGTCGACGAGATCGTCGAGCACATGAGCGTTTACGAGCGCAGCACGAATACCGACCGGGCCGGATTCCACAAGCGCATCCAGGCGTCCATCGAGAAGATCAAGACGCACAACATCTTGCAAAAGATCCGGTCCAGCGAAGACCGCTATGAGATTTCGCCGACGTTGAAGCTCCTCTTCTCTGCCGAGGCAATTCAGTCGCTCACCCGCACCTTTCAAAGCATGGCGGATGGCGAGGCCGTGACGCCCGCGCCGCTACCGGAGACCGACGACGAGGCCGGTCTATGAAGCCCGCCACGCCATCTTTCGGTTCGCTGTTCGACGCCGATCAATTCAGGATGCGCCGTCTGCAGGTGTTCAACTGGGGGACCTTTTCGGACCTCCATGATATCCCGGTGGCCGAGCGCGGCTTTCTCTTCGTCGGTCCATCGGGCACCGGAAAGACGACCTTGTTGGATGCCATCTCGGCGTTGCTGGTGCCGCCGAGATGGGTTGATTTCAACGCGGCCGCGCGCGAAGCGTCCCGCACCGGGCGGGATCGCAACCTGGTCAGCTACGTGCGCGGCGCGTGGGCGGAGCAGAAGGACGACGAGTCGGGCGAGATCGCCATGCAGTATCTGCGCACCGGCACCGCTTGGTCCGCGCTGGCGCTCACCTACGGCAACTCGCAGGGCCGGGTGGTGGTACTGGTTCAATTGTTTTGGCTGCGCGGAAGTTCGAACGGCAATACCGATGTCAAGCGTCACTACTTGATCTTCGAGCGGCCTTTCGACTTGCGGGAGATCAAGGATTTCGATCTGGATGTACGCAAGCTGAAGAAGTCGTTTCCCGAGGCATTCGCGCGGGAGGACTTCCAACCCTACCGTGAGCGTTTCTGCCGGCTGCTTGGCATCGAAAGCGAGCAAGCTCTGCGGCTGCTCCACAAGACGCAGTCGGCGAAGAATCTGGGCGACCTCAACACCTTCCTGCGCGACTTCATGCTCGACCGGCCGGAGACTTTCGATGCGGCGGAGCGGCTGGTGAGCGAGTTCGCCGAATTGAATGCCGCGCACCAAGCCGTTGTGACGGCACGCGAGCAGGTGAGCACGCTGGCGCCGGCTCGCGACGGCCATGGCCAGCTTCAGAACCTGATTCTGCAGCAGGATCGGCTCAAGGAAGTGAAAGCGGGAGTGGATGGTTACAAGGAGACCTGCCGGCTGGCCTTGTTGCAGGAGCGGATCGCGGCATTGCGCGTCGAACTCGCGGGCGCGCTGGCGGACGCACAACAACGCAAGGCCACGCTCGAAAACCAGCGGGCAGTGCTGGACGACCTGAAGCGGCAACATCGCGAACAGGGAGGCGACCGCATCGAACGCCTGGAGACGGAGAAGGCCGGGTTGGAGCGGAGTCGAGACGAATGTTTGCGCAAGCGGGCGCAGGTGGAAACCGGTTGCAGGAAGCTCGGCTGGGTGGCGCCGGAAACGCCGCACCGGTTTGCCGAAATGACGGCGCAGGCGAGGCAAGAAGTGGAGACATGGCAGGAACAGCGCGTCAATCGCCAGCAGCAGCAGTTCGCGCTGGTCAACCAGAAGGCGGAGAAGGAGAGGGAGTTTCTGGTGGCCGCGGAAGAAGTGAAAGCGCTGCGGCGCCAGCCTTCGAATGTTCCCGCACAGATGCTCGGCTTGCGCACGGTGATCACTCGGACGCTCGGGCTGGCGGACGCAGCTCTGCCGTTTGTGGGCGAGTTGATCGAGGTAGACCCGCGTGAGGCAGTCTGGCGCGGAGCCATCGAGCGTGTGCTGCACGGTTTTGCCCTCTCACTGCTGGTTGAGGAGCGCTACTATTCGGCGGTTTCCGGCTATGTCAACGAAGCGCATCTCGGCGGGCGGCTGGTCTACTTCCGCGTGGGGCGCGTGGAAGAAGTCGCGGCGCGGCCCATCTCCGCCAACTCGATTTACCATAAGCTGCAGATCCAGACCGGCGCATTTGCCGCGTGGCTGGAGGCCGACCTCAAACACCGCTTCGACTATGCCTGCGTGGACTCCATGCAGGCCTTCCGTAGCGCGGAACGCGCGCTGACGCGCGAAGGGCAGGTCCGCCACGGCAAGACCCGGCACGAAAAGAACGATCGTTTCCGCATCGACGACCGCAGCCAGTGGGTGCTGGGATTTGACAACCGGGAAAAACTGGCGTTGTTCGAGAAGGTGGCACAGGGGCTGGCCGATGAAGTGGCCACATTGGACCGCAAGATCCGCGGGCTCACCGATGCCGATACGGCACAGGCCGACCGCGCACTGGTGTGCCGTGACCTGGCGAATGTCCAGTGGCAGGAGATCGACGTCGTTCCGCTGATCGAGCGGATCGGAGACATCGAGCGGGCCCTGCGCGAAGCCCGCGAGGGCAACCCCGCGCTGCAGGAACTCGCCAAACGCATCGAGAGCCAGATCGGCCGCGTGGCGAAGCTCGACGAGGGCCTGGTCTCCGTGCGTGCGCACATCCAATCTCTCGAAAAGGACGCGCGCGAAAAGGAAGAGAAGCTGCGGGCATTAGGACGGGAGCCGGCACTCCTGTCGCTCACTGCCGTGCAGATTGCCGAGTTGCCGGCGCGTTTCGATGCACAGAGCCAGAAACTCACGCTGGACAACATTGACCGGTCGGCCCAGCGCGTGGAGCGTGCGCTGACGGACGAACTGGAGGCGATGGCGGATCGTCACAACAAGCTGGTGCGCGCGATCGAGGAGCGTTTCGCGGAGTTTCAACGGCGATGGCCCATGGACGGTGGCGACATGGACGCGACTCTGGCCTCCGCCACTGATTTTCTGGCCAAACTGAAGCGCCTCGAAACCGACGGCCTGCCAGCCCACGAGCAGCGCTTCTTCGATTTACTACGCAACCAGAGCCACCAAAATCTGGCAGCGCTCTCGACTTACCTGAATCAGGCGCGAAAGACGATCCTCGATCGCATGGAATTGGTCAACGAGAGCTTGAGCCAGGCGGAGTTTAACGTCGGCACCCGTCTGCGTATCGCAGCCAGCGACCGGCAGCTTCCCGAGGTGCGCGAATTTCGGCAGGAGATTCATCAAGCGCTGAGCCACGCGTGGACCGATGACAGGGAGCAAGCCGAGAACCGTTTCCTGATCCTGCGCAGCCTGGTGCAACGGCTGGGCAGCCAGGAGGCCGCGGAACGGCGCTGGCGCGAGACGGTATTGGACGTGCGGCTGCATGTGGAGTTCATCGGGCGCGAGGTGGACCTGGAGGGCCGCGAAGTGGAGGTCTATCGCAGCGGCGCTGGCAAGTCCGGCGGGCAGCGGCAGAAGCTTGCCACAACGTGCCTGGCCGCGGCCCTGCGATATCAATTGGGCGGCGCCGATCATGGCGCGCCGGTCTACGCGCCCGTGGTGTTGGACGAGGCCTTCGATAAGGCCGATAACGAATTCACCGCCCTGGCTATGAACATCTTCGCCAACTTCGGCTTTCAGATGATCGTGGCGACGCCACTCAAATCGGTCATGACGCTCGAGCCATTTATCGGCGGCGCCTGCTTTGTCCATATCAGCGAGCGCCGCCACTCCAGCATCCTGATGATCGAATACGATGCGGACCACCAGCGCCTGAAACTGCCGGAGCACACCCATGGCGAAACCCCTGTTGCTGCTACCTGATGTGGTACGGGAGGCCATCGCCCGACGCTACCGGAGACGCCGTTGCGATTGGCTGATGGATGTGGGCGAGTGGCCGATCGATCAGCCGCTGGGCACGCCCGACGAGCTGGAAGCGCAACGGCAGCCCGATGCGGTGCGCGCATGGATAGCGGCCTGGGCGGCGTGGAGCGGGGCCGGGGAACTGGTGTGGCGCGAGCGACGGTGGCGCACACTGGGCGTGCAAAGCCTGCCGGAGCGGCTCCTGCTACACGAACCGGCGAGCGTGGCCGCGTGGCTCGGGGAAGGACAGCGGTGGCAGCGAGCGAGTTCGCGTCACCGGCATCTCGTGGCGCGGTGGCCCGGGCTGAGGGCACGACTGGCCCGCGATTTCGACTTACTGGCGGATTGGGACGCCACCGAGATCGAGCGGCTGGAGAATCTTGTGGCGTGGCTTGAAGCCAATCCGCAGTCGAATCTGTATCCGCGCCAATTGCCCGTTGCCGGCATCGACAGCAAATGGCTGGAGGGGCGCATGACGCTGATTGCCGATCTGGTGGCCGCCCTGAAGGAGGCTGCTGGCTGCGACCTGGATTTCCATCAACGTTGCGGATTGAAGCCGCTTCCACACATCGTGCGGCTGTTCCTGTTGGACGAGAGGCTGCGCCGACTCGCAGGAGGACTGCGCGACATCTCAGCTCGCCCGGAAGAACTGGCTACGCTCGATCTGCCGGTATCGCGCGTCTACATCGTCGAGAACTTGCAAACCGGCTTGGCCTTCGAGGACTGTCCGGGAGCGGTCGTGTTCATGGGCCTTGGCTACGGCGTGGGAACGCTGGCGACTCTGCCGTGGGTCGTGCGGGCGCCGTGCACCTACTGGGGCGATTTGGACACACACGGATTGGCCATACTAAGCCGCGCCCGGTCGAAGATGCCGTACTTGGAATCGGCGCTGATGGACGAGCAGACGCTGCTGTCCCATCGCGATCTGTGGGTTTCAGAGGACCAGCAAAATGCCGCGCCGGAACTTGCGCTGCTGACGCCCGCCGAACAGTCGCTCTATCGCGGGCTGAAACAACAGCGCTGGGGAGTGAACGTACGTCTGGAGCAGGAGCGCATCGCCTGGAGCTACGCCTGGGACGCGCTCGTGGCGTTACCGAGGATTGGGCTTTAGATCGAGTCAGTCCGCACCTTGCTATCCTGGCTCGTGATCCAAGAGCGAGGAACGTCCACATGTTAGTCGAGCAGCAGATTGCCGAACGGCGGGAACGCGCGCGCGATTCGATCGCCAAGATTCTGGAACGGCCCAGCAATGGGCCGTACGGCGACTACCGCATCAAGTCAGCCAGCAGGAAAACCTACCGTGTGGCCATGCGCGGGCCGGGGTTGTTCGAAAACTACTGCTCGTGCCCGGACTTCGCCGTCAATACGCTGGGCACCTGCAAACACATTGAGGCCCTTCTTCTACGCCTGCGGAAACGGCACGGCCCCACGCTTGAGAGCAAGGCGTATGCGCGCGCGCGCGCCTCCATTTCTTTGCAGTATGGCGAAACCATCGACGTCCGCCTGCGCTTGCCGGCCGCTCCATCGCCCGCTCTCCGCAAGCTGGCCGGGCTGTATTTCGATTCGGCCGGGCTGTTGCGGCAACGGCATTTCCGGAGCTTTCATGAGGTGATTGAGGCCTTCCGCAAGGCCGATCTGGAAGCGGTAGTTTACAGCGACGTGATCGAGTATCTCGACCGGGAAAACGAGCTCGCGGACGGGCTCGATCTGGAAAGCCAGCTTCTCGCACAGCTTCGCAAGGGACGTGATCCTCTGAACGGAGTACTCAAGACGAAGCTGTTGCCCTACCAGGAGCGCGGCGCCATTTTCGCGGCCTGCCGGGGTCGCGTGGTTCTCGCCGACGACATGGGCTTGGGCAAGACCGTACAGGCCTTGGCGGCCGCCGAGTTGCTCCGGCGCCGCCGTGGCATTTCGAGAGTGCTGGTAGTCGCCCCGGCCTCGGTGAAGTATCAATGGAAGACGGAGATCGAAAAGTTCACCGGCATCTCCGTGCAGGTGATCGACGGATCGCTCGAGCGACGGCAGGAACTGTATGCCTCGCCCAAGTTCTTCAACCTCTCCAGCTACGAACTGGTCCTCAAGGATGTGCGCTACATGCACGAACTGGCGCCCGACCTCATCATTCTTGATGAAGCGCAACGCATCCGAAACTGGACTACGGCCACGGCGCGCACCATCAAGCAACTGAAGAGCCGCTACGCCTTCGTGCTAACGGGAACTCCCCTCGAGAACAAACTGGAGGAGTTGTTCTCCGTGGTGGAATTCATCGACGGCCGCCGTCTCGGTCCCGCGTTCCGCTTCCTTCATGAGCACCGGACGGAAGACGAAAACGGCCGTCTCATAGGCTACCACGGTCTCGACCGTATTCACGATCAATTGGCGCCGATCCTGCTGCGGCGCACGCGGCAAGAGGTCCTCAAGGATCTGCCGAAGCGTACCGACCAGATTCTCCACGTTTCGCTGACGCCTCAGCAGGCCGAACCGTACTGGGAGCAGAACGACATCCTGGCCGCTTTGATGCGCAAGTGGGAGCGGCAGCGCTGGCTATCTGAAATCGATCTACGGCGGATCATATGCTGCCAGCAGAACATGCGGATGCTCTGCGATTCCACGTTTCTGTTCGACAAAGAGACGAATCACTCGCCGAAGCTCGACGAGTTCCGCGAGCTCATCCGCGAGTTGGCGATCGAGGAAGGCCGCAAGGTGGTGGTCTTCAGCGAGTACGAGCGGATGACTCACCTGGCCGGCCAGGAGCTGGAGAAGATGGGCGTGGGATTCGTGTCTTTGCACGGCGGCGTGCCTTCACGGAATCGGGGCGCGCTGATGGAAAAATTCCGTCGCGATGCGAAGTGCCGTGTGTTCCTGTCTACCGACGCGGGCGGCGTTGGTCTGAATCTTCAGTCGGCTTCGGCCGTCATCAACTTCGAACCGCCCTGGAATCCCGCACGCCTCGAGCAGCGGATTGGACGAGTCCACCGTTTGGGCCAAGCCCATCCAGTCCACGTGGTGCACCTGCTGACCAAGGACAGCATCGAAGAGCGCGTGTGGGAGACGCTGAAGGTGAAGAAATCGCTGTTCGCGGGCGTTTTCGATTCATCAGCCGCCGAGGTAAGTTTCGCGGCGCTCGGACGAAAGAGCACTCTCCAGGCTGTGAAGGAAATCTTCGCAGACCAGCCGGCACTTCCAAAGCCTGTTACTGACAAGGCCCCAACAAAGCCTGTTCCCACGCGATCAGCGTCAGAGCCGGCCTTTCTAACGACACCGGAGCCGGGTACGGCGGCGCAGTCGCTGACGGAGAGGACGGCGGCATCGCAACCGGCCGCGTTCGAGCAGGCCGCGGCTGCGCTGATCGAAACCGCCGTGCGATTCCTCGAATCGCTGGCGGCAGTGGCGCGAAACGCGCCCGATGGCGGGGGCCTTTCGAGCCTGCTTTCGCGCGATCCACGCACGCGCCGTCCGGTTCTCTCGATCCCACTGCCCGAATCGGTGGATCAAAGCCGCATCATGCAGGCGATCTCGGCGCTATTGGGTTCACTTGGCCGGCCTGCTTAGGGGCTGAACCGCGCGCGGTTTTGGCGCCATGAGTCTGGCTTGGGAAAGGGCGCATTTTAAGCGGACATAAAATCGGACTTATTGCAGGACGCATCGGATCTTTAATATTTTGTAATAATATGATATATAATGTTTTGTTGTACTTCTTGGTGAGGATATAAAAGCGGACATGAAAGCGGCGAAAGATCGAGGAGAACCGGTTTCGCTCATGGAGCCTTTGCTGATTGGCGACGGATCCCGCCATCGCGGCGCGCTAACAGACCTTGCCCTAGATCTGGCACAAAAGTCCACCGGGCTTCGACGTAGCCTTCCGGAGAGCCTGCTGGCCTCGCTCGCCGATCTGGTGCGTGCGATGAATTGCTACTACAGCAACCTGATCGAAGGGCACGACACTCACCCGGTCGATATCGAACGCGCCCTGAAGAACGACTACAGCAAGAATGCCCACAAGCGCGATCTGCAGCTCGAAGCGAAGGCGCATATCGCCGTTCAGAAGTGGATCGACGGCGGTGGGCTAAGAAGGCGCGCGGCCACAAGCGATGGCATCCGGGAAGTCCATCGCCGTTTCTGCGAGTTATTGCCCGAAGATCTGTTGTGGGTAGAGGACCCGCAAACGAAAGACCGTGTCCGGGTCGTCCCCGGCGAACTGCGCGGCAAAGACGTCAAGGTCGGCGCTCATATCGCTATCAGTTCCGGCGCCATGCCGCGTTTTCTGGAGCGCTTCGAGGAGATCTACAACCACCTCGGCAAGACGGATTCGATCCTGGGTGCTGCAGCGGCGCATCATCGCCTCGTGTGGATTCATCCGTTCGTTGACGGCAATGGCCGCGTTTCACGCCTGATGTCCCATGCGATGCTGTTGGAGACACTCGACACCGGCGCTGTCTGGTCGGTGGCACGTGGCCTTGCGCGCAATGTTGATGCTTATAAGGGGCATCTTGCCGCATGTGACGACACCCGTCATAACGACCTTGATGGGCGCGGCAACTTGAGCGAGGAGGCCCTCGCGAGTTTCACGGACTTCTTTCTCAGGACGTGCATCGACCAGGTCGAATTCATGGAAGGCCTGATGCAGCCGGATCGCTTGAGGGCACGCATTCTTGTTTGGGCCGAAGAAGAAATCCGGATCGGTACTTTGCCGCCTAAGTCAGGCAGTATCCTCGAAGCGGTGCTCTACCGGGGAGAGTTGCCTCGTGCCGATGCCGCTGGCGTCGTGGGCGTGGGCGAGCGCCATGCCCGCCGCATTGTCTCGGCACTGATTGCGCGTGGAGTACTCGCCTCGGAGAGTTCGCGCGCGCCGCTGCGCCTGGTCTTCCCGGCGGGGCTCGCTTCGCGTTGGATGCCTGGGTTGTTTCCCGAGAAAATTGGGAAATAGCGACCGACGATTGCACCCTACGAAGTCCAAGCCGGATCGCCTCATCGCCGCGCTCCGCAGGATGGGTCCCTGTAGCGAATCCGAGATCTGTGTGGGGAGAACATGCGTCGGACGTTGCCTCGCCGTCTCTAAGTGGATTGATTTTATGAAGCTACCAGCCGGGGTTGAACCGAAGGCTTGCTGATTACTAATTACTGAATAGCACCAACGTGCGCAACGCTAGTCTGTGGGCGCGTGGATACCTCGTTTGTCAAGAACCTGCGAATCAGTTGGCTTAACCGTGCTGATCGCCTGGTGGCCGACCAGGAGATCAGCCCACCCAACTGCCCACCCACTTGCCCTGTTCATCCGTGCATCTCAGCCTCGGGTGGAGGGCAAGTCCTTGAGGGCACTGGGGCGGGTCATTCAAGGTACGACCCGGGAGCCTGGAAACCAATGCATACTGCCCACCCATTGACCACCCAAATTCGTGCTCGTGGCACTCAATTCTGGCTGGTCTCTGTTTGTAAGTTATTGAAAGGAATGGTCGGGGCGAGTGGATTCGAACCACCGACCTCCTGGTCCCGAACCAGGCGCTCTAGCCAGGCTGAGCCACGCCCCGATATATTCAGTGTAATCGGTTGCGTGGCCTTCGCACAAGCGCTTACTATCAGATTCGTGACGGAAACGGGGAAGCTGCGCGAGTTGCCGGCGGTGCATGAGGTGCTGGCCAGTCTGGCGGCTGAAGCGGCGCGCTATCCGCGAGCGCTGGTGGTAGCCGAGATCCGGCGCGCCATCGAGGACGCGCGCAGCGACATTCTGGCCGGGCGCGCCGGCGGCCCACCGGTGGCGGCCCGCGTGGAAAGGGCTCTCGACGCGATTGCCCAGCCCTCGTTACGGCGCGTCATCAATGCGACGGGCGTTGTGGTGCACACCAACCTGGGGCGCGCGCCGCTGGCCGCCCTTTCGGTCGAGGCTGGCTATTCCAACCTGGAATACGATCTGGCGAGCGGCAAGCGGGGCCAGCGCGATGTCCACACCGGGCGGTTGCTCGATCGGCTATTGGGCGCGCCCGCCATCGCCGTAAACAACAATGCCGCGGCGCTGTTGCTGGCGCTCAACGAACTGGCGGCGGGCGGCGAGGTGGTGGTCTCGCGCGGCGAGCTGATCGAAATCGGCGATGGCTTCCGCATCCCCGAGATCATGGCGCGCTCCGGCGCGGCGCTGCGCGAGGTTGGCACCACCAACCGGACGCGCATCGAAGATTACCGCGACGCGATCGGCGAACGCACCCGCCTGCTGCTGCGCGTCAATCCCAGCAACTTCCGCATCCAAGGGTTCACCGGGCGGCCAGAGTTAAGGGAGTTGGTGGCGCTGGGACGCGAACGAGGCTTGCCGGTTTTCGAAGACCTGGGCAGCGGGTGCATTGTGGATCTGCGGCCTTTCGGGATTGACGAGCCACTGGTACCGGCGAGCCTCGAAGCCGGCGTGGACCTGGTGTCGTTCAGCGGCGACAAGCTGTTGGGCGGACCGCAGGCGGGGATTCTCGCGGGAAAGGCGGAAATCGTCGCCCGGTTGCGCCGCAACCCTCTGTTTCGCGCGCTGCGTCTGGACAAGCTGATTTACCAGGCGCTCGAAACAACGCTGCGCCTGCTGCTGCTGGAGCGCTGGGATGAGATTCCCGTGCTGGCCATGATTCGCCAGCCTGCCGCGGCTATCCGTGCGCGCGCGGAAGCGCTGGTGGCGCAGGTCCCCGACCTGCGATTTGAGATCGTCTCGGGCGCCTCCGTCATCGGCGGTGGCGCCACACCGGAGCAATCCATCCCCACCTGGCTGATCGCCATCGAGTGCGCGGACGCCGCCGCGGCTGAGCGCCAGCTTCGCGCCGCGGACCCGCCCGTGGTGGCTCGCATCGAAAAGGACCGCCTGCTGCTCGACCTGCGCACCGTGCTCGCGGAGGAGGAAGCCGCCTTGCTCCGCGCACTCAGCGCTATCAGTCAAAAAGAAAAATGACCGCTCCCGTGGTCGCGGCTCCGTATGCGTTTCGAGCGACAGGTGCATTTTTGAGCCGCAACCGGAGGGAGCGTTCGCGCTGCGATCAGATGGGCTTTATCGCCGCTAGCTACGCGCGTTCCTGGTAAGTGCCCTCGGCTGTATTCACGCGGATCTTCTCGCCTTCGGTGATGAAGGGCGGCACCTGCACTACCAGGCCGGTTTCGAGCTTCGCCGGTTTGGTGACGTTGGAAACCGAGGCGCCCTTCATGCCAGGCTCGGTTTCCACCACGGTCAGGTCCACGGTGGCCGGCAGCTCCACGCTGATAGGCTTGCCTTCGTAGAATTCCACGCTGACTAATAACTGCGGAATCAGGTATTGGATGGCATCGCCGAGCAGTTCTTTCATCAGGTGCATCTGCTCGAAGCTCTCGGTGTTCATGAAGTAGAAGAACTCGCCGTCGTCGTACAGGTACTCCATCTGCTGCTCTTCCATGACGGCCTTTTCGACCTTGTCTTCGGAAGAGAAGCGGTGTTCGGTCATGGAGCCGGAGCGCAGACTGCGCATTTTGACTTGCACGAACCCGCGCAGGTTGCCGGGCGTCCGGTGGTTGACGCTGAAAATGGAGTAAAGCTCGTTGTTGAACTTGACTACCATTCCCGGACGCAATTGTGTTGCAGAAATCATGAAACTCCTTGAGATGTGGACTTGAAGATCCAGTATAGCAAGCGGCTCGGGGCTGGCCGGTGCTGGGGCCGGTCAAGGGCTTCGCTCTTGACCGGCCCCGTAGCACGGTTATGGCAAGTTATACTCTGCGGCGGAAAAAAGGTTACGAAAACGGCGCGAGAGAATCCATGGCCGCGCGCGCGCGATCACGGCGAGCGGTCACAGGCCGGAGCGGAAGCTCATTAGCCCACGTGGACGGGCAGGGCCAGCAGAACGGCCAGGTTCCAGGCCACCAGGCCGCCGTACCAATAGGAAGCCAGCCGGATCAGACCGAGCCTCCGCGTGTACACGCAGAAAGCGCCCAGGGCAAGCGCGAGAATCTTCGAGACTGTGAGGCCAACCGCAGGGCCCGCGTGCATCAGCAGGCGCACGAACGGACTGGCTTCCACCGCTCCCAGCCGCAAGCCAATCAGGGTGGTGAGCAGGTCCAGCAGTTGCAAATAGACAAAGACCTTCGTCAGGCCCATCAGAGTTTCCCCTCTCCGTCGGCAGATACGTGGGTCTAATTGTATCCACTGGGAGCCCGAAAAACCAGGCACATTTTTGAAGTCTGAACTGGGATAGAACCTTGGTTCTAGTACAAAATATTACAGTTAAGCCATCTGGGGTTTTCCGGGAAGCCGCGCCTGAGCCGCAAGCTCTGTCTACTGGTTGAGCGACACTTTCAGCACCTTGGTTTGGCCATTGCGGATTTCGAGCGCCGAGGTGTTCTGCGCGCCGTCCTTTTCCACCAGGACGCGGTACGCTCCGGGAGGCAGAGGAATTTGCGCGGGGGTGGTCTGCGGGAAACGCTTGCCGTTGATGGTGATGGCCGCGCCGGCCGGTGAGCTGGTGACCCAGAGGGTGCCCTGCGCCGCACGCAAGATCACCATCGGAAGCTCCAACGCTTCGCTCCCTACGGTCAAGTCACGGTGCTCTGGCTGATAGCCCGCCAAGGCGATCGAAACGGCATGGCGGCCGGGCGCGGCATCGAGCGAGCACGGCGTCGAGCAGGCGGCTTCGCGTCTTCCGTCAAGGGTCGCGGTGGCGCCGGCCGGACTGGTGATCACGGTCACCTCCGCCGGCTCGGGCGCCGCTGCCGGCGCGCTCCTCCGTGCCAGTACCACGGCGGGTGGTTGCGCAGCCGCCTTGACGGGCAACTGCGCGTCCTCGTCGAGCGGCTTGGCCGGATCTGCGGCAGGCTTGGTTCGCTCGCCGGTGGCCGGCGCGGTTGGCATCGGGCTGGGCTTACTCTCCTCCGCCGCGGACGGTACGGGAGATGCCGGCGCTGGCTCCTGCGGCGCCGCGGGTTTCGAATTGGCGGTAGCGGTGACCGGCGGTTTTTCGGACGCCGGCGCGCGGCCGGATGCGGCGCCTCCCCGGATGCCCGGCATCAGCCACGAGGGCGCGGCTTGCCATCCGATCAGCGCGAGCAGCGCCGCCGCCATCAGAATCGCCGCCAGGAACGGCAGAAAGCCGAGCTTCGAACGCTCGCCCCTTGTATTGGCGCCAGTCGCCTCGCCACGGCGCGGGCGGCGGGCAGGTGGCAAGGTGACGCCGCCGCGCGCAGTTCCCGCCAGCGTGGGTTCGTTCAAGGCGCCGCCGCGCGCCAGCGGCTTCCAGACGCGACTCGCCGCGCACGCCTTTTCCAGGCTGCGGACAAACTCGTGGCAGGTGAGGTAGCGCTCGCCGGGCTTCTTCGCCAGGCCCTTGCAGAGCGCATCCTCGATGGGGCCGGTCAAGGTCGAGTTCAAACTGTGCGGCGGCCTCGGCTCCTCCGCCACAATCTTATAAACCACCGTAGTCAGGTGCTCGCCCGAGTACGGCTTTTCGCCGGTCAGCATTTCGTAGGCAATCACCGCTAACGAGAACTGATCGGACCGGCCATCCACCGGCTGGCCCTGCACCTGTTCGGGCGACATATAATGCGGGGTGCCGACAATTGAGCCGGTCATGGTGAGTTGCTCGGAGGTGGTGATTTTGGCGATGCCGAAATCGGCGATCTTGGCCGTGCCATCGGCGGCGATCATGATATTGGCCGGCTTGATATCGCGGTGTACGATGCCCTTTTGATGGGCATAATCGAGCGCGGCCGCGGTTTGCGCCAGGAGGCGGAACATCCGCTCCGGATCGATCGCCCGGGGCGCGGAAAGAATCTGGTCGAGCGTCGGTCCATCCACATATTCCATGGCGATGAACGCCAGGTCGTCCTGCTGCTCCACGTCGTAGATGGTGACGATGCTGGGATGCGAAAGCATGCCGGCCGAACGGGCTTCCCGGAACAACCGCTCGCGCAGGCGCTCCTGCTCGCCGGGATTGCGTACGTTGGCGAGCTGAATGGTCTTGATCGCCACCGGCCGGCCGATATTGGGATCGATCGCGTGATACACCACGCCCATGGCGCCGCGGCCGAGTTCCCGAACGATTTTGTACCGTCCAATGCGATCCATCGTCAACTGGCGGCAACTTCCCGCTAGTGATAGGATACGGCTTTTTGTGGCGCACGCACTCGTGCGTGCCGCGTCAAGACTCTTCTCGACGCCGGGGTGTCGGCAAGAGTGCCGGCATGCCAGGCTGAAGCCCGCTTGACAGCCCGCGCCACGGCTACTTCAGCAGGTTGAGAATCTCGTTGAGTTGGCGGCGGACTTCGGGCCACGGGTCGGTGGCGAACAGTTCCTGCTGGACGCTGGTGGAGCGCCTGGCTTTCACGCGCCGGCCTTCGGACTCGAGCGACTGCCGGGCGCCTTCGATGGTGTACCGCTTTTCGTAGAGGAGATGCTTGATGCGCAGCAGCAGCTCGACGTCCTTGCGGCGGTACAGGCGGTGGCCGGTGCCGGATTTCTTCGGTTGCAGCACCGGAAACTCGGTCTCCCAAAAGCGCAGCACATAGGGCTCGACACCTAGCAGATCGCTGACTTCGCCGATCTTGAAGTACAGCTTATCCGGGATGTCCGGCGTTCCGGACTGTAGCGCCACGTCCGTCATCGGTCATTCGTAATCCTAGCTCACTCGATGGTCAATGTCACGATATGCTGGCCGCGGGGAAGCAGCAGAGTGTTGGGACCAGCACTCTTCGGCGTAGCGGGAACGGAATCGATCTCCACCGCCCGCGGCGTGCGATCGAGCACAGCGATGGCGCGGGCGGAACTTTGATAGGTGAATTCGATGGAGTGCGCATCGAGGCTGCGGGCGGCTTTCAGCTCGCCGTTGAGGCGCAGCAGGCGCGGGCCAGGCTCGGCCGGTGCCGCCTCGATGCTGTGCGCCCCGGCCGGCAGCCACACGGTTTCCGCATCCCGCACCGGCCAGGGTTGGCCATCCACCACAGCCGGGCCGCGCCACGGAACGCCCACCCCGTGAGCCGATTCCACCACCAGTTTCGGCCCAATCCGCTCCACGCGGCTGACCGCGGCGGCGGCGGAGGGCAGCAGCCCCAGGTCCGGAGCCAGCAGCGAGTTTTCGAAATACAGCGTGACGCGCTCGAAGTTGCGTGCCGCGTTGTGGACGAGTTCGAACAGCTCGGTGCCCGTCTGCTGCTTGGTCGGATAGGCGTTCTGATAGCGGTCGACGATATTCAGGTCGATGGCGAGTTTGTCGCCATGAGTGGTGAGGGCGTGGTAACGCTCCGCGATGGCCTGGTACCGCTGCGGCCCCAGGTTCCAGACCGTGGCTGGATCTTCGATCAGAAACGTGAAGCTGTGCGTGTCAAGCATGGGGAGCACGCGCGCGGCGTCGGCGCCGATGGCTTCGCGCATGCCGGTGTCGAATCGGTCGTCCACGTGTGTCAGCACCAGGTCCAGATCCGGCTTCTCGCGGCGCAGGCTTTCGAGCACGCCCAGCCATTCCTCTTCCATCCGCCGGGCCAACTCGGCGCGGAAATCCAGAAACTGCTTTTGCGACGCCTCGTCGCGGCGTGTGCCGAAAAGATCGATCGGATCGAAGCCGGAGCGCGCGCGAAATTCCCGGCGCACATCGTCATTCATGGGCGTGAAACGCGCCGGATTGCCGATGCCCTCGAGCGATTCGAAATACAGCTCGGCCAGATTCACTCCGTCCCAGTCGAAACGTTTCACCAGCGACGCGGTGCCGTCGGCCGCGGCACGGAAGCAGTCCCGGTTGGTCAGGTTCATCAACTTGCGCCAATCGAGTTGGGCATCCTGCAAAATCGCGGTTTTTTCGCGCCACTCGGGATGCGTAGCCCAGAATTTCTCGCTGACGTGCGGCAGCTCCAGCCAGGCGTACACCAGGATTCCCTCGCGGTGACAGGCGGCGATCAGCTTTTCGAGGTAAGCGTCCTGCTCGGGGTCGGCTTCCCAGAAGTGCCAGGCGGCCACGTGCAGCGCAGCGACGCCGCTCGCGCGCCAGCGCGCCGCGAAGTAATCCAGGTCCACGCGGGAGCGGTAGGCGGAATCGAAGAACGCCCACAAGCGCGCGGAGGAAAACGGCCGCTCCATGCCGAGATCGGTCAAGGCCTGCAAGAGGTAGGGGAAGCGCTCGTAACCGCGCTCGCCGGGCGGCACGGCCAGCCACAACAGAATCCCGGCACCGCGCCGCATTCCCGCCATCATGGGCGTGCCGGACCAGCGCTCGCGGGCGAACACGGTGGCGCCGCCAGGCAGGTCGAGGACCGGCAGTTCGAGCCCCTTTTCCCAGACGATGGCGAGGCCCGGGCGGTGGACGTCGGTGAGGCTGCCAGCCTTGACGAATCCCGCGCCGCGCCGGAAGCCGAACATTTCGGCCAGCGAAGATTCGCCCTCGAGGATCAAAATGGCGCCCTGGTCCACCCGCTGGTTCCACTCATTCGAAGCGGGCGTGCCAGAGCGCGCCACGAAAACATGCGCCAGGTTCGCCGGCTGGCGGACCAAGCCAATCGAAGAGAGGATCTCCGGCCAGGCGCCGGCGTCCGCGTTCAACACGCAATAATAGGGCAGGGGAGCGGCCGAGGCGACGGCGGCGAGCAGCGCGCTAACGAGTAAACGCATACCAGACTCCCGAGCGGAAATCGTTGAAATTGGCGGGGCGCGTGCCCTCGGTGTTCAGTGGGTATGCGCCGCGCAGCAGGCTGGCGGTGACGTACATCGAAGGCGGCATCCAAGCCGCGCGGAAGCGCACGCCGAGCCCGGTTTCCAGAAAGTTGGCCCAGATCTGCCGCTGGGTATCGATGGTGAAATTCCCGTTCCAGAAGAACTGCATGCGAAACGCCAGCGGGCCCGTAGAGTACCCGATGCGCGACTCGTCGTATATCAGGAAGTCGTTGCCGAACCGGCTGATGAAGACCGCGTCCGCGGCGGTGTCGGCAAACCAGCCGGAGGATTCGGAGTTTAGCGACCGGCCAATCAGGTGGGCATAATTCAGTCCGCCGCGGTAGTCGGGTAGAATGTGGCCGGTGGCGTAGCCCATGGCGCTGCCGGCTTCGAACCAGGCGCCGGCGCCATGCCACGGCAGCGTGCGCACACCGCCGGCCATGATGAACGAGCTTTCCGAAAGATACTGCGGCGAGACGGCGCCCACCGTGACCCGCGTATCGCCGACGAAGCGCACGCTCAGGTACGGCTGCAAGCGCGTCTTGTTGCGCAGCTCGGTTTTGACCTGCGCGTAAGAGAAGAAGTCGTGCCAGCGCGTGGAATAAATCGGGTAGATCCAAAAGGTGGTGCGGAACTTCCTTAACACGCCGTTCAGGTTGCGCCACGCCTGGCGGCCCTCGGCGGCGATCTTCGGGTCGGGGCTGCGGCGCGCCAGGTCGAACCAGCGGGCAGCGGTCATATCCTGATGCAGGGTGTTGTAGGTCCAGCCGAGCTTGAGCATGGCCTCGAAATCGCCAGGGTCGTCTTCGTGGGCCACTTGCAGGTATTTGAGCGCATCCTTCATGTAGCCGGCCTTGATGCTGCGCTCGGCCATGACTTTGGCGTCGATGGAATCGGTCGCCGCCTGCGCGCGGCGGCTCAGCGCCTGCGGCATGTGCAGCACGGCGCGGACGCGGTTGGCCAGGTCCTCGTCCGGGCCGGCCAGCACGCGATCGAACAGCGGCTGCGCAGCCGCGTCGTCGCCGCGCGCGTGGAGCAGGAAGCCGAGCTGGGTAGCGGCCAGCATGTCATCCGGTGCGGTTTCGGCGAGTGTGCGGAACTCCTGTTCGGCTTCGGGCTCGCGCTCCATGCGCAGCAGCAGATAGCCGAGCTCGCGGCGCAGTTCGCCGTTGCGGGGATCGAGCGCGAGCGCGCCGCGGAATTCGGCAACGAAGGGGTAGCGGTCGGGCAGCAGCTCGCGCGCCTGCTCGGCGGCGCGCGGCTCGCCGCCGCGGGAAGCGGCCAGCAGTGTGGCGATGGCGTCATCGGTGCGGCCCATCGCCTTCCATACGCGGCCCAGGTCCACCAGCACGGTGCGCCGGTCGGGAATCAAAAGCCAGGCCTTCTCGAAATGTTCGGCCGCCAGCGGCAGCTCGTCGCGCTCTTCGGCCAGCGTGGCGAGCTCGAAATGGGCGCTGAAATTGTCCGGGCCAGTGGCCAGCGCGCTCTTCCAACGCTCGATCGCGGCGGCCAGCGGCCGGTCGATATTCTGAAACGCCTGCTCCGCCTCCGCGTTGCCGGTCCGGCGGATGCGGTCGAAGATGCGCCGCGCTTCGGCTTCCCGCTTGCTCTCATAGCAAAGGAAGGCGTACTCCAGGGCCACCTGGACGTCGGCGGGATCGATAGTCATGGCGGCATGAAACTGGTCGCGCGCCAAATCGTTTTCGCCGATCTTGAGGAAGGTGTAGGCCAGGTCTTTGCGGATGGAAGCACGCTGCGGCGCGAGCTCGATGGCGCGGGTGAAGCCGGCCACCGCTGCGTCATAATCGCGCGCCTGCAAGGCGACGTAGGCGCGCGCGAGCGGTTCGTAGGCCGGGTCGGGGGTCTGCGCCGCGGCCAGAGCGCATGCCGCCGTTAGAATTGCGAATCGCACACTGCCCTGGATGTAGTGCCCGAGCGGGCCGGATTCTCGCAGGTTTTGTGGGGCGGGTCCCCGACCTGCCAAAACCGGGCAGCGCCTGGCCGTGCCCTATGCGCCGATCATGATGCGCACTTCCTCGATCACCCGGTCGGGAAACTCCATGGGGATGAAGTGGGACGCACCTTCCAGCACCACGTCGCGGCCGCAGGCGAAACGCGCGGCCAGGTCGGCGGCGGTGGGCGACGCGGCCAGGTCGAGCTGGCCGGGCTGGCGGGCAGTTCCGGCACGCAGGATGGTGACCGGCGCAGCGACCTGGGCGACCTCGGCGTAAATGTTCGATTCCGGGGCGATGGATTCCGCGTAGATGGAAGCTTCGGCCGCCGGCGGGCAGGCCAGCTCCAAATGATCGCCGTTGGGCAAAAGCCCGAACTGGCAATAGTCGCGCAGAATCTCCGGCAGCCAGGTGACGAATGGAGGGCGCTTCGAGAAGCGCTCGATCATCTCCTCGGGCGAGTGCCAGAGGTTCTTGCGGCGTAGGGTGAAGGCGAAATCGAGCGGCGCGCCGCCATAGCGGATCACGGGGAAAATCGTGGGATCGATCAGCAGCATGGCGGCGAAGGCTTGCGGTTCGAGCGCCGCGGCCTGCACCATCGAGTGGCCGCCCGAGGAGTGGCCGATGCCGAAAGCGCCGCGCACGCCGAGGCTGCGCTGGATGCCGGCCAGGTCGTGGCCCAGGTAGCGCCAGCGGTATGGCGGATCGGGCCGGGCGCTCCGGCCGTGGCCGCGCGTTTCCACCGCCAGGCAATGCCGCCCCGGCAGACGGCGAATGATATAGTCCCACAGCCGGCCGTGGAAGCCGGTGGCGTGGGTGAGAATCAGCGGCGGATCCGCGCCCGGCCATTCCCATAGAGCGAGATCGAGTCCGTCAACATTGACGATGCGCAACTGCGGGTTTTCCGCGGCGGGTCGAAGGTTCACCGTTCGATTTTCGCATGGTGCGGCAGCCCGCGAAAAAACATTGGCCAACTATGAACACGGATAAAGGAGAATCTTATCGGTGTCGATCTGTATTTATCCGTGGCTCGAAATCAACTCGTGCTCTATCCCACCTGGCCGGCGGCGTAGGGTTCGTCGACCAGCCCTGCTGCGGGCTTCCAAAACAGTAGGCAGAGCGCGATGGTGAGGACCTGGACGGCGGCGATGAGAGCCACCGTGGCTGGCCATCCACCGCGGTTCCAGAAGGTGCCCGGCAAAGCCGCGCCGAAGCTGCCGCCGGTGTAATAGAACATCACGTATAGCCCGACGGCGGCGCCGCGCGCGCCTTCGGCCAATCTACCGACATAGCTGGAAGCGGCGGATTGGGCGATGAAGACGCCGGTCGAAGTCAGCGCCAGACCCAGCAGCACGGCGGGGAGATGCGGCACCAGGGTGAGACAAATGCCGCCCACACCTCCGAGGAAAGCGGCGACCAGGGTGAAGCGATGCCCGATACGGTCGATGGCGCGGCCGGCCACCGGCGTCACCACGGCGCCGATCAGGTAGACCACGAAGATCAGCCCCAGCGCGGTGGTGCCCAAGCGGAAGGGCGGCGCGGCCAAATAGAAATTCACGTAGGTGAAGGTGGCGATGAGGGTGAACAGAACGCAGAAGCCGACGGCGTAAGTGGCCGCCAGCGGCGGGTTGCGAAGATGGCCGAGCATGGCACGCGGCGCGGAAGCCCCATGCCGGGAGCGCGAAAAATGGCGGTCCGCCGGCAGCCAGGCCCACATCGCCGCGGCGCACGCGGCATCGAGCGCCGCCAGGGCGATAAACGACCAGCGCCAGGAGGAATGTGCCGCCACCAGGGCCGAAATCATCCTGCCGCTGAAGCCACCGAGCACCGTCCCGGCGACGTAGGAGGACATGGCCGCGCCGACCCCTTGCTCCCATTCGTCGTTGACGTAGGCGATGGTGACGGCGAAGATGCCGGGCGTGAAAACGCCCTGCCAGAAACGCCAGACCAGCATCTGCGGCAGGCTGCCGGAGGCCGCCGCTCCAGCGGTGGGCAGGGCGAGCAGAAGCGCGGAAAGGACGATCACGCGTTTGCGTCCAAAGCGGTCCGCCACTACGCCGGCGAAGGGCGCGGCCAAGGCCACGGCCGCGGTGGAGGCGGTCAACACCAGGCTCACCGCGCCGGCCGAGGCGTGAAACCCGCGGGCCAGCATGGGCAGCAGCGGCTGCGGCGCGTAGAGCGTGAGGAAGGCGCAGAAGCCGGCGAACATCACCGCGGCGGTGCGTGTGGACGAAGAGGTTTGCGCCGCGGCTGGCGGCAAGGGCCGCGCCGGCGGCTGGCTGGTTGCCATCTTCCATTATGACGCGATTTTCGGGAGGTACGCCCCGCGGGTTGGGTAGCGCGGGTTCGGGAAGACAAGCGGCAAGCTAAAGCATGCCCTACCAAAAAAAGGGGGCAGGCGTGGTGCCTGCCCCCGGACTCGAGATCTACTGTGGGGTGAGTGCTAGAAGAGCACCTTTACCGCCATCTGGATTTCGCGCGGCGTGCCAAAGCTGGTAATCTGGCCGAACGTTCCGCTCGATGCGATGCTGGTGCCGGGGTTGCCCCAGTTGGCGTGATTCATGATGTTGAAGAAGTCGGCGCGGATGTCCATCTTCCACCGCTCCTTAACCTCGAAGCGCCTGGATACGGCCATGTCCCAGTTGATCGCGCCCGGGCCGTAAAGGGTGTTTCGGCCGGTATCGCCGAATGTGCCGGCGGCCTGCACCGCAAATGACAACGGGTTGAACCAGGTATATCCATTGCCTGCGTTGGAAATTCCTCCCGCATAGACGTTGTTAGGAACAATATTCTCGGGCCGGTCCAGCAACTGTGCGCTCAAGGAGATATCTTTGCCGCCGTCGCTGAGTTCGATCGGGTTGCCGGTGAACAGGCTGACGATGGGCGAGAGCTGCCAGTTTTTGGTAATCAGCTTGGCCGCGCTATGGCCCAATCCGGGGCTGGTAACCACCAGCGAAGTGTTGAAGACCTGCCGGTGGTCGAAGCCGCAATTGCCTCGCTCGCCGTCGCGGTTGGTGGGATTCTGGTAAATCACGCCGGCCAGTTCTCCGGCAAAATCCCAGTCGCTGATGCAGTGGCTAAAAGTGTAGTTACTCAGGAAGCTGACGTTGTGGGATAAGCGATGTTGGACCGAAACCAGCAGCGCGTGGTATTCGGCGTTAGCGCCGTCGTCGGTCACCTGGATCTCGCCATAAGCCGCGCCGGCATTGGAGGCGGGGTTCATCAGGTACAGGAGGCGCCGTTGGGCGGTATTGGATGTGCTGGCGGCGGCGGTTCCCACCGGGACGTCGATCGAGTAGTTGACGTCAACCGATCCCCAAATGTGCCGGCTGGCATTCCCGAGGTAGTTCGCCGTCACCAGCCAGTCGGAGGCGAGCTGGCGCTGGTAGCTGAGATTCCACTGCATCACGTAAGTGGGCTTCACATCGGGTGGAACGCTGATGTAGGTGCCGGCTGCCGGGAAGACGACGTTGCCGGGGAACGGGTCGCCCGTAACGCCATTGGATACGTAGCTCCCGAACGGATTGGAGAACTGCCCGCTGCTGAGCGTCAGCGAAGACACATACGGCGAATTGGTGGTCCACCGCTCGGGGTAGAACAGCTCGGCCGTATCGTGCATCAGGGTAAACGCGGCGCGAAGGGTCTGCTTGCCATCGCCCTTGGGATCCCACACAATGCCCAGGCGCGGTGAAAACGTCGCCCAATGGGAGGCAGTGAAAGCCTTGCCATAAGGATCCTGCGCGGAGTCGCCGGAGAAAACCAGGCCCGCCGGCGCCTGTGGATACACGGAGCTGTGCCAGCCCTGTTCGAAGAGGGCTAGGCTGAACTGGTTGCCGCGCCCATACTTGTCATAGGCCGGCACTTCAGGCTCCCAGCGCACGCCGTAGTTGATGGTCAAACGCGGGGTCACGTGGAAGGCATCCTGCGCGTAGGCGGCGATCGCCGTCAGGCGAATGTAGTCGGAAATCACCTTCCCGTCGGTCAATCCGGAGAAGCGGCCCAGCAGGAGGTCGGCCATGCCGTCCCCGGAGGTGCCGCCGTTGAATGTGAACTGCCCGTTCGCCTGCTGGTTGTTGACGGAATTGAACTGGTCCTTGCGGCCGTCGAAGCCGAACGCGAACTGGTGTCTGCCGCGGATATACGTGAAGTCGTCCGACAGTTGGTAGGTGTTGACGTTGAACGTAGCCAGCGCGCAGGTGCCGCAGCCAACGGCGAATCCGCCGCCGGAATAGCCGCTGACGGTGAGCTGCGTGTAGTTCGGGAGCGCCTCCCACATATTGGCGCCTAGGGTGTTGGGGCTGAACATATTGGAAGCGTCGGCGCGGTCGTCGCGGCGCCGGTCGAAGGTGGCGTGAAGCGAATTCACCTGGGTCGGGCCGAGCGTAAAGGTGTCGCCGAGGGTCAACGTCTCCGCACGGTCCTTGTTGCCCGATGTTCCGGTGGTCAGGGCGTTGGCGCCGTCGAAGAGAACCTCCCCGAGGTAGTCGTAAATGTAATAGCGCCCGTAGAGGCTGTGCTTGTCGCTGATGATGTAATCGATGCGGCCGATCCACTGATCGTCGGGGTTGTCGGCCAGGTAGCCGTATTGGACAGCCCCGCAGGCTTGCGGGGAAACCGGCAGGTAAGTGGAGGCCAGCTTGAATCCCGCCGGGTCAAACGAGGAAATGGGAATCATGTTGCCGGGATAGGCAACCCCGGATGGGCTCTTCAACTGCACGGCCTTAGCCAAGCAGCCGCCGTTGGCTTTGGACGCGTCGATCACGCTGAAGTTCCCCTGGAGCACCGCCGCGGTGGGAACATAGGCCGTGCTCTGGGACGGGTCGCTGCGCTGCCGCGTGCCCTGATATCCGCCGAAGAAGAACAGTTTGTCCTTGATAATCCTGCCGCCGGCGGTGCCGCCGAACTGGTTGCGCTTTAAGGTGTCGCGCTTGGGTTGCGTGGTTGCGGCGCCTTCCGGCCGGGCGTTGAGGTCGCCGTTGCGCAGAAAGTCGAACAGGTCGCCGTGGAAGGCGTTCGCTCCCGATTTGGTCACAATGTTGACCACACCGCCGGGATGCAATCCGTACTGCGCCGGCAGGCCGTTGGTCTGCACGTTGAATTCCTGGATGAAATCGGGGACCGGGATCGGCAGATTGACGTTGCTGAACGAGTCGTTGTTGTCACCCCCGTCCAACAGGAAGTTGATGCCGTTGGCTTGCGAACCGGCCACCGAGAACTGGCCCGAACCGTTGGATCCCTGGATGTTCTTGCTGCCGGTGAGGTCGCCGCCATTGAGCGTCATGGTCGAGGTACCGGCTCCGGTGAGCGTCAGCAACTGGGTTGGGTTGCGGCCGTTCAACGGCAGGTCGATCATGCTCTGCTCGTTGATGACCTGCGCCACGGAGTTCTCCTTGGTTTCCACCATGGCGGCGTTGGCTTCCACTCGAATACTCTCGGTCACCGCGCCGATCTGCATCGGCACATTGACCGTAACGTTGCTCGCCACCTGCAGAATGATGCCCGTCTGCACGTAGGTCTTGAAACCGGCGGCCGAAACTTCCAATCTGTAATTGCCCACCGGCAGGTCCGGCAGTGCATAGCGGCCGGTGGCCTCGGACACGGTGTCGCGAACCTGGCCCTTGTCCACTTCGGTCGCTTTCACCTGAGCGCCCGCAATGGCTTGGCCGCTCGGGTCGGTGACATATCCATCGAGTTCCGCGATGGCCACCGCTTGCGCCTTGGCGCGTGGAGCGAATGCTCCTAAAACCGCTAAGGCAATCAAAAGGATTGCCGCGGCACTTCTACGGTCGACGAAGATCCTGGCAAAAAGCATAAAACCTCTCCCCTGAAATTTCCAGCCCGACTTGCACGTGTGACCCGACTTTGGCAGGGAACGGCACTCTGCCGCCGGTCCACGCGAAACTAACGATCCAACCGCAACATAAATTGGTTCCCGCGTCGGGTCAAGCCAAATGTACTAAATGTTGAGTTTAGGATAACTAAATCCAGAATAATGGCCCCCTCCGGCGCCCGCGCGGAGCCCTGCCGCAATGCGCCGGCGCAGCGGTATTCGTGGGCATCCACCGCTATTCGCAGCCTGACGGGTCCTCTCTCTCCGGTGCCGGAAAGGCGCCCGAATTCTCGAAACTCCGCGCGCCATTTAATTTGTTTACCGCTGTATCGCGTGTCCATTTCCGGGCGCCCTTCGCCGTCCGGAGGCGCCGCGAAGGGTCCTGGCCCGGAGGTTCCGTTATACTGGTCTAAAGAGACTTCCGCTTCTCGAATTGCCGATGGCTGATATGAGCGTCATCTGGCTGCGCGTGGCCGCGGCGCTGTATTCCCTCGGCCTCCTGCACGCCATCCTCACCCTGGTCCGCCGCCGCGAGAACCTGTTCCGCGTGGCGCTGGGGGCGTTTTCGATCGGCGCGGTGTTCCATTTCGTTTCCATCATGGAGGAGGGTCTCAGCACCCATCACTGCCCGATTACGAACTTCTACGAAACCCTTTCGATGTGCGCTTTCCTGGTGGTGGTGTTGTACTTGTTCATCCACTGGCGGTACCGGCTGGAGAGCTTGAGCGTGTTCATTTTCCCGCTGGTCTTCGTGATGGTACTGGTGGCGACGATGGGCAACCCGGTCAGCGCCTGGACCAGCCCGGTGATCCGCAACGCCTGGCTCACCGTACACATCGTGCTGGTGCTGCTGGGTTATGCGGCGCTGCTGTTCACCGCGGTGGCCTCCCTGCTCTATCTATTTCAGGAACGCCAACTGAAATCCAAGAAGCCGCGCAAGCTATCCTACCGGCTGCCGCCTTTGGGAACGCTGGACGATTTGATTTCGAAGTCCATGACGCTGGGCTTCGCGCTGATGACGCTGGCGGTGATCGCCGCCAGCACCTGGGCCTTCATCGAGCACAAAGAGGCCTGGATCAAACAGCCGGCCATCGCGATTTCGTTTTTCACCTGGGGCACATACATGGCCCTGGTGTTCCTGCGGGTCACTGCCGGGTGGCGGGGCCGCAAGGCGGCCATCATGACGGTGACCGTGCTCGGATTTTCCGCGCTGACCTGGGCCGCGCACGCGCGCCTGGGCGTCCTGCTGAAGCCATGAAGCTGCTGCTGACGGGAGTGAGCCACAAGACCGCGCCGGTGGAAGTGCGCGAACGCCTCGCCTTCCGCGAGGAATCGCTGGCCGGCGCGCTGGGCGCGCTCAAAGGGCGCGTAGGCGTCAGCGAAGCCGTGATTCTTTCCACCTGCAACCGCGTCGAGATCGTCCTCACCACCGAAGACAGCGCGGATCCGCAGGCCATCGTCGACGCTTTTCTGGCCGAGCAAAAGGCCGTCAGTCCGCCAACCATCGAGCCGCACATCTACCGGCGCCAGGGTCGCGACGCCATCCACCACCTGTTCCGCGTGGCGGCCAGCCTGGATTCTATGGTGGTGGGCGAGCCGCAGATCCTGGGGCAACTCAAGACCGCGTACAACGCGGCAAAATCGAGCGGCGCCCTGTGCGGCTGGCTGGAGGGGCTCTACGAGCGCGCCTTCAGCGTGGCCAAGCGGGTGCGCTCGGAAACCGGCATCGGGCAGA
>OCTA010000608.1_pt1 | contig 32806 bp, 29 predicted proteins | sample 1538991 | NCBI WGS metagenome assembly OCTA01 (sample SAMEA3539302, study PRJEB22396) | soil metagenome | biome: tundra; feature: field; material: soil | place: USA | collected 2010-05 | depth 0.15 m | reverse complement strand
CGACCGACGACTTCCCGAAGGACAAGTTCCTGGTGTTCGCGACGGCGAACGGCACCGTGAAGAAGACGGCCTTCAGCGAGTACGACAAGTCACGTCGCGAGGGTTGGATCGCCATCAATCTGCGCGAGGGCGACGAAGTCGTGCGCGTCGTGGCGACGAGCGGCGACGAGGACCTGATGGTCGTGACGTATCGCGGAATGGCGATTCGCTTCCAAGAGGCCGAAGTGCGTGAGGTCGGTCGTGACTCGATGGGCGTGCGCGGCATCAAGTTGCGCGGCGACGACAAGGCGATCTCGCTCGACGTCGTGCGCGACGACGCCGACCTCTTCGTCGTCACCGACACTGGATTCGGCAAGCGGGTCAAGGTCGAACGCTTCAATCGCCAGGGTCGTGGGGGACAGGGCGTGCGGGCGATCAAGCTGACGGCCGCTCGCGGCTTCCTGGTCGCCGCGTTCATGACACGACTCGACGATGAGGTGATGCTCGCCTCGACCGGCGGCGTCCTCATCCGAACGCCGGTGCGAGAGGTCTCGTCACAGGGTCGTGACGCGACGGGCGTGCGCGTGATGAATCTCGACGAGGGTCATTCAGTCGCGACCGCCGCGCTGGTGCCGACCGAAGACGACTAAGCGGCGCGACGAGCCCAGGCTCGTTGCAGCGCGTTGAGGATCTGCTCGGATCCCTGAGCGCCCACCACCATGAACTTCGAGTCCAGCAAGAGGCTCGGTACTCCGGTGATGCCGAGTTCCTGCGCCTGCGCTTCGTCTGCTCGCACCGTGTCGGTGAACGCGTCACTCTCCCAAAGGGCGTCGACGCCCCTCACACCGATTTCCTCGGCGAGCTCATTCAGACGACGGTGGTCACTGACGAGCTCTCCTTCACAGAAATAAGCACGAAATAGTCGCTCGCTCGCTTCGTGGCCGAGGCCTTGGGTTGAGGCGAGCGCGATGACGCGGTGGGCGTCGAAGGTGTTGGTGGGCTGGGCCGTCTCGAGCGACCACGTCATGGCGAGTTCACGCGCCTCGTTCTCCAGGCGTTGGTGCATGACCCGAATGCTCGATACGGGTGTGGCGTATTCGGCGGCGACCAATTCCTCGAGCGGCCGGTCGTAGGCGAGTTTCGCGTGAGGGTCAAGTTCGAAGGCGCGGTGGCGAAGCATCACTCGATCTCGGTGTTCGAAGTCATCGAGCGCCACGGCCAACTGTCGAGTGCCGAGATAACAAAAGGGGCAGACAACGTCGCTCCAAATGTCGATGATGAAGTCGTCGGTCACGACTAAATCGTTGCTCAGCGAGTGCCGTCGTGCAGAATGGTGCGATGCGGGCGCGAGAGATGGGTGTCGAAGAGGCCGCGGCGCTCGTACGCCCGCGCGACGCGATCGGGTTCGGCATCATCACGGGCACGCCGGTCGCGCTCTTGCGAGCGCTCGGCGCACGCGACGACTGGGAGGACCTCACGTTCAGCGGCGGTCTTTCGCTCGGATCTCCCGAGATCTTCTTGCACCCGAACGTGCACTACCGCGTCAGCTTTTACGGCGGGCACGAGCGTGCGCTCGCCGCGCGCGGGGCCGACGTCCAGCACGTGCCGTCCTTCTTCCGCCATTACGGACTCCTCATTCAGCACTTGAAGCCGCGGGTGATGATGGCGCCGGTGTCGATGCCCGACGAGGAGGGTCGCGTGAGCCTCTCGCTCCACAACGGCGCCTCGCTGGAGGAAATGGTCCGAGCGGGGCGCGACCCCGACCGACTGCTCATCGTGGAGGCCTCTCCGCACTTCCCACGGACGCGCGCGCTGGCCGGTCACGAGAATCACCTCAGCCTCGAAGACGTCGACGTCATCGTGTACACCGACGAAGAGCCCACGACGTTCGCGAACGATCCCGGATCACCGGAGGACTTGCGGATCGCCGAGTTCGCGGCCGACCACATTCTCGACGGGGCGACGCTGCAAACGGGAATCGGTGCCGTGCCGAATCTCGTGGCGCGCATGCTGGCCCAGGGCGACGGCGGTGAGTACGGCGTGCACTCTGAGATGTTCACCGACGGACTGTTTGAGCTCATGGCGTGCGGCAAGGCGACGAACACGAAGAAGACCATCAACCGGGGGACCGCGGTGATCACCTTCGCCGCCGGAACGCGCGCGATGTACGACTTCATGGACGACAACCCCGACATCGGCGTCGCCCCGGTCTTCTATACGAACGATCCGCACGTCATCGCCCAGAACCACCGGATGGTGTCGATCAACTCCGCGCTCGAGGTCGACCTGCAGGGCCAGATAATCGCCGACACGATCGGGGCTCGTCAGTTCTCGGGCGTCGGAGGTCACATGGACTTCACCGAAGGCACCAGCCTGTCGCTCGAACACGTCTCGCTCATCTGTCTCCAATCGACCGCGACGGTCGACGGCGTCGTGAAGAGCCGTATCATTGGAGACATGACCCCGCATTCGACAGTGACTTCGCCACGCCAGTTGGCCGGGGTCATCGTCACCGAGTACGGATCGGCCGACCTGCGCGGACTGACGGTGAAGGAACGTGCCGTCGCCCTCACGAAGATCGCCCATCCGCAGTTTCGAGACGAACTCACTGCAGCGGCTGAGTTGCTAGGGCGCTAAATGCTCATAGTTCGAGATTTAGGCATAGAGATCGGCGCTCGGCGTATCCTCAACCCCGTATCGTTCACGGTCGGCAACGCGGAGAAGGTGGGCATCGTCGGACGAAACGGCGCCGGCAAGTCGACGTTGATGTCGATCTTGCTCGGAGAGCACCCTGAGCACCTGCGCATCGAAGGATCGGTCGCGCACCAGGGGACCATGAGCCACTTGCCCCAGGAGCCGGTGCCCGGGGGACTGGGCGTCGAACCGATCGGACTCTCCCACGTCCTGTCGGCACGCGGACTCGACCAACTCGACGCCGACATGCAACACGCGCGTCACGAACTGGCGGCCAACCCGACCGACGAGACGATCGAGCGCTTCACGCATCTCGAGGAGCAGTTCCGCGAACGCGGGGGCTACGAGGCGGAGTCCGAGGTGTCGCGACTCGCCGCCGGATTGGGACTGAAGGAGGACCTCCTCTTGGAGGACCTCGCTTCGCTGTCGGGTGGCCAGCGTCGCCGGGTGGACCTGATGCGCGTGCTCTACGAAGAACCCACGACGATGGTCCTCGACGAACCGACGAACCACCTCGACAAGGCGGCGAAGCGCTGGCTCTTCGAAGAGCTCGACCGCTTTCGCGGCACCGTGCTCGTCATCAGTCACGACCTGCCCCTCCTGGACAAGTCGATCGACCGCGTGTTGGCGCTGCGCGAGGGGCAGCTGCGCGAGTACAAGGGCAACTACACGAAGTTCCTCCAGCTCGAAGAGGAACGGCGCCTTAGTGAGGAGAAGTTGGCTTCGCACCAAGACGAGCAGATCGATCGGCTCTCGAAATTGGCCGATTCGATGCGCGGGCAGACCGAGAAGCGCGCGCGCCTCGCCAAGGTGCTCGACCGCAAAGTCGAGAAGTTGCAGGACAATCGCGTCGAAGTGACGAAGAAGGAACGCAAGGTCACGTTCAAGTTGCCGATCCCACCGCGAAGCGGTGACGTGCCGATGACGGTCGAACACGTCGCGGTCAGCTACGGCTCGCTGAAGGTCTTGAAGGACGTGAATTTCATCACGCGTCGGGGCGACCGCATCGTCATCGTCGGGCGAAACGGCGCCGGCAAGTCATCGATGCTGCGCTGTCTCGCGGGAACGCAGAAGGTCCAAAAGGGTGTCGTGAAATTCGGCGCGAACGTGACGGTCGGTTACTTCGCGCAGGAGAACGAGCAACTGGACTTCGAGAAGACGGTGTTGGGCAACCTGGAGAACGCCACGGTGGTCACCGAGGTGCAGCGTCGGTCCCTCCTCGGCGCGTTCGGCCTGAAGGGTTCGGCCGCCCACCAGATGCCCGCCACGCTCTCCGGTGGCGAGCGCGCCAAATTAGCCCTGGCGATCTTGGCGTCGTCGGACGCGAATCTCCTGTTACTCGACGAGCCGACCAACAACCTTGATCCCGCGAGCGTTCTCGCGCTCGGCGACATGATGCACAAGTGGAAAGGCACCATCGTCGCGGTGAGCCACGAACGAGGATTCGTCGAGACACTCGAACCGACGCACGCCGTCTTGTTGCCGGAGGAGTACTTCGACCTGTGGAACGACGACTACATGGATCTCATCGAGCAGCGCTGACGCCCAGCGTTGGAAGGATCAACCGAACCACGCCGTCGTGACCGAAACGTTTACTTCGTTGGGTCGTACGCCGAACAAGGTTAGGGTGCGCTATGCGTGACGTCGTATCTCCTCGAGCCCGCCGAATCAGTCGAGCAGCCTTCGTGAGCGGCCGTGTGTTTCTCGCCTGAGGGGGACCTGGTCGGCGGCCTCGTCATCACCGCGATCGGTGTCGACGCCTGCCTGCACCTGCGCGGGCGACCGGAGTACCGACTGATCGCACCCTTCCCGATCCTTTTGGGCCTGCACCAGCTCGACGAGACCTTCGTGTGGTGGCAACTTCAGGGTCACGTGTCGCACGACATTGGCGTCGTCGCGATGTGGATCTACCTCTTGTTCGCCTTCGTGGTGCTGCCGACGCTGGTCCCGACGATGGTTCTCTTACTCGAACCTCAAGGTCGACGTCGAGTGATCGCGCCATTCCTCGCGCTCGGTGTCGTGACGTCTGCGGTCCTGTTCGAGACGATGGTGAGTGGTCATCCCAGCGCCAAACTCGGCTCGTATCACGTGGCCTATACGATCGGGCTGCAGCACGGCATGGTGGTCATCGGTCTCTATATCGCGGCGACGTGTGGATCGATGCTCGCCTCGGGACTGCGCAACGTCGTGCGCTTCGGAGCGGTCAACCTCGTGGCCGTAATCGTGTTGGCGAGACTGTGCGCGAACGGCTTCACATCCCTGTGGTGTTTCTACGCGGCCGTCGCGAGCGCCGCGATCGCGTTGCACATGCGCTTCGCGAAGAGCCCCCAGCGAAACGGTCGCGGCCTAGGCGCGCAGTCGTTCTTCGAGTCTGGCTCGAACGTCGGGCCACTCCGAGAGAACGATTGAGTACATCGCGGAGTTTCGCGTGCGGTCATCCTCGCCCTCGACTTGGGCGGCCTGCCAATTGCGCAAGACGCCTTCGAAGTGGCCGCCGATCCGTTCGATCGCACGTCGCGAGCGTTCATTGCGCTCGTCGGTCTTGAGGTCGAGCCGTCGCACCCCCCACACGTCGAAGGCGTGGGCCATCATGAGCAACTTCGCCTCGGTATTGACGGGCGTTCGTTGGGCCGTCGCCGTGACGAACGTGCCGCCGATCTCTGCGGCGTCGGGGAACTCACGGTCAAAGAACCAGCGGAGCGTGAGGAACCGTGTCATGCCGATGATCTCAGCGGTGTCGCTTCGTCGGGTGACGAACGGTACGGCGCTTCGTTGGTCACGGTCCGCGAGTTGTCGACGCACTACGACCTCCATTTGGTCGACTGAGTCGGGCACGATCGACCAGCCGTAGGTGGACCGATCGCCCGAGGCCGCGTGCACCAGTGCGGGTACGTCCTCCAAGGCCAGCGGCGTGAGCGTGACGTAACGACCGGTGAGGGTGACGGACAACGAGGAACCCATCGCTCAACTGTAGAAGGCCGGATGCAGCCCTCCGGGCGCCCACTCTCTATGATTCGGCGAAGTCGATCCTGATGATCGCGCCACGTGGGAGAGGGGAGAGCGCGTGTACCTAGTCGAGTACATCGTGGGGCTATTGATCGTGATCGTGACGATCCTGAGCGTCCTGTTCATACTCGTCCTGCCTCGTCAGCCCCAGGGCCTCGAGAAGATGACGGTGTTCGTGAACAAGAGCGTGCACTTCACCTTCGTCGCCCTCTCGCGCATCGCGAGGAACTACGAAGGCAAGGACTCGATTCTCGCGCCGACGGCTCCGGTGGCCCTCATCGCCCAATTGCTCTTCTGGGCCGCGAGTCTGGTTCTCGGATTCGCGCTCATGCTCATGGACACGACCCACTCCTTCGTTCACGGGTTGACCCAAGCGCTGACGGCGCTCTTCACGGTCGGTGCGATCCACAGCGGTGGCGCGCCCGATACGGCCCTGGACATCGCGGCGGGCGCCACGTGGGTCGTCATCGTGGCCCTGCAGATCGCCTACCTGCCGTCGCTCTACAGCAGCTTCAGTCGACGCGAGGCACTCGTCACGATGCTCGAGAGCCGCGCCGGTTCACCGGCGTGGGGACCGGAACTGCTCGCGCGTCACCAACTCGTCGGCATCACTGACGCTCTGCCCCAGCTCTACGCCGACTGGGAGCAGTGGGCGGCCGAGGTCACCGAGAGCCATACGACGTATCCCGTACTACTCCTCTTTCGCTCGCCCGAACCGTGGCTCAATTGGATCATTGGTCAGTTGGCCGTTCTCGATGCCGGGGCGATGCAGTTGGCGTTGTGTCCCTCGACCGCGCCGAGCCAGACGCGCCTGTGCCTGCGCATGGGTTTCACGATGTTCAACCGGCTCTCGTCCTCGCTGGGTTACCCGGTCGACCCCGACCCCGATCCGGACGCGCCGATCATGCTCGAGTACTCCGAATTCGCCAGCGCCGTCGAGAAGCTGTCACTCATCGGATTCCCGATGGAGCGAAGCGCGGAAGAGGCGTGGCCGCACTTTCGAGGTTGGCGGGTCAACTACGAGAATTCGGCCTACCGCCTCGCTGACGCCTTCACCGCGCCGCTCGCGCCGTGGTCGGGGACGCGGCGTAACCTGCGCGCCGGCGTAGTCGAACCAAAGCGGCCGCCGCATCGCGCGCCGGCCGGACTCGCCAAGTACTTGAGCGAACGTCCGGAGGTCGTGAACCCTCCGAGGGACCACCAGACTCGCACGTGGATGCCGTCGCGACGTAAGCCCACATAGATGAAGCCCCGCACCGTATGGTGCGGGGCTTCACTGTACTGACGTCTGCGAAGGGACTGCGTCGGCCTCGTCGACAGACGATTCAGATGTGGTTAGTAGAGGATGGGTCCGCCGGGATTGATACCTCCTGATGACGATGTGGATACTTGGATAAAGGTCGGGTCAACGGCGATGGTGGACCAGGTCCCCGTGTAGGACGATCCGTCGGCGTTGTTGACGAGGCCGGTGTAGTTGTAGATCGGCAACATCCACACCGAGCCATCGGTCAGTTGGTACGTCTGGTACGAGATCGTCTCGGCGTCGAGCGTGACGTCGACGATCGGTGGACCGGACGGCGTCGTGGTGGTCGTGGTGTCGGTGGTATCCGATGACGCCGCTGGCGGAGTGCCCGGCGACGACGAGTTCGAACCCGAAGCCGGCGTCGTTGAAGTTACCGCGCCGCTCGACTGGCCCGTCGCGCTGTTAGAGGCGAAGTAGGACTGCTGTTGCGCTTCCAAGACCGCCACGCCCGCGGCCGGACTCTGCAACGGGTAGTTGACGGCCGGCATCGCGGTGAAGGCCGGACCGTCGGCTGACACGACATTGTTGTTCGCATCGACCGTGAAGTCCAGGTACTGGTCAGTCAACTGTCCGTCGACCGTGACGCTGAAGGTCGCTTGCTCATCATTGGTCGTGACCGTTGGCTGACTTGGTGCCGTCGTGACGTTGTTCGACGTCGAGAACTGCGGATCGGTGACCTGGTACCCATAGCCCAGTTGGCCGAGGTAGTTCTGCACGTCGGCTTCGACGGTTGACTGACTCGGCATGACGACCGTCGTGCCGTCCGACGTCGTCGACGAGGTATTGGGCGCCTGGGGGATCGCGGTGGAGTACGACCACTGCGGGACCGTGTTGTAGGTCTGGTAGTCCACGAAGTTGCCCGACGGATCGGTGATGGTGAAGTCCTGCCCGTCGCTGTTCGTGTCGACCGATGTGCCCGACACGCCGAAGATCGCGGCGATGCGCGACGCCTCGGCCGAGGCGCTCGTCGGCAACGTCACCTGGTACGCCGCGCCCGTGCCGTTGTTGACGCTCAGGTCCGGACCGGCGGTGAAGTTGAACTCCTCGTAGATGCGCATCATGCCGTTAGTCGGCACGTGCGCGGTGCCGAACGACTGGGCGCCTAAGGCCTTGTGAGTGTTCGGCGCCGCGAGGGCGAAGACCGCCAAGGACGGTGCGGCACCGTCGAGTGCGGCGATGCCACCGACGGTCAGGGCGGCCGCAATGGCGACCGAACCCGCCATTCGCAGTTGGAAGCTGCGCAGCACGTGGCGCCGTGCGCGCGGCGCCTGGGTCATGATCCGCGAGATCATCGCGTTCGTGTCCGGGTGTTCGTAGTTGCTCGCCGCGGCCGGGTCGGCCGCGCGTAAGCGTTCGTGAAAGTCACTCATGAAATCTCCTCCGGCTTCATACCTAGTTCTTGTCGCGAAGCGTCCAGAACTTTCAGATGACTTGCGCCGCGGCAAAACGCTCGCGAAAACGGGCCTGTGCTCTGGTAAGTCGCACCGCGGCGGCGTTCGTCGTAATGGAGAGCGCGACGCCCAGCGCGTGCGTATCCAAGCCGTCCCAGGCGTTCAACATCAACACTTCGCGGTCGTCGTCGTTCAGCGCCAAGAGTGCGTCGCGCACACTGACATCGGCGATCACCAGGTCTTCGGCCGAGGGGTCGTCCGGTGCCGCCGGGAGCGTCGATTCGAAGTTGGTTCGTCGATACTTGCTGCGACGGGCATTTCGCAGGACGTTACGTGCGACGCCGATCATCCACGGGAGCTCGGCGTCCTGGGGTACGTCGTCGATCCGACGCCAGACGACGAGGAGCGTCTCTTCGACGAGGTCGTCGAGGTCGGCCAGGGTCAGGGGGTAGAGACGTCGTCGAATGTAGTTACCGATGGCCGAACTGTGCTCGTGGACCAGTCGGCGGAAACGATCATCTTCAGGTGAGCCCATTAACCGCTTTTGTCCAGCCACGACCGAAACTTACCGCCGACGAGGAAATCTTCGCGACGGAACCGACCTCACACGTTGGTTCGAACGAGCATCGCCTCTTGCTCACGCGTCAGCCACCAGCTGGGGGCTTCGCGGTCGTCCCACCAATCGATGACGTCCTGGACGCTTTCGCTCAACGCACGAAATGTCAGACCGGCGGCGCGGGCTTTGGCGGGGTCCACGGCGAGGCCGTTCTCACTCGTTGACCCTGACCAGAGGGGGAATCGCGTATCGAGATGGTGGCTCAAGATGTGACGGGGAGAGATCTCGACGAGGCGAGTGTCGTTGGGCGAGACTTGCTCACTGACGGCCTCCATGACCTCGTAGAACCGACCGGGCGGATACGGTCCCGCGGCGTGAAACGCGCCGAGGGTCGAGTTGGCCGCGAGCGTCACGACGAACTCACCGAGGTCGCGCGCGTCGATGTACTGCAGGGCGTTGTCGCGAGGTCCGGGAACCGCGACGTTGCCCCCTCGACGGAGTCGCGTGACCCAGTAGGGGAATCGAAGCGTGGCGTCGTGGCTGCCGATGACGAACGTCGGTCGCACGATAGTCAGTTGATCGCCGAAGTGCTCGTGCGCGGCTCGCTCGCAGGCGGCCTTCAGTGGCCCGTAGGTCTCGGCGGTGACCTCAGCGTCGCGGCCGAGGGTCGTGTCGTCCCACAGCGTGACGGTCTCTTCGGTCGCGCCTTCAGCGGGCGGGTCTTCGTAGGCCGAGACCGATGAGATCTGGATATGGTGACCGCCTCGATCGCCGAGTGACTTCGCCAACACGTCGACGTCAACGGGCCGATAGGCGATGGCGTCGATGGTGACGTCGAAGGCGAGACCGGCGAGCGCAGACAGGTCGCCGTGGCGATCACCGACCAATCGGGTGACGCTCGAGGGCAGATCGCTCGGCGTCTCACCACGGTTGATGACGGTGACGTCGTGGCCGGCGTTCAGCGCGGCCCAGGCGATGGCGCGTCCGACGAATGACGTGCCGCCGACAATGAGAATTCGCATGCGTCTGCCTCCCCTGCGATACACGTCATGCTACGAGGCGTCGGTGTGGATTCCCTGCATTGCTCAATGTCAGAAGGCATCACCGCGTCGACGATGCCTAGTTGAGGTGGCGTTCACTCGCCCAGTGCGAGAGCTGGTAGCGACTCGAGAGTTGCAACTTTCGAAGGACCGACGAGACATGACTCTCCACGGTCTTGGTCGAGATCGTCAACTCCTTGGCGATGTCCTTGTACGAGTAGCCCCGGGCGATCAGGCGCAGTACTTGTCGTTCCCGCGAGGTCAATTGGTCGAGGTCCGGATCGACGGCGACGACGGGTTGATCGACCAGACCAGTGCTGAACGCGTCGAGGACAAAGCCGGCCAAACGTGGGGAGAAGACGACGTCCCCGGCGGCAATACGGTAAATCGCGTCGACCAAATCGGGCCCGGAGATGTTCTTCGTCACGTAGCCCCGCGCACCCGCGCGAATGACGCTGATGACGTCGACCGAGGCGTCGGAGACCGACAGGGCGAGGAAACGAGTTGGAATGTCGTGCGCAACGACCGCGCGCAGGACGGCCTGGCCGCCGCCGTCGGGCATATGCACGTCGAGCAGCACCACGTCGGGGGTGCGCTCGATGATCATCTCAATGGCGGCCTCGACCTCGTCGGCTTCGCCCACGATGTCAACGGAACCGGCGATCTCGGCGCGGATTCCGGAGCGAATCAGTTCGTGGTCGTCGACCAGGAAGACCCGGGGAGGCTTGGAATCAGTCACTGGTAACGAGGCATCACTAATTGGACTTCGGTGCCGTCGCCCGCCACGGTGTTGATGGATACCTCGCCGCCGAGTTGGCTCATGCGTTGGCGTATCGAAAGCGCGATGCCCTGTCGGTCCGCCGGGATGGCGTCGAGATCGAATCCCACGCCACGGTCACGAACGAAGATGGAAATCGAGTGCTGCTCCACTTCAGTGAAGATCGAGACGCTCGGGGCCTCGGACCACTTCGCGGCGTTGATGGCGGCTTCGCGGCCGGCGGCGACCAGTGCCGTCACACGTTCGTCGGGTACGCAGTCGCCGACGGTGACCAATTCCACTCGGACGCCGTAGTCGTTCTCGACGTCGTGTTCGATCGCCCCGACGAGGCCCACGAACGACGTCGAGGCATCGGTGACTGTCTCGGGGCTGAAGAGCCACTGGCGAAGTTCGCGTTCCTGGTTGCGCGCCAGACGGACGACGTCGCTTTCGTTGGCCGCGGCGCGCTCGATCAGCGTCAGTGTCTGGAGCACGGAGTCGTGGAGGTGGGCGACCATGAGGGCACGCTCTTCAATGCGCACGCGCTCACGTCGCTCACTGGTCAGTTCACGCACGTTCTGGAGCCACCAGGGGGCGAAGAGTACGAGCACGCCGACCACCAGTACGGCGGTGCCGAAGAGTGCCGAACCGGCCGAACCCCACACGCCGCCGATGTGGTTGAGCTGGTGAAGTCCGAAGACAACTAAACCGGCGCCGACGATGATCCGAAGGAGTATGCCCTTGCGGCTCTTCGAGAATGCGCCCCCGATGACCGGAGCGGAGCTAAAGAACTCCGTGAGGTGGCTGCGCTCATCAGTCGACGCCCCGCGCCACACCGCGAACGCGGCGAAGGCACTCAAGAGCAACGGCCATCCGAAACCGTCGGATGTTCGCGTGCCGGTTGACTGCAGCGCGATGATCAGGATCAGCGTGGCGATGAAGGCGACCAGTACGAACTGCGCGTCGCGACGACTTTGGAATATCTGTTGAATGATCGAGTGTTCCTCGCCCGAACGAGTGAGTACGAGCCAGAAGGTCATGTAGAGCAAGATTCCGAGCCCGAAGACCAACGTGAGCAACGCGAAAATGACGCGGATGTTGCGCTCCTTGATGCCGAGTCGAGTCGCGAATCCACCGCAGACGCCACCGAGGATGTTGTTGTCGCGACCCCGTCGGAGTGGCCGAAGGGGAGTGCCGACGACGGCGTGACTCGATGTGGTGATCGACATTGGCTTCTCTCCCTCCGACGACGGTGCGGCTCTTCGTACAAAACAGATTCTGGCACGACAGATTCCCTTTGTATCTAAGGGGAAACCCTGAACGTTGGTACCGGTCAACGACCCCCTTGAGGGTTCATCCCCATAGTCCTTGATCAGCGCGCCCCGTACATTTGAAGCATGGACGAAGAACACGAGCAAGTTGAAGGAGGTACGCCGACGCCCGAGCCGGTGGTGAAAGAAACGCACCTGCGCCGCAGCACCAAAAGGCGCATGGTCGGGGGCGTCGCCGGCGGTATCGCCGAGAGATTCGACATCGACGCCAACATCGTTCGCGTCGTCTTCGTGGTCCTCACCGTCCTCTACGGTCTGGGCGCGGCGATCTACCTCGCGATGTGGGTGTTGATCCCCCAGTCGGGAAGCGCCGCCGACGACTTCGAAGAATCTGGAGTCGAGCCACCGGCGTCGAACCTGCGGCTCTTGCGCTACGTGGTCTTGGCCAGCATCGTCGTCATCGCGGTGATCGCGATCTCGACGCTGGGCGGTGCGCCGAGAGTCGGCAACGGCTTCGCGTGGCTCTGGCTGATCTTCCTCATCGTCCTGGCGACACTCTCACTGCGCTCCAGCGCGCGCCAGCACATGCTCCGGCGATTCATCGCGTTGGTCTTCTTGTCATTCATGACCGTCCTCATCCTGGCGTCGGGCGCCTTTCTCGGGTTTCTCGCCTCCACCGGAGTTCCAATGACGGGTGGCAGCGGAGTGCGAGTCATTCAGCCGAGTTCTGAGGGCCAAGTCCAACGAACCTACCGCACCATGTTCGGCTCCTTGACGGTTGACCTTCGTCAGGTTCACTTCAGCTCCGCTACGACAACGGTCACGGCAAGTGTGGCCGTCGGCGTGTTGAAGGTCGATGTGCCGGCGAACGCCATTGTCTATCTTAAGACCCGCATCGGGATCGGACCAGTTGAGTACATCGGACAATTCGGTTACAACGAACAACCCTTCACCGCCATTCCTTCGTCACTGAAGACGCTCGCGAGTCAGCTACGTGCGCCGCATCTCGTCCTGGACGCGGAAGTCGGCGTTGGCCAGATTGACGTGCAACGAGGAACTCCGGGTCAAAGTCAATAGGTCACTTGCACGGGCCGACGACCAAGCCGCCGACGAACAGTTGTGGGCGAGAGTGCCGCCTGGCAAACTCTGGCTGGAGAGCTCAGAGGAGAACCTATGGCGGATGCGAATCTGCAGTTGGACGGGGAACGAGTGACGTTGCGCTTCGACCGTGTTGTCCCGGCGTCGCCGGCCGCGACCTGGTCGGCACTGGTCGATCCCTCGATGCTCAAGGAGTGGCTCGCCGAGGCGGAGTTCGACGCAAGTGTCGGTGGCGCGGTGCATCTGGTGTGGCCTGGTCAAGGTGAGATGCGAGGTACGGTGCAGGTCTGCGAAGAACCTTCCTTGATCGAATACACATGGGATGAGAGCGACGGATCGTCGTTGGTGCGCTTTGAAATATCCCCACGCGGCGACGACGAGTCGTCGATGCGGTTCATCCATTCCGGGACGACCAAGGAGGGTGCGTCGGGATTCGGGGCCGGGTGGCAGAGTCATTTCGAAGCTCTCGACGTCGTGCTCGCGGGCGGTAAATCGACCCAAGATCAGCGCAATGAACGCTACGAAGAATTGCACCCGAGCTACCTCGAAGCAGTGGCTCAGCTCTAAGAGAGAGTCTCGCCATCGAACTGGAGTCGCCTCGGCGTCTTCGTCGTTTTCAATGATTGACATTCGGGTAAAGATATTCTCGTGAAACCGGAGCCAACGACAACTATCGACGAGACGACGATTGGCGAAGCGTGGATCGCGGTCGCGCGACGCATCATGGCCGCTGGGATCGCGAGCACGTACGACGGTCTCGCGATGCGCGAAATATTGATGGCGACGATCATCGTTCGCAGCCCCAAGACCACCGACGACATCGTTGAGCGATTCGCCAGTCCGGAGCGTCTGGCGTGGATGCGAGCGAACTTCGGTGACTTCGCTGCAGTGCCCGAACTGGGCGATGCGGACAGTTACGCCACGAGGCTTCGCAACTACGCCGGCTCCGGTCTCGATCAATTGCGCTGGGTGAGCGATCGACTGCGGAGTGATCCCTCCAGCCGCTCGGCGACGATCACCACCTTCCAGCCGTTGAGCGATACGGCGTACATACCGTGCGTCAGTTTGTTGGACTTCTACCTACACGATGACGCACTGCAACTCGTCGTCTACGCCCACAGCATCGACTTCGGCACGAAGGGATACGCGAATCTCCTCGAGCTCGCAGCGATTCAGCGCCAGGTCGCGGTTGAAATTGATCGGACCGTCGGATCGCTCACGATGATCGTTAAGTCGGCTCACGTCTATGACAGCGACGCCGCGTACATGACGTCGGTTCTTGACGCAGTGTCCGATTGAATCGGCCCGCGCTCGTTGACTCTTGTCGTGACGTGAAGAACCTAGGTGGCCTCGCGCGCTGCCTTCAATGCTGTTGACCACCAGATCAATTCGTTCGTCATCATCGCGAGTCGCTCGTCCAGGGATTCGAAGAGATCGGGTGTGAACTCCTCGGCGGTCATCGCCGGGCGCATGACGTCCGGGAAGATGTGCACCGCTCGTCGCAACGGCGCCATCTCGAATTCGACCGCCACCAATCGGAGTTGTTCGATCGCCCTGGCGCCACCCGCGTTGCCGTAGCCGACGAACGTCATCGGCTTCTTGTTGAACTCGGGGAAGACGTAGTCCAAGGCGTTCTTGAGCGACGCGGGATAACCGTGGTTGTATTCACTCGTCACCGCGATATACCCGTCGGCTTCGTCAAATCGACGACCCAATTGGGCCACGGCCTCGTTGGGGTAGTCCCGCAAGGTCCTCGCCGGCGCCATCGGGCTGTCAAACAGTGGCAGTGCGTGGTCGCGCAAGTCCAGGACGTCGAGATCGAAGTCCTCGCGCCCTGCCAGTCGGTCGACGAGCCACGCGACCGGCTTGTCGGCGAATCGGCCCGGACGAGTCGATCCAATGATTATCTGGAGGCGAAGCGACACCGCCTAGACCCCGGGGAAGACGCGGCGAAGTTCGTCGAGGTACGTCGGCTCAATGCCCTTCGGCGTGTGCTCCTCGTCCAAACGGCCGTACGCGAGACGCAGAAATGCCTCGGCCGGGAGTTCCAATTCGAAGACTTCGACGTCCTCGACCACATTCAGCGTCACACCGTCCCCGCTCTGGCCGAGGGCGAACTCTCGATGGGGATCGGTCGTTCGAACGTGCAACGTGTGTTCGTTCCCCGAAGGTTTCGCGCTAAAGCGCATGAGGAGTTGGAGGTTGTCGATCAAGAACGGTACGGCCTCGGTCTGCAGTGTGGCCTGGGGATCGAAGGCCACTTCGATGTCCCACGTGTGTATGACGTGTTCACCGAGTCGCATTCTGACGGCGTGGTCGAAGTCCAAGCTCATCGGACCGAGGTTCAAGGTGTAGCTTTCGCGCTCTTCCGGCGTCATCTCGAGCAAACGAGCAATAAATGCATTGTCGGCGTCCAGTGAGTCGGTGACCTGGGCGTGTGGCGTCTTGGCGTTCCACAGGTCCCACACCGACTGGTTGAACTGCGGCGGTGTCTCACGAGCGTTGAGGGAGTCGTCGACGCCACGCTTGGAGATGATGGCCGCGGAGCCGATGTGGCTCATGACGTCGGCGACCGTCCATTCGGTGGGATACGCCGACGCGACGTATTGACTCTCGCTCAATCCTTCGATGAGTGAACGCAAGTGGTCGACGGAACTTTCCAAGGCGTCGAGGGAGTTCGACATGGGACTCTGCTTTCGTGAGATCGGGCGGACCCGGGCGATTTATTCTTCCACCACGACTGTACGGTCGAGATCGGCGACGTCGTTCACGCCGGTCAGACCGAGGGTGACCATCATCTCGGACTGGAAGATCCGAAGGACGTGGTCGACGCCCTTTTCGCCACGCGCCGCCACGGCGTACGCCCAGGGCCGACCGATCAGACAGGCCCGTGCGCCCATCGACATCGCCTTCACGACGTCGAGACCGCTACGAATTCCCCCGTCCATCAACACTTCACAGCTCGAGCCGACGGCGTCGGCGATTCCGGGCAACGATCGAATGCTCGACGGCACGTCGTCGAGTTGGCGGCCGCCGTGGTTGGAGACGATCACGGCGTCGACCCCGCGCTCGAGCGCTTCTCGGGCGTCGTCGACGTCGAGAATGCCCTTCAACGCAATCTTTCCCCGCCAGTGCTCTCGCAACCACGCGAGGTCGTTCCAGGTGACACTCGGATCGAATTGGCTGGCCACCCAGCCTTGAAAGTCACCCGGAACCGTCGCGTCCGGGAGGGCCTTCTCGAGGTTGCCGAACGTGAGGGGTCGACCTCCGAGGGCGACGTCACGCACCCACTTCGTGTGGGTGACGAGGTCGGCGCCTCGCCGCAGCCGTTTCGTGCGAGAAATTCGTCCGCTGATGCCGTTGCGCACGTCGCGGTAACGCTGGCCGACGACGGGAAGGTCAACCGTCAAGATCAACGTCGAGCAACCGACGGCCTGCGCCCGCACCATGAGATCCTCGGCGTAGCTGCGGTCTTTCATCACGTAGAGCTGGAACCAGAGTGGGCGCTTGATCGCGGCGGCGACCTCTTCGACGCCGCAGATCGAGAGCGTCGACTCACAAAAGGGGATTCCGGCCCGCTCGGCCGCTTTCGCGGCCTGGACTTCGGCCCGTCGAGCGAACATCCCGCCGAAGCCCACTGGGGCGAGAATGAGGGGCAGCGCGATCTCTTCGCCCAGAACCGTCGTGGCGAGCGATCGAGTCGATACGTCGCGAAGGATTCGCTGGCGAAATTGGATTCGTCGTAGGTCGTCACGATTCGCCGCCAGCGTCGATTCGGCGAAGGCCCCGCCGTCGATGTAGTCGAAAATCTGTCGAGGAAGCCTCCGACGAGCGAGCTCGCGGTAATCCTCAATCGACGCCGGAATCAGATTGAGGCTGTGGTCTCGTTTGTTCTGGGGCACACCTCATTATGCAGCACCCGTTGAAACGTCTCCGGCGTCCAGTTGACGTAGGACGACGACTGCGACATGCTCTTTCGGTGTTCGAGACTGCAGACGAACTCGCGTCGCTCGACACGCTGTTGCACGAGTCGTTCGAACGTGCGGGTGCTCATCTGACGGGGATCATTTCGCCCGATCGACGGCTCTCGGCCGCGGATCTCTCTCGTTACCTCGTCGGAGTGCGCCACCTCGTGGTCGCGACGGTTACGGCGGCGGCCGAACCACGGTGCTCGGCGGTCGACGGTCTTTTCATTCACGGACACTTTTGGTTCTCGACCAGCGCGCAGTCCATCAAAGCTGGGCACTTAGAACACCGCACCGCAGTGAGCGCGGCGCACGTGGTGGGGGACGACGTCGGCGTGTTCGTGCATGGTCGCGCGCGCGTCGTGCACGGTGGACCGGGCGAGGCGGACGAGCTTCGCCACTACTGGACCGAGGTCTATGAGGCGTCGCCCGAGGACTGGGTGGCGGCGCCGAGCGACGCTCGATACGTCGAGATCGTCGCGACCTCGATGTACTCCTACGCCTTCTCACGTGAGCGCTTCGAGGCAATGTGCGATCGAACGACCGGCCCGAAATCCTGACGGACTCAAGGCGGACGTTCACGTCGACGGATATCGTGATGCGAAGATTGACCTCGGGGGTTGGACGTGGTTCGAAAGTTCGCGGCGGATCTACTCGGCACCGCAGTACTTGTCTTCTTCGCCGTTGGCGTGGCGACACTGACCTTCGGCTTCGCTTCCGTCCAAAACTGAGGTTTTCCCGGAAGATCTGATTCCCAGGGTTCTGACTGGCAAGATGGCGAGTCGATGCGATTACTACTCTGTTCCACGGGCTTGACGGGGCACTTCAATCCGTTGGTTCCCTTCGCCGACGCCGCGCGCGAGCGCGACGACGACGTCTTCGTGGTCGTCCCCCCGAGCCTCGCGTCGGCCGTTGAGCAACTCGGAGTCGCGCACTATTTGAGTGACCCACCCGATCCGACGAGGTCCAAAGAACTGTGGCGACGCGCGGCTCGCCTGCCGCACGCTCAAGCGACCCGGCTCTTGGACGGCGAGTTCTTCGGACGGCTTTCAACCGAAGCGATGCTCGAGACGGTTGAATCGGCGTGTGACGCGTTTCAGCCGGATCTGATCCTTCGAGAGCCGTGCGCGTACGCGGGCGCGGTCGTGGCCAAGCGCCGAGGAATCGAACACGCGCAAGTCGCGATATCGACCGCGCGAACCGAGTGGAGTGTCATCGGACTCGTCGCGTCGATCCTGGATGACGTTGAGGACGACATGGAAGAGGTTCTGCGTCAGACCCGCTACCTTTCGCGCCTGCCTTCGAGCCTCGATCCCTCGCCCTTCCCGCGAACCCTGCGCTACCGCGAGGACGTGGAGCCGGACATCCTCGAGCCGGGTCGCTGGGCCGAGGGGAGCGGACCGTTGATTTACCTGACGTTTGGCACCGTGGCCGGGGGCCTCGAGACCGCCAGGTCGGCCTTTCGGTTCGCGATCGAGGCCGTGACGGGCCTGGACGTGCGGGTTCTGGTCACGACCGGCGCGGGATTCGACCGCCGTCTACTCGGGGACGTGCCCTCGAACGTCGTCGTCGAGTCGTGGGTGCCCCAGGCCTCGGTCTTCCCCTTCGCCTCGATGGTGCTCTGCCACGGTGGGTCGGGCACGACCTACGGCGCGCTCGCGGCGGGCCTGCCGATCGTCTTCGTGCCGATGTTCGCCGATCAGCGAACGAACGCCCGGTTGATCGCCGTCGCCGGTGCCGGCATCGTCGTCGACGTCGGTTCGAAATCGGAACCGGGTTTTCGCGCGATCGAAGCGGGTGACGTCCCGCGCATCCGCGCGGCCGTGCTTGAGGTGCTCGCCCAGAGTTCGTATCCGCTCGCCGCCCAAGTAATTGCTGAAGAGATCAGTGCAACGGGCTCGGCGCGCGACTGTTTGGATGCACTTTCTCCACGGTGACCATCCCGCCAGTCCTGAATGGCACCCATATCGTAAAATGGTGAGTAGGCCCAAAAAGTGAAGAGTTTTGCGTTCAGTTTTAACAATTTTTACGGCCAGAGACCTTTAAATTAGCGGAATCCCGGAGGATTTCGTCATTCCGTGGAGTTTTTGTGGGCCCCGTACCCTAAAATGGTCTTTCCTCCGCTGAAGCATCCATGAGGTGGCCCGTGTGCCATACCTCGGCGGTAGGTCTCGAACCGTGGACCACGAGTCCCGAGCGGTTCTCAATGTGTCGTTGAAAGCGGCCACCACAATCAGGCGGAGGATTGAAGATGTTACAAGCGCGCGACCGATTGAAACGCGTCCGAAAGCATTCACACGGCGTGATCTGGGTGATCACGTGTTCCCTCATCGTTTCGCTCAGTGTCTTGCCGACCCCATCGACCGCGGCAACGACGTTCTCCACGCCGGTTCGGGGTGTCGCCGCCGTGACCGTCACGTCGTCACCGGCGCGTCACCCACTATCGCATCACCGAGTGACTTCGGTCGTCGTCGAGCTCGCGGATTTCACGAATGACCCGACGCCGACCGACGGGTACGTGGTTGGTCTGATCCACCGTGATTTTCCGACGAGGGCCTGGCATGACGCCGAGGCCGTGGCGTGGTGCGAATCCAAGTTTCGCCCGACCGACATGGGCTTTGACTCGAATGGCACCCATGATCGCGGGGTTTTCCAGCTGAACGACGGGGGCACCGAGCAGTACCTGATGGCCATGATCGGCCAAAACCCCGACAATCTGAATCTGGCCTTCAATCCGGTGCTGAATGTGCGTGCGGCGGCACTCTTGTACGCGCGTGACGGCTGGAGTCAGTGGTCCTGTGCCACAGCGATCTGATCTCGCTCGTTCCCCGAACGCGGGACGAGCCTAGAAACTCCGCTTGATGCGCCGAGCCGCGAGTGGGAGCGGCGCCGCGGCGTCGCGTAGGTGGATGTAGCCCGTCGGATCGGTGAAGGGCGCCCACTCGTTGGACGTGTAGCCGGCGCTCGCGGGCGCGTAGTTGTCCGAAACTAGGAAGACCGTGTGGTTCGACCAGTTGACGCGCGCCACGTAGGCCACGTGGCCCATGGCCCCTCCGTCGTACCAGGCGATGGCGCCCACGGCCGGCGTGTGGTTCGTATCGGCGGCTAAGGCTTCGCCCCACTGATATCCGTAGCCCCACGAGTGACCGGGGTCCGGTAGTCCGTTGTGCGCGAGCATCCATGCGGCGAACAAGGTGCAGTTGTGTGGGGGAGTCCCGATGCCGTCCTTGGTGTCGCTCCCGTAATACTTCGCGGCCCAGTTGTCGGTCATCGTCGTGGCGTTGTAGCCGTCGATCGTGCAGGCGTAGAGGCCGCTCTTGCAGCCCGTCGCCGCGCTCGCGCTCGCGCTCTGCATCGTGAAGAGGAGGAGGACGAACGTGGCGGAGAGTACAAGGCGAAGCGCGACGAGGGCCGACCCGTGAAACGCTCGGTACCGCAATTGATCGCTAATCACCAAGAGACCCCCCGCCTTAGTGCTTCCGGTGACCGTAGCATCCCCACTTTTCGGGTACAAATGGCGGCGAAATCCCCTTGATTTAGGGGCCAAGACTCACATTCGACGTCGACCCGAAGCAAAATGTGCTCTCCATCGCTGAGCAATGGGACGACGTTCATTCTTTGAGCGGAGGCACGCTACCGATACTCGAGAGCCGGCACTCGCAGTCTGGGTGTACTGGACGCTCGAACTCACGGCCGACTTGTCGTAGCGCCGGAGGCACTCATTACGCTGATGCATAATTCATGCGGCAACTACAGGAGAGATGAAAATGGACAGCGACAACCAGTGCCCGGTCTCGGACGGATTTGACGCCACCCCTGCGGGGCGACGACCTCACCAAGACTGGTGGCCCAACCAACTGAGGCTGGACGCGCTCGAACGCAACTCACGACGGGGCAACCCGATGGACGCGACGTTCAACTACGCCGAGGAGTTCGAGAGCCTCGACCTGGAGGCGCTGAAAAAGGACGTCATGGCGCTCATGACGACGTCCCAGGACTGGTGGCCGGCCGACTACGGCCACTACGGACCGTTCTTCATCCGCATGGCCTGGCACAGTGCGGGCACCTACCGAATTCACGACGGTCGCGGCGGTGGCGCGTCGGGTACGCAGCGCTTCGCGCCGCTGAACAGTTGGCCGGACAACGTGAACCTCGACAAGGCGCGTCTGTTGCTCTGGCCGATCAAGCAGAAGTACGGCCGGAAGATCTCCTGGGCCGACCTGATGATCCTCGCCGGGACCCTGGCGCTCGAGTCGATGGGAATGAAGACCTACGGCTTCGCCGGCGGGCGCGAGGACGTCTTCGAAGGCGACGAGGAAATCTACTGGGGACCGGAAGACACCTGGCTGGGCGACGAACGTTACAGCGGTGACCGTGAGCTGCAAAAGCCACTCGGCGCCGTCCAGATGGGACTCATCTACGTGAACCCCGAAGGGCCTAACGGCACGCCGGACCCGCTCGCGGCCGCGAAGGACATTCGCGAGACGTTCCGTCGCATGGCGATGAACGACGAGGAGACGGTGGCGCTGATTGCCGGGGGTCACACGTTCGGAAAGGCCCATGGCGCGGCCGACCCGAACGTGTACGTCGGGGCTGAGCCCGAAGGCGCCGGTCTGGCCGAACAGGGACTGGGTTGGAAGAACAGTTTCGGCACGGGCAACGCCGACGACACGATCTCGAGCGGTCTCGAGGGCGCGTGGACCACGAGTCCGATCACTTGGGACAACAGCTACTTCGACGTTCTCTTCGGATTCGAATGGGAGCAGACGAAGAGCCCGGCCGGAGCGACCCAGTGGGCTCCCAAGGACGGTGGAGGCGCCGGCGCCGTACCCGACGCCCATGATCCGACCAAGAGTCACGCCCCCGTCATGTTCACGACGGACCTCGCGTTGCGGATGGATCCGATCTACGAGCCGATCTCGAAGCGTTTCCACGAGAATCCCGATCAGTTCGAACTCGCGTTCGCCAAGGCCTGGTACAAACTGACGCACCGTGACATGGGGCCACGTTCGCGCAGTCTCGGTCCGTGGGTCCCCGAGGAACCGCAGTCGTGGCAGGACCCGGTACCGGAGGCGACGCACCCGTTGATTGGTGCGGGACACATCGAAGAACTCAAGGCAACGATCCTCGCCTCCGGGCTCTCCGTGTCGCAACTCGTCGCCACGGCGTGGGCGTCGGCCGCGACGTTCCGCGGCACCGACAAGCGCGGAGGCGCCAACGGCGCGCGTATCCGTCTCGCTCCTGAAAAGGACTGGGAGGTCAACGACTCGGCCGAAGTGACGATGGTGCTGCGCACGCTCGAGGGTATCCAGAGTGAGTTCAATCAAAAGCACGCCAATGAGGTCTTCGTCTCGCTCGCCGACCTCATCGTGCTCGGCGGTGGTGCCGCCATCGAACGAGCGGCCAAGAACGCCGGACACGACGCTCAGGTTCCCTTCGCACCCGGTCGCACGGACGCGCTCCAAGAAGATACTGACGAAGAGTCGTTCGCGGTGTTGGAACCGACCTTCGACGCGTTCCGCAACTATCTTCGCGATGGTCACGGACGATCAGCCGAGGAACTGCTCGTGGAACGAGCGGGGCGCTTGAACTTGAGCGCTCCGGAGATGACGGTGCTCGTCGGCGGTATGAGGGTCCTGAACGCGAACTTCCGTGGAGCGGACTTCGGCGTCTTCACCAAACGACCGGAATCACTCACGTCGGACTTCTTCGTCAACGTGCTCGACATGAGTACGAGGTGGGAGGCGACGTCAGCGACGGAAGCGACATTCGAGGGCCGCGATCGCCGGACGAACGAACTCAAGTGGACCGCCGCGCGCGTGGACATCGTCTTTGGCTCGAACTCCCAACTTCGCGCCATCGCCGAGGTCTACGCGAGCGATGACGCCCAGGAGAAGTTCGTGCGCGACTTCGTCGCGGCGTGGACCAAGGTGATGAACCTCGACCGGTTCGACTTGAACTGATCGCTGCGAGCGGACGACGTAGAGCACGAACCGCTTGTCGGGGTGCGCCACGATCTCGGTCACGTCGACGGTTTGACCGGAGAGATCTACTGGGATTGACATCGATGACCCCATTTCGTGGATGGCCGAGGAACCGAACTGTGTGACTCGGGTCTCAACGATAGAGACTGATCTACTAGCCGGTTCGCGACAGCATCACCGCGAGAACAATTCGTTGTCGAGTATCGATGCACTGCCGGCTCACTGTTCGTCGACGTTGCCTTCGCTTCGCAGCGACTCGTGAACCTGGATCTGATCGCGCACTCGTTCGCCGAGTTCCTTCTCTTCGGCGCGTTCAATCTGCACCAAATGATCGTCGGCGGCCGGAGAAGCACGGATGAGTTCGTCGAGCTTCAGCTGCAGCGCGGTCTGCTGGCGATCCTGTGTGTGCTTTAGTGCAAAAAGCAACATGATCACGATCGCGTTGGACACCGTTGAAAATCCCATTTGCCACTTCGAAGGAAAGCCATTGAAGGCGAGCGAGACGATGAAGGTGATTAGGACGACCGAGACCACCGCCGCAGTTGCGACGTGCGAGATGACTTGATCGAGTCGCTGGAAGACGCGACTCATCCGTTGGCGAAGTGCGTGCATTCTTGGTCTCCCGGTAACTGTGTCGATCCGACCACGTGATAGGCCACCTTATTTGTCGCCCACCAATGAGTGACGGCCCTTTGTTTTCCCGTCGAACGAGAGACCAAATAATGGCACTGCCAATTGTGACTTTCGTCCTTCGAACCACGGACGGGATATACGTAGGCTGAACGCGGTGGGCGAGATGCGCTCGGAACACGCAGCGAAGGACGGATCGTGACCGAAGCGAATGTTCACGTGTCCAGGCGAGGACAGTTCGACCAACGGCCGTTGCTCGTCTTTTGGGAGATGACCAAGGCGTGTCAGTTGGCGTGCTTCCACTGTCGCGCCAACGCGCAACTGGTGGGCGCGCCCGATGAATTAACCACGAGCGAGGGCCGAGCTCTCATCGATTCACTCGCCTCGATCGGCGCGCCACGTCCGATTCTCATCCTCACGGGCGGCGACTGTTTGATGCGCGACGACGTCGTTGCGCTCGCGTCATACGCCCGTTCAGTGAACGTGCCGGTGGCGATCGCTCCGTCCGTGACACCGCGACTAACCGACGCGACGCTCGATTCGTTGCGCGACGTGGGCGTGAAAAGCGCGTCGCTCAGTTTGGACGGTGCATCGCCGCTGACGCACGACGCGGTGCGGGGGATCCCCGGGCACTTCGACTCCACCATCAAAGCCATCACTCGTCTTCGCGAACACGGTTTTACGACGCAGATAAACACCACGGTGATGCCCGCGAACGTTCGCGAGTTGGCCGATGTTGCGAAATTGCTGCACGACCTGGGCGTCAACGTGTGGGAAGTCTTCTTTCTCATCACGACCGGCCGGGGCACTGACGTCACGGCGACGTCGGCGCAGGAGAACGAGGACGTGTGCCACTTCCTCGTCGACGCCTCTCGATACGGATTCACGGTGCGTACCGTCGAGGCCCCGTTCTTTCGACGCGTCGCACGCGAACGTGCCGAGAGCGATGGCGCGTATCAACCAGTAACTGAGAACTCCACCTACGCGTTCCTTCGGGACCGCCTACTCGCACTGCTCGGACCGAGCTCGGCGCCGGTACGAGCGCCGAGTGCCGCGACCCGCGACGGCAAGGGGATCATCTTCGTCGGGGCGAACGGCGACATCTATCCCTCGGGATTCCTACCGATCACCCTCGGCAACGTTCGAGAGAGTTCGTTGATCGACGTCTATCGGAACAATGAACTCTTGCGTTCCATTCGCTCGGCCCAGTTCGAGGGCGCGTGTGGATGTTGCGAGCATTCGGATATGTGCGGGGGTTCACGCTCGCGAGCGTTTGCGATGTACGGGAATCCACTGGCGTCTGATCCCGGTTGCGTTCAGGAGCGACGTTCACCCGATTTCGCGGTCGCCGCCATCGAATCACGGATTACGTCGTAACCTCGACTTTTCGTCCGGTGACGTCGCTCGTTCGAATTCGAAACGCCACCGGTGTTCGGCCCTCGCCGCGTGCGCGCGAACTACCGGAGTCGCGATTCGACGTCACGCGTTCGGCGATGATCTGAAGAGCCCGCGTCGCGTCTTCACCCTCCAACTCTTCGAACACTCCTTGGGCGATGACGCTGCGCCAGGCACCATTCGTCAGGTACTCGTCGATCTCGAAGCAGACGCGCCGGTTCTCTCGCATCATGTCGACCTTCTTGCCCTCCGTGGTGTAGACGTAAATGCAGTCCGCATCCCACCCGTAGATGACGGGAACGACGTAGGTTTCACCCTCGAGGTGGCAGCCCACGCGGCCGACCTTCTGTGACCGTACGAACTCTTCGATTTCGCCCGGCGACATCTCGATGATCATGGCGCGAGACTAACGCGTGATAGAGACGTCGCTCGTTGGTGTCACGTCGATGCCGGCACCGAGATGAGCGATGACGTCGCGGGCGCTGTAGCTCTCTCGGCCGACGAGTAGATCCCGGATGTCGTTGATGGAGTCGCCGCTGGTCACGATCGGCGGTTCACGGTGCCCGTCGGCGCGGTATTGACCGAGTCCGCACGTCGACATCAAACCGTTGCACAGACACGTCGATCCGTCGGTCGCCTCGAGGGCACCGCCCTTGCGTATGAAGGCGTCGACCGGTTCAGCGGCGCAGCGATACCCCAAGGAGCCATTCGGTTTGAGGTACGCCTCACGCAGGTAACCCAAGTCGCACTTTCTCTCGCGTTCGGCGTAGACGGTGGGATCGGAGACCGTTCCACCGACCTCGGCGACCTTGAACGGATATCCCGTCGACGAAGCCCGCAGCGACGTCTTCACCTTCAACGATCCCGACTTCGCCTCGGCGAGCACGCGACGACGCAACTCCGGGTCCATCCCCGATTCGTCGCAGTACGCGAAGAGGGTCCCCACCTGGACGCCGCTCGCGCCGAGGGCGAACGCGTCGCGAACGTCCTTCGGCGACGTGATGCCACCGCCGATCCAGAACGGCTTTCCGAGACCGGTGAGTACGTCGAAGTCGACCGTGTCGCGCTCGCCGTAAAGGGGGTTTCCTTCGTCGTCAACCTCGAACACGCCGCGGGGCGGTGCATTGTGTCCCCCGGCCGTCGGCCGCTCGACGACGAAGCCGTCCACCGGGCCATTGCTGCGCTTCGCGAGTGCCGTCGCGAGGACGTGTGAAGAGATGATGCCGACGAATCGCGGACGGCGCAGCGCGTGAGAGGGGAGGTAGGGCGTGGGGTCGAAGTGGATCGAGCTCACCGGATCATCACTTGGCGCACCCGTCACGCTGTGCGGAAGGGTTACCCGTTCGCCGCGCGAGAGCTGTTCGAGGACGCCGGGAATATGAGTCGGGACGCCGGCTCCCATGAGGACGTAATCGACACCGGCGAGAATTGCGCCGCACAACGCGGGGGCGGTCGGGAGTTGGACCTTGGTGAGAAGGTTGATGCCGACGACACCCTCATGTCCCATCTTGGCGAGCGACACCTCGATGAACGACGCCAGAACGATCGCGTCGATGGCGCGACCCTTGCTGCCCAGCGTGAGTGCGGGGAGGCTGCGATACGGCATAGAGCCGGTGCGGCGCACCGCGGCGTATTTCTCCAGGATGTCGTGGACGACACTTTGCGCCGGGAAGGCGTCGAGGGCAGTTTGTAGCTCCTCGTCGATTCCGTGATCTTGGAGTCGGCGCACGAACACATTGTCGATGGCCGTACCCGACACGACGCCGAGTTGTCCCATGCTCGAGACCGCGCGCGCGAGTGGCCAACCGGAGATCGCAATCCCCATGCCACCCTGTATCAGCCAGGGGAGCGCTCTGTTCGGAGAATTGGCCTCAGTCATGTGCCGCCTCAGTATGCCCGTGGACCATCGTCACGACTCGCACGTCGCCAGCCTAGTTCCGTGGGTGAAGAGCCTCACGTTCGAACGCAGAGCGCGCACGGCGGATACGTGGCGGCCATGTTCGTCAGTGCGTATTTCTAATTGTCTCCGCCATCGTCGCTTCCGCCGCCCCCGTCATCGCTTCCGCCGCCATGATGACCTGGCAATGTCGTGGTCGACGTCGAGGCCGATTCCAATGTCGTTGTCGTGGTCGACGTGGTCGACGTGGTGGAGGTGGTGGTTGAAGTCGTCGTCGAAGGAGGAGTCGTCGTCGTCGTGACCAGCACCACGGGTTCAGCGGCTTCACGTATCGAACTGCCTCCCGAGGATGGCTGCGTTACGACGACTGGAGAATGCGAAGGCACTGTTGTCGCAGAAGATGGTGGGCTCGAGCGATTGGTCGTGTGCACCGACATCAGTTGCGGTGTCTGATCCAGTGCCACGAGGCCCGCGCCGGCGGCCAACGTCACCATGGCGGTGACCAGCCAGGTACCCATTGCGCGAATGCGATTCATGCGATCTCCTCGCCCTACAACTGGCGAGACTATTCGAGGTTTGAGACATTTGATGAGTTGTTGAGATGTCGTTCCTGTTACGCCAATGTGACGAAACGATGAAGGGCCGCGGCGCGGCGTATCGCTAGGTCGTCACTGTGTGCGTCTCTGCAGGGCTTGCGTAGGTCACCGTGTCATCGACCCCCATGGAGAGAGGAGGTCGATCGATTCTGTCGAAGATTTGAGAAACATCGGAGGACATATTTTCTAGGATTAGTCCGTCGTATCGGTGCCGCGCCAGACCGGGAGTTCTCAGCGGGCGGCGTGACGTTGAAAGAAGCCACGATGAAGCGTGACCACGAAGACGACTATCCAATTGCGAAGAAGTTCGCTCGCGTTCGACTCCTGACCCAGGCGATCTTTCTTAGTTCGGGACTCGCGACCGGTATGTTCGTCGCGCACGCGGCGAATGCGGCGAAGGCCCTCGCCGCCGAGACGTCAACTCCAGCGAGCAACGGCACGTCCTCTAGTAGCACCAACTCGTCGCCGCACGTGGGTACATCGGACGGTTTGAGTACGAGAGCGACGAGCGCGCGATCATCGAGTGCGAATAAGACGAACACCACGGGCGCCGGTGCTGGTTCGAAGACCCGCGGTGGCGGATCCGCCCGCCCTCCTTCGACGACGACGCGCGCAACGTCGAGCACGCCATCACCAACGACGACGCGACCGCCCAACGTCACGACGACGACTCGCGCGCCGAGCTCGCCCGTCACAACGGTGGTACCAACGACGGTGTACGTTCCACCGACGACCGTGCCGATAACGACGACGACCGTGTGCAGGTCGACGCCGTCAGGGAAAGTCGTGTGTTTTTAGTATTTTCTGGAGTTCGGAGGTGCGGCAATGACACGTCGTCTTCGCGGTCGCTGGACGTCCTTCGGGATCTACTCGCCCCGTAACACTCGGGCCGTCGACGTATGAGCTGCACTCCGGCCCGGAAAAGCGGCCACCGCGTTCGCGAGCACCATTGTCGCCAGCGCGACGATGACGACCGACAGCACCGGAACCGTTGGTTCGGGAACGGCGTCAATGTGTCGCGCGAACAGCGTCCATAGCCAGCGCCCAAGGAGGATGCCGATTGGCACTCCGGCGACCACCCCCGCGAGGCCGTTCACCGATGCCTGCCATACGACGACGGTTCGCAATTGAAGACCGGTGAAGCCGAGCGCCCGGAGCATGGCCAGGTCGCGTCTGCGCTTTCGCACCGACGCGCTGAGCATGAACGCCAGCGAAACGACAGCACCGGCGGCGAGCGCTAGCGCGAGCACCGTTGGCGTCGCCCCTATGGAGCGGTAGTTCTCGATCTCGGCCGGATACTGGACGCCGAGCAGCGTGACTTGGTCACCTCCCCCCGCGCCGCCGGGCAATGACGCGAGGGCCTTGTTGTCGATGGCGACGATCTTCTCGAGCGAAGCTTTGCCCGCGGCTGACGAGACACCCTTGCGGAGGCGAACGAAGATCATCTTGTCACCGTTCAGCGTGGGATAGGGCTGACTGAGGAACTTGTTCATCGCCGCCGGTTCGATCCCCTGGGAGATGATGGCGCCTATTCCCATCGACGTGTGCTGTGACAGCGACGGACCCACGGCGGGAAACGTGGCCGTGCCGACGATTACAAACGGCCTGGGCGCGATGTAGACCGGCGCGTCCTGAGGAGCCCCGTAACTACCAGTGACCGTTTGGCCCAGGTGCTTGTGCAACTCGGCCATGGTCTGGGCGCCGAGGACAATCTGATTCGTCGCGTCGACGCCGTGCCCCGAGAGAAGTGGTGGAGCAACAGCCGCGTGAGAATTCGCGGTCAAGGCGGGCACCGTCAAGCCGTCAATCTGCACATTTGCGAAACTGACGCCCGACCACGACGCCACCAATGGATCGTTCTTCAAGAGACTGGCCGACTGAGGCGGTACGTCCTGATTTCCTGTCAACGCTAAGTTCCAATTCCAACCGTAGAGCGACGGGTGCGATATCAGCGTTGACAGGCCACTGCCGAACGTCAACGTCGCTACGACGATCGTCACCGCCAGCACCGCGCCGATGAGTGCCGAGCGTACGGGCACGGCGTCGCGGTCCCTTCCGGGTTCGAGGGCGAAGCGCACACCGGTGACCGCGGTCAGCGTGAGCCCGGCCCTGGCGAGGACGTTGGCCAATCTCGAACCAGCCGGCACGACCAGTGGCCGCTTCCGTTCGACGAAGCGCCGCGACTGGCGTTGGGACAAGTACGCGGTGACGCCGCCGAGGCTGAGCACGAAGAAGGCGAACGCGACCCCGAGCACCGTCCAGTCGAATCCGATCCCTCCGTGCGGGTAGACCGGCCGAACGGGCCCAATCGGACCGATTGGCGAAAGAGCCACGCCGACGAGGAGCGAGAGGACGCTCCCCACCACCACCGCGCTCATCACACCGAGCATGCCCGCGACGGCAACGGTTCGCGGGCTCGCGCCGAGCGCGCGCAGAACCTCGAAATCGCTGTCGTCGTTCGACAGCGTGCGCGCGAGCAGGCCCCCAGTGATCACCAGCGCCGCGAGAGCGGCGATCAGGCCAAACACGCTGAGCGCGATCGCTACTGGCTCGATGGAACGGTTCACCTGCTGGCTGACGTCCGATGTGACGTGGAAGGTGTACGTCGTCCCCTTGGGAAGCGCCTTGACAATCTCGAGTTCGACCGTCGACACCGAGCGAGAACCATGGTCAAGTTGGAAGTTGTAGTCCAAGTAATCGCCCTTGGCTGCGACGAGCGGATTGGTGAGGGCCGGCGTGAAGATCATGGGCGCCGGGTATAGGTCGACCTCGTCGAGAACCACCTGACTGTTGAGCACCACCGTGCCCACCAGATGTTCAGTTATACGCAGCGCAGGCTTCACCTTGGCCGTACCCCAACCGGGCAAGTACGTCTGGGGAATGGTGTAGAAGTACATCGGCACCGATTGACCCACGTGCCAGCCCATCAAGCGCTCGGCGTGTGCGGTCATGACGAATTCGTTGGCCCTGCGAGGATTGGCCATCCGACCTTGAATGACGGCGAGCTTGTCCTGTCGGAAATACTCCGAACCGAGGCTACCGACGGGCGACACGTCGCCGTTGCCTATTGCGTTGGTGGTCGACGGCGAGCCGTGGGATCCGGCGGGGAATCCGGCGAGGAAGAACTGTACGGCTGCCACGTGGCGAACCAGTGGAAGTCGAGCGAAGTCCGACGAGAGGTTTGGAGCCCCCAGAAGAACGCTCAGGTCCGACGGGTTCGTGCTCTTCAGGAACACGTTGTAAGACGTTTGGGTGCGTCTGGCCGCGGCAATCGAACCGATGGAGAGGCCGCCCACCAGACCGATGAGCAGCGTGATCACCAGATAGTTGGACCAACGGCGCGCGAAATTCGCGCGCAGCCAGTACCAGGCGATTCGTAGGGACTTGCCCTTCATCGTCGTGTGCCCTTCGACACGAGTTTCGTCATGCGATGAGGACCCCTCCGCGAATCACTGGCGCTTCTGCTCCCAGTATTCCTGACGGGGACGGATTCTCAAAGGAAGACAACACCCGAGACTCAGTGGTATCAGCACCATGCAGTTCGCTTAAAGATCGACGCGTCGATGGTCACCGGAGGTCCCACCAGGTTCTGAGAACTCCCGTCTGAGATTTCTGGTGGGCAGCGAGCCCACAACGATGAATGACCCGACAGGGACCATAATCGGACAGCATCTTGACTCGGCGTGCCGGTTATGTTCCAGTGGAGCGATATCGAAGGTGAGGGCATGGACGATCAGTTGGACGCCGCATCGGCAGAACTCGAGGCGTGCGCGGCTCGTTTCGTGAAGGAGCACCGACTGCCGGGAGCCTCAGTGGGCGTTGTCATGCCCGAAGGGCTGGCGTGGTCCGGACACATCGGCTTTGCCGACCTGAACCGACGAGAACCTCCGAAGCCCTCCACGTTGTACGCCATCGCGTCGATCACCAAAACCTTCACGGGTACCGCGATCATGCAACTCGAGGCCCGAGGGCTCTTGAACCTCGATGATCCGGTGACGAAACACCTCTCGGAGCTCAAGGGAGCTGACGCTTCCATTGGGCCGATTGACGCCGTGACCATTCGACGGATGCTTTCGCACGAGTCGGGGCTTCGCGAAGAACCACCCGGTACCGACTGGGCCACCCACGTGCGCGAAGCGATGCCGAGCGAAGTCCTGCGACGATCGAGCGAAATTGGCACGAAGGTTCCTCCCAACTCACAGTGGAAGTACTCGAACCTCGCCTACCAATTACTGGGCGAGGTCGTGACACGGGTCAGTGGCACGCCCTACGTGGATTACGTGCGCGAACACATCCTTCAACCACTCGCCATGGCGTCGACGAGTTGGAGTCCACTGCCACCCGAACTCGACGCGCGACGCGCGACGGGTTACGCCCCGCGGACGTTCTCGGACGAACTCACCATTGCCCACGAGGGGATGCTCGCGTGGTCTGAGGCGGGACTGTGGTCGAGCGTCGAGGACCTTGCGAGGTGGCTGGTCTTTCAAATGGGCGCGTACGCAATTCCGGAATCCGAATCTCCGATTCTCTCTTCGGCCTCGCTTCGCTCGATGCACAATCCCCGTTACCTCGCCGACGAACTTTGGACGCGCGCGTGGGGAATCTCTTGGTACGCGCGTCGCCGCGACGACGGGATCTGGATCCAACATTCGGGAGGATGGGACGGCTTCATCACTGATGTGTGTTTCGACCCCAAAGCGAGAGTGGGGGCCATTGCACTCTTGAACGGCATCGGCGACGCTCCCTCTTTAGCCATGGATCTCGGCGCCATCGCCCGCAAATCGCTCGTATCCCGGGCGCCGGAAATCTCGCCACCCGGGCCAACCCCCGAGGCGTACAAATCATTGCTCGGCGTCTATGTTGATTCGGAATACGGCGAACTGGTCCAAGTGGAGTGGCGCGACGCTGCACTCATGGTCGTCATGCCAACGGATCCGATGTTCAAAGTGACGCTGCTCAAGGGCGCAACACCGGACACGTTCATCGTGGCCCCGGGCATACGACCGTCGGGCGAAACGGTCACGTTCGAGCGACGCACCGATGGTCGTGTCGTTTCGATGTTCCTCGCCGTTGGGACCTTTCTTCGGCTCGATACCATCGACTAACGCAGAGTTGCTATTTCGCGGAGGTGACCACGCCGTGGGGCAGTCCCAGCGACAACGCATCTCCGACACCAGATGGGCGCGACTGGCGACTGACGCTACTTGGTCACTCGACGAAGGGTGCTCGCCCCAACGACGAGCG